>Ga0315336_1001239_pt1 | contig 52881 bp, 27 predicted proteins | sample ASW5metaG_FD_204512 | JGI IMG/M metagenome (GOLD analysis project Ga0315336, IMG submission 204512) | Ammonia-oxidizing marine archaeal communities from Monterey Bay, California, United States - ASW #5 | ecosystem: Environmental > Aquatic > Marine > Intertidal zone | place: USA: California...
CCACCGGAAGCCGCACGTCCTGCGTTTCGCCGGCGAACGAGGCGATGGTGAATCGCACTGCGTCGGTGCCATACTTGTCGAGCAGGTCGAGCGGGTCGACGCCGTTCCCTTTCGACTTCGACATCGTCTGGCCGAAACCATCGAGGATTTTGGGGTGAATGCAGACATGCTTGAAGGGAATGTCTCCCATGTTGTACAAGCCGGTCAGCACCATGCGGGCCACCCACAAGGTGATAATGTCGCGACTCGTAACGAGCACATTACCGGGATAGAAGAAATCGAGCACGTCGTTGCCGCTCTGCCCGGACGGGGCGTCGGCGTCTTGTAACGGCGGATTATTCTCACGGTCCGGCCAGCCGAGCGTCGCGTGCGGCCAGAGAGCCGAGCTGAACCAGGTATCGAGAACGTCGTCGTCGCGGGTTAACGTGTGACCCGCGCCGAGGGCGTCTTCGGCGATGTCGGTCTCGCCACAGATGAGCCAGCAGCGGTCCTCGTCATCCCGCCGCCAAAAGACGTCGTCGCTCTCACCGAAAGCCGCCTGGAGATCATCTTCGGTGCACGTTTCGCAATACCAGATCGGGATCTGGTGCCCCCACCACAACTGACGGCTGATGCACCAATCTCGCTTCTCACCGAGCCAATCGAGATAGGTCTTTTCGTAACGCGAGGGATAAAACCGGACGCGGCCGTCACGAACGGCGTCGATGGCCGACTGGGCCAAGTCGTTCATCTGCACGAACCACTGATCGGAAAGATAGGGTTCGATTGTCTCTTTCGAACGATCGCTGTGTGCCAGATCGATTTTGCGTTCTTCGACCTCGACGAAGTGGCCGGCGGCTTGCATAGCCTCGACCGCCTTGCTGCGGGCTTCGTCACGCTTCATGCCGTTAAAGTCACCCGCGTTCTCATTGAGCGAACCGTCGGGATTCAGAATGTTGATTTGCGCTAAGTCGTTGCGCAACCCGCAGGCGTAGTCGTTAGGGTCGTGGGCCGGAGTGACTTTCACCGCACCGGTGCCCATGTCCATTTTGGCGAGTAGCGCGTCGGCGATGATCGGAATCTCCCGCCCGTTGAGCGGGATTCGAACGTTCTTACCCACAAGATGCTCGTAACGTTTGTCTGACGGATGAACGCAGACGGCCGAATCGCCGAGCATCGTTTCGGGCCGGGTCGTCGAAAAGGCGATCGTTTCGTCGCTGTCGACGACAGGGTAGGTAAACGTCCAGAAGTTGCCGTCGACCTCTTCGTGGAACACTTCGTCGTCAGCCACGGCGGTCTGCAGGAACGGGTCCCAGTTCACGAGCCGCTTGCCGCGATAGATCAGCCCGTCGCGAAACAGCTTGAAGAACGTTCGCCGGACGGCTCGCGAGCAGACGTCGTCGAGCGTGAACCGCGTCCGCCGCCAATCGCAACTCGCTCCGAGTTGTTTGAGCTGGTTGAGAATGCGGACTTCGTAGGCATCCTTCCACTTCCAAATGCGGTTAACGAGTGCGTCGCGTCCGATATCCCGACGGGTGAGCCCTTCCTCCTCGCGCATCCGACGTTCGACGACGGCCTGCGTGGCGATGCCGGCGTGATCGGTGCCCGGCATCCACAAAGCCCGGTAACCCTGCATTCGCCGCCAGCGCGTGAGCAAGTCCTGTAGTGTCCCGTTGAGCGCGTGGCCCATGTGCAGTGCACCGGTCACGTTGGGCAGCGGGATCATAATCGTGTGCGGTGACTTTTCAGGATCGGGGTCCGCGTCGAAGAAGCCGTGCTCTTCCCAGAAGGGGTACCAGCGCCCCTGAACGTGCTGGGGTTCGTACTGTTTGGGTATGTCCATAATTCCAAATGATCGTCGAGAATCGTTTGTGGGAGTGGGGTTCGCTAACGTCAACCGCTACATTCGGTCAGCTCGAGTGATCGTCGAATCGCCATGCAGACCTTCACGACTTTGGTTGGCTCGATTCGTCTGCCTGCTGATGTTCCAGGAAACCGTTGCCGACCTTGCCGACGTCTTTGTAGAGCTTATATTCGACACTGTCGACCAGTGCCAGCCAACTTGCCTCGATGATGTTCTCGCTGACGCCGACCGTCGTCCAGACTTCGTCAGAATCGCGGCTCTCAATGACAACGCGGACTCGGGCTGCGGTGCCTTCGGTCGAGTTGATGACACGCACACGGTAGTCGACCAGGTGCATTTCCGCCAGATTGGGATAGGCGGGCGCGAGTGCCTTTCTGAGCGCCGTATCGAGTGCATTGACGGGTCCGTCCCCTTCACCGACGACGTGCTCGATCTGGCTGTTCACTTCCAGCTTGACCGTCGCCTCGGTCACCGGTTCGCTGCCTTCTTCGGTTTTCACATTGACCCGATAGTGCAGCCGGCGGAACTTGGGGTTGTAGGTGCCGGCTTGCTTCATCACCAACAGGTCGAACGAGGCCTCAGCCGCTTCGAATTGGTAGCCTTCGTTTTCCAGTTCCTGAACGCGATCCAAGATGCGCTTCATCAACTCCCCATCGTGGTCGATGCGATACTTGGTCGTCTTGGCGACGATATTCGACCGGCCCGAAAGCTCGCTGACGAGTATGCGCCGCTCGTTGCCCACCTGCCCTGGTTCAATGTGTTCATAACTGCTGGCGACACGGTTGACCGCGTGAACGTGCATTCCCCCCTTATGGGCGAAAGCGCTCGTGCCGACGAACGGCTGATTCGCGCGGAAGTTCATATTGGCCAATTCATACACGTAGCGTGAAAGTTCGGTAAGCCGATCGATTCCGCCGGGCACAAGAACATCGTGCCCCTGTTTGATCGCCAGGTTGGCCGCCAAGCTGATCAAGTCGGCGTTGCCGCACCGTTCGCCGATGCCGTTGATCGTACCCTGGATCTGAACGGCACCGTTGTCGATCGCGATGAGCGAGTTGTAGCAGGCGACGTCGCAGTCGTTGTGGCAGTGGATGCCAACGGGAATCGAAAGTGCTTCACGCGCGGCGCGAACACCCTCGGCGATCGTATCCGGCAGGCTTCCGCCGTTCGTGTCGCACAAAACGGCAATCGTCGCGCCGGCGTCTTGGGCGGCCGTCAACGTTTCCAAAGCATATTCGGGATTGTTCTTGTAGCCGTCGAAATAATGCTCGGCGTCGTAGATCACTCGCCGGCCTTCGGCGGTCAGAAAGCCGACCGAGTCGCCGATCATCGCCAGGTTTTCTGCTTCGTCGACACGCAATACCTCGGTGACGTGCAGGCTCCACGTCTTTCCGACCAATGTGATGACCGGTGCATTTGAATCGCGCAGGGCCTGCATGCCGATATCGTCTTCGGCTGAAACACCGCGGCGGCGGGTCATTCCGAACGCGCAGACCTTGGCGTGCTCAAGGTCCATCTCGGCAACACGGGCGAAATATTCCTCGTCCTTCTGGTTGGAAAGCGGGTATCCGCCCTCGATGAAATCAAATCCCATTTCATCGAGCTTAGCCGTGATAAGCAGCTTGTCCTGAAGCGAGAAGTTCACCCCCTCGCCCTGGCTGCCGTCGCGGAGTGTCGTGTCGTACAACTCAATTCGGGACATGGATAATCTCACGGTTTCTTCAAACAGTTTGGTAGAGCGAGACGAGGAGCATTCGAAACCGTCTCGAAATGCCCACCCGTTGTCGTCAGTTTGCTGTTTCGTTTTCGTCTGATTTCAACAAAAAAACCCTCAGGCCTTGGCGACCTGAGGGTTTGATGTCTGCTCGTGTGAGTGATTCACGCCTCAAAGCCGCGCCCGTCCCCGGCCGCCAATAATAATGCCGCCGCCGACAATAATGCGTCGGCTAATCACAGCAACGTTGTTTAAGGCAGCTTGAGTCGACATCGGCTCTTCCGAAACATAAGACACAATTCAGCACACAATCGTACGGCAGAAGTCCGGACCTGTCAAACGCTCATGCCGGGAATTAGCATCTGCGACATAAGGTGGGCGGCTTTGCTCTCATATCGCGGCTTCTTCGAGAGCGTCGCCGGCGTGGGCGGCTTCCCATTGTTCGGGAGTGTACAGTACCTCGCGAGCTTGCGAGCCGTTGTATTCACCAACAATTCCGTCTTCGGCCATGTAATCGATGAGCCTCGCGCCGCGGCCATAGCCGACACCGAGAGCCCGCTGCAACAGTGATACGCTGCCCCGCCCTTCGCGGATGACGACTTCGATCGCCTGTTCGTATAGATCGTCGTGGTTGCGCTGCTTTTCGCCGCCTGACTTTCCGCCGGAGCCTGCCGTGCTCAGTTGAGCCAATTCGTCGCTGTATTGCGGCTCGATGTCGCTGAAGAACTCGATGACGTCGTTGACTTCGTCGTCACTGACGAACGTACCTTGTGCGCGGGTAACTTTGCTCGTACCGGGGGCGAGGTACAGCATGTCACCGTTTCCGAGCAGCCGGTCGGCGCCCGTTTCATCGAGCACGACCCGGCTATCGGTCCGACTGGCCACCTGGAACGATATCCGAGCCGGCAGGTTCGATTTGATCAAACCGGTGATCACGTCGACGGTCGGCTTCTGCGTGGCGAGCACGAGGTGGATGCCGACGGCCCGCGATTTCTGCGCCAGTCGAATGATGTGCCCCTCGACGTCTTTGCCCGACGTCATCATCATGTCGGCCATCTCATCGGCTACGATGACGATATACGGCATACTTTCGGGGATTGCATCGGCTTCTTCGGAGTCGGCGTCGACGCCGATGCGTTCCAAGACCTTCTGCTTGCCGAGCCGGTTGAAATTGTCGAGGTGCCGGACGCCACAGCGTGCCAGCAGGTTGTAACGTTCTTCCATCTTTTCGACGGCCCACGCCAAGACGGCTTCGGCCTTTTTCATGTCGGTGATGACCGGATGCATCAAATGGGGAATGCGCTTGTACGGGCTCAGCTCGACCATCTTGGGGTCGATCATCAGCATCTTCACTTGATCGGGGCTGCGCGTCATCAGCATGGAAAGAATGAGCGTATTGAGGCAGACACTTTTTCCTGTGCCAGTTCGGCCGGCGATCAGCAAATGCGGCATCTTGGCCAAGTCGACGGTCAGCGGACGACCGCTGACGTCTTTGCCAAGGAAGATCGGAATTTGCTTCTTCTCGGCATCGGCCCGGCACGATTCGACCAGCTCCCGCAAGCGAACCATCACCTGTTTCTCGTTTGGCACCTCGACGCCAACGGTGTTCTTGCCGGGTATCGAGTGAACCACGCGAACCGAGGGCACACGGAGCGCGACGGCAAGGTCATCCGCGAGCGACGTGACCTTCGAGAGCCTGAGCCCCGCGTCGAGCTGCAATTCGAACTGGGTCACCACTGGGCCGGTGTCGATCTCGACCACGCGTACGTTCAAGCCGAATTCCTGAAACGTCCGCTCGAGGATTTCTGCGGCAACCTGCGCCTTTTTGGCCAGCAGTTCGTAGGGAAAATCTTCGGCCTGTTCAAGCATCTCGACGTCGGGCAGCTCGTATTCTTCGTCGAGCATGCGCAGGCTGCCGGCTTCGATCTGCTTCATGACTTCATCGCGGGCCGACGTCGTACTTGCGGGCGGATTGACTTTGATCGGCTTGCGTGATCTGGACGAATTGAGATCCAAAGAAACCCCGGCGAGCTCCGCGCCGGACGAGGTTCCGCTCAGATCGTCGGCTTCATCGGCCAGAGGAATCAGGTCCGGGTCGCGCCACGCCTTCCACCCGCCGCGCAACCGGCCAAACGCCAGCCGGTTCAACATGCGAACGGGAGCCGTCACAAAGCGAAATGCGTAGACCAATAGCCTGTATTCACCGGTCACCAAAATTCCGGAGAGCAAGCCGGCAACGACGAGAATGACCGTCCCTCCAAGCGACGTCCAGCTTGTGAGAACGTCGGCACCTGCGGCACCGATGTATCCACCATTGCCGATGACCGGTGCGTTATCGAACGTGGGTAGCACGATTTGCAGTCCAATACACAGTGCCGCAATGGCACAGACTCGTCCCAGAATTCGGACGACGCGATCGGTTGATTCCGTCCGCGAAAAGAGCCGCACGTCGGCGACGAACAGTGAGAAAACGATGAAATAGGCGCCGAAACCGAAGCCCGCTCGCAACCAATGCGCCGCATGCGCGCCGTACGTCCCACCGAGATTCGCGACGTCGGTTCGCGCGGGGAAGACTCTCGTCGACGGCGGGTCAGCCGGATCAAAGCTGGCGAGGCTCAGCCCCACGAACACCACCAGGGCCAATAGCCCCAAGGCTAGGACGTCCGTTCTTGTTCGCCTCCAGTCGATGGCTCACCTCTCGTGTCTCGTGCACCACCTGCGAGATGTCGCCACGAGATTGCAAACAGGCATGTCCGTAATCGATCGCCCGGTTCAGAGCGATTCGAAGCCGTCCCCAGTTCTGATTGTGGTCGATGTTGACTCTCCGAGTCGAGGACAGACATCGCCCGCCAAAATGTTTTGGGGTTCACTCCTACCGTGTTTCGCTGGCGCGCGGCGACGGGATGGGTTCGATGTACCGCGCTGCCGTAACAGCGCGGTACACGAAACCATCCTCGCGACACGCCACCTGGCTTGACATCCCAAACGGAATGCAAGCAAGTCAGTTCTACTGAAGAAGAGATGGGCAATCTCTTGCACCGAAACACTATCACGGATTTGCCCAGATGTCGGAGAAATGCAACACCGGATGTGGGCTTTGGGCAACATCGGGGCCGGTTGGGGGAATAGGAGCGAATGCCAGGAACGGCGACGAGAGGTTGTTTGGCCAAGGAGGCGATCCACACAACGGCACGATCCCACCCTCAGCGTTGCCGTCGGGAGGGTTTTCGGATCACGTCTCCGACGCCGCCATGTTGGCCTCGATCCATGCGATGAGCGCTTTGGCCACCTCGCGCTTCGCGCCGGTGAACGCCGTCTGGACCTTCCCCTCGGGATCGATCAGCTCGACCTCGTTCGCGTCGGAGCCGATCGCCTGAGGGCTGTTGAGCACAACGACGTCGCAATTCTTGGCCCGCAACTTCTGGAGCGCGTTCTCGCGCGCGTTCTCGGCTTCCAGGGCAAAGCCGATGACCCAACGGTTCGCCTTTTTGCCGCCGAGGTGTGCGAGCACGTCATCGGTTTCGATCATTTCGATCGAGATGGGATCACCGGTTTTGGCGATTTTTCCGGCGATCCGGTTTCGGGGTTTGTAATCGCAGACAGCAGCAGCGGCGATCACGCCATCGCAGTCATCGAACCGCGCCAGACAGGCGGCTTTCATCTCCTGGGTTGTCTCGACGGCGTGGAACTCGGAGCCTTTGGGGGGGCTGAGATCAACCGGACCGCTCACCAACACAACTTCGTGTCCTGCAGCCAAGGCGCATTCCGCCAGTGCGTAACCCATTCGCCCACTACTGGCGTTGGAAAGATACCGAACGTCATCCAGGTATTCGCGGGTTGGCCCGGCGGTGATGAGAATCCGCATCAGAACTCCACAGTTGGGTCGGGAATGCTTGGGGGTGGGGAATGCTTGCTCGTACATATTGATCGACGCGCGAACTCATCACCGGTATCCGAGAGATTTTGAGACGACTGTTAATGATCCGGCAACAGCTCGGCGATTTGTGCGAAGATCTTCTCGGGTTCGGCCATGCGTCCGGGACCGACCTGCCCACAGCTCAGCCAGCCGCTACCCGGAGAGATGATGTGGCAGCCATCCTCGATGATCTGCGATATGTTGCGCTGAACGGACGGCTTTTTCCACATATCGGAATTCATGGCCGGTGCGAGCAGAATAGGAACGGTCACCGACAGCGCCAGCGTCGAGAGAAGATCGTCAGCCAATCCGTGAGCCACCTTGGCGATGTAGTCGGCGCTCGCGGGCGCGACCACCATCAGTTCCGCGCGGCGGGCCAAGCCGATATGCTCACCCTGCGGATGTTCCTGAGGTTGAAACAGTCGTTGATGGACCGGCCGGCCGGTGAGCGCCTCGAACGTCGTTGGGCCGATGAACCGTCGCGCCGAACGGGTCATGACGACCGAAACGTTCGCGCCCGCCTGAACGAGTTGACTCGCCAAGTCGGCCGTCTTGTAGGCAGCGATGCCGCCCGTCACTCCCAGGAGAATCTCACGGCCTTGCACGAGGTCGTCCCCAAATTCAAGCGAATGTTCGTAAGGCCTCCATGATTCACAGGCCACACCCTGCGATGGGCGTGACACCGACGAGATTCCGTTCGGGATAACTGTGGCGGCTATCGGACGATTATTGGTCTTTGAATATCGTCTCTACGCCGCCAGAACCCACTACACTTATGTCGAATGCGCTCTAGTGGCACACGCCACTTGATTTTGGCAGTTGTGATTTCATGGTACGTCAGAAAGAGCATGCACTTTCTGACTCGATTTCCCGTCACTCAACGCACATTTTCAAATGACCTGAGGTAATAGGAGCCGTCCCAAAACCCATTTGTGGTGGAATTTCACCCTACAAATCAAGGGCACTCGTTATCCATCAGAGGGTTTTGGGACCACTTCTAAATGCGAGAATGGGTCCGTCAATGACCATCCTCGTCGGCACCGAGATCGCCTCGATGCCGACGGTGTCCAAATCCGGCACACCGGCTTAGAGATCGTCCAGCGACGGGCCACTGTCTTCTGCGACCGCCTCGACGTCGGGCGAATCGTCGGAAACGACGCCGACGTTGCCGGTCGTGTCGAGGAAGATCTTATCGTCCATGATCTCCTGCACGACGATTTTCATCTGATCGTTTGTTGCCAACTCGACCAGTGGACGGGCGCCGCGGTTGAGTGCCACCAATCGTTTTTGAATGAGCGTGGCAAGCTTAAAGCGGCCCCCCACCTTCTTCACAATTTCTTCTTCTTTGAATACCTCAAGCATGCAGCTGAGCCTCCCGGGATGACAGGATTTGCGAAATTTCTTGGACCGCACGATCGAGTTCGTCGTTGACGACTTGATACTTGTAGCGGTCGGCGAATTGAATTTCTTTCCGCGCCGTTTCAAGGCGACGGTGAATGGTCTCTTCCGACTCGGTTCCTCGATTTCTCAAGCGCTGTTCATACACGAGCACCGATGGAGTTTTCAAGAAGATGCTGATCGTCTCGGGAAACTGTTCCATGATCGCCAGGGCTCCCTCGACGTCGATCTCCAAGAATGCCCAGGCGCCATTTTGTTGAGCTCGATTTAACTCAGAACTTAATGTTCCGTACCAATGGCCGGCCCCGAAAACCTCGGCGCACTCCAAAAACTCGCCCGCGGCGCGTTTCGTTTCGAATTCTTCGGGAGCCAAGAAATAGTAGTCTTCACCGTCGACTTCGCCGGGACGCGCGGGACGCGTCGTGGCCGAAACCGCTTTGAGCAACTTGACCGGCGATTCCTCCAACACCCGATTGACAATGGTCGATTTCCCGCTCCCGCTGGGACCCGAGAGTACCACCACGTGTGTCGCGCCGTCTTGTGCGGAGGGCATTTTGCTCACGCAAAAACTCCCCGCGCGTTTTGCGGTTTCCGACCACCGACCTTCTTGACCCACAGCGTCTCATTGCGCCGAAGCTGAATCGAATCAGTTTGCCGCGTTGAACGTGTTTTTATATGTCTTGTCGCCATATCATCTCTCAGAACGGTCACCAAGACGGTGCGGTAACATTTTCGCATCTGCTCCCTCCCCCTCGGGAGAGGGTTGGGGTGAGGGGCTTCCTTTCCCTCAATCGCCCTCATCCTAGCCTTCTCCCAGAGGGAGAAGGAAGACAAAAGCGAGTCCGTCAGTCCATCTCGGTCCCAGTCCGCCGCCGTCCCAATCTGTCTTGGTTCGCATTTCGCCGCCGTTTCCGCTGCAATGGCCAACGCGCCGTTGTCTGTGTCAATGTCGCTTCATTCAACATTCTGCAAGACTTCGCGCATCTTTTCGATGGCGGCCTTCATTTCCACGACGCAATGGGCGATCGTTACGTTATTGGCTTTCGAGCCAATTGTGTTGATCTCGCGAAACATTTCCTGACTGAGAAACTCCAACTTGCGCCCGGTGGACACCTCGTTGCCCAGGAACACGTCGAATTGTTGCAAGTGTGATCGCAGCCGCGTGATTTCCTCGTTGATGTCGCACCGGTCCGAGAAAATGCTCACCTCGCGGATGAGGTCCGTGTCAGCCACCTCGACATCAGATTCCTGTAACGTTTCCCGGACACGTGCGAGTATTCGCTCTCGGTAATCACTGACAACCTGCGGGGCCATCTGGTCGATTTGATCAAGTTCGCCTGCGATATTCTTGCAGTTCACTTGCAGGTCATCCTGCATCGACTGCCCTTCGACCCGGCGAAATTCTTGTAGTTTTTCGACGGCTTCTTCGATCGCCTCGCGGACAGTCGGCCAATTTTGTTCGACGCTGCCGCCACTAACATCTTCTTCAACCACGACGCCGGGTAACTCCAGAAAACTTCCCAAATGGTTTGGGGCGGCCACGTGGATCAGTTCAGCCAAGCCGTGCAATTGTTGCCAATAGTCTTTGAGCACGTCGCGGTCGAGCCGGTATTGGCTTCGCTGCCCGACGCGGTCAAAACGCAACGTCAACGAGACCGTGCCACGCGCAATCGACGCCCGGACGAGCTTCTCGAATTTGTTTTCTAGGGGGGCGTAGACGTCAGGGCACTTGGTCGTCATCTTGAAGTAGCGGTTGTTAACCGCTCGAATTTCGACCGCGATGCTCAATCGCTCGTTTTGCTTGCGAGCGTCGCCAAACCCAGTCATGCTCAACAGCACAACTGACTCTTTCTGCTAGGGGGGACGACGACTGTGTGCGGTAAGACCGTTCGGACAATCGAGACGGCTTGTTTCTGTCTAGACCATGTCTAATTCTGTTGTAGCAGCATCAGACGCGGTCGAAGCTGAAATACGAGTAATTGAGTCGCTACAGTTTCGTGGGGCGCGATCTAGCAGCCGCTATTCGGTTTTCTCTTGGTCGGCGTCGCCGGTGCTGGAACCTGATTCCTCGCCACTATCGGGATTGGTCGGCGTTTCCTCGGGCGGATCAGATGATTCGCCGGCGTCTTCCGACGAAACACCGCCGGTACCCGACTCATCCGGCTTGTCACCCTCGGCTTCCAGTTCGTCTGCCTCTCGTACGGCCGGATCGGCAATCTCTCCACCGCCCGGCGCCATTACAGGTTGATCTGGGGCATTTGCCTGGAAGCGTCCTTCGGCGGCCTTCTCCAGGGCGAGACCACTCAAGCCGGCCAGGAGGACCCAGACAATCGCGATCGCGATGGTGATTTTGGTGAATACGTCACCCGCTTTTGTGCCGAACGCGCTTTGGCCGCCCAGGCCGCCAAACGCGCCAGCCAGACCCCCGCCTCGTCCGCGCTGAAGCAGGATGATAATGATCAGCATTACGCTCGCAATGATCAGCAGCGTCATCAACAGATACGACCAGAACATTTTTCGCGCTATCCTTTGGGGTCTTCAATTCTAAACGAATACGCCGAACACAAGGGCATCACCTGAGTTTCGGACCACGTCGCGCACTGCGCCCGGGCGAGCCACGTTCAACCTTGCGCCAGTCGGACTGCCGCCTCAATAATCGGCACAAACAATTCGGCCTTCAAGCTCGCTCCGCCGACAAGAGCGCCGTCGACATTGGGCTGACCGAGAAGCTCACTGGCGTTGTCCGGCTTGACGCTGCCACCATATAAAACGCGGACCGAGTCACCCACATCCGAATTGTAATGATCCGTGAGCCATTTGCGAAGGTGGACGTGGGCCAATTCTGCCTGTTCGGGGCTCGCCGTCTTCCCGGTGCCGATCGCCCAGACCGGTTCGTAGGCGATAATGAGATTGTGCGTGGAAGCCGCGTTGACGCCTGCGAGCCCGCCCTGCATCTGCCTGTCGAGCACCGATTCGGTCTGGCCGGCTTCCCGCTCTTCCAAAAGCTCTCCGACGCAAAGAATGACCTGTAGTCCCTTCGACAGCGCGCTTTGGACCTTGCTCCCGATTAAACTATCGGTTTCCCCCATCACGTGTCGGCGTTCACTATGGCCGAGAATGACGTGCGTGCAGCCGACGTCCAGCAGCATTTCGTTGGCCGTTTCGCCGGTGAATGCCCCCGGATCTTCAAAATAGGCATTCTGAGCGCCCAGCTTGATGCCGCTACCTTCGAGCGACTGTGAAACGGGTATGAGGTACGGATCAGGTGGACAAACGAGTATGTCCACCGCTTTGCCTGCTTCGATCGTTTGCGCGGCTAATTGCTCGGCCAACTGTGTGCCCGAAGCCGATGTGGTGTTCATTTTCCAGTTGCCCGCGACGAGATATCGCCTCATGTCCGCGTCCCTTGGGGTTGGGGAATCTGCTTACCTAATAACTCAGCCATCTGACGTAGTTGCACCAAAACCTCGGCAAACTGATCGGGAAGCAGCGCCTGCGGCCCGTCGCTGGCCGCCTCTTCCGGCCGGCAATGAACCTCGATGTGAACACCGTCGGCACCAGCGGCCACCGATGCCAGCGACATCGACGGAATGAGTTCGGGACGGCCCGTTGCGTGGCTGGGGTCGATGATGATCGGAAGATGGCAATCGACCTTCACGTTGGGAACCATCGACAGGTCGAGCAGGTTTCGCGTCGAGCTGTCAAAACTCTTGATGCCCCGCTCACACAGGATGACCCGACGATTCCCGGCCGCCAGAATGTACTCGGCCGACATGAGCAGGTCCTTAACCGTCGCCGCCATGCCTCGCTTGAGCAGCACCGGGCGGTTGGTTTGCCCGACTTCACTCAACAGGTTGAAGTTTTGCATGTTGCGGGCACCGATCTGGAATATGTCGGTGTAGCGGTCCACCAGTTCAACCTGCCGGGGATCCATCACCTCGGTAATGACGGGCATGTCCAACTCATCACCCACTCTGCGAAGGATCTTCAGACCCTCTTCGCCCAGTCCCTGAAAACTATAGGGGCTGGTACGAGGCTTAAACGCACCGCCGCGCAAAATGTTCGCACCAGCTTGTTTGACTTGCTGAGCGATCTCCAACAAAACTTCTTCGCCTTCAATGGCACAAGGTCCGGCGATCATGCCCAATGAGCCACCGCCTACCTTGACTCCGCAGCCGACGTCGATGACTGAGTCTTCCGGCTGGAATTCGCGGCTCGCCAGTTTGTACGGCTTGAGGATCGGCAGGACTTCGGCGACACCGGGAAAGGCCATAAGCGGCGTGTTGCGCACGATGTCTTCTTCGCCGATGACACCGATCAGAGTGCGCTTGACGCCCTGGCTCACCTCGGAGCGAAGGCCCAGTTCCTTAAGCTTTTCGACGATATGGTCGATTTGTTCCGACGTCGAATCTGACTTGAGTACGATGATCACGTTTCGTCTTGTTTTCTCTCAAAGCGGTGTCTGGCGCCGCGTGTGACCTGCGCAGGAAACCCGTCTGTGTCAAACATGCTTGGAACTTGATTTTCGAAATCTAACTTGGCGATCAGGCTCTCGTGCACGTCGCGCAAGCCACGACCGATCTGCTGATGCCCTGCACCGGCCGGCATCGCGTAACTGGCGTCGCTCGAGCGGTTGCCTCAGGTCGACCGCCGGATGAGACGTCGGTTGGAATGTCCCTCGGCGGAAGCGTCCGACAGAGGCCGTTGAATGTGCCGGTCGCGAGTAGCTCCGGCCATCGGCTATCCGGGCATCAACTGTAGATTTCACTTCGCGGGTATGAGCCAAGAACCTCCAGGCGTACCGCCAATTCCTTGAGTTCTTCGAGCGTCCGCTTCGTACCCGCATCGGTCACGTGCCCCTCGAAATCGATGAAGAACAAATAACCCGACTCGGGGCCACGCAACGGAAACGATTCGATCCAGGTGAGATTGATCTTGTTTTTCTTAAACGCCGAGAGCGCGTCGGTCAGCGATCCCGGCTTGTGGGGAATCTGCAACAACAGGGCGGTTCGGTCCTTGCCACTGGCTTTACTGACTTCGTCACCAATAATGGCGAAACGGGTGACGTTGTTGGCATTGTCTTCAATGTTGTCGGCCACGATCTGCAAGTCATACTCGATCGCCGCCTGGCGACTCGCGACGGCGGCGGCTCCGTGCTTGTCGCGCGCCAGTTGTGCCGCCGTTGATGTGCTCGTCACCTCGATCAACCGTGATTGAGGCATGCTTCGCGCCAGCCAGTCGCGGCACTGCGAGAGGGCCTGAGGCTTACTATAAATTTCCGTGATTTCGCCGCGCGAACAGCGGGCCAACAGGTTGTGATGCACGCTGATCTGCACCTCACCGCAAATTCGTAGCGGCAAGCGGGTGAACATGTCCAACGTGTCAACGACTCGACCGTCGGTACTGTTTTCGATGGGGACAATTCCGTAATTCGCGTGCCCGCGATTGACCTCTTCAAAGACCGTCGCAATGGTGTTGACGGGACACAAGTCCGGACCGTCTCCGAAACGTTCCATTGCAGCCAGATGAGTGAAGCTGTAGGGAGGACCAAGGTAAGCCACGCGTTGCGTCTTCACCTCGCGTCGGGCAGCGCTCAACACGCCGCGAATCAACGAGCGAACGGCCGACTGTGGCAACGGCCCCGAATTCGCCGATTCGAGCGACTGCCACAAGTCGTCATCGCCGCGCGGATCGAACAGTGATCGATGCGGATCCGAACTTTTCTCAATCTGGCGAGTTGTCAGCGTTGCCAGACGGTTGGCCAGCTTGACCATCTCACGCTGCAGCCGCTTCATCTCAACTTCCGGCGTGGCCGCGGGCTCCCGCTTCCTTACCGTCGGTTCGGCCGGCTTCTTGCGTGGCGATGCTGGCTTCTTCGAGGCAACACGCTTCTTGGCAGCTGGCTTCTTGGTAGTGGGCTTCTTTTTCTTGACCGAAGCACGTGGCTTGGCGGTGCTGCGCCCTTTGACCCGACTCGGCTTTTTCTTCGCGGACGCCGACTTCTTGCTGGCCTTCTTACTGGCGACGCCGCGCTTTCCAGACCGCGTTTTCTTAGCCATTGGAGCCTTTCAGTTCAGTCGCAGCTGAGGACCTCAGTCGGGCGTCAACCGCGGCGGATTTCCCGACCCGAATCGCGATTGAACAACAGTAGGAAAGTCGGCTCATTGCCTAAGAAATGCCCCTAAAGTGTTAACATGAAATATGTTAGGCCAACAACTTGTCGACCACCGCTCGGCGGAGGCTTCGGCTCCATTCGACGTCTCGTCGGCGGCACACGGCTACCCTCGCTGAAGAACGATTGCGAATCGTTCACTCTGCCAGCCGGAGGTCAAGCTGTTGTACAGGCACGGATCTGTGCTGTCAAGCCGATGGCGACTTTGCAGTTAACACCGATCCGGCTTGCTGGAGCCGACCCTCATTTCCAGCAGAATTTGCCCGTCACCCGTCTCGACGCCTGCCAATGTGGCACCCGCATTTTTCTCCTAGCGCCACCCTGGCCGTGCCATTTTGGCATAACCAAAGCTCGTAGCCGCGTGTCAATCAACATGCAGATTTGACACGTAACCATAATGATGGAAGTAGTTTACAATCACACAGATATCCAGGCACGTACTTGGCATGAACTTTGCCCTGTTGTCTCGCAGACCGACGTGGAGGCGAATCGCCGTTTGCTGATCCGCCTCGCCTCCCGTTGAACTTATGAAGCTGGAGAAGTAGTCTCAAAACTCTTTTGGTGGACGGCTTTTACCTTCGAACTCGAGGGATCAACGACCATCAGTGCCGGGTAAAGAGAAGGCTTCCCGTTGGATTGGAACTTGTCCTGAAACCCGGTTGTGGGCGAAATCGAAACTGGATAACAAGAGTGGTATAGAGCCAACAGAGGGTTTCAGGACTACGTTTAAGAGAAGAACCAGATTACTGTCTGACAATTTGCTCCGTCACGCGACGCAAATTCGAATAAAGCCAGTCAAGGAGAATACTTATGGCCGTCCAAGGCGAAAAAATCATCGGGATTGACCTGGGTACGACAAACTCGGTCGTTTCATTGATGGAAGGTGGCGAAACGAAGGTCATCCCCAATCAAGAAGGCAATCGCATTACGCCGAGCGTGGTCGCGTTTACCGACAAGGGCGAAACGCTTGTGGGAGAACCGGCGAAACGACAAGCCGTGATGAATCCCACGAACACTATTTACTCGATCAAGCGATTCATGGGCCGCCGTCACAATGAAGTGCAGGCGGAAGAGAAGATCGTGCCCTACGATGTCGTCGGCGGCCCGGCCGATTACGTTAAGGTGCAAGTCGGCGACAAGGAGTACACGCCGCCGGAAATCTCTTCGATGGTCTTGCGCAAGCTCAAAGAGGCGGCCGAGAGTTACCTCGGGCACAAGGTGAATAAAGCGGTCATTACCGTTCCCGCCTACTTCAACGATGCCCAACGCCAGGCCACCAAGGACGCCGGTCAGATCGCCGGGCTGGAAGTCTCGCGTATCATCAACGAGCCGACGGCAGCCGCCCTCGCCTACGGCTTGGAAAAAAAGAGCGACGAAAAAATCGCGGTGTTCGACTTCGGCGGCGGAACGTTCGACGTGTCGGTACTCGAAGTCGAGGCCGATTCCGTCCAGGTTCTCTCCACCAACGGCGATACCCACTTGGGTGGTGACGACTTCGATGAAGAGCTCATCAACTTTGTCGCCGACCGCTTCAAGTCCGAACAGGGCATCGATCTGCGCGACGACCCGATGGCACTACAGCGTCTCAGAGAAGCGGCCGAAAAAGCGAAGAAGGAACTTTCGACATCGCAGACGACCGATATCAACCTGCCGTTCATTACCGCCGATAGCAGCGGCGCGAAACACCTGCAGGTGAACGTCTCGCGTGCCGAGTTCGAGAAGCTGATCGATCCACTGGTCGAACGATGCCGCAATCCGGTGCTCAGCGCACTCAAAGACGCCAAATTGAGTGCGAACGACATCGACGAGATCGTGTTGGTCGGTGGTTCGACACGTGTTCCGCTCGTTCAAGACTTTGTTCAAAAACTGTTCGGCTCCGAGCCCCACAAGGGTGTGAACCCGGATGAGGTCGTGTCGGTCGGTGCGGCAATCCAGGCCGGTATCATCGGCGGCGATGTAAAAGACGTTGTTCTACTCGACGTGACACCGCTTTCACTCGGAATCGAAACCGAAGGTGGAATCGTCACCAAGCTCATCGAGCGCAACACGACGATACCGGTTGAGAAAAAGGAAACGTTTTCGACAGCCGCGGACAATCAAACCGCCGTCACCGTTCGCGTTTTCCAGGGCGAACGCGATATGGCCGCCGACAACCGGCTGCTGGGCCAATTCAATTTGGAAGGGTTGCCACCGGCACCCCGCGGTATTCCACAAATCGAAGTCGCCTTCGATATCGACGTCAACGGAATTCTGAGCGTCGCGGCTAAGGACGTCGCAACCGGCAAGGAGCAATCGGTCCGTATCGAGGAGTCGAGCGGCCTGTCCGACTCTGAGATCGAGACGATGCAAGGCGACGCCGAAGCACATGCCGAGGAAGACAAGCAGAAGCGAAAGCTCGCCGAAGCGCAGAACAATGCTTCCCGGATGGTCTACGACACCGAAAAGCTGATGAAGGAACACGCCGACAAACTCGACGACTCGTCGAAGTCGGCCATCGAGGCGTCGATCGAAAAGGTCAAACAGGCTGAGAAGAGCGACGACGTCGCGCAAATTGAAAGCGCCCTCGAAGAATTGACGCAAGCCACACACGCTCTCTCGAAACACATGTACGAAAGCGCCGAACAGCCGGCCGCGTCAGCCGCGCCGGGCGGTGACGCGGAAGGCGCGGCGGAGGAAGCCGCGAGCGACGAGAACGTCATCGACGCCGAGTTCGAGAAGGCCGACTAACGGTGAACCCAAAACCGTCTGAAGGGTGAAGTCGATCCTTCATCTGCCGAGCGTACTTCCATCACAGCCGGGTTTGGGATGGCTTCTAGAAGTGGTCCCAAAACCCTCTGATGGGCAACGAGTGCCCTTGATTTGTAGGATCAAATTCCACCACAACCGGGTTTTGGGACGGCTTCTAGTTGTCGAGGAAATGACATTCGTAAGAATCGGGGGCACAGGCCACGTACGTGGCGTGTGCATCCCCAATTTGAATGACTTACGTCACAGTCTGAGATGTTTCAGACGTCGTTGGCTGTGTCACGTCATGCCACACAGGTACTAGCGCTAGACCAACAGCGCTGGTCCACCACATCCAACTGAATTCGATACCGGCGGCATCTGCCACTACGATATCATGAGTCCCTGTAGTGGGGCATTTCGACATGAGCACGTATCAACCGCGTAGGCGTGCGGGCCTTCGCATTTGTAGAAGGACACGTGTGATGCCGGAGCATGCGCGCGTCGACACGTTCACCGCTCGTCGATAGCACGCACGACGTTTCAACACAAACCACATTTTACATCTGTCGATTGAACCGGTGGAGTCGAACATGGCTTTTCGTTTCGACAAATTGACCGTCAAGGCCCAGGAGGCGGTCCAACGTGCCCAGCAGTTGGCTGAGGACCAGGGCCACCAGCAGATGCTGCCGCTGCATCTTCTCAAGGCGCTATTGGAAGAAGAACAGGGAATCGTTCGCCCGCTGATGGAAAAGATCGGCGCCAATGCCGGCCAACTTGTCTCGATCGTCGACGGAGAACTGGACCGACAGCCCAAAGTCAGCGGTGCCGCCGCGCAGGTCTCGGTGGGACCGGCTCTCGCGCAGGTTCTCGAACAGGCCCAGACGATAGCCGACCAGATGAAAGATTCCTTCGTGTCGACCGAGCATGTCGTGTTGGCTCTCACGAAAGTCGACGATCAGGCCAAGCGAATCCTCGAGCTGAACGGTGTCGAAGAAACCGACGTGCTGAGCGCGCTCAAATCGGTTCGCGGCGGGCAGCAGGTGAACGACCAGAACCCCGAAGACAAATACCAGGCACTCAAACGTTACGGCCACGACCTCGTCGAACTGGCGCGGCAAGGCAAGGTCGACCCTGTCATCGGCCGCGACGCCGAGATTCGCCGCGTCATTCAAGTTCTCTCGCGTCGCCGCAAGAACAACCCGGTTCTCATCGGCGAGCCGGGTGTCGGGAAAACGGCCATCGCTGAAGGGCTAGCCCGTCGAATCGTCACGGGCGACGTGCCGCAAAACCTCAAGAACAAAACTGTCGTCGCGCTCGACATGGGCGCGCTGATTGCTGGAGCGAAGTACCGCGGCGAGTTTGAAGATCGCTTGAAAGCGGTACTACGCGAAGTCGAAGAGTCCGAAGGCGCGGTCATTCTGTTCATTGATGAACTGCACACCGTCGTCGGTGCCGGCGCCGCCGAAGGGGCCATGGATGCCTCGAACCTGCTCAAGCCGGCCCTCGCGCGGGGCGAGTTGCACTGCGTCGGGGCGACGACGCTTGACGAATATCGAAAACACATCGAGAAAGATGCCGCGCTCGAACGACGATTCCAACCGGTCATCGTCCAGGAGCCCAACGTCGAAGACACGATTTCCATTCTGCGGGGCTTGAAAGACCGGTACGAATCGCACCACGGCGTGCGGATTACCGACGACGCGCTGATTTCCGCGGCAACACTTTCGGACCGTTACATCAACGACCGCTTCCTGCCCGATAAGGCGATCGATTTGGTCGATGAAGCGGCGAGCCGACTGCGAATGGAGATCGATTCAATGCCGGCCGAGATCGACGAAGCGACCCGCCAATTGACGCGGATGCAGATTGAAGCGACGGCACTGGCAAAGGAAACGAGCGCCGAAAGCCGCCAACGTCTCGATGAATTGAAGAAGCAAATCGCCGACCGGGAAGAAGACGTCAACAGCCTAAAAACACGGTGGGAAAACGAAAAGGTCGAGCTTTCTCAACTGCAACCACTCAAGGAGGAAATCGAAAACCTGCAAAACGCGTACGAACGGGCCTTCACGAAGGCCCAACAGACCAACGCCAACGACGACTACGCGCAAGCCTATGAAGCCGAGCAAAACCTCCACGCGGCCGAAGCAAAGCTCAAGGACCTCGAACAGCATTCGGCGGAAGTCAAGGAAGCCGGCACCCAGCGGCTGTTGCGGGAAGACGTCACGGACGAAGACATCGCCCGCGTCGTCGCCGCGTGGACCGGTATTCCCGTCGCACGCATGATGCAGGGCGAACGCGAGAAACTACTCGGCATGGAAACGCACCTGCACGAACGAATGATCGGTCAAAACGAAGCCGTCGAAGCGATCTCTAACGCCGTCCGCCGCTCGCGGTCTGGGCTACAGGACCAGAACCGGCCGATCGGCTCGTTCATCTTCCTCGGTCCGACCGGCGTCGGCAAAACCGAACTCTGTAAAGCGCTCGCGGAATTCCTGTTCGATGATGAACGCAACATGGTCCGCATCGACATGAGCGAGTTTATGGAACCGCATTCCGTGGCGAGACTCATCGGCGCGCCTCCGGGATACGTCGGCTACGACGAAGGGGGCCGGCTCACCGAAGCGGTCCGCCGGCAGCCGTATTGTGTCCTGCTGCTCGATGAGATCGAAAAGGCACACCGCGACATTTTCAACGTCTTATTGCAGTTGCTCGATGACGGCCGGCTCACCGACAGCCAGGGCCGAACGGTCGACTTCACCAACACCATCGTCGTCATGACGTCGAACATCGGCAGCCAAACGATTATGGAACGAGCCGGCACCGAACACGAATCGGAAATCCACAACCTGGCGATGCAGGCGCTGCAAAGGGAATTCTTGCCCGAATTCCTCAACCGCGTCGACGAAGTCATCGTGTTTCATCCGCTCGATCAAAATGAGCTTCGACACATCGTCGACCTGCAGATCAACCGGCTCGCAGAGCGGCTCGCCGAAAACGGATATTCACTCGATGTGTCCGATTCCGCCCGGGCGTTGATCGCCGAAGAAGGCTACGATCCGGCTTACGGAGCTCGTCCGCTCAAACGCGTCATTCAGCAGCGGCTACAGAATTCGCTCGCCAACGAGATTCTCTCGGGGGAATTCCCTGAAGGCAGCAGAATCTTCATCGACGCGGCTCCGGACGGATTCATCTTTGCACACGAACCCAGCCCGCAAAATGAACCGGCTTGAAGCGCCGGACGGCGCGGCGATGATACGCGGCCATTAGAGCGTTGGCAGCTTGCCTGCGCTGCCTATCGAGAATGCCGGTTCAGCCAGAGGCGCCCGTCATTCGACAGGCCGCTACTTTGCTTCGGCCGGTTCTTCGAATGAGACGAAGGGGCTGATGCGTCGGGCCTTTTCGAGGATTTCGTTCTTCTCGCCGGCCCGGCTGGCCTTGTTGTAGCTCTTACGGAGTTTTGCCACTTTGGCGCGGCGCTTACGTCGCCGGGCGATTTCACGATCGCGTTCAACACGTCCCATAGTTAAAGTCTGTCCCCTCATCGACACGCTGAGAATGCCGACTCGATCGGCAATCATCCAGCAAAGTTTTTCGCTTACCGAAACGCTTGATACATAACGAATTACGGCTAGGAACCAGGTTTGGCTCGTGGAAGCCAACATGGTTCGAACGCGCGCAGACGACCCTGCAACAGACCCTTTTTAACAGTCAGCCGACGACGGGTCAACGCTCGACCCGCGATGTGCGCCGAGGCACCCAGCACAGGCTGCTTCGTGGTCGGGGAACGGATCTCTCGATACGTCAGCCATTGAGAATTTCGAGCCGACCGCTGCTATCGCCCATCGAGGCGACGGAGGCACCGACGCGATCGAGCATCGAGAGAAACAGATTCGTCAACGGAACCTCTTTTTCAAGCTTCAGATGGCGGCCCGTCTTAATCGTTCCGCCGCCGCGCCCCGCCAAAAGAATCGGCAGGTCGTGGTGTTGATGCGAGTTCCCGTCGCCTAAGCCGCTGCCGTAGAGAATCATCGAGTTATCCAGCAGCGTTCCCTCACCCTCCTTCACGGAGTGCAGTTTCTCAATGAAGTACGCAAACTGGGTGGCCAGGAAATGATCGATTTTCCTGATCTGGGACGTCTTCGCATCGTCGTTCTGATGATGCGACAGGGAATGATGCCCTTCCTTGACGCCGACCTGCGTGTAGGCACGATTGCTACCGGCGTTAGCCAGCATGAACGTGGAAATCCGCGTCGAGTCGGTCTGAAAGGCGAGAACCATCAGGTCATACATCAGACGGATGTGTTCGGATAGGTCCTCGGGAATTCCCTCGGGAACGGCAAACTCCTTTGGGGCTTGTCTGCCGATTTCGGCGAATCGGGCCAGCCGCTGTTCTGTTTCGCGAACGCTGGTGAAATACTCGTCGACCTTGGCGCGATCGTTACGGCCGAGTCGCTTTCTAAGCCGATCCGCATCACCGGCGACCAAGTCCAGAATGCTCTTGCGATAATGTTCTCGCTTTTTGTTTTGACCGTCCCGGCCGCCGAAGAGTCGCTCGAAGACCAACTTTGGATTGACTTCTTTTGCCGTCGGCGTCGTTGCCGTCTTCCAGGAGACGTTCGACGAGTACGCGCAACTGTAACCGGAATCGCAGTTGCCGGCGTTCCGCCCGCGTTCGATCCCCAGTTCCAACGACGCGAGCGGCGTCAGGTGGCGAATTTCTTGTGCACCAACCTGGTCGACGGAGATGCCGTTTCGGATCTTCTCGCCGTCGGTTTTGTAGGGATGGGCACCCGTCAGGTAGGAAGCGGCACAACGCGCATGGTCACCCGCGCCGTCACCTTTGGCTCGGCCGTTATCTTGTGCCAAGCCGCTGATGACGTTGAACTCACTTTGAAAATCTTTGAGAGGCGCGAGCGTCTCCGAGAGCTCATAATTCTCGCCGGCCTTTTCCGGAGTCCACGCCGGCTTAATGCATCCGTTGGGAAAAAAGACGAACGCCATCCGCACGGCGGTTTTTTTTTCCGCCTCAGCAGCGCGAGCCGGCAACATCGATTCCAACAACGGCAGCGCGACCGTTGCGCCGGCGCCTTTGAGAAAGGTTCGCCTGTGAAGCTGCTTGAGTCGGCTCATTGCTGTTCTCCCTCCGGGCGTCGCATCGTGAACGGTTCACTTTTGACGATCTGCGTAACAAGGGTGTGAAACCGGTAATCGTCGGCCGCGAGCGCCGCCACGATCCGCTCGATGACACACCGATCATAATACTCTAGACCGCGTCCCAGTGCATAGGTCATCATTTTTCGCGTCAAGTGCTGGGCGAAATCGGCTTCACGTTTTCGGATGAGCGCGATCATCTCCCGGGGACTGGTAAACGACGCCCCCCCCGGAAGAGTTCCCGAGGAATCAATCGGCTTTTCCCCGTCCTTATCCCGCCAACGGCCGATCGCGTCAAAGTTCTCCAAACCGATTCCCAAGGGGTCCATCGAAACATGGCACACCGCGCAAGCCGGGTCTTCGCGGTGCTGTGCGAGTTGCTCGCGCAGCGTGGCATCAGGATTGGCCTTTTGCGCCTCGGCCAATTCGGGAACACCGGCGGGCGGCGGAGGCGGAGGCGTACCGAGAATGTTCTCGAGAATCCACTTCCCGCGCTTCACCGGCAAGGTTCGCGCGGGGTCAGACGTCAACGTCAGTATGCTCGCGTGAGTGAGCACGCCGGCTCGCTTTGAGTCGGCCAGTGACACCTTTTGAAACTCCGAGCCGGTAATGCCTTCGATCGAATAGTGCTTCGCGAGCCGCTCGTTGACAAACGTGTAATCGGCGTCGAGAAAATCCAACACGCTCTTGTTCTCGCGCATGATCGTCTCGAACAACAACTCGGTTTCACGGTGCATGTCGCTGCGCAATTCGTCGTTGAAGCTTTTAAACATCTTGCCGTTCGGCTCAGCTTCATCGAGATTCCGCAGGTTGAGCCATTGTCCGCCAAAGTTTACGACGAGCGTCTGGGCCTTTTCCGGATGACCCAACATCCGGCGAACCTGTTCTTCCAGAACGTCGGGCTGATGCAACACGCCTTTATCCGCCAACGAAAATAGCTCGTCGTCGGGCATACTACTCCACAGGAAATACGACAACCGTGTGGCGAGTTCGTAGTCGTTCAGCCGACGGACGGCCCGCGTATCGGTTGCAACAGCGTCAGTCTCGACGCGGAACAGAAAACGAGGCGAAACGAGCACGGCCTCTACGGCGATCTGAATCCCCAGTTCGAAAGGCTCTCCGTCGCCGACAACGTTCTCGACCAGTTGAACCAGCCCTTCGATTTCGCCGTCCGTCACCCGGCGGCGGAAGGCCCGCGTGGTGAATCGCCGCAGGACTTCGATCGCGGCCGCACGTACCGACCGGGTCTCGTCGGGAGTGACGAACACAATACGCCCATGGCTCTCCGGATACGCGGACTTGCCCGAGCCGGGCGGACCTTCGACCTCGATCGACTGGATGAACAGGTTTCGATCGCGGTCCTTGGGATCCTCGGCCTTGGGCCGGTAGTAGTCATTGATGAACGCCCCTTCGACTCGGTGCTTGCCGATCTTCACGTCTTGATCGGGGCCCGCCGTGAAACGAACCTCGTATCTTCCCGGCTGAATGTGCCCTTTGATCTCGTGAACCTTCAAGCTCTTCCCGCCGACACTCACCTCCATTTTCGCCGGCTCCGGCCCCGCCTGCTGGGCGGCCGCCTCGATGCGAACGACGTATTCGCCGGCTTGGCCGATATTGAATTCGGCAAAGACGGATCCTTTCGAACTCAGCGGACGATAGCCGTAACTGTTGACCGCCGCGCCGCTCGTGCTCATGAGCTGCTTCGCCTCGATATGCCGAACGCGGAACCGCGATTCATCACCGACTATGATGGCTGCTTCGGCGATCCTTTGGGCCGCGTCGATATACTTCTCCATCAACAACGGCGGCAGCGACAAAACGGCGCCCATGTTGTCGAAGCCGTTTCCTACGTCGTCCGACGGAAAATCTTCCGCCGGCTGAAACTCGACGCCGACCAGATCGCGAATCGTGTTGTCGTACTCGTTGCGATTGAGCCGACGAATCGTCACGTGACCGGGATCGACCGGCGCCGAACAGTCGACGTAGAAAAACGTCAGATTGATCCAATCGATAAGTTGTTTCGTCTGTTCGTTGCTGGGACGAGGTTCGTGGTCCTGCGGTGGCATGGCGGACGCTTCGAGCAGCTTGAGCGTTTTTTCCCACGTCTCACGCTGTGCCGAAGCCGCCTCGAAACTCTCGATCGAAGCGAAGCTCAACTCCGACTCGGTCGGATCGGTGCCGTGACACTCGAAACAGTACTTCGCCAGGATCGGCTGAACGGTCTTCTCGAAATCTGTTTTCCGTCGCGCCTGCAACTCGGCTCGATCGCCGGCTTCGCGGCTCTCTTGCGGCGCGCCGGTCGCGTCCGCCGCCAACACGAACGCCCCAGGATTCAACAGAACGGGCGAAGCACTGCTCGGCTCACTCCAGACAAAATGCTGGGCGATTCCCATCAGCGCGAATGCGAACGCCAACACACAACTGGCGGTCCGAATTCGGACACGTGCTTTTCGCCGGCAAGAACGGCACGTCTGTGCAATGGGCATAGAGGGCATCTCGGTGGGCGGGAACGATACAGACGAAGGCGGGAACGGATGACAGATTCAATTACGTGCTGCACCGAAAACATATCGACAAACGCGCAGGCAAATTCTGATCCGTATGGGTTTATCCTAGCCGGAAGGCAATGCAAAGTCCATGACTTGGACTCGCTGCCGGAAGGGCTTGGCAGCTTGACGTGCGTGAATTGGGCGAGTTTTTGCGCGTTTGTTGCGTTCACACCGAACGTAGTATGTCCCCGAACGTCAGGCTGACGGGTGCGGCAGTCGTCGCACATTCTTCGTGGGAACGGGCGTTGCGGCAGCCGTCATAATCGGAACGGCTGCTCGATGGGCTGCGAACAAGTTCGTCCGCAACAGGTTGTCGAGCCTGTCGTCGACGAGCATTTCCCGGTAACCTGTACTGCTCACGGCTCTTCGACGCGGAACCGACGGCGCATTCACTCAAACGGCGAATGGCCGCCCGGTCGAAAATTGGCCGCCATGTTGCCCCCTCAGACGAAACAACTTTGCCGGATTCTGCTGCATGGATATACCGTCCACACTCAACCCGATCGACATCGCCGTGATTCTGGCCTACGTGGCGGGAGTCGTTGGTTTCGGCGCTTGGTTTGTTCGCAAGAGCAGCAGCCCCGAAGAATTCATGGCGGCGGGTCGCTCGTTGCCCGGTTGGGCAATCGGGCTCTCGATTTTCGGCACCTACGTCAGCAGCATCAGTTTTCTGGCCAATCCCGGAAAATCGTTTTCTGCGAATTGGAATCCGTTCGTGTTCGGGCTTGCCTTGCCGATTGCGGCCCTGATTGCGACGAAGTATTTCGTTCCCTTTTATCGCAAGTCGGGCGAGATCTCCGCATACAGCCATCTCGAACATCGCTTCGGCGCTTGGGCACGCACGTACGTCGTCATCTGCTACCTGCTCACACAGATCGTACGTATCGGCGCCATCATGCTCTTGGTGGCCATCGCACTTAAGAAATTGACGGGTTGGGATGAAGAGACCATCATCATCGCCACCGGAATTCTCGTGACTGTCTACACGCTACTGGGGGGAATCGAAGCGGTCATTTGGACCGACGTCGTGCAGAGTATCGTGCTGACGATCGGAGCGCTCGTTTGTGTCGCGCTGATCGTCACGCGTATGCCCGAGGGCGCCGGACAGGTATTTACAATCGCCGCCGAGCATGACAAATTCAGCTTAGGAGGGTTTGGGCCGAGCCTGGCATCGAGTACGTTTTGGGTGATCCTGATCTACGGCCTGTTCGAGAACCTGAAGAACTTCGGCATCGATCAGAGTTACGTGCAGCGATACATCGCCGCCAAGTCAGAAGCCGATGCTCGCCGCAGCGTCTGGATCGGTACGCTGCTGTTCGTGCCCACGTCCGCTCTGTTATTTTTCATCGGGACGGCTCTGTTTTCGTACTACTACTCGCAACCCGAGTTGATGAAGGAACTCGTGCCAGCCGGAGCCACGCTGGACGACGGCACGACGCTCGCTGCGAACGAAACCGACCCCGAGGTGATCGGGCAATTCGTCAGTGGGGACGACGTCTTCCCGCACTTCATCGTACATGAACTCCCCGCCGGCCTGACGGGTTTGTTGATTGCGGCGATCTTCGCCGCCGCGATGAGCAGCGTCGATTCGAGTCTCAACGGATCAGCCACGCTGATCTTGATCGACGTCTACAAGCGATACTTTCGGCCCAACGCCGGCAAACGAGAATCGATGGTCGTGTTGTACACGACGACGCTCGTCTGGGGAGCACTGGGAACGGTGATCGCCATTGCGCTGATTCCCGTCGACAGCGTGCTCGACGCATGGTGGAAAGTCTCCGCCATTTTGGGCGGTGGAATGCTGGGTCTGTTCCTGTTGGGCATCATTTCGCAGCGGGCGGGAAATCCGGCTGCGGTGACCGGCGTGGTTGTAGGAATTTTGGTGATCACGTGGTTGACGCTCAATCAGATGGAAGCCAAGACGATCGATGGCGTCAAATCTCTCTCTACCGGGCTCCACGAGTGGTTGCTCAGTGTGATTGACTGGTACGAAGCGTACTCGTTCCCCATCGATGGCGTGCTGACGCTGGTTATTGGGACTCTCGTCATTTTCTTCGTCGGAATCTGTGTTAGTCTATTCTTTGGCCGGCCTCCCGCGCCGCGAGACGAATTGCCGGCCGACCGCAGTCCCGGCGACTAAAACAACGACCAATTCGAACAGATAGAATTCGGTAGATGGCACTCTCGACAAAGCTTGCGCGCTCTGCCGGCGATCGACCGAAGGCGCGACTCATCGCGCATCACATACAGACCCGAAGCAACACTCGGCCGTGGCGAATTCTGGCGCCATGAAACATGGGCATTCGTCGCCCAGCAAAGTGTTTTGGGACGACTTAACATGAAGCCACGTCAAAACCCGGTTGTGGACAAATCTCGGCCTGGAAAACAAGGGGGCTGATTTGGCAACAGAGGGTATTGACGCTACTTCATAGAACCTGAGTCACAAGGTAGGCACACGAATGAAAGAGTTCGAACTTCCCCGGCCGCTTAGAGGCATCGTTCCTCCGATGATCACCCCGCTTGCGGGTCGCGACACGCTGGATGTCGCCGGACTGGAAAAGCTGACCGAGCACATTCTCGCCGGCGGCGTACACGGCTTGTTCATTCTGGGTACGACGGGCGAAGCCCCGGGATTAAGCTATCGCCTTCGACTGGAACTCATCGACCGCGTCTGTGAACAAGTTAAGGGACGCGTTCCGGTGCTCGTCGGCGCGACCGATACGTCGTTCGCCGAATCGGTACACGTCGCGGAGCACGCCGCCGATGCGGGAGCGCATGCGGTTGTGTTGGCCGCCCCCTACTACTTCCCCGCCAACCAGCCCGAACTGCTCGAGTACATCGAGAACATTGCCGGAGAACTGCCGCTGCCCGTCTATTTGTATAACATGCCCAGCCACACCAAGGTCAGCTTCGGCCTCGACACGCTCAAAAGGCTCATCGACATTCCCAACGTTTATGGACTGAAAGACAGCTCGGGGCAGATGGTCTACTTCCACGAAGTCCGCCAGCTCGTCAAAGACCGGCCCGACTTCTCACTGTTAGTCGGCCCCGAACAATTATTGGCCGAGTCGGTATTGCTCGGCGGGCACGGCGGCGTGTGCGGCGGAGCGAACCTGGTTCCCGAGTTATACGTCGAGCTCTACAACGCGGCGACCGCAGGCAACTTGGCCCGCATCCGCGAGCTGCACGACCGCGTGATGCAGATCTCCACCACGTTGTACGCCGTCGGCCAATACGGCTCGGCGTTCATCAAAGGCCTCAAGTGCGCACTAAGCTGCCTGGGCATCTGTGACGACGCCCTCGCCGAACCCTTCCAACGCTTCGCCCCCGCCGAACGCGCCCGCGTCGAGAAGTGTCTGGAAGAACTGAGCATCACTGGCGAAAGCGCGGCCGGCCGGCAATCGGCCGGGTCGTAGTAGACGCGCGGCAAACCGATCCCGTTTGCCACATGGCGTGCGCAGCAAGAGGATGTTCTCGAAAGGCTTCATGTGATGGTTGAATCGGGGGCGTAGACGATGGCTCTGGATCTCTCGCTGTGTGTTGCTGCGCTTGCTTCTTGCCTTCGGAGAATCAAAGCCAGATAATCACAGGAGCGGCTTGTCGTGAATGAAAAGTTCTTTCTTCGTGACAACTTGTCAGCTAGAACTCCGTCGGGAGAGTGAACTGCTCACATGGATATCGGGATCTTTTCTGAACTCCTGAGAACGTCCTTCTATCGGGAATTCTACACCGACGTTGTCGACACGTCGGCAAGTCCTCTCAGCTTGGCCCTGAGCCGACCACGGATGAACCGCCCGCGAAATATCGCGGGGATCCCCCTTCTTTCGACCTCCAAATTTGAACGGTACGCTGACAGACTGTCGACGGCGAGGTACGCATTTGTCGTTCGGGAGTGGCCCGATGCGATGACACCAAAGCGAGCCTTTCGCATGGTTCGGGCTGAGATCGCCGACGCGATGCATGCGATTTGGGGACTGCGTGGCGTCGGGGCCTACGTCGTATTCTGCGGCCCAGAGTCGTCGTGGCGAGACTTTACCGACGACGTTCGTCCGGACAAAACAGCGCTTCACAGCGTCCTCATCCAGGCGATCCATTTCACTGATCTTGAAAGCGGAGCTTCGACCGTCAATCGGGCGCCGTATGAGATTGCCCATGGCGGCGAGCTCGCCGGTATTGGGAACACGATCGACGTCATCATCGGTGCCCGCAACTGAGTCAATGACCGAGTGAGATGGTGGGGCAACCGGCGCGCGGAAGCTTGGCAGGAAACAACGGATATCGTCCTTCAATTGCATAGTGGCGTCGCCGTTCTAACAAACGCTCGATCGCCCCAAAAACCGGTTGACGAAAAGGCCCAGAAGCCAATGGATGATCACCTCTTCGGCTACGTCGTTGCCTTCATCATCGGAGTTTTCGCCGGTCTTTCGTCCGGCACGCTCTTATTGACGCCGTGGCGTCGCGCGTTCATGTTGCATGGCCGCGTCTCGATGACGCAGATTCTGTCCATGCGCCTGCGTGGCAATCCCGTCAATCTCATTCTCGACGCCCACTTGGCGCTCGTGCAGTCGGGTGCCAAATCGTCGATCGCACAAGTCGAAACGAAGTACGTGGCGACCCTGCCTCGAATCGAAACAGCCGACGAGTTGATGCGGCTCGTCGGCCAAGACCTCGAAGCCGCCAGCACGGAACATTAGGAACGTGTTGAAAAATGAAGTTGCCCGTTACTGACGATCGACTCGGACGAGTATTTCATCGGATTCAAGAACACGAACGCTTCGTTCAATATCGGGCCGAATGACACGGTGCGAAAGATCAACGTGATGCTGCACCTCTGATCAATGTCGGGTGGCGGGGCCTACGCGATAGCGATGGCTCCGACGACGACTCGCACGGCGAAGCTTGAACAAAAACGGGGCGTCGCGCAATGAACAACGGCGTACCTAAGAGTTCCTTCTCCCTCTAACGAGAAGGTTAGGATGAGGGCCCAATTGAGAGCCAATGCCCCTCACCCCGGCCCTCTCCCGCCGGGAGAGGGAGCATCGGAATGTCGGACACGCCTCAGCACGTACGAGTGGGATTTCGACTTCCGCTTCGCACTCGACAGAGGCGTTCACAACAACAACCATCGCAACACAACTGTCGGCGCTACTTCCGCGACGTCAATCGCACGAACATCGTTTCCGACGGCTCGAAGTTGCCTCGGCTCGACGCGTATTCGATGTCGCGTTCGAAGACGTAACCGATGTCGATCGACGTGATGGTGCCGTCGCGCTCGGCCGTTTCCAGGGCCAGCACAAGCTGATAGGCGTTGTACGTCACGACGTCGGCTAAGCCTGTTTGGGCTCGTTCGATGGCCCATTCGCCGCCGCCGATTTGCCCGGCGAGTGACAGCCAATGCTCGCTTTCGTCGTTCGACGATACGCGCCAAGCCGCCTTCGGCTCGGGGAACACGAGTTCGATGCGGGCCTCGTCATCGGGGCGAAGAATAACGCCGGCCACCGGCAACAGACCCCAATCGTGGCGATCCAAATACTGCACGCCGACGACCGGTTGAATGCTTGGTGAGAGTTCGCAGGTCACCACCGCGTGCGCCGGTATCCGCCAGCCTTCGCGCGTGCTGTCTTCGAAGTCGGTGTACACGCCGGCTGAATAGGCAAGGTCGGCCCACCAGCCGTCGGTCACCTCGCCGAACCAGTGCAACCCCGCGCTGAACTCAAACAGTCGCGGAGGAAGATCCGAAGCCGTCGGCCCGTCCAAGAAGTGAAATCCGTGACCAAACGTGAACGACAGCCCCGGCCAGGCTCTAATCGGTGAGGCGTCAGCCCCGGCCGTGCTGAATTCGCCGAAGCGACCGGAATGCCCCGATCTCCAAATCCCGTCGCCCCACTCGGGCGCGCGATACCAGCCGGGATCGTTGTAACGACGCCCTTCTTCAACTGCCTCGACCACTTCTTCTAAGATCTCTTCGACGCCTTCAAATTCCGAAGCCGACTCCGTCCTGTTGATGACCGATTCGGGCAACAACCATTCTTCGTGCAGACTGATGCGATCGGGTTCTTCATCAAATTCTTTTTCGTCGCCGACTTCATTTTCGAAAACGAACTCTTCGCCGGATTCATTGTCAAATGTCAGCTCGTCGCTATTGGCTGTGCGAACGTCTGAGGGACGATCGTCGCCCTCGCTGAGCGAATCGTCGTCGGGCCACAACAGACTCGGCTCCTCGACCTCTGTTTCGCTCTGCGGCTCGTCGGCTTGCTGGACGTTTGCGGGCGTCGCCAAGCTCTCGTCGGCTGCCGGAACCGGTGCAACCAGGGCGATGACCCCGAGCGCAACTAGCAACACGCGAAGCATTTGCGACATGCGTAGGCAACTCGATCGAAGAAAGTACGAGACGCGACCATAGGGGGAGAAGAAGAGGAGAGGCGGAACCATAGCCGAAACCGCCCCTTGAAGGCAATACGTCATGGCCGATCGAGCGCGGGTGATCGGCTTGCAACGGCGCGCATGGCAGAAGCGGCGAGAATTCATCAGTCGGTCGAAGCGTCGCTCTGGTCGTCTTCGAGTACGAGTTCGTCCAGCCCAAGCGATTTAAGTTGCTCGATGCCTGACTCGCTGAAATTGGTCCCGACAATTGAGAGTGTTTTGAGTGGTAGTCGAAGAAGATGTTTGATCGCGGCATCGTCGACGGACGTGTTGTTCAATTTCAGATGGGAGACCCAAGCGCTACCAACGAGATGTTTCAGTCCGTCGCCGGTGATTGACGTGCCACTGAGTTCCAGAAACGACAATGGCAGCTCGGACAAATGCGCGAGCCCTTCGTCGGTGATGGCCGTGTTAATGAGATCGAGCATCTCAAGCGCCTCTAAGCCAGACAGGTGTTTGAGTCCTTCATCGGTGATCGCGGTGTTGTCGAGAACGAGATACATAAGCTTCTGCGAGCCGGACAGGTATTCGAGTCCTTCATCAGTGATCGAAGTGTTGTTGAGGTAGAGCTGCTCGAGCCATTTTAGGTTGGCCAGGTGCTTGAGTCCTTCGTCGGTGAACGGCGTGCGACTGAGCTCGAGTTCCACGAGTTGCTCTCGGCCAGACAGGTACTTGAATCCTTCGCCGGTGACAGCGGTGTCTTCCAGATCCAGCGCTCCAAGTTGCGGCATGCCGACCAAGTGTTTGAGCCCCGCATCCGTCACAGCCGTACCGCTAGCGCCGAGGGAGAGGAGGTGTGGTATGCCGATCAAGTGTTTGAATCCCTCGTCCGTCACTGCGGTGCCGCTGACAAAAAGGCCGTCGAGGCGTGGCATGCCGGCCAGGTTTTCGAGTCCCTCGTCGCTGACGGGCGTTTGGCTAAGATAAAGAATTTCCAGCTGCGGCAAAGAGTGCAGGTGTTTTAAGTGCTCATCACGGAGCGGCGTCCCTTCGAGATGCAACCTCTCAATTCTCGGTGAACCCGATAGCCACTTTAGTCCGCTGCCTTCGATCTGCGTGCCACTGAAGTCGACATTGACAAGTTCAGGCAGAGAATGGAGATGCTCTAGCCCCACATCCGACACGTTTGTGTCTGCCAAGTGCAACGATTCGAGACGTGTTAGCGCCGTGAGATGTTTAAGGCCCTCGTCCGTGATTCCCGTATCGTCGAGATTGAGGGTTATCACGCCTCGCATTCCGCTGAGATGGTGCAACCAGTCGTCGTCGAACGTCGCCTTTTGGAGATCGACGCTTTGAACCGACTCAAGAGGCGTAAGTCCGACCGCAAGCATGAGATCTCGCAGCCACTCCGGCCCGGTTGAATAGAAATCCGCCTCACCGCCGACCGCTTCAATCACCGCGACGTGGCTGCTGACCGTGTTGTGGTTGATGTAAGGCGTCGCCAAGGCGATGCCGACCAGCACAATGAGCGCAATAACGAACAGCGGGATGACCGAACGACGCAGAGCCGTCATGAAACGTGTGAAGCGATCGCTCATACGAATCGACCAGTTGTTTTCTGTCCGAACGGTCTCTGCGCGCGCCGAGAACTGTAGCGTCACATTCGGAGAGTGAAGTCCGGGCCCCATCCCAAAACCCGGTTGTGGTGGAATTTGCCGCAACAAATCGAGAGCGTACGTTGCCCATCAGAGGGTTTTGGGACCACTTCTAGTAGTCTAGTCGGAGCGGCTGCCGGTGACGAGCTTGACTGCCGTGATCTAAAGCGGCGGTCGCGACAGCGGTGGCAACACGGAAGGATCGCGGGGTGCCATGCCCTCACGCAGAGCGGATGAGTATGCCTGTGTGACGGCAACACAAGGCACGGTAACGCGCGCGGTGGTGTGAAATCGCGGCGCACCGTGCGCTAGCGAAGCTCGGCACGCGGTCGACCATCGGGGATCGGCGTGGCAGCATCGTGCCGACTTAGCGAATCGGACGGTTGCTAGCGGAGCGTCCGTTTCTTTTTAGCGGCGGGGCCGTCGAGTGCGACCGATGCTCCCGGGCTGAGATCGTGGGCGTTAAACTGCAGCAAGACGCCGTCGTGAACGACGAACACGTACTTCCCATCAGCCGCGATGGCCGCCGAGGGGCCGCCGCCGAATCCGGGAAAACCACTTCCTCCGCCGCTGCCGAACCCCTGAAACCCATTTCCGCCGCCACTTCCACCGCCGCCGCCACGTCCGGAGCCACTCCCTCCTCGCTGCTGCGATTGGCTTCGCGTTTGTGCCTGCGAGGCATCAGGGTCAAACGTCAACGAGGAAACGATCAAAGCCACAATCGCAACGGCGGCACAACTTAAGGCAGTCGAACGGTACTTGGACATCGGCATTTCCCTTCATTCTAGGCATAGAACGCTGGTGGCCCGCAGACGATGAAAATGACCACTCGCTAGCGCTAACGCAAGACGGAGGTATTCGTACACACAGTTTTTCCGGTTTCGCGCGATTTTTTTGAAAACACCCGACACGACCAGCGCCGGGTGCCATGCCCTCGCTGCCTGCGGAATTGAGAGAGCATGCCGATGCGGGGCAATACTCGGCATGGTCACCCGCCTGTCGGCGTGAGACCATGGCACCCTGGGCGCACACAAAGAACAACGCGCGGCGGATCATCCGGCGTTCGCGCGGCGACATTGAGTCAGCAACGCGAAATTGAGATCTCAGACGTGCACGAGAAGCCGTCCCGAAACCCGGTTGTGGCGGAAGTTGATGCGACGAACAAGTGACGCACGTCGCTCAACAGAGGGCTTTGGGTCCACGCTCAGAACTGAACGATGACGTCGGCACCCATGATGAATTGTCGCTTCGAGCCGAAGTCGTCGTAGGGGCCCTCGACGTTCAGACTCGGAATCTCGGCATCGGACCAATCCCAACGGGCTTCGGGACGGACGGTGACGCAGGACGTCGGCTTCCAGTTCAACCCCAGCGTCAACGCGGTGTAGTTGCCGCCGTATGACACGGAATCGACGGGCACAGACAGCACGCGGGCGTTGTCGGTGTCGCCAAACCACTCGACCCGCATGCCCGCCGCCAAGCAGTTGCTGACCTGATAGATCATGTACTGGTTGATGCCGTACCACTGAGCCTGCTCGAGCTGAAAACTCTTGCTCAGTCTCCCGTTTTCCTGGAGGCCGAAGTCGTGCTGCGCGATGTAGGTCAATCGATCGGTCAACTGCTTCGTTAAGACCAGGCTGTAGATGGTCCGGTTGTCGCGGCCGTTGGCATCTTCGTCGCTTGTGTGAATGGCGAACGCCAGCGATGAGCGTCGGTCATCGCTGAAAATGGCGATGCCGCCGAGTGCTCCCAGATCGTCGTTTGTGTCTTCCCAATTGTCCCAACCTCGGGTGAAGCCTGCCGAAACCTGCAAGTTGGAGGTGGCATCGAGAGTCGCCAGCATTCCCGTGTGCGTGAACGGCTCGCCGTACTGCTTGACGTACGATCGGGAGAGGAAAAAGTTCTCCGGGGCCATCACGCTTTCGTGGCCGAGTATCGAGTAGAAATGCCCCATCTTGATGCTCATGCCCTCGAGCAGTGGAGCGTAGACTTCCGCATACAACTGCGGCATAGCCAAGCCGTACAGAGCCGCGTTTCCACCGCCGCGGGGCCCGTCCTCGCTGTTCCACTCTTGCGACCCGTTGCGGCGTGTCTCGAGGCCGAGCGAAGTCGTGAAGAAGTAATCGGTGCCGTAGAACACGTCGGCTCGTCCGCCGAATTCCCAGTTGTGCCGATCGCGTTCGAGTTCTTTCTCCACGATCAAGTAGAGCTGATTCATCTGGTATTCGTTGGCCCGATCGTTAAACGTGACCGGCGTATTGAACCGGTTGTCAGGCATGTCGGGGTTCCAGGTGAAGCTCTGATCCAGCCAGCCGCGAGCGTGCAAACCCCGGCGACCGAACAACCGTCCCGTCCCGTCGTGGCTCAGCAGACTCTGCAAACAGTCGCATTCATCGCCGTTGCAGCAACTGCAAAGGTTGCCGCCGCACGAGCAACCACCCCGGCAACCACTTCCGCAACCGCTTCCACAGCTTCCGCCGTAACCGGTACCGCATCCGCAGGAATTGTCTGATTGAACCACTGATCCGGCAGGCCAACTCGCCGCAGGCGAATCGACCGCGGCCGGCCCCGATTCGGGCACGTTGTTCGCCAACCGAGTAGGCTTGTTCGATGCACCGCCTTCAGTCTTGATTTTGGAAGACGACTTCGACGGTTGTTCCAGGCTGACGCCGCGTTGGCGTGCGTTTGAACGAGTCTTGATCGCTTTGAGACTGTAATCGCGGCCGTCTTCAACGGTGAAGCCCGTCTCCGGCGGAGGAGGCGCGTCGGCGCTGGCCACCACATTTTCCGTGCTGGGAACCTCGACGGTTCGCGGTTTGGACGCTGGTGAGTCAGCGACCTTCGATGTCGGCGGTCGTTCATCGAACAGGGACGCGAGTTTCTCGAGCCGTTTGCCCCGCTTTTGCTCGGCACTGTTTTGCTCGGCACTGTATCGAGCGCGGCCCGTTGACGATGTCGTGAGTTCGAGCCGCGTGCGCCCGGGGCGACTTGGAGCTTGCTTACGGGCTTTCTGCTTCGAAGCTACCGCGGCATAGCGCGCCCGCGCTGTCTTGATGAAGGGTTTGGGCTTTTTGGCAACAACCGACAATTTCGGGGCCTGATATCGCGCACGCCCCGACATCACCGGTGTCAACTTGAGCTGCACCTTGCCCGGGTCGACTTTTTGTAATTTTAACCGTGCCTTCCCGGAATCGGCTCTGGGTTGTGGACGCACGTTTGCCTTTCCACTCTTCGTCGCGGGTTGCGGGTTTACCTTCGCCTTTCTGCTCTTCGCCGCGGGTCGCGGACGTACTTTCGCCTTTCCGCTCCTCTTGCTGGGGCGAACGTCGGAGCTGTAGTGCGCGCGTCCCGATTTGGGAGCCAACCGGCGCGGCTCGGCGACGCGAGGCGCAGCCTTCCGGGCATCGGTCGTCGATGATCGACTGTCATTGGCGGTTTCCGGTTCCAGGATTTTTCTAAGTTGTTCGACGGCCGACGAATTTGGATTTGCTTTTGGCGCACGGCGATCCGGCGCCGCACGAACGGCGGCTCGTTTCGTCGCCGTGACGGACGCCGGCGCGTCGGCGAAACTTAAGCCTCGCTCCCAATCGACGGTTCCCACAGCAATGAACCAGACAAGTATCATCAGTCGTGGCCGCATGGTCCGACACCTTCATCAGAAACAAGAGATGCAATCGCGTGTTCATCTGAGAAAACCGCATAAGCCGTAAGACGCATGCAGCCCAAATAGACATCAGCACTCCTATATTCGGACTGAACGGAAGAGCGTGTGACGAAAGCCGATGGTTTCGGCGGGATTTCGGCTGGTTCAGTTGATACGAGTCGTACGTCTTTGCGGATCCGAAATGAGTGAAAAACCGGTATAGGCCGCGATACTTACGCATTTTTACACGTGCATCGGATGGCAGATTCACGAATCCGCCCCCATGCCTTCGGTGATCATGATCCTCGTCAGCCGGCAACCGTCTTTTGACCGCGATTGACGTAGAGCTGTATTTTTAGCACGAATGCCGGCATGGTGCTTGGTTCGCGAGCCGTCCAGCAGAGCTGATGATCTCGCTGAAACGAGCCTACCGCGACCAAAGAATCGTAACAAATGTGCTAAAAATACTGCCTGTTGACTTGCAATCGGTTTCTAAAAGCGGATAATGTACACTCGTTCTAATATGTTCGTATCGAACAGCTACGCAGCACAAGTCACCGCATCTCTGGCACGGATATGAGCATTTTGCGCAGATCGGGGTTTTTGGGTCGAGTTGTGCGTTCACAATTCCTCAAATCGTACTCCCGTCGGCACGCTCATCGATTGAAGCTGGGGAGTTGCGCGGAGTTCCTGGAAGACCGCACTTTGCTGGCGGCCGGCTTGCTTGAATTGTCGCTTGTCCAGTCAACAAGCCCGTTTGATGCGGGCCGGGAAAGTCAGGGCGAAGTCGCCAGTCTTCCTCAGAGTGAGCCTGTCATTCACGAGTGGAACACGTTTCGCGTCGAGGTTTGGGCCAGCACGCCCGATGGCACGGACGACGGGGTCTCAAGTGCTTTCTTTTCACTCGACTATGATTCCAGTTTCTTTACGCCGCTCAACGTCTTCTTCAACGGCGCCTTTATTCCGACGGCGGCTCCCGTCATTGACGATGTTACGGGGCGGGTCACGGTCTCAACGGTCGGACTTCGAACGGACGCAGGTGACGACGCACGCACTTTGATTGCGGCGGTTCAGTTCTCCTCGCAAGAGACCGATCATGTTCTGTTCGATGCCGCCAACCATTTCGCCGGGCCGTTCGGTTTGGGTCTCTCACTCGCCGACGCCGAGGTTGAGCTTGTCACCGCTGGCGCTGTCGCGACGGAAGCGGGCGACGCACCGCCCACGGCGCTCTATGCCGTGCCATTCGACATAAACAACGATCAGATCATCTCGCTGGCCGATGTGGTCGTGTTCGCCGACGCGTTTGGTCGTTCCCTGTCTGATGATAACTCCGAGGGTGTCTGGGGAGCCGACTACAACAAAGACCAGAGTGTTTCACTAGCCGACCTCGTTTTTCTCGCTGCGAATTTCTCGCTCGGCGTTGAAGACGGCGATTCGCTCGTCATGCCAGGGGACTTTCCCGGTTCGTGGCAGGCGCCAGACCTGACGGCTCAGCTGGTCAACGACACGGCTCCCGGTGGAGGTACCGACAATGACGGAATCACGTTTGACCCGACCATTCAAGGGGTCGCCGCTGGAAACGTAACCGAATTTAGCGAGATCGTTGAGTTTCAGGCGAGGCTCAACGGATCGGTCGGTGATCCGTTTACGTCGCACGACGCAACCGGGCTTGGTGGCACGTTTGTGTTCGATGCGAGCGTCTTAGCCGCCCTCAATGGGGATGTGCCCCTACCTGACGGCGAGCACGTCCTCCACATCAGAGCCATCGATGTCCTCGATAACTTCTCCTCAACAGTCGAGGTGCCGTTCTCGCTCGACGCTACAGTCCCCAACATCCTTGTCGCCCCGCACCAGACGTCGAGAACCTCGACTGAGACCCATCTGGAACTTGAACTCACCGAGCCAATCATCGCGGCGACTCTCTCTGCGTCGAACTTCTTGCTGCGAGATGCTCAGTCGAATCCGGTCAACCTGCTTGGTTTTCAACTCAGCCCGGATAGCCGCGTGGTCGAATTGACCTATGCATTGGTTTCATCCGATCCGCACGAGTTGGTGTTCGATACCACGGGCGTGGCCGACTCCGCCGGCAATTCGTTCGCGCAGCCCGAGCTGATACTACCATTTCAGCCCAGTCAACTGCCGATTGCCGCTGACGATGATGTTGCGACTGACGAAGACACACCGCTCGCCGGCAGCCTGCTGGCCAATAACGGCAACGGTCCCGACAGCGACCCCGAAGGCGGCGCGATCACGATCGTCGGCCTAAGCAGCGGAACACTCGGCAGCCCGTTCGCGTTGCCATCGGGCGCAATGATGACTGTCAACAGCGATGGAACGTTCAGCTATGATCCGGGCGGACTGTTCGAAGCGCTCGCCGTTGGAGAATCGTTCGACGAATCATTCACCTATACCGTTAGCGACGACCAGAACGGAATCAGCACGGCTTCGGTCACAGTCACCCTCAACGGTGCGAACGACACGCCGACGGCCACAGACGACGGTGACGTCGACCCAACCGGCTTCAACACCGATGAACACACCGCGTTTACGACAGCAGACGTTCTACTCAACGACGACGACACGGACGACACGGACACGCTTTCTGTCGTCGGCTTCGACACGACAGGTACACTTGGCTTGGTCACCAACAACCTTGACGGCACGTTCGACTATGACCCGAACGGCCAGTTCAATAATCTGGGCGCTGGCGAGACGGCGACCGATACGTTTGACTATACCGTATCAGACGGCAACGGAGGGAACGCCGTTGCCACCGTAACGATCACTATTGCTGAAGCCAACCTGCCGCCGATTGCACGCGACGATGCATTCACCGTCAATGAAGACAGCAGCCCACAGGTATTCAACCTGTTTGCCGACAACGGCAGCGGCATCGACATCGATCCTGAGGTTCCGCCCGATACATTTGAAATCGTCTCGACCAATACAACCGGGACGTCGGGGACGGTCATCGTGACCAACGCGGCGGCCGGTACGGTGAGCTATGAACCGGCTGACGACACGAACGGCTCAGATTCATTCACCTATACAATTCGGGATGCTAAAGGTGGTGAATCGACGGCTACCGTGTTCGTAACCATTACGTCAATCAACGACGCCCCCAGCTTTGACATTCAGCTCAGTGATACGTCGCTCGAAGACGCCGGAGCGCAATCAGTCATCAACTTTGCAACGAGCATTTCGCCCGGCCCGCCCGACGAGACACCGCAATCTGTGTCATTTGAAATTGTGGGCAACACCAATTCCGGCCTGTTTTCCAGCGCCCCCGCAATTTCATCCACCGGCACGCTAGCTTATGCGGCCGTGCCCAATGCCAACGGAACGGCAACCATTACCGTGCAGCTGCGCGATGACGGCGGAACGACGAATGGCGGCATCGACGTGTCATCAACGCAAACGTTCGACATCAACGTGACCGCGGTGAACGACATCCCCAGTTTTTCTACAGGCGCTGATCAGACAGTGCTCGAAGATGCCGGGGCTCAGTCGGTCTCCAACTTTTCTACGAGCATCTCAGTCGGCCCGGGAAATGAATCGACGCAGACGCCGTCGTTCGAAGTCACCGGCAATACGAACACGGCACTGTTCGCCATCGGTCCCGCGATCGCCGCGAACGGAACCTTGACCTACACTCCCGCTACCAATGCCAACGGCAATGCCGATATCACGGTTGTTCTGCATGACGACGGCGGGACGGCAAACGGCGGCGTCGACACAACGGCTTCGCAGTCGTTCTCGATCACGGTTACGTCGGTCAACGATGCCCCGAGTTTCAACGTTCAGGCCAGCCATTCGTCGCTCGAAGATGCCGGGACTCAGACTATCAACAGTTTTGCGACGAGCGTTTCGCCGGGGCCGTCCAACGAAGCCGCGCAAACCGTGTCGTTCGAGGTCGTCGGCAACACCAACGCGGACCTGTTTTCCGCTGCGCCAGCCATTTCACCCACCGGCACACTCACGTATACGGCAGCGTCACACGCTAACGGATCGGCGACGATAACCGTACGGCTGGGCGATAACGGTGGCACGGCGAATGGCGGCATCAACATATCGCCGACGCAGACGTTTGACATTAACGTGACGGCCGTAAACGACGCCCCCAGCTTCAGCATTCAGGCCGAACATACATCAGGCGAAGATGACGGCCCCCAGACGGTCTCCAATTTTGCAACGAGTATTGTGGTGGGCCCAGCGAACGAAGTCGCGCAGACCGTGACGTTCGAAATCGTAGGCAATACCAATTCGGGGATGTTTTCGATGGGTCCGGCCATTTCATCCACTGGCACGCTGACTTATACCGCAGAGTCTGAAACCGGCGGCACTGCGACGATTACCGTGCAGCTGCGCGACAACGGCGGCACGACGGGCGGCGGTGTTGACGTATCGCCCACGCAGACATTCGACATCGTCGTCAATAACGTTAACGACGCGCCGATCGTTTCGACGTCAACGCCTCTCGTCGTCGACCCGGCCGCCAATCCCCCGAATCAGGTCCGGATGAGTGACGTCTCGGCAGCACCGATTGTGGTCAGTCTGCACAGCGTCTTCACAGACCCCGAAGGTGATGCCCTTTCCTTCAGCGCAACCAGTAGCAATACCGAACTCATCGATGCACAGGTTGTCAGCGGAAGTTTTCTGCAAATGACGCGGCTCGCGTACGATTCGCAGCAAGACCGAACCCCTTCAACGATCACCGTTCGGGCAACCGAAATCTCAACCGGCAGAATTGTCGAAGATATCTTCACTGTTGTCGTTGATCCTCACCCGGCAATCGAGTTTCGTCTCATCGTCGTCACTACGGCCACGACGGACGACGAACTCCCAGGAGCAAGCTTACCAACTACGCTCACCGACATCGCAGTAGGAACGACGTACTTCGTCGAGCTGTGGGTCTCCGATCTTGTGACCGCTGCAACGACAGCGGGACCGGCCAGCGACGGGCTGCTTGGCGCCTACATCAACGTCAGCTTCGACCAAACGCTTGTAACGGCCAACGAGGCCCTCGACCATGCTGGACTGTTCGATGGGATTCTCCAATTGGGCACCGTCGACAACTCAATAGGCGTTGTCACTGGGTTCGGTGGCACCACAATCGGCGCGGAACCGGCACCAGGTGGCGCGCTGGGCGGCAACTTTGGTCGAATCGGCCATATTGAAATGACCGCCGATTCAGTCGGCTCAAATGCGATCGCTCTCGCGTTCTCACAGTTCCCTGAGACGGACATCGTACGGTACAACGTCGGCGATGTGCTGGAGGGCTCGATTCATCCAAGCCATCTCGGACTACCGTCTATTAGCGTCAACCATACGGGTAGTCTGTTGCTCGTCGCCGGCGACGGTGACGGCGGCTTTGAAGAGGACTCAACGACCGGCGGTCTATTCAGCAAGACGGATCCGATCGTCGCATCGATACCGGCTGAAGCCAACAGCCCGACAGTTGCGTTGCCAGCTGGAACAGTCAAGCAGAGCGAACTGCTGGCGGCCGCATCCCAACATCAGGCTGATATTCCGATGCCAGCTGACTCTCCGGCAACGTATGGCAAACAGGCCGCCATCATCGACGACGAGAAGCTCGATCACGAGTTGCTCGATCGTGCCGACAAATCGCCGGCAATCGAGTCGGAGGCACCGACGCTTGACGAGAACAGCCTCGATGACATGTTCTCGGCCTGGACCGGACCTCTTGTCGTCTAGAGAAACTCACGAAAAACCGTGCCTGGTTCTGCATCGTGGGAATCGGTTATTGATGTCCGAAACGCGCTCTTCGCGGGCACGAAATGGAGCATTCTGCGCTAGCCGAACCTCTTGCTGTCCAGAAGCTGGCCGAAAGAATTTTTCGTGTTAGTTGGAATTCTCGAATTGCAGACGCGGCGGCGTTGTCAGGAGAGTTTTTGGACCGACGCCGGAAGACGCTCCGCACCTCAGCTGTGGCTGCCCGTATGGCAACGGCGGCGAGTCAGCAGGCAGCGGAGTGACCGGTCGCCAAGCTGAGATCGTGTCAGGTCATCGCCGTTCTTGTGCTTAGAACGTCGACTTGAACTGGCAAGCGACATGCTGCAACCCCGCCGACTGGTCAGCCCAGGCCGGTCACTTCGAGTTGAACCGATGTTTGCTTGTTCTACAGAACAGGTCCGCTCCAATCGGTGAAGACGTTGTCCAGGCCCTCGGCTTCTGTCTCTTCGGCGGGGGTCTCCCAGTTCTCGAACGAGGCCAGTTCGAACGCTTCATGGTCGGTGTCGTCATCTGAGTCGGCCGCCTCGGTCACGCTGACCGAATGAGCCGATTGCTTCCCGGCCAGGAACTGAGCCACGATCGCGTTGATTTCCTCATGGCTGGGGATGCTGGTCACTTCGAACGAATTAAACAGCGGAGCCTCGTAAGGACTCAGCCCGATGTTCATCTCGGCGAGCGAACTCTCCACCGCCACTGTTTGAGACTCGACCAGCTTACGCACCGCATTGACCGGCTTGTGTAGGGCAGCCCCGGTCAACCGGCTCGGAAGCGAATCCACTCCAATGGATGCCGACGAATCGTCGATCGCCGCCAGCAGACCCAGCACCGGTGACGAACTCGATACAAACGTGCTGCCGGCGTTCGCACTCGCGTAGACAACCTGCATGATCTCTTGATCCAGATCAGAGGTCAGCACCCGTACGCCCGGAGCCAACAGCGGGTTCATCACGTCGCCCGAATGCACGGTGGAATCCAAGTGCGAACCATCATCGGTCAGGTCCGCCTGGAAGTCCGGTCCGTTGAACACTAAGTCGCCGCCCGAACTGGCCACGTTATCACTAAAGGCGCTGTACGAGTTGACGAATCCGGCCGCGTGGCCGATTTCGTGCAGCAGCACCGTATACAAGTCGTAGCGGCCTTCGGCATCGGAACCGGCGTTTGCCGAGTATTCGATCCCGCCGGACAACGGAGCACCCGAGTTGAAATCGTCACTCGAAGTCGACGTGTACCAGCCCAAGCCGGCCGCATCGACGTCGATCACCACACGGCCGCTGACGGGAATGCCGTCAGCGCCCAGTGCCAGAATTTGGCCTTCACCAAGCTGAGTGCCTGGAAGGTCCGAGACGATCAACTGAACCGAAAGCGGCGTCGACGAATTCAGAGCACTCTGCCAGGCGGCTAAAGCGGCACCGAAGACCTCTTCCAGCGTGTCCGGGCCAACCGTGTTGGCTTCCGAACCGATCCAGTTCTGCGTGAAGTTCTCCGGGAAGATGATCTCGGAGGCGTCACCACGTTGCAGGCCGAAGTTGGCCGCTAAGTAGGTCAAGTCAGACAGGCTGACCGAACCCGACTTATCAAAGTCGAGGGCCCAGGCAAACGGCGAATCGGAATCGATGACCGTGTCGTTGAACGCGTCGGCGAACAGCACCAGGTCGGTCAAGCTGACCGAGTTGTTGTCGTCGACGTCGTACACCACGGCGAACAGGTCGGTATCCGGCGCGGCGCCGACTGTGACTTCCGCCTCACCTGAGCCGACTAAGCTCAACTCGACGTCGCTTAAGCTCAGACCCAAGTCGTACGGGCCGATCGACTGGCTCTCCAGGTTCACGGGAACCTGGTCGCCGTCCGTTGATTCGAACTTCACTCGGCCGAGTAAAGCGTAACCCAGACGTCCCGCCTTGGTTTCGGACGTGCTGCCGCCGATGTTCTCGACGACGCCTATGGCGTCGTTGATTGTGCCGGTGGTCGCGTTCGGGAAGGCGGGGCCGTTTTCGATCTGTGTCGCTGTGAAGTAGCCCGAGTTGTAGATTAAGTCGACCGAGCCGCCGGAGATGCCGCCGTCTTCACCCGTGCGGACCCAGACCTCGACCCAGTAGGAATCCCATTCGGAGACCCAAGCGGCGCTGGTCGGCAGCGAGGCGACTTCGCCGCTCGAACCCACGTCGGTCGGCTCACGCACGATCGACAATAGTGCCTGCGTGCCGACGATGTCGACCGTCGGGCCACCCGAACCAAACACCGGGGCGGCCGGCACAACGCGTTCATCGTCTTGAAGCTCGACCGCTCCGATATCATCGGCTCCACCGACCCCTCGCGGCAAACCACGTTGATCGGTCGACAACAACGAACTACCAGCGTCGATCGCCGGGCTGATGTCGTAAATCGGCAAGTGAGTCAGAGTCGGCCCGCCGTTGTCGGCCAAATCAGCAAGCTGCGGATCAACGGGAGAATCCGAATCACCGACGATGTCACCGCCGGAGCCGTCTACAAAACCTATCGAGGCTCCGCTGTCACCGATGAGATTGTTACCGCCAGATTCGAAGGAACCCTCGACGTCGGGATCGACCATGTTGTCTTCGGCATCAAGCTGTCCCGATGTATTCGCAGCGATGATGGTGTTCGAAACGCGCGCGACGGCGGTGAAACTGATCGGGTTGTTCGAAACTCCTCCGCCAGTGGAACTGACTGCGTTAAAGACGATCGTGCTCGAATCGATCGTCAGATCGTTGTCGTTAAAGATGGCACCGCCGCGTGCCTGAGCCATGTTTCCTGAAAACGTGCTGCCGGAAACCGTCGCAATTCCGTCGTTGTACAGCGCGCCACCGAGTTGGCCGGCACGATTGCCATCGACAGGATCGACGGGAACGCCGGATGAATCAACGGTGCCGTAGAAAGTGCTTCGCTCGATTGAGAGCGAACCTTCGTTGTAGATGGCACCGCCGCGGCTGTCAGCGAAGTTGTCGTGGAACGTCGAACCGAATATTTCGACGGAGTTGCCATCAATGTTGTAGATGGCACCGCCGCGGAAGTCTGTCGAGTTTCCGTCGAAGACACTCTCCCTAATGGTAATGGACCCATCCTGATTGTGGATGGCTCCACCCTGGAAGTCGGCGGTGTTGTCGGTGAACGTGACACGGGTGAACGTGACGTCTCCGCCAATCTCATCGGCGTCACCGTTAAGCAAACCGCCACCAAAAGCGCTCGTTCCGCCCTGAATGGTGATGTCATCCATCTCGACGGTCGCACCGTCAAGAACCTGGAAGACCCGGTCGCCCAATGCGCTGGCGTCGATGACAACGTTCCCGCTGTTGAGGCCAACAATTGTCAAGTCGTCGGTGATATCAAGATCGCCGGTCGCTGCTGCTTGTTCATCGATGCCGCCGATCGTAAGGAAGTACGTTCCGAAATCGACTCCGTCGCCGGCCTCGTTGACAACGCGGTCGTTAAGGTAAATAGCATTCGGCCCTGCTAACGCGTTCGACTCCATGATCGCCGCGCGAAGCGACGTGTTGCCAAACGCATCTATCGCGGAACCATCACCGGGATCGATGTCGACGGTATCGGCGAACGTGTTGACAACGAATCCGTCGTCCAGGTCAATGATCGTCACGCGGCCGGAGCCGTCGACGATGATGCCGTTGTCGGGATCGCTCAGTTCGACGAAGTAAGCTTCATGAAGCAATTCCCAAGTGCCACCACTTGTGTAATCACCGTTGCCCGAGGAGCCTTCCAGCCGGAAGGTGTCGTCGTCGAGTTTCGTGATTAGGAATCGGCCGTTGGCGGCGGCGTTGCCGAGCACGCCTGAGACGACAACATAATCATCCGTCTCGAGGCCATGACCGACCGACGTGATGTCAATAGGTGGGGTATTGGTGGCGGCTGAAATGGCTCCGCTGATGGCAACCGGCTCGTCTTCGGAAACCGAGTCGGCCGTGGCATTGATCGGAATCAAGCCGGGGGCAGTCGCGGTGCCGCCGAAGGCATCGTAGTCCTCGGGCGCCGTGGCCGTGTAGTCGGTCGATGCGTAGTCGACGAACGTTGCACCGATCTCACTTAACTTGTCGAGGTCGAGGAGGAGAAAATCATCCGTGGTTCCGGTGGCCGGCTCCTGGATGAAGATGTCGTCGACAGAGATTTCGACGAAGTCGTCATTGAGAATCGTTCCGATGCCACGATCATCGTCTCCGTGGTTAATGAACGTCGGCTGCCCGTCCTCGTTGAGTGCTTCGAGCAATCTGACGAAGAAGGTCTCATCGATCTCTTCAGTGTCATCACCAATAACCGTGACACTGATTGTCAGATTGAGGGGACCACCGGGAGTGAACACCAACGGCGCCGGCGGAACCGGCTGTGGCGGGCTACCCTTGGCAATGTAATCGTCTTCAGTATCACTTCCAAGGCCGCCGATCGCTGTATCATCTTCGGTTTCGTAGGTCACGGTAATGGTTTCGACAGTCGGCTGCGAGAGGCTAACTGTAAACTCGAATATCGAGACGAAGCCTTCGTCACCTTCGACCTGTGTCACGTTGTCGATCGAGACGGAAGTCTCGTCGTTCTGGATTGTCCCTTCGCCTTGACCCTTGACAATCGTTCCAGAGTCGGCAGACGTCAGGTTGACGAAGAATGTTTCATCCGGCTCGATGAAATTGTCGCCGTTGACAGAGACTGCGACGAGCACGGTCGTCAGCCCCGGCAGGAACGTGATCGCACCGCTGGTGGCCACATAGTCGCTGCCAGCGGTCGCGGTCCCGTCTTCGGTTTCGTAAGTCACGGTAATGGCTTCGAAACTCGGGTTGGTCAGCGTGACCTGGAACAGGAATTCCGTGGAGCCCGTGTCGCCTTCTGCCCGGGTGACGTCTCCGATGTTCAGATCGAGGATCAGAACCTCGAAGGCGCCGATGTCACTGGTGTCGTCCATCGGCCGGAACGCGCCGCGCTGGTCGGTGGGGAGTCCGTCCGTATTGTCTCCACCATCGATGGCGGGGCTGCCGACCAATAGTTCATGGGTCAAGGTCGGGCCGCCGTTGTCCGCAAGCGGCCCAAGCCTTGGGTCGGCTAGATTACCCGCGTTACCGACGCGGTTCCCGTTGTCGAGATTGTCCAAACCGGTCGATGAGCCGCCATCGCCGATCAGGTTGTGACCGGCCGACGCGAAGCTACCTACAACGTCGGGGTCAGCGGTGCCGGCAACGTTCTCAGCCACAATCGTATTGGAGATGGTGACGGTTGCGTCAGTATCATTGTAGAGGCCACCACCGATCGACTCGACGGTGTTGTCGGTGACGGTGCTCAAGTCGATCGTGAGATCACCGTCGTTGAAGATACCGCCACCCTGGGCACTCGCCTCGTTTCCGGAGATGGTTGTATTAACAACGTTAATGTCGCCTTCGTTGTACACGCCACCACCACGCGACGTGGCGAAATTGTCCGTGAGCGTGCTGTTGACGATCTCGATCACACCGGCATCAACCTTCGCTCCAACAAACGCGTGCGGAGAAAGAATCGTGGGTGTTGCCGTCTGCACCATTTCAACAAGTTGAATATAGTCGACGGCCTGACTCACTGCAGGCGCCGTGTAGGCATCAGAAGCGTCGATATTGACTTCATAACCAAAGTCCTGCATGGCTCCGGAAGTAATCCTACTCAACGGATTGTTGCCCGCTTCAATGAAACCGGTCATCAACTCGTTTTGCAGGACGTCGTTACTCCAGTGCGCACCTGCGGTCCCAGCACCGCCACCGGTTTCAACGGGCACACCCGATTCGGTCACACCAAAGATGGTGTTGTATTCGTCAGTTGCAGTCGCCCCGGTAAATCGCGGATCAGCAGTTCCAGCGCCGGTAATTAGACCCAGGTCTTCCCAGATTGTTCCGATGCCAAGCACGTGACCCATTTCATGAATCGCGACATCGACAAAAATCCCCGCGGATTCCATGAAAGCGAAATCTGAGATGTCAAACACGGCGAAGCCGTCTGCCGGCAACAGCGAACCTGGGCGCAAAAATGTGTTGTTGGCAAACGCGAGGATGTTTGATTCACCATCAATGAATTCCCCCGAGATTTCGATGTGAACGTCATCGACGGTACCAACGCCCGGCACATCGATGTCAGGGAGATCACCGGTGATAATCTCTTCCCAACGCGCGGCTGCATCACGAATGAATTGTTGTTGAGTCGCGTTAAACGAGCTGTCAATGAACTCGAGGTCGATATTGAATTCGCTCGTGGGTGGCGGTGGCGGCGGACCCGGAGGCGGTGGTGGCGGCGGCGGACCTGGTGGCGGCGGTGGCGGTGGCGGTGGCGGTGTTGCTTCTTCCCCGGCGTTGAAGAACGCCGCACCACGTGAGGTCACCGTGTTGCCCGACAGGGTGGTCTCCTGGATGGATATCGCGCCGCCGGCTGCGTTGAAGGCTCCACCACCATCTTCGGCGGAGTTGTCGACGATTCGACCGGAGATGAATTCCAGACGTCCACCGTCGTCGTTGTAGATTCCGCCGCCTTCCAGCAGTGCGATGTTGCCATCGACATGGCCATTTGTGATATCCAACACGCCATTATTGTAGATGGCACCGCCGCGGTTGGCCTGGTTGGTGAGGAAGACAACGTCATCGAGTTCGACGGTACCACTGTTGTAGAGTCCGCCGCCATCGTCGACTGTGCCGGCATCGCCACCGACAATCGTTACGCCGGTCATGGAGAATTCGATATCGGCGGCCACCTGGAAGATGCGGTCAATCTGATTGGCGTTGATGAAGGTCCGGTCGCTTCCTTGACCGACGATCGTCAGGCTTTCGATGATATCGAGGTCACCAGTGCTGGAGTTGTCTTCATGACGGCCGGTCAAACTGAGATTGTACGTTCCTTCGCTCAGAATAATCGTATCGTTACCGCTTAAGGCATTGGCCTCCATGATGGCCGAGCGGAGCGTACTGTTTCCGTCCACGTCGATGCTAACGCCGTCGCCCGGGTTTAAGTCGACCGAGTCACCGAAACTATTGACGACGAAGCCGACCTCGAACGAGCCGATGTCGACGATGGCGAATCCATCCCCGTCACTGTCGAACAGGCGGGGGAACATCCGCTGATCGAAAGCAGACTCGGGGGCGAAGAGATTGTTTCCGGCTTCCCGGGCAGCGCTACCGCGCAACAGCGCATGTGTGAGCGTGCTGCCGCCGTTGTTCTGAAGAGGCGTCAAAATCGGATCGACTTCATCGCCGGTCGTACCGAAGATGTCGTTGATAGCAACGTCAAAACCGACACTGCCGTCTTCGTTACCGATGAGGTTGTTGCCTTGCGAGTCGAATTCGCCCTGGACGTCGGTGCCACCGACCGGAGACGTGTTGCCGGCCACAATTGTGTTGACGAGCGATACGACTGCGTCGTCGTCATTGAAGATTCCGCCGCCACCATTGTCGGCATCGGCGGTATTGTTGGCGATGGTCGTGTTTGTGATGTCTGCCACACCCTCGTTCCACAGTCCGCCGCCGACGCCGGCCGCCATATTGCCGGAAATCGTCGCGTTGACAGCCGAGAGCGACGCGGTCAACTCATTGAAGATGCCGCCACCACCGTCACTCTGAGACACATTGGCCGACAGAGTGCTACGTGTGATCGACAGCGTGGCTTCATCCGTGTTGGCGATGCCACCACCGGCGCCATCGGCCGAGTTCTGGTCGATGGTCGTATCGGTGATGGAGACGTTGCCGGACGATTCGTTGAGAATCGCGCCACCTTCGCCAGCGCCGGCGACATTCGCCCGGAATGTGCTTTCGGAGATGTCAACTATTCCGAAGTTCGTATTAAACAGCGCACCACCGTCATCGGCGGTATTCCGCTCGAATATCGACGCGTTGCTAATGCTGACACTTCCGGTCCGCTGTTCGTTCATGATGCCGCCGCCGCTGCGGTCGGCAACGTTGTCCGACACAGTGCTTTCGGCAATCTCGAGTCGGTCACCGAAATGATAGATGGCACCGCCATCCCGGTCGGCACTGTTTCCGGAAAGGATACTTGTCGTAACTGTCAATTGGCCGAGAGCGTCGTTGTAAATCGCGCCGCCGTCACCCTTACCACCATCTTGATTGGCAGCCCGGCTGGCGGTGAAAAATGAACCGACGACATTGACGCTGCCACCGTCGTTGTAGATGGCACCACCGGCCGACGCCGTATTGCCGGTGAGCGTGGAACTGAAGATGTCGGCCTTGGCAAGCACTTCGCTGAAGATGCCGCCCCCTTCATGGGCCGTGTTGCCGGTGAGCGTGCTACCGGCAACGGTGAGCGAAGCGCGGCTATTGTTGTAGATCGCTCCGCCATTGCTTCCGGCTGAGTTGATTGACAGATCACTATCAGTGATCGTGACGACACCATTCTGGTCGTTGTAGATCGCACCACCATCGACTTGGGCTTCACTGCCAATGATGCTCGAGTCGATGAGCGTTACCGTGCCGTCTCCATCGTTGTAGATGCCGCCGCCGTCGACCGCACTATACACACTGCCGCGATCTTCGACGGTGCCGCCTTCGATTCGACTGTCCGTCATCGTCACGTGACCGCGCGTGTTGAAGATGGCTCCACCGCGACCGTCTGGAGCAGAACTGTTGACAATTACCACGTCGGTGAGATTTAGGTCGGTCGTGGGCGCCGGTCCATCAGGCGTCGGTGGCGCATCTGGTTCATCAGGATCATCAGGTTCACCAGGAAGTTCCCCGTTTCGTGCGGCGAACAGATAGCGACCCAAGACGTCGGTTCCAAGGCTATTGTTGATCAACGACGTCGAAGAAGGGCCACCGTCCAGAAACGCACCGGCGACAGCCGAACCGGGGAGTTCAAACGCGGTATCAACGCCGTTGGCAAACCCGATCCGCGCGGTGGAGCCGCCCAAGCCCGTCGGTCCACCACCGCTAGCCTGTCCAGCCTCCCACAGGACCCGGTCGTAATTAAATTCAATGTCAAAATCACCCGCGCCGATGTCGGATCGATCGATCAGCAGCATCTGGAACGTATTTGTCGGCAGGCCACTGTTTTCTCCGAAGACGGAGTAGTGTCGAACGTCGATGTAATTCACCGCGAACGCCGTATGTCCGTCGACGATACCGGTTCCATAGGTGACCACGTTGCCCGCGCGGGTATCGACGTCGGCGAAGAACGGCGCGATGATTGGGGTACTAGTGGAGAGCAGGCTGAACGGTGTGAAATCGAACAGCGGGCCGTCAAACGTCACATTGCCGTTATTGTTGACATACAGCTGTGAGTACTCGATACCCAAGAAGTCGATCGTGAACCCGATGTCGACGAGACTCGTCGAGCCATCATCATTGGCCGGAAGCGTGTTCTCATCGAAGCCCTCCCGGACGGGAAGCCCGTCGAGTTGAGGATCGACGAGCGAAGACAGGCCCGACTGGATGGTGTCGACTAGGATCGCACCGCCATCAGCGCCGTCGACACTACCGCCGTCGAGTGTAACGCCTTCGATGTTCAACTCCGATACGCCCAACTCGTGGAAGATACGATCGTCGAACTGTTCACCGGCTTGTATGAGTGTTTCGCTGGAACCGACACCGATGATGGTTATGACGCCTTCGACGTCCAAGTCGCCCGTAGCAGCCGCATTTTCGCCGTCACCATCGATCGTGAGAACGTACGTGTCTGCCTCGAGCAGGATTGCCGATTCACCCGCAAGCGCGTTGGCTTCCATGACAGCCGCACGCAACGTGGTGTTTCCCTGCGCATCTTCGGCGAGCCCATCACCGGGATTGGCGTCGACTGTGTCCAGGTTGCTGTCAACGAATATTGTGCCAAACTCGACCGCACCGACGTCGACCGTGCGGGCGCCAACGCTAGGATCGGGATCGGGACCGGGATCGGTCGCTGAGGTGACGACGTAGCCATTAACCGGATCTCCCGTATCTGATGCCCAATCGAGCCCCGGTGCCAATTCACCGCTCGCCTCGAGGCTGAACGAAATATCGAGCACCGAGCCGATGTCGATGATCGAATTCC
>Ga0315336_1001240_pt1 | contig 52845 bp, 46 predicted proteins | sample ASW5metaG_FD_204512 | JGI IMG/M metagenome (GOLD analysis project Ga0315336, IMG submission 204512) | Ammonia-oxidizing marine archaeal communities from Monterey Bay, California, United States - ASW #5 | ecosystem: Environmental > Aquatic > Marine > Intertidal zone | place: USA: California...
GGCGACTGTCCTGCTTGGGTCGCAACGCCGCCGGAGCCCGCGTGGCGCGATGAACGGGGACAGGTTGGAACTACCGCCGACGCAAAACGGCAAGCAGGCGTCTGATCGATCCGTGTTTGAACACCGTTGGTCTCGACCAATAGCTGGGGGTGGATGAGTACTACCCAATAGGTGATTAGATCTGTGGGTTTGGGTTGTTATTAACCTAACTTGAAGCACATCTGTACCTAACCCAATCTCTTAACTAATGCTCTGATCTTAATTGGGTTCGCTACTTTTCCAAAGTAGAAGAAAAATAGTAAACATACCAAGTATGAAAAGCCCTAGTAGTGCGCTATCAGGTATGTCCATGTGCGCCTCTCTAGTCGTCGTCAGCGCTCCAGTAGGCGCGAATAAACCTATAGACAAAAATTCCACTGTAGACCACAGCTGCACAGATCAAGATACCAAAGGTGGAAATCCAAATAAAGGATGCTATGTCCATTTAGATGTCTAGGGCTCTAGAGCTCAATTTATGGCCAGTATTACTACAAGAGCTACAAACCCCGAATCCTACACCACCGCCTACCCCTAGCGCCCTTAAAACTGCGCTGCGTTTACGCTTAGGTTTCTTGTCTAGGGGCATAAAATAAATGTAGCAGAACATTTCATTAGCAGGTGGTTAACCAGCTTGTGGATGGTTCTGTCAAGCAAACATAAGATAGCGGGATGGTTTTTATTGTTGCTAGTATCTGTTGTTCAGTAACTGGTATTGGGGAGGTCAAGGTTTTACAGAGCCCAAGGAAGGAGGAAAGTCATGTGTCGTATGCCCTGCGTTAACTTGTACCTAGAAACTAAATCGACCTTAAGGCTACTATAATTTGTTGTCAGTAGATATCTAGAATCTCGAATAACCGGTGTCAAAGCCTTGGAAAAGAATACGTTTTCGAAACACGACCTAAGGGGTATCCGTTTCGATGGATGGCGACTTGGAATTTGCCATTACGGCGCGCCAGTTTTGAATAGCGAGCTGCAGCGAATTGTTGTCAGGGTTACTTTAGACTGTAGCGGAAATTCGTTCTATAATTTTGTCTCTAACCCTGAGTGAAGGAACAATTCTTCTGCCCAACTAATTCTCCATACCTAGACCATGGAACCTACAAAACTGACCCGAAAACTCGCGACGATCTTGGCAGCTGACTGTGTAGGTTTCAGTAAGCTGATGGACGTCAACGAAGAGTTGACGCTTCAGAATGTCAAGGTCTGCCGTAGTCTGATAGACCCGATCATCAAGGAACACGGCGGCCGCATTTTCCATACCGCCGGCGATTCCGTGATTGCTGAATTCAACAGCGTGGTCGAATCTGTTAACGCGGCCATTGAATTCCAGAAAATTCTCAGTGAGCGGAATGACAACCTTACCGAAGAATCCCAGATGATATTCAGGGTCGGCATTCACCTAGACGACGTTATCATTGAAGGCGACAACATCTATGGCAGTGGAGTCAATGTTGCAGCAAGGCTTGAGGGTTTGTGCAAACCTGGCTGCATACTGTTGTCCAGAACGGTGCATGAAAAGATCGTCAAAAGAATTTCGATTGCGATTGAAAATTTGGGTAATGCAAAGCTCAAAAACATTGAAGGAGATTATGAGATTTACCAGATCTCACCAATTCTGGAAGATAGAACTGCTTCAGACGAACAGGATGCGCATATTGTTTCTCCGGCAGATAATAGAGTCGCAAAGTCAATGAAAGATGGTGACGTCAAACCTCGCCTAATGTTGCTACCCTTCAGAAACCTAAACAAAAGTGAAGACAATGATTTTCTCGTCGATGGCATCGTGGATGACATCATCACTGAGCTCTCAATGATCAATTCGATTGAAATTATGTCGCGTAACACAACCTTTGATTACAAAGACAACCCCATTGATGTGATAGAAGCAGCCGAAAAATACAAACTAGACTATGTGATCACTGGAAGTATCCGGTCAGCGGGCAATCGGGTGCGCATTTCTGCAGAACTGGGAGATCCTATCTCGGGTGACTCGATATGGAGCGAGCGTTATGACAGGACTATGGATGATGTTTTTGAGATTCAGGATGAGATCGTCAGCAAGATGGCGAATACGGTCCTAAGCGAAATAGAAGTCACCAGTCTGAAGCGAGCCAAACGAAAACCGACTAACAAAATGACTTCCTATGAGTATCTCCTGCAGGGCAAATACCATAAGCGAAAGTTAACCAAGGACGACGCGAAAATTGCAGTCGATATGTTCACCAACGCCATCGAGAATGATCCGAGCAATGGAAGAGCATACGCCGAGCGTTGCTGCACTTGGGCCGATGGACTCGGTCACAGTTGGTTCGACGAGTCAGACGACGATCTACATAAGAAAATTCGAACCACACTGGCAGACGCCTACGAATTGACCGACCACGACTGGGACTGCCATCGGTTACTGTGCAACATTTCTTTGCATCTTGATTTGAATTACGATAAAGCAGAGGAACACGGGAAGAAAGCCTATGAGCTGAATCCAAATAATCCTACCGTGCTGGCTTCTTACGGCAAATCGCTTGTACAGAATGGAAAATGCGAAAAAGGAGTCGAATTACTCCGTAAAGCTCAAGAACTCGATCCTCTGAGTCAGCAACTGATCGACGACTTCATTTGGGGATCCTATAACTTGGGTGATTATGATGCCTGTATTGAATTCTCCGACAGGATTAGAAAGATCAGACCGAATACGTGGTTATTAAAAATTGCAAGTTTTGGAGCACTCAATCGGCAGGAAGAGAGAGACCAGGAGATCAGTCAGTTCATCGAATTTCACGGGAAAGATGAATTGAGCGATCAACTGGCGAAGTTGAATTCCAACAATCAAGATATCGGTGAGTCGACAAGAAATTTTGTCTTGAACTAGATTTAACACTCACGACAGGTGGCAACGCTGTTATTAAGTAGTGCAAACAGCGGTAGAGACCATGCTATGTCGGTTTCTTCTTCACCCAACCATTAGCAGAGGCTTTCCATCAGGCCGTGTGCTTTTGGACCAAAGAGTTACTTTATTGAGCCGATGCCACACCAGCCGCCTTTGCCTCGGCCACCAGATAGTCCCTGCCGCGGATCATGTCATCTAATGTTCCGAATCCATTGGTGTAGTGTCCGGTATACCCCATGTCTTCCAAACGCGTAAACAAAGATCGAAAATTGATACTGCCTTCACCGGGAAACATGTGATGCTCTTTGTCTCCCAAATTGTCGGCGACGCGAACCTCACGCATCCGGTCGATTCCAAAGGTATCTAGAAATCCGTCAATTCCTTCCGGTACCAGCGTCGCGTGGTTGATCGTGAAGGTCCAATGGAGATTGCTTGATCTGAGGTTTTCAAAATAGAACAAGCATTCCTCCAGCGAGTAACCGAGGTAATTTACTTCCGCATCTTCGGGCTCCCGGTTCATATTCTCTAGCAATAAATGAACGCCCTTATCCTCGGCATAGGACGAGGCGCGTTGTAGTCGTTCAAGGCTTGCTTGCTTCCGTTGCTCATAGTCGGCGGTAAAATGGAATCCGGCGTGAACAACGATCCATTCGGCATCAAGACGAGTCGCCATATCAATGTAGCCCCGGAGGTAGTCGTCGGCGGCTTGCCGAAATAAGTTGCTGTATTCCGCCATGTTAACCCCGGAAAGAGTGTGCAGTCCGAGATGAATATTGTGGTTTTGGCACATCTCCTTCACAGATTCGCAGCGCGCTTCGTCAAAGGTCTCAATGGCATTCGCGCCGCTATCGAGTTGAATGTCGATATAAAAAACTTCATTAGCGGCGGCCCAGGTTAAGCCGTCTTCCAGCTTAGCTCTCCGGCCGACATCGACACCAATTCGTTTTTTCAGATTGGATTGCATGGTCACGTTCCCATAAGATCAAACTAAGTGTTGAGGAGGGGGATTACGCTGTCAAACTGATATACCACTCATTGATTTTGGAACTGGTTATGGCATTCCAATTTGGCATCACCCATGGTAGCCTCAGTGTGCAGTTTATCAGTTTATAACGTTCTTAAAATGAGGATTATGAGAGGAATCATTATGAATTATTTTCCGATACAAAAAAGCTTTTCATTTTTAACGGTCATGACCGCCAGCCTTGCTTTGGTGGCGTTGATAAGTGTCGCCGTCAAGGCCGACGACAAGCCTGCCATTGAAGTCATCACACATGCTGGAGCTGGTGGAGGTACCGATGTTAACTCGCGGATGATGATGCTGCGCAGTCGCCGAACGCTTAAACAAGATATGGTCGTGGTGAACAAGCGTGGTGGCGGTGGAGCCCTGGCAATGAACTACTTTATGACTCGGCCGGCAGATGGCAACACGATAATGACCTTCACGGTAGGTCACGCGATTACTATGGGCAAGGGCAAAACCAAACTCAAAGTCGAGGACATGGCTCCGATTGCCCGTGGTACCAATGACCCGCAGATCTTGATGGTTAACTGTAAGACCAGCCCTTACAAGACGCCCGAAGATTTCGTCGCGGGCATGAAGAACGGCGACAAGCTGATGTTCGGTGGTACCCAGAGTGGGACGATCGATCACATCACAGTGTTCCTTTGGGCAAAACGCCTGGGCGTGCCAATGCCGACCTACATCCCCTTTAAAGGCGGTGGAGAACTGGCGACGCAGTTGGTCGCGGGTTCAGTTGATGTCGGAACGCTTAATCTCTCCGAGGCAGCGGCCCCAGTCGAGGCTGGTGATATTTGTCCGCTGGTGATTCTAGCCAACGCCGGTATGGCGCCTATTCCGAATGCGAAAACCGCGAAATCGATGGGCATCGACTTGGTGCTGTCGACTACGCGTGGCTTCGTGACTCACGCCGGTGTCGATCCGGCGCGGCGCGACGAGCTCGAAAAAGGTTTGATGAAAGCCATGAAACATTCTTTGTACCAGGCTTATCTTAAGAACTCCGGCCTTGACGAGACTTCTCCACTGGCCTCCGGCGCATGGGGCGAGCAGATTAAGTCTATGGTCGGCGAGTTCGGTCCGGCACTTGAGGAAATGGGACTTAAGTAAACTCGGTTACAACTCAAGGATACGGTGCTTTCTTTGGGAAGCACCGTTCCTCACCTGACATGCGGTTTCTAATCATCCCTGGGGTCATTGCGGCTTTTTCCATCGCAGTGATTTGTGTGGCTATCCAACTCGATCTGTCACCCCCGATGATTGTCGGGGATAGCATGCAGCCGCGAGTTTTCCCCATCCTCCTGATGGTGATTAACCTGATTCTGGCGGCTCTTCTTGCATCTCAGTACCGGAAACAGTCTCCCGGCAAAGTCCAGTTGGAAGGTTCCCAGACTTGGGGTTCGATTGTACTGTTCGTAATATTTTTTCTAATTACAGTCTATGTCGACATGATGATAGGGATCGCAGTGGTCATGTTTGCTATGTGCCTGTTGTGGGGCGAGCGGCGGATACTTGTCGCAGGAACGCTAGCACTCGCTACACCGGTCACCATTTTTTTTCTATTTGATCTGGTTCTGAGAGTTCGTTTTCCACGCGGCTTATTCACCAACTGGTATTACGGGTAATCGGCACTTCCATGGTCGAAGCCCTACAAGCGATGGGTTCAGTTGTTTTGGATCCGTACCTCATCCTTTTGATACTGATTACTACGGTTATGGGTGTGGTCATCGGTGTGCTACCTGGTCTCGGCGCGACAACCGGTGCCGCTCTACTGCTGCCGTTTACGCTCACCATGGAGCCAGTTCATGCAATTGCTGTGCTGGCGACAATTTACGTATCGGCTACGTTCGCTGGATCTATAACCGCGATCTTGATCAACACTCCCGGAACATCCGCTGCAGCTGCGACGACTTTTGACGGCTATCCTCTTGCGCAACGAGGAGAAGCGGGCCGAGCGCTTGGGATCGCCGTGGTAGCGAGTACGATCGGGGGCGTGTTTTCGATAATCGTGCTTTGTATTGCGGCTCCAATGCTGGCACGGGTCGCTTATGAGTTTCGCCCACCGGAATATTTTGCTCTGGCTCTATTCGGCCTCTCAATGCTTGCCTCGATCAGTGCCGGTGGTACCGTCCGGAATCTAATCGGTGGTGTCTTTGGGGTGTGGCTGGCGACAATAGGAGCCGAGCCCACCACCGGAATTGAACGGTTCATGTTCGGTAATTATGAGCTTTATGAAGGATTGTCCTTCGTGCCGGTTTTTATCGGGTTATTCGCGATGTCGGAATTGCTGGTTCAGTCGAGTCGGGTTAATCGTCTCGTCGACAAAATTAGTATGAAGGCGGTCAAATTGCCCTCGCGAGAAGATTACAAGCGGATCTGGAAGACTGTGCTCCGCTCCTGCGGGATCGGTACGTTCATCGGAATTCTTCCGGCGGAAGGGGCAACTGTGGCCTCAATGATTGGTTACGCCGAGGCGCGCAGGTGGTCAAAGAATAAGGAGGAGTTCGGAAAAGGTGCGATCGAAGGGATAGCTGGCGCTGAGGCCGCGAACAACTCTGCCACCGGGGGAGCCATGGTGCCGACCATGGTACTCGGCATCCCTGGTAGTGGAACGACGGCTGTTATTTTGGTCGGTTTGATGGTGCATGGTTTGCGCCCTGGCCCTTACCTATTTACTGAACAGGTCGATAAGGTATACCAGATTTTTGGTGCGATGCTACTAGCCAATCTGATGTTTATGGCCATGGGGCTCTATGCCTCGAAGCTGTTTGCACGCATTTCCCTGGTTCCCCTGCAAATGCTCTGGCCGATTGTCTTCGCGCTTGCTGTGATTGGAGCCTATGCGCTCAGTTCCTCACTCCTCGATGTCTGGATTGCGTTGATATTTGGAGTCATCGGCTTCTTAGCTCGGCGTCATGGTTTTGCGGTTGCGCCAATCGCCGTTGGACTAATTCTCGGTGAAATGGTCGAGACTAATTTTCAGAACTCACTAAAAATGTTCGAGGGCGACTGGTGGCAGATCCTGACCCAGCCGCTAGCGGCACTGTTCCTTTTGCTCGCATTTTTTGGATTGTTCAGTACTCCTATCGCGAAGTGGTTTACCAGTCGCCGATCGTAACCGGCCCAAGCATAAACTGCAGAGAAACGATATTGGGAAACAACCACCGGCATTCCTTTCTTCAAGATCGCATCCCAGTACATCGGTAAGCTTATCTACCGTTTTAGGTTTCGGGTTGCGGGGCATTCGTCCGCATAAAAAAGCAATAGGACTATTGCAATTATCTAGCCGACCATTTTGAAGTAACAGTATCTCGGCATCGAATTGGTAATCGTTGTATTTGGTTATGGTTCCGACGTGGCGATACGAAAAGACGTAGAACTACATCCGAAATTAAGCTCGGGCACGCGTGGTGAAATTACGGCCCTGCGCCATGGCAGACACCATGCGAAAAGCATTCAGTGCGGCATTTACGTTGGCGCTGTTTGTCCCCACAATATCAAAAGCGGTGCCATGAGCCGGCGTGGCAATCGGCACTGGCAGTCCGGCGAGCACCGATACTCCCTGGTCAAAGCCCAGGAGTTTGATTGCGATCTGTCCCTGGTCATGGTACATGCTTACCGCACAGTCGAATTGACCGTCTCGAACCTTGAGATAGAGGGTATCACTAGGGAATGGTCCATCGACCTCGATGCCCAGTAGCTTAGCTTTTTCAACGGCAGGTGCGACAATCTCGATTTCCTCTGTGCCGATAGCACCGCCGTCACCAGCGTGGGGATTCAGGGCCGCGACGGCGATCCGAGGTTTGTTGTAGCCGGCTCGAGTGAGAGTCTGGTTTGCCAGGGCAATGGCTTCTACAATGCCGTCGATGTTGAGTTTTTCAGCTACGTCTTTGAGTGGGATATGTGACGTCACTCTGGCATTCCACATGCCGTCGATTACGTTGAACTCGCTGGCCCGGCCAGTAACACCGAGTCGCTCTTTTGCCCAGGTTAGTTCGTCGGCCACACCGATTCCGGCAAGATGCATTGCAGCCTTGTTGAATGGCATAAAACAGATCCCTTCGATGATGCCACTCTGCGCGAGATCAATAGCGAGACCAAATGTTTTCAATACAGCACGGCCGGCGTCTACGGAGACCGTGCCTGGAACGATGTTGGCCGGGTCGAGGCAACGGACATCCAGCAGCTGCGGTTGACCACACTCTGGATCAATCTCGTTTGGTTCATTCAGCCGTTTACAAGAGGTTTCCTGGTTGGTTACTGCATTCCCAGCAGCCAAAATCCGTTGATCTGAGATTACGAGAACCCGATTTCGCTCAGCTGCTTTAAGATGCTGTAGCAGTTTGGACATGAGTTCCGGCCCAATGCCACAGGCATCACCCTGGACGATACCAATAAAGGGCTGCAGGGTTGTCATCCTTTGTGATTGTTAAGGGAGTCGAAGTCGACTGCCTTAAATATGCCAACTGCCTGGGTTTTCATGAGACTCACGTTAGCATGTTGATCCTGTTTTCTCCACCCGCTGTTGGGAACGAATGGATATAGATTAAGACTTGGACTATGATCGCATTATTCGGGTTAATTCAATAAGACGTCAGATTTATTTTGACAGAGCAACAAGGATGGTTTGTGGGCGAGAGTAATTTGTTAATAGATGCATTAGCACTCTGCCGCGAAGGCAAGTGGGATGCCGCTCACAAAATTGTTCAGCAGGACAATAGTCGGCTGTCTTCGTGGCTCCATGGCGTGATTCACCAAGAAGAAGGCGACCTCTCTAATGCCCGTTACTGGTTTAATCGTGCGGGTCGGCGTGAGCCCGATCCCACGATCGCTGATGAACTCAATTATTTCGAGCACGAACTGATTGGCACAAACGTGGACAAACTATAATTTAGAAGCGTTTGGCACCCGTACCTATCGCACTGATAACCTGGTGTACTCATTGGATACGACTGAAAACAAAAGCTCCGTAACGGTTGAGTCTAATATTGATGGGTTGATTAGCCGACAGAGTTCCGGCTGCACGCTGGAGCAGGTGTTTTATCGTAGTTCGGAAGTCTACCAGTTGGATTTTCAGCGGGTATTGTCTCCTCAGTGGTTGTATGTAGAACACGAGTCAGAAATTCCTGATCCTGGTGATTTTCTAACTTATGAGATTGGTGAAGAGTCCATCATTATCGTTCGCGGCTCAGATCGACAATTACGCGCTTTTTTTAACGTCTGCCGTCACCGAGGATCCCGGTTTTGTTTGAAAAAGAGTGGTAACACCCGTAGATTTGTCTGCCCTTATCATGCCTGGGCATACGACCTTGAGGGTAATTTGATTTCAGCGCGACATATGACGGATGACTTCGAGCAGTCTCAACACGGACTGCATCACTGTCGGGTTGAAGTTCTGGAGGGTCTTGTTTTTATTAGCCTCGCGTCGCAGGGTAATGCTGAATTTGATCAGATCAGACATAACCTGTTGCCTTACCTAAAACCCCATGGACTAACGCAGACGAAGGTTGTCCATCGTGAGGTCTATCCGACCTACGCGAACTGGAAACTTGTAGTAGAAAATTTTCGTGAGTGTTATCACTGCCTGCCATCTCATCCGCAGTACACGCAGGTTAATGATTATGTCCGCGCAGGGGAACAGAGTACCGAAGCCTATCAGATAATGACTGAACGGTTCGCCGAAGTCGCCAGGAGCAGGGGTCGAAAATCAGGTATGGAACATTTTCCATTACCCACTCAGCCGCATCAGGCTTGGCGGCTTCCCATACAAGAAGGTTATAAGACATTAACTTGTGATGGGAGTCCGGCAGGCCCGTTACTGGGTGAGTTTGAGGAATACGACGGTGCTGAAACTGGCTCTTTTATGGGAGCGCTTTCATATTTGTATGTCACAAATGATCATGCAACCACTTTTCGATTTACACCGAAGTCTCCAGAATTTACGGAGGTTGTGGTGTCTTGGCTGGTGGGTGAAGATGCGAAAGTAGGTGTTGATTACGATCTTGAGCATCTAAAATGGATGTGGGACGTGACAACCATTCAAGATACAAAGATCATTAATAATAACCAAAAAGGTGTGAATTCAAGCCACTATTCACCAGGTCCGTACAGCGAACATGAGCTCTCGACGGCTAACTTTACTGCCTGGTATTTGTGGCGATTATCTGGGCGCACCGACACCGAATGCCCGACTAGGGACGCCAGGTTTTTTTACGAAACAATGTCTTAGGCGTATAACCCAAGTCCTGTAACAAATATAGAGCGATTTTCAGAGTTTCTTCTTGGGGATCGTGCGAATGTTGAGATCAGTGATCAGGGTTGAGACATAACTCGATACCTCTTTCTTGGTGCCCTGACGGTAGCCGGTAACCGTGGATACTGAATTAGCGACGGTATACTTGTAGCAACGACTATTGGAGCCTCCGCTGGGCAGATCGGCTTTCTCGATTTCGATCATTCCATATTCGAGGTGGGCGAAATTTTCGAGATCGAGCACTATGGGTGCTTCGCCTTTTCTGTGTATTGTTTTTATTTCCGCCATTTCTGACCTTGCATTGATTTAGAATTGGGAGTGATTAAAGTCTGTTGGTTACCGAAGAGTGGTCTCTTTGTCAGTCGAGCGATACATTTATTAGCTCGAAGCTTTCGTTCCTTAAGGCAACTCATAATTGTAACATCACCGTGTCAATGAATCCAGATTTTCGGGATGAGTTGTCACAAGCAGTCACTAGTTGAGCTGACAACGGATTGAATTTAATTGAATTACGAGGTTACTTCTATAATTTGTTGGCGTCATCTACGTAGTTAGCTATGCCCAACATGATTATTGAACGAGGAATTTCGGGATTTGGCGGTGCGGTTACAGCACCTCATCACCTGGCTGCACAGGCAGGTGGCCGGGTGTTGAACGATGGCGGTAATGCAATCGAAGCGATGATTGCAGCGGCGGCTTGCATCGCAGTGGTTTACCCGCACATGAATGGGTTGGGGGGCGACAATTTATGGCTCATACACCCAGGTCGAGATAGCCAGCCAGTTGGTTTTGATGCTTGTGGTGTTGCTGCGGGGCTTGCTGATGCTCAATGGTACCTTGCGCCAGGATATAAGCACATACCCCCTCGTGGACCCAAGGCGGCGTTGACAGTTGCCGGTGCCGTGTCAGGCTGGGGAAAGGCCTATGAATGGAGTAGCAGGCACTGTGGCGGGAAACTACCATTAACACGTTTATTTGAGGATGCCATTTACTATGCCAGAGCGGGATTTTCAGTAACGGATACGCTGGCGAGAAATGCACGCCTTAAGCGGAGCGAGTTGGAATCTATTGAAGGTTACAGCAATCTATTTATGCCCAGTGGCTCGGCCCTGCGCCCTGGAGAAAAGTTTTGTCAACCACAACTAGCGCTAACACTTGAGCGACTTGCGGCCAGGGGTTTCGATGATTTTTATACGGGCGAACTGGCACAGGATATTGCTGAAGACCTGGAACGGGCGGGCAGCCCGCTTCGAGGGACAGATCTTAATCGGCATCAACCCACTCAAGTAGACCCTTTGCAACTGAGCCTAGGCGAGACCGTGTTATTCAATATGCCGCCGCCCACCCAGGGCATATCATCGTTGATGCTGCTAGGAATTTTTTCAAGGTTGGGTGTTAAGCATGCAGATTGTTTTGAATACATACACGGGTTACTGGAATCCACAAAAAGAGCGTTCATTTCCCGGGATCGCTATCTGACAGACCCTGAGCACATGACTGTCCACCCAGAACAATTGTTGTCTGATTCTATGCTTGACCGTAATGTTGCAACTATAAAATGGGAGAAAGCTGCTCCATGGCCTGCCAAAGAGGACAGCGGCGATACCGTCTGGTTGGGAGCTGCCGACGCTGAGGGTCGGGTAGTCAGTTTTATCCAGAGTCTTTATTGGGAATTTGGTTCCGGCGTTGTGCTGCCACAAACAGGCATCACATGGCAAAATCGGGGGTCGAGTTTCTCATTGGATTCCCGTCATCACAACTGCTTGAAGCCCTTCCGGCGCCCGTTTCACACGATTCAACCAGCGCTTGCACATCTACCCGATGGCCGCGTTGTGGCCTATGGGACGATGGGCGGGGATGGACAGCCGCAAACCCAGGCGATGATTCTTTCTCGTTATGCGGGGTATGGGCAGGGAATTCAGCAGGCTATCAGCGCCCCACGCTGGCTTCTGGGGAGGACCTGGGGTAGTGAGGTCACAAATGTCCGCATAGAAAACAGATTTCCGACCGAGATTTTTGATCGATTGTTATCTGTTGGTCATGAGTTGGAGGTGATCGGCCCTTACGATGATGTCATGGGGCACGCGGGTGCAATTGTGTTACACCCAGACGGACTGATAGAAGGGGCCAGTGATCCGCGTTCAGACGGCTCGGTCGTGGTGGTGTGAACCCTTCAATTTAACGGTTCGTGATGTGAACCCTTCAATTTAACGGTTCGTGATATGTATCGCGCGGCCGTGCGTCGCCAGGGCGGCTTCGTGGATTGCTTCTGACAAAGTTGGGTGCGCATGTATAGTTTTCGACAGGTCAGTGGCTGTAATCCTCGACTTCATCGCAAGCACGGCTTCGCCAATCAATTCGGAAATATGTGAACCAATCATATGTATTCCCAGAATCTGGTCAGTAGCGCTATCCGAGAGAATCTTAACGAAACCTTCTGTTTTGCCTTGGGATTTGGCGCGTCCAGTCGCAGCAAAGGGGAACAATCCGGTCGAATAGGGTCGTTGGGCTTGTTTAAGGTCGAGTTCGGTTAGGCCAACCCAGGCTATTTCAGGGTCCGTGTAGATGATCCAAGGAATCACATCGCGGTCAACGTGGCCTTGACCGGTCGCAATTTTCTCTGCCACAGCCACACCTTCTTCAGAGGCCTTGTGGGCCAGCATGGGGCCGTGGACTGAGTCACCGATTGCCCAGACGTTTTGTTCATCCGTCAGGCAGTTTTCATCAACTTCGATAAAGCCGCGACTATCGAGGGTCAGGCCAGTCGCCGGGTCGAAAAGTCCATCCGTACATGGCTGACGGCCTATCGCGACGATCAGTTTGTCGACTGTGAGTTTCTGTTCCTGTTCTGCTTGAAGATAGACCACCTCGCAACCATTGTTTATCACGCTGGCATTTGTGACCAGGCAATCCAGTTGAATATTTAGATTTTGTTTCTTGAACTGGCGTTGGGCTTCACGTGCGATCTGTGGGTCGGCAGAGGGCAACAAAGTCTTTGCCCCTTCGAGTATCGTCACCTTCGCGCCCAGGCGACGCCACACACTACCGAGTTCCAGTCCGACAACACCGGCACCGATAACACCCAGAGTCTCGGGAACTGTGATAAGTGACAGAGCGGCAGAAGATTCAATAATATGATCACCATCAAAAGGTAGGCCAGGTAGGGACATCGGCTCAGAGCCTGTCGCGATGACTACGTGTCTGCTGTTTAGAATGTCGGGCGTTTGACTGCCTGTTACTGGTGTGACTTCGATACGGAGCTCGGGTAAAAGCCGGCCGCGGCCGTGAATTGCAGTTACCCCGTTGGCCTTAAAAAGGGTACCTATTCCATCAGTCAGTTCAGCGACGATCCTGTTTTTGCGTTCCATCATCTGTGGAATGTCTAGCTCTACGGTGTCAACAAAAATACCGTGCTCGGTAAATTCCTGGTGCAATTGTTCAAGATGTAACGAGCTGTCCAGTAGTGCTTTTGACGGAATGCAACCCACATTTAGGCAAGTTCCACCAGGTGCAGGCTCGCCCGCAATATTTGTCCGTTGGTCAATACACGCAGTACGCAAGCCGAGCTGGGCGCAGCGTATTGCACAAACATAGCCGGCGGGGCCGGCACCGATGACGACTACATCAAAAGTAGCTTCAGTCATCTTCAGCGCTATTGACCTGGTTTGAAGGTTGATTGGATACCGTTACAGAGTCTGTGCAGATGAATCTGAACTGTCCGGGATATCGTGAGATCTGTAATCAGGCGGTACCAGTATGCCCGAAGCCGCCATGGTGTCGATCACTTTTTTCAAAAGAATCAACGACTTCGAAATTAACTTTCACGACGGGCAGAAATACCATCTGGGCAATTCGATCCCCCGGTTCGATCCGGAAATCCGATGAGCTACGATTCCAGCAAGACACTTTGACTTCACCCTGGTAATCGCTGTCGATCAGTCCCACCAAATTACCTAGAACGATGCCGTGTTTATGCCCCAGACCGGAACGGGGCAGCAGTACTGCGCAGATATTAGGGTCAGCGATGTGAACGGCGAGGCCCGTTGGTATCAGTTCACAGCCATCGGGTTTAACAGTTAAGGTTTCTTCAAGACAGGCCCTGATATCCATAGCAGCCGAGCCGTCTGTCGCATAGGCGGGTAGGCCAAACGTTTCAGCAAGGCGAGGATCAAGTACTTTCAGCTGGATTTTTTGCATGGAAACGTTTCGCAATTTCATCGATCAGATGTGCTGCCAGTTTGACCTTAGTGTCCTGGCCCAGGTCGAATTCTGTATTCCGATCAACAAGAACAAGGGCATTCTGATCGCTCCCGAATGGCTTGTCTTTGCCTTCTATATGGTTTGCAACCATTAGGTCGACTTTTTTACGTTCGAGTTTACCGCGAGCGTTGTCGATGGTTCTTTCGGTTTCAGCTGCGAAACCGACAATGAATGGTGGTGACGGTCGAGCGGCCATTGAAGCCAGAATGTCGGGGTTACGAACGAGCTTGATTGTTAGCTCGAGCGCATCTTTTTTCATTTTTTGGGGCATGCTATCCGCAGGGCGATAATCTGCGACGGCTGCAGCACAGATCAGGATATCAGTTGAATCGATTTGTGATTCAACAGCGGCCAGCATTTCTTGTGCAGAAACAACACTTTTGATCTGAACCCCCGCTGGTGGTGCCAATGCAGTCGGGCCACTAATCAGTCTGACTGAGGCGCCTGCGATCTGAGCAGCAGTTGCCACTGCATAACCCATTTTTCCAGAGCTGTAATTCGTCAAGGCCCGTACTGGATCTAGAGCTTCCCAGGTGGGGCCGGCAGTCACCATAACCTGGACGCCATCAAGACTGCCTGGAGATCGACTCTGTGCCAGATGTTGAACAATTTCTTCTGGTTCCTGCATACGCCCGGGACCAACTTCACCGCAGGCCTGTGGGCCAGTTCCTGGATCAAGGATAGTGACGCCCCAGGTGCGTAGAGTGTCCACATTCCGCTGAGTAGCTGTCTTTTCCCACATTACATGATTCATTGCGGGCGCAATAGTAATCGGTGCTTCCGACGCCAAGCACAGGGTACTAAGGAGAGTGTCGGCAAGACCTGTTGCTAAACGCGCAATGAAGTCAGCACTTGCCGGCGCGACAATAATCTGATCCGCCCACCGGGCCAATTCGATATGTCCCATCCCAGCTTCTGCGCTGGTATCTAGCAGGGAATCGTGTACTGGATTTCCGCTGGTCGCCTGGAGGGTCAGCGGCGTGATAAACGCCTTGCCTGCGGGGGTGACAACGACGCGAACATCAGCACCCTCATCTCGCAGCCTGCGGGTCAGCTCCACGCTTTTATAGGCTGCGATCCCGCCAGTAATACCAACCACAATGTGTGTGCCAGTAATAGCGCTCATAAACTGGAGTCTAACGGTTGTAGATCAGACGGGAAACAAAGGAATCTGCTGATAATGGCCCATTGCACCTTAAAGGACTCATTTTTAGCCGGACTTTCAGAATAAGTCGATTTCTGGTATAAATCCACCCCCTTGAATACCGGATAAAGAGCAACAGGTCAATGGCTAGAGTTTGCCAGATTACGGGAAAGCGGACAGTGTCCGGCAACAATGTGTCCCACGCAAATAACCGAACGAAGCGTACTTTTAAGCCAAACATTCATGATCGGCGATTTTGGGTCGCAAGTGAAAAGCGCTGGGTACGGCTCCGAGTGTCTCACAAGGGACTGCGGATAATTGATAAGAAGGGCATTGAGTCAGTGCTGAAAGACCTTCGCGCTCGTGGTGAGCGAGTTCGATAACAGTATACTGAGAGTATCAGGCTCAGGGAGAAACAAGCATGAGAGACAAGATTCGACTGACGTCATCAGCAGGCACTGGCCACTTCTATACGACGACGAAAAATAAGCGGACAACACCAGATAAGATGGAAATTAAGAAGTATGACCCTGTTGTGCGCAAACACGTGATCTATAAAGAAGGCAAGATTAAGTAAAATTGTTTTTCGATTCGTCCGAAAGCCCTCCTCGCGGGGGCTTTTTGAATTCAGCCCCAAACCGGGAATCAGTCGAGTAGCAGTCGGTATCCTTTGAGCTTTTCTGCAAATTGTGCGAGTGAGCCGATGCCCGATGATTCAGCATGTTGGCACCAGTTGTCCAACTGTTGAATCAATATCTCACTCGATGCTGAGGAGCGTTGCCAGATTTCCTGGAGCCGAAGTTTTGCATCGTATACGGTGTTTATTCGTGGTGACAAGGTTAGAGCATGAGTGAGTCTTTGCTGAGCGTGGGAGTTCAACCTGGCATTTTCACGTAGGATCAGTTTTGACGCTTTTCGAAATATCCTGAACTTGGACCGACTGACGTTTCGGATCGCGCGGGCTTCATCTTGGCATACGATAGTCACAACCTCACGCGCGTAGTCAGCCATGATCTCGAATCGACTGCCGATCAACGCACGAAGTGTTTCGATATCGCAGCATATCGTATCTGATCGTGTAATCAGCACTGGTGGTTGCCTGGATGCATTTGCGAGGCCGAGGTGTTCAAGCATTCTGATGTAGCACCACCCAAGATCTATTTCCCAGGGTTTTGCCGAAAAGCGAGCGGATCCCGCAAACGCATGGTGATTGTTATGCAGTTCCTCTCCTCCGATCAGAATGCCCCAGGGGACGATGTTTCGACTTGCATCCTCCAGTTCGTAGTTTCGATAACCTAGAAAGTGGCCGAGACCGTTAATAACTCCGGCAGCCCAGAAAGGAATCCAGATCATCTGGGCCAACCATATCAACGTTCCGGCAAGTGGTCCTAATGCAAGAAGTTCTAGGATCAGTAGCACGGTGATGCCGGTATTGGGGAAACGCGCATAGATGTTTCTTTCGATCCAGTCATCCGGTGTACCGTTTCCGTATTTATCCAGAGTTTCCCGGTTGGCTGCAGCCTGTCGGTAAACAAGCAGGCCAAGCCACAACACCCGGTGAATGCCCAGTATCTGCGGACTATGAGGATCATCGTTTGTTTCAACTGTGGCATGGTGTTTGCGATGAACCGCGACCCACTGTCGTGTGACAATGCCTGTCGTAAGCCATAACCAGCCGCGGAAGAAATGACTGATCGCCTTGTGTAGCGAAAATGCTCGATGGGACTGGTTACGGTGCAGGAACAGCGTTACCGAAATAATTGTCAGGTGGGTCGTTACCAGCACGATCACGGTATATCCCCACCACGGAAGAGTTGCCATAGCTAGATAGATAACGAATTGATGAATCGGTCAGTATTGAATCTGTGAATCAGTCCAGAGCCCTAAACAATTGTACTGTGTCTCAGCGTGCGCGGTAGGTTATCCGGCCTTTGGATAGATCATACGGGGTGAGTTGCACAGTAACACGGTCCCCCCGAAGGATTCGAATGTAGTTTTTCCGCATTTTTCCGGAAATATGAGCATGAACAACATGCCCGTTATCTAGCTCAACCTGGAATTGGGTGTTTGGCAGGGTTTCGAGCACCGTGCCCTCCATTTCAATATGTTCTTCTTTTGCCACTCGTAAGGTCGCGCCTCCCGCCGCACACATGTTTTCAGAGCAGAGTATAACGGACGGGTTCGTCTTCATCCACATCTCACCGAATCGAGAAGATGACGGTCGATGATGAATTGTGTCAGAGTGTATCTTTGAGCACGCCTGTTTCACTTAACAGCCTGGCGGAGATTAAATGATTGATCTTTATTACTGGCCAACGCCTAATGGATTGAAGATAACTGTTTTACTGCGGGAGATTGGACTGGAGTATCGGTTATATCCAATCAACATTGGCAAGGGAGATCAGTTTGATCCAGAATTCTTATCTGTATCGCCAAACAACCGTATCCCTGCGATTGTCGATCATGAACCCGAAGGTGGTGGTGATTCGATCTCAGTGTTTGAATCCGGTGCGATCCTGTTGTACCTGGCAGAGAAATACAAACAGTTTCTCCCGCCAGATCAACGAGTGCGGGTACAGGCTATTGAATGGTTAATGTGGCAGATGGGGGGTCTTGGCCCGATGCTCGGGCAGAATCACCACTTTAATCGGTACGCCCCTGAAGACGTGCCATACGCGATAAAACGATACAGTGACGAAACACTAAGGCTCTATGCAGTGTTGAACCGTCGATTGATCGACCGGGATTATATCGCCGGTTCATACTCTATTGCGGATATAGCAGTTTATCCGTGGGTGAATCGTTACGAGTGGCATAAAACCGATATTGATCGCTTTCCAGAAGTGAAACGCTGGCATCAAACCATCGGTGAACGACCTGGTGTTGTTCGTGCCTATGAAGAGGCAAAAACTATTAACACTGGTAATGTCGCCTCTGACGAGTCACGTAAAGTACTTTTTGGGCAAACAGATGTGACGATACAGCAGGCGTATGCTGCACCTAAAGGATCGGAATGAACTGAGCTTTAGTCCAGTAGCCTATCTGGCAGTTTGAATTAAATGTTGAGGCCGGGGCTGGTAAGTGCTATGTGGGCTCCATACGTGTCGGCTACCGCTCGCACTAGACTAAGGCCCAGATTATTACCAGGCTGGGTCGCTAGCGGCATTCAAAGTAAAAGGTTTTCCAGAATTTTCTGGTAAATAATGGCCAGTGTCTCCAGATCAGCAACAGCCACCTGCTCATTAATCTGGTGAATGGTTCGGTTCACAGGGCCCAGTTCAATGACTTGTGCTCCGGTGGGTGCAATGAAGCGGCCATCGGAAGTTCCCCCCTCAGTCGACAGATTAGTCGTGAGGCCGGTGACCGTATAAATTGCCGCAGATGCGGCGTCTACAAGTTCGCCGGGTTGAGTTTGGAATGGTAAGTTGGGACGGGACCAGTCGATCTCATAGTCTGTACATACCTGCTGGAAAAGTACGTTGACACGCTCTTTAATGGACTCAACAGATGACTCCGGGGAATACCGGAAATTGAAATCTAATTCTGCCTGTGCTGGGATTACATTACTGGCACCAGTACCGCTGTTCAGGTTAGAGACCTGAAAGGTCGTGGGCGGAAAGAATTCATTACCTTCATCCCACGTTTGCGCGGTGAGACGAGTCACAATTTCTGCTGCTCTGTGAATTGGGTTGTCGGCCAGATGTGGATAGGCGACATGACCCTGAACGCCCTGTATGGTCAGTTTCCCCCCAAGTGATCCGCGGCGACCGTTCTTGATGACATCGCCGGTTTGTTCCCGGCTGGTTGGCTCACCCACAACACACCAGTCGATTATTTCATCTCGATCACATAACTTCTCGACAACCTTGACTGTGCCATTGTTGGCAGGGCCCTCTTCGTCACTGGTTATGAGTAGAGCGATCGAGCCCCGATGATTGGGGTGATCGACCACAAATTGCTGGCAGGCCGTGACCATGGCTGCCAGGCTGCCTTTCATATCAGCAGCACCCCGACCATGCAGCATGCCGTCTTGGACGATCGCGCCAAAAGGTGGGTAATGCCACTGTTCAATGGGGCCTGTGGGGACTACGTCGGTATGCCCAGCGAATACTAGCAAGGGATCAACCTGACCACGGCGGAGCCATACATTACGTACCTCACCATAGGTTAGAAATTCAGCCTTGAAGCCTGCGGGCTGCAGTGCTTCGGCGATCATATCCTGGCATCCAGCATCGTCTGGCGTGACAGACGGCTGTCGGATCAGGTTTCGCGCAAAATCTAAAGTAGAGGACATGACTTGTAGAGATTCATGGGTTACTTTGATTCTATTTTAGGGGATCATATCCCGGAACGGGTCTGTGGATGTCTGCTACCCTGTTGCCCAATAGCAGAAAGTGCTTGAAAATTGATCACTCCTTTTACAGTTGTCTCACAATATGCGAATGAAATCACAATCTGGTACCTTGAAACGCATGAACGAAACCGGAGAGTTACTGTTGCACATTGACTCCGAAAGAGTGCCAGCCTGGGCAGCAGCACTGAGGGCAACTTTGGCTGAAATGCCGCTCAGAATCTGGCCTGATCGGGGTGATCCTGATCAAATTCGGTATGCGCTGTTATGGAAACCGCCGTCTGAACTGTTTGTTGGTTTGCACAACCTAGAGGTGATTTTCTCTGTGGGTGCAGGTATAGATCATCTACTGAGGTGTACGACACTGCCAGCAGATGTTCCAGTGGTGCGCATGGTTGAGCCTGTGTTGACAGCCGGGATGGTGGAGTATGTCATCTACAATGTGATACGGTTTCACCGGCGCATGTACGAATATGATGTGCAGCAGCGACAAGCTCAGTGGCAGGTTTTGCCGCAGATCACGGCTGGCGATGTGACAATCGGGATAATGGGGTTGGGTGTTCTAGGCGAGGCCGCTGCCGCAGTGCTTACAAAGATGAATTACCCGGTAACGGGGTGGAGTCGATCGCGCAAGAGCCTACCCGGTGTGCGAAGCTACGTTGGTGAACCTGAGCTATTGGAATTTCTCAGTGGTGCTCAGATTCTAGTTATGCTGCTGCCATTGGATGAGACGACACAACATATTCTGAACAAGAGAACGCTTGCGCGATTGCCCAGAGGTGCGTGTATTATCAATGCTGGCCGCGGTGGCCTAATTTATGAGAATGATTTACTTGATGCACTTGATAATGGATATATCAGTGGTGCGGCACTTGATGTATTTGAAACTGAGCCGTTACCCGAGACTCACCTGTTCTGGCGTCATCCGAATGTCACTGTCACACCTCATGTAGCCAGTCTGACCAATCCAGTGACTGCGGTTCAGTTCGTGGTTGAAAACATTAGGCGCCACCAGAATGGAAAGCGCCTCAAGCATATTGCTGTGCCGACTGATCGGCGTTAAAGCTTATCTCTGTAACGAAACGTGTTCTCTAGGCGGTGTGGCTAAAGTAGATCGATATGCGTTTCGAGTACGATCTGCCAGTTACTGCTCTGGCGTTTCCAGTGTTGTTCAAGTATCTGTACCGGTCCGGTTGTCGTCTGTATTCTAAAGACCGCTAGCAAGTGATCAGTTTCGCCAGGGTAACTGTAGAACTCAGGCTGTGAATTAATTACTGAAAAACTGTCAATCAGTTTCTCAGATACGGAAGGAGAAGCCGAACTGGCGTAGAACGCTAATAGTGCGTTTTTGTCTCCACGTTTCCAAGCTGCCGTCCAATCAAGCAATTTGCCAAGTGGTCGTTCTCGTATACTGACTAAATCTTCGAAAGGCAACCATGCAGGTTTGTCGTCAATGATCACCCGTGTCTGGGCATGTTTTCTTAGTCGCTTGTGCAGCGATTCAAAATCCAAATTTGACAACGATACGCAGCCGTCGGTTGCGAGTGGTGAACGGTTCACCCAGCTAGGTTCAGTACCGTGCAGCCAGATACCGTGGCCGCTTCTGGCGTGGGATTTATCGAGACTGTTGGGATAGTTGATCGGCAATGCTCCATAGCCGTAGCGCTCGTGAAGACTCTGACCAGGTATGTAGCCAGTTGTATGATAGATCCCAATAGGAGTCCGTCGGTCACCTTCTTGTTCTTTCCCAGCTCCTTGATGGCCAATGGATACATAGTAATCTTGTACCGCAACAGGTCTATCGTTAAGGTATTCGAAAAGATATAGCCTCGATGCAGGGACATCGACATAAATTAACTGATAGCCAGGATGACCGGCATATAGTAAGCGGGTGGGTACTTGCCCTTGGCGATTTGGTCTCTGATTCTGGGCGTAATCCCAGCGGTTCTTTAGCTGTTCTCTGAGTCTGGTAATGATAAGCAGATCTTTTGCAGATGCGTAATCGTCGATCTGGTTGGATAGGCCCGCCTGTGCTGCGAGAACATCAGCATGAATAAGGCGTACCAATCGGCTTTGTGGGTACTTTTGGGTGAGCGCCGACAGGTTCCGTTGTGCTGCTACATGTTGACCCAGTACAAGCTGTCGGAGGCTGCTGATTAGCTCAGCTTCGTAGGCACTGGTTGTCGGTTTTGCAGTCGACGCCATGCTTTGGATCAGTAGTGCGCCTAAGATGCTGGCTGTAAATGTTCTGAATTTGAAACGACGGCCGCGTAGCCTGTGTTTTGTCAGAATAAAACGCACCATTACCGCTTGCCCAGCATGTCAAGCGGTAACAGATTGAGTGTCCGAGAATCATCGGAGGATTCATCTGCCTCGGTATCCAGCAAAGCCTTGCGATATGCTGAGATGGCCCTGGCTGCGTAGAGAGTACTCAGGTTCTGGTACAGCGTTGCATAGGCGGGGCTGGTTTGAAGTCCCAGCTGGAAATACTTTGTTGCTTTCTCAAGGTTACCTCCAGCAGCATAGATCAACCCAAGGTTGTTGTACGCCGCTGGCAAATCAGGTTCAACTGCGATCAGTTTCTCGTAAATCGTAACAGCGTGATCGCTCTTTCCATCAGTTGTTAGGATGCGGGCTTTCAGGAACAGAGGTACGGCAGCGTTGGGCTGGAGGTCGAGCCACTGATCAACTTTCTCGAGTGCTAGGATTGGCTGATTCTTCTCAATAAGTTGATTGATCGCCTCGGCATCAAATAAGTCAGCAGCATTCGAAAGTGAACAAGAAATACTCCAGAGGACAACTAAGGCTAGCCTTCTTAAGGTTGAATAACAGTTAAGTGAGCGTTGAAACAATGAATCAGTCTCTCTACGGTAGCTCAAAGATATGAGCTGGTAACACAAGGGTCGAGTTGGTGTGTCAACGGCTTGCAAGCGCCTGAGCAGATGCCCATCGCGCTCGCCAGTCGTCGGAGACGGTCGGCAGGGTCATCACTTGGGAGCTATCTATCCAACCCGAGACTGCACCGAAGATGCGAAGCCTGGCCCAGTCACCTTTGTGTCCAACAACGCTAACTTTTGTTCCACTATCCAGTACGCCAAGTACATCCGATGTTTCAGCCGTGCTAGGGCGAGATCGGATTCGTACGCGGTTGCGGTTGATCGTGGCAGTAGTACCCCGCTCGTCAATAAACTTGCCCCAGACCCACGCGTCGAGTCCAGTGGGTGACTGAATCATCTTCCAGTTTCCCTTGCTGCCAATAATTTTGATCGGCGTATTGGAGTCGAGCAGGGCGATTACAGCACCACCGGTATCTGGTCGAGCTAGGACGCGGGCATTGGCTTGGGTGATCAGAGCAGCTTGGAAAAGCGCGCTGGTCTGGCCGCTGTCTGAAGTAGATGAAATATCAATAGCAGTATTTTCAGCTGTTTCACCTGAATCAGGTCGGGCTGCAGCACTTTTCCACCGGTCGAGCCATTGATCGGTAGCAGACGGGTGAATCTCGAGTTGCTTTGACAGTATCCATGCGCGCATCCTACGGGGTGCTGTAACCCTTGCCCAGTCTCCAGAGGTGTTGAGTACGCGTACGTACTCACCTTTCTCGAAGTTTCCAATAACACTCGAACCGCCCTGGGTCGATGGTCGTGTCCGGGCTCGAACCCCCTCGCCGACAATCCGAGCAGTATCGCCATCTTGGGAAATCAGTGTGCCGAATACCCAGACATTAATATCCACTGGAATGTGTACTTGGGACCACTTGTCGCGGGTACTGATCACCTTGATGGGTGTGCCGCTAGAAAGCTTTGTAATAGCGTTGGATGTTGGTTTGGATAAGTGAACCACAGCACCACGAGCTCCGACCGTTGCCGCACTGAAGCCAGGCTCAGTAGCCGGTTCGGTGGGATTTCGTGTATTGGAATTCTGGGCTGTAGTGTGCTTGGACAGGTCTGCCAGTGTAAGACCGGAGCGTTTCACTTCTTGTTTAATCATCAAGGCGACTTTGTCGGCACCCGGGTGCTTTTGTTCGGTAGCCAGGATGATCCAGTAATATGCTTTTCGCAGATCCCGTGCTGTGCCTTTACCCGATAGGTAGCAACTTGCCAGATTGTACTGGGCTGATGCTTCGCCTTTCGCTGCTGACTTCTTCCACCAGTCGACGGCCCGACCCAGGTTTTGCCGGACACCGATACCTTTCCAATACGCCGCACCGAGATTGAACATGGCGGTTGAGTGCCCACCTTGTGCTGCTTTTCGAAACCAGGCGATCGTCTGGTTGAGACTTTTGTTGACACCGTGCCCTTTGTGATAAGCGACACCCAGGTAATATTGGGCCTTAATATCGCCTTTTGCTGCGTAGGATCGCCAGATGCGAACAGCGGTCTGGTAGTCCTGACTGTTGTAGGCTTTTACTGCATCCGGGAGTTCGTCACCCATGGCGCCATGGGGTCCGAGGAACAAAAATACGATAACCAGAAACGAAAAGATTCTGGCACAGAGTATAGGTTCACAGGTTTTCACGGGAAATATAATGTGTGAAGATCTCCGGGATCTCGCCCACCTCACTCCAAATCATGGTTATTGCAACATAGAGTATTATCGCAAGCCCAGCATAAGCAATCCACCGTTGTTTCTGTAGGAGTCGCGCGATTACTGTTGCCGCGAACATCATCAGTGCCACCGACAAGGCAAGGCCGATAATCAGAACGACGGTGTTATCTCGAGCCACGCCGGCCACTGCCAGCACGTTGTCCAGTGACATTGACACATCGGCTATGATGATCAGGATAATTGCCTGTCGCACCGACTTGGTCTCGCGCTTCACATTTTGATCATCTACACGCGATCCACTGGCCCTAAGATCTTGCCACAAATTCCAGCATACCCAGAGTAGCAGCAAGCCACCGACAAGGAGTAGGCCAGGGAATTGGAGAAGTTTTACGGTGATCAGGGCAAACAGGATGCGGGTGATTGCGGCACCTGCTATTCCGATAAATATGACCCTCTGCCGCGCTGCAGCGGGTACTCCGGTAGCTGCGAGAGCCACAACAATAGCGTTGTCACCTGCAAGAACCAGGTCTACCAGGATAACCTGAATTAAAGGCCAGATATGATCAATAATAGTATGCATGTTTGCGAATAGATGGCGACGCGTGAGGTAATTGGAGATTGAATATCGAGATAACCGATTATACTGATCTTCGAGATGAGTCTGGATTACCTCTCAGCACAACACTGTAGTCGTAGTGATTGACTTTCCCCGGTCGTCAGCAAAGATGGCTAGAATATCAAGTGGCACCAGAGTGCCTGTTGCTCCAGCAGATCAAGATGTGTAACCGATGAAAGATATACAAAAGGCAGAATTTCAGTGGATGGATCCGTTGCTGATCCACGATTTGCTCACCGATGATGAACGGTTGATTCAGGATACTGTGGCACGTTATTGCCAGGATCGTCTACAACCTAGGATTCTTGAAGCGAATCGGCAAGAAACGATTGATCGAGACATTTTTTACGAGATGGGTGAGTTGGGAATGCTTGGATCGACCATACAGGGTTACGGTTGTGCAGGACTTAACTATGTCTGTTATGGCCTTATAGCCAGGGAAGTGGAACGCGTTGATTCGAGTTACCGGTCGATGATGAGTGTTCAGTCCAGCCTAGTCATGCACCCGATAAACGCCTACGGATCTGATCAACAGAAGGAAAAATATCTTCCGCATCTGGCTACAGGGAACTGGGTAGGGTGTTTCGGACTTACCGAACCCGACCATGGATCTGATCCAGGTAGCATGAGGACGCGAGCACACCGAGTGGACAGCGGTTATCGTTTGGTGGGATCAAAAATGTGGATCACGAACTCACCCATCGCAGATGTTTTTATTGTCTGGGCCAAAGACGACGAAGGCGCGATCCGAGGATTCATTCTTGATCGTGGGATGGAAGGACTATCTACGCCCGTAATTGAGGGCAAGTTCTCCCTGCGCGCATCGGTTACTGGGGAAATTGCGATGGACAATGTTTTTGTACCTGAAGAGAACATTCTTCCCGGTGTAAGTGGGCTCAGCGGACCATTTGGTTGCCTGAACAGGGCGAGATATGGTATCTCCTGGGGATCAATGGGGGCGGCCGAGTTTTGCTGGCACTCAGCACGAAACTATGTACTGGAACGCGAGCAATTTGGCCGTCCGCTGGCTGCAAATCAGTTGATTCAAAAGAAGCTTGCAGATATGCAGACTGATATTGCTCTCGGGTTAAATGGTGCGCTGCGAGTAGGAAGACTGATCGACGAGGGTCGTATGCTGTCTGACGCAATTTCTATGCTCAAGCGGAACAATTGTGGTAAAGCGCTGGACATTGCGCGTGTTGCTCGGGATATGCACGGAGCGAACGGTGTGTCCGATGAATATCATGTCATTCGACATGTAATGAACCTGGAAGCTGTTAATACCTATGAAGGAACTCACGATGTTCATGCGCTGATCCTGGGGAGGGCGCAGACCGGGATTCAGGCATTTACTGGTTGATTGCTGATGACCGGTGCGCTTTCACGTTTCAGAGTTCTGGATCTCAGTCGTGTTCTGGCCGGCCCATCCTGTACGCAGATCCTCGCTGATCTGGGTGCGGAGGTAATCAAGATTGAACGTCCCGGTACCGGTGACGATACCCGTGGATGGGGACCCCCGTATCTGAAGGCGGCAGACGGTAGTGATACCTCCGAGGCTGGGTACTATCTCTCGGCGAATCGTGGCAAACGGTCAGTGTGTATCGATATCAGTCATCCATCAGGCCAGAGTGTGATACGGGACCTTGCTTTGGAATCAGACGTCCTGGTAGAGAACTTTAAAGTTGGCGGACTCAGAAAATACGGGCTGGACTACGAATCACTCAGCCAGGTCAATGAGCGACTGATCTATTGCTCCATCACAGGTTTTGGTCAGGATGGCCCCGATTCAGCACGGCCCGGTTATGATTTTATGATTCAGGGTACCGGGGGTCTTATGAGCATCACTGGCGAGCGCGACGGCGTACCCGGTGCTGGGCCGCAGAAGGTGGGTGTCGCGATTTCGGATTTGGTCACTGGCCTGTATTCGGCTTCAGCTATCCAGGCTGCGCTGCTGAGTCGGGAGGTTACGCATAAAGGTCAGTATATTGATATGGCGTTGCTCGACTGCCAAGTCGCCATGCTAGCCAATCAGGCGATGAACTGCATGATTTCTGGTGAGGTTCCGATTAGAGCAGGTAACGCACATGTTAATGTCGTGCCTTACCAGGTATTCGAGTCGTCAGACGGACACATTATTATTGCGATCGGAAACGATGCACAGTTTGAACGATTTTGCGAGCTGGCGGGTGTGCCCGAGTTAGCCAGAGACGCTCGCTTTTCCACTAACTCGGGCCGTGTGCAATACCGGACGGCACTGCTGCCTGAACTTGAGCGCATCGTGAAACAGCGTAGTTCGGAGGAATGGGCGGTAGGTTTTGATCATCACCAGATTCCGTGGGGACCAATTAACACCATCGACCAGGTACTGAAGATGCCGCAAGTAAGGCATCGAAAAATGCGCATAACAATGACACACCCACTGTCAGACCGATTTGAGATTGTTGGGAGCCCGCTCAAGCTCTCAGACACTCCTCCAAATTACGAGCATCCACCGCCACTGTTGGGTGAGCATACTGAGGAGGTGTTGCGTGATCTTTTACACTACGGTGACGATCGTATTCAGGCTCTGCGTCGGGAACATACCATTTGACTTACCGGCTCTAAGAGTCTTCTAATCTGAAAACTATCGGCACAGTTTCGGAAGACGGCACGCCTTTTCCATTGTGTAAGACTGGGTGAAAGCGCCATTTTTTTACTGCTTGTACGGCTGCTTTATCAAGCAAGCGAGATCCGCTGCTCTGTCCGACGCTGATGGTGCTGACTGTACCTTGGGCAGAGACTAAGACATTGACCACAACGCGACCTTCGATTCCTTTGTTACGGGCCAGAATCGGGTAGTGTGGTTTAGGGTTGCCGGCAACAGGTTTTGGTTTGTGGTCAACTGCGGCGTTTCCCTTATTCGGTACGCTTTTAAAAGCCTGTTGTGTGGGCAAAGCTGATGCTGTCTGTGAGTTAGTTTGAGGCGTTTCTCTTCGAGTATGTTGTTCAGAAATTACCTGATCCAATTTTTTATTGATAGATGTTAGTTGGGTTAACTGTTGCTTAAGTAGTCGGTTTTCAGTTCGAAGTTCAATGCGATCTTTTGCCATTGACTTGTTGTCCCGCGCCACACGCGCCAGTGATGTCTGCATAGCTTTAGCGGCAACTTTGAGTTGATTTCTTTCCTGAGTGACCGTGGGGATCAATTCGTGAACGTGCTTGTTCGGCTTACTGGCCTTGTCTATCGGTTTTGCTTCAGTATTCTCAATTGCGGCTACTGATGGTTCGATGGTCTCGCCAGCATCTTGTGTTTTCTCGATTAACGTTGCCTGTAGAGTCGTGGAAAAGACAATCTTTTCGGTCAACTCCGGAGGATGGTTTGTTTGGGCAAATACGGCCAAAGCACCAATGTGAACAGCACACGAGAAAATAGTGGCTGTGGCAATTGGAGATAGGTTCATCGGTCGGTGCCAGAGGTCTGGATCTGTCGGCGCATTCCTGTGATGCGGATTGTCATGCTCATCAACACGGCTTGCTCCGGTTTGTTCGCGTCACCGTCCCGGATTACCGCGCCTCAAGCTTTTCCCGGCCGCAAGGTGAGCGACGCATGCTGCTGGCAGGTCTTCTGGCTTGCGGATCACGGCAGCAGGCCCACCTTCTCAGTCAATGACCGGTGGTGAAATCGGTCTGCCGCTTGCCGCCTACGGTTGCGGGTACAGCCAAGGTTAGCAGGCTTTAGCGTGCGCCTTGTTCCCTTTTACCCCTGTTAGGACCAGCTTGCAGCGGGAATATTCTCTCATGACTCGGTCAAATACAAGTCGAGCTCTGACTAGAATAAGTTCACCGGTGGGTATTTTCAGAGTAGCTATACTAAGTCGACCCTGTGTTACTTATTTCACCGCAATCAATGCCTTCCTCGAGCACTAAGCGAACATCCTCGACTAATCCAAGAATTTTGTGGGCACTTTTACTGCTGGCAATCGGTGCATTTGCGGTTGCATTGTCAGCCGGCAGTGTAGCTGTCGATTGGGCCGGCGTAATGGAGGGTCTTAGGGGACGAGGTTCGTCGGTCGACTACGCGGTCGTGTTTCAATTGCGCTTACCTCGTGCCGCTACCGCATTCGTTGTTGGCGGAATGCTGGGGCTGGCAGGTGTACTGATGCAAATACTGTTGCGAAATCCACTGGCAGATCCGTACGTGTTGGGTGTTTCTGGTGGAGCAGCGGTTGCTGCGCTACTCGCAATTTTACTCGGCTGGCATACGGTCGGGATTTCAGGTGCTGCCGCAGTTGGCGCACTGGTGTCAATGTTTTTGGTATTTGTGCTTTCACGGGGTCAAGGAGATTGGTCGACTACCCGACTCCTTCTGACCGGTGTTGTCCTGGCAGCTGGCTGGGGTGCGGTCGTCAGTTTTATTCTTGCAATCAGCCCGGATGCCCACGTTCGCGGGATGCTGTTTTGGCTGATGGGCGATATCCGTGAAACCTTTCCGGGTTGGATCCGACTGGGAATTTTGATGACCTCACTTCTGGTTGCATTTGGCTTTGCTCGCAGTTTGAATCTCCTGTCGCTTGGTGAGTTACGTGCCGAATCTCTTGGAGTCAATACAACTCTTTTGAGGGTCGGATTGTTTTTTATGGCGGGGCTACTAACAGCGTCGGCAGTTACACTTGCTGGAGCGATTGGGTTTGTTGGTCTTGTTGTGCCGCACATGGTACGGCTCTGGGGGGGCTCAGATCACCGACTTATTCTGCCTGGTTCAGTATTGCTCGGTGGGGTGCTTCTGGTGCTGGCTGAAGCAGCAGCGAGAACGATAATGGCACCAAATCAGCTGCCTGTTGGAGTAATTACGGCATTCATCGGAGTCCCGGTATTCCTCTATTTACTGCAGCGCGATAGGGCAGGTGGTCGGACATGACTCTTCTGGTCCTAGAAAATCTGTCAGTCGAGATCAGTAATACCTGTGTCTGTCAGGATCTATCGCTTGGGATCAATCCAGGTGAAGTCTGGTCCGTTCTTGGACGCAACGGCGTAGGGAAGTCCACTCTACTTAAGACCCTTGCTGGTTTGAGAACTCCAGTCAGTGGTCGGATCATTTTGAATGACCAGGAAGTCATGAATCTCAGTCGCCGATCCCGGGCGCAACAATTGGGCATACTGTTTCAGGAAAATGAGACCCTCTTTCCTGCATCGGTGCTTGATACGGTGCTGACAGGGCGTCATCCTTGGTTGAATCCCCTTCAGGGAGAGTCCACCGAGGACGTTCAGAAGGCCCGGGAGGCACTTGAACTGGTCGACCTTGATCAAATGAGTGATCGGAGTATGGCATCGCTTTCCGGAGGCGAGCGTCGCCGAGCGGATCTGGCTGCTCTGGTCACGCAGGAGCCACTTGTTCTCTTGTTGGATGAACCCAGTAATCATCTTGATATGCATTATCAAGTCGTTATGCTTGGGAATTTGATCGCCGACTGGCGCAGTCGCAACGGTGTAGTAATTCTCGTGATGCACGATATCAATCTTGCACTGCGCTTCAGTAATCATCTGTTGCTGTTGTTCGGTGAAGGGCGGACCGAGTCAGGTCCAGTAGAAGCTCTGGCAACTGAAGCCATCCTCTCACGGGTCTATAACCACACCATGCGCATGGCCAAAACTGCTGACGGCACATGGTTCTACCCGGGGTAGAGGTGGATTGACTTAATCGTTAATTCTATTTATCGTTCGCTACTCCTTGTAGGTTCTGTGCCAGCGGATTGCTGCGCAGATAAATGGGAAGCCGGTAAGCATCATCTAAAGCAAATCCGGCACTGCCCCCGCAACGGTAGGTGAGTTACGTCGAGCAACACAGGGCCACTGTGGTTTTAACCATGGGAAGGCGTTGCTCAGAAGCGTCTTAAGAACGCTCGCTCACGAGTCCGGAGACCGGCCTGTAGAGGACCCTTTGAATTAACCGCGTGGGGCGGTTGCGGGCCATGAACTGAAACCGGTCGGCTACCCGCTGCTAAACAGTACACGGGTGGTGTACCGGAGACAAACAGTGATCCGTTTGTACTTTCTGAAGTTCGTAGCCGCTGTCCTATGTCTAATCGTAGTGCGAGGTGTACTTGCGTTTGAGACAATTGTAGTCACTGCGACGCGGACGGCGCAAACAGCTGATCAGATTCTGGCTCCGGTTACTGTCATCAGCAGTGAAGATATAGAGAATAGCCAAGCACGGGACCTGGGAGAATTGTTATCCCTCGTGCCGGGTATAGAATTTACACGCAATGGTGGTTACGGGAAGAACACCAGCATATTCATGCGTGGAACCAATTCTGGACATGTTTTGACGTTGATAGATGGCGTCAAACTCTATTCAGCAACGGTCGGTACAACAGCGTTTCAATTTCTGCCGCTAGGTCAGATCGATCGTATTGAGATTGTCCGGGGGCCGCGGTCCAATCTGTATGGTTCCGAAGCGGTCGGCGGGGTAATCCAGATATTCACCAAGGACGGTTCTGGAAAAGCAAGCTCGCACGCTGAAGTAGGTTACGGGAGTTACAACACGCTCACCGCGGGCGTGGGGTCTACTGGATTCAGTGACGACTCCAGCTACAGTTTGAATGTGGGTTACTCAAATACCGATGGTATAGACAGTCAGACGGGGGCTCAGCCAGATAAGGATGGCTACGACAACACCTCCCTGACAGTTCGCTGGACACGAAATCTGGATGCTGAAAACGATCTGAGTGTGTCGTTGCTGCACGCCAGTGGTAATACAGCGTTTGACAATACGTGGGCCGGAGAGTCAGTTGTCCATGACTCCGACTATACCCAGCAGGTTTTGAATTTTCAGGTGGACCATGCCGATGAGGAAGGCTGGCAGGGCAAATTACAGTTCGGAAGGAGCCTGGATGATTCGGAGTCGTTTGCAGACGGTGTGTCAGATGGAAAGTTTGATACCACGCGTTTTCAGCTAAATGGTCAATTAGACTGGCCTGTTAGCGGACAGCACTTGCTCACTGTCGGTTCAGACTACTCTAATGAATCTGTTGAAAGTTCGGTAACCTACGATATCGATGAACGGTCAAACCTGGGTGTGTTTTTACAGTGGCAAGGTGCCCACGGTGCACAAAATTTTGTGGCCGGCACAAGAATTGATGATAACGAACAGTTTGGTACGCATACGACAGGAAGCGTTGATTACGCACTCGATCTGACGAGCGGGTATCGTCTCAACATGGGTTATGGGACCGCGTTCAAAGCACCGAGTTTTAACGATCTTTACTATCCCGGGTTCGGTACTCCGACGCTGGATGTAGAAACGTCATCCTCCTTTGAGGTCGGGTTAAGCGGGGATAGTGACCGTGGTAATTGGTCGATAAGAGGATTCCAAACAAGGATTAAGGACTTAATTGGTTATGACCCCGTGACCTGGGCGTCAGTTAATGTCGATAAAGCCAGGATAAACGGTTTCGAGTTTGAATGGGACGGACTTGTCAGGGCCGGATTACTGAAGAACTGGGAGATGAGAACAAGTCTGACGTTGTCTGATCCCATTGACAGAAGCACAGACAAACAGTTACCCCGTCGTTCGAAGGAAGTTATCCAGTTGGATCTAGATCGTCAGCAACAAACGTCACGTTATGGACTGAACCTGCAGTATCACGGGAGTCGTTACGACGATAAGGCCAACAGTTCACGGCTCGACAGCTACGCATTGATTCACTACTACTTTGTGTACGAGTTGAATAGGTCCTGGGCTATCAGGACAGAAGTAAATAATCTTCTGGATAAAGTGTACGCCACTGCAAAAAACTATCGTGAGCCAGGACGCGTCTGGTTTCTTCGACTACAGTACCAGGCAGAGAAGTGAGCTTCTCCAGTTAGTATCACTGTCGCGCCTGATCCAGAGTTTCACAAAGTTCTCTCAGGCCAAGGATAATTCTTGGAGAGTGTCTGTGTAGCAGATCAGCATTTACAGAAAAAAGATGTCCGCGGTCGACCGCGGTGATGTGAGCCCAGGCCTCCCAGTTTTTCAGCCACTTAGGCGCACCGTCTGGTGTGCCGCCAACAACGATGACCTCCGGATTTCGTTTGATGACTGACTCTAGAGATACCACCGGGGCTATATCCGGAAGGTCCGAAAATAGATTTGTTGCGCCGCAACTGCGTAGCAGCTGGCTGACAATGTGGTTGCCGTTAAGGGTAATGATCGGATCATGCCAGACCTGATAAAAAACGGTGAGGTTTTGTCTATGGCTGAATTCCTGCCTAATGCCATTGGCTTTGGTCAATAGCTCCTGACTTCGTGCCACTCCTTCGTGAGTGTTTCCGATCACTTTGCCGATCTGCTGTATTGTGCTTGCTAAGCTTTCAAGTGTGCCGGGTTCTGCACGGTAAACAAGCAGTCCGAGTTTCTCAAGGCGGCTCAGTTGATCTGCCGGGTTGCCACTTGCCCAGGCAAGTATAAGGTCGGGCTGGAGTGCGAGTATGGTCTCAAAATCAAACCGGTCGTGTGCACCGATGCGCTGAATATTGCGTGCGGCTGCCGGATAGTCGCTGTGCTCAACTGTACCGACCAGACGATTACCACCGCCAACGTGATAGATTATTTCCGTCAGTGCCGGAGCAAGGCTGATTACCCGATGGACAGGGCCCGACAGCGTAATGGCATTTCCAGCATCATCAGTTACCGAGATTGGCTCAGCCTTCAATTGACTGCTAGCCATCAGAACCATGACTATGAATAGTCTGATCGACCAGCGCAATATGGGGGATACCAGATAGTTGTGTGGGGGTGCGACTAGATCCAGTGTGCAGTACCTGTCATAACCCGACTGGCAAGACGCATCAGGGATTTCATAGGTAGGGGTAGTTCGGAGGCACCGGACCGATGTGCAGTTTCCCCATGTTCCTTTTCATCTTCTTTCATAGCGCTGACGACGGCTCGGCTAGCCAGATCTTTTCCCGGTAGACGGTCCAGGTGGGAGTGAAGATGGCCTTCAACCTGCTTTTCAGTTTCTTTGAGAAATGCCAGATTAATTCGATCTCCGGCAAATCCGGCAGCGAGACCGATCGTAAATGAACCCAGATACCAGACTGGATTCAAGAGGCTTTTTCGTCCACCAAGGGAAGTGATGCGTTTCTCACACCAGCGTAGATGGTCTTGCTCCTCGAGTGCAGCCAGGCTCAAGGTTTTTCGCACCCGATCTGAACGGGATGTTAGGGCCTGGCTTTGGTACAGGGCCTGTGCACAAATTTCGCCAACATGGTTAACCCGCATGAGTCGTGCGGATAGATTTCTCTCTGCTGGAGTCAAATCTCCTTCGGCAATGCCATCCGCGGGATCTGGACGGTTCGTACCGGCCTGGCGGCCAAATAAAACAGTTAGAGAGTCGTCAGCGGCACAGATGAGACGATCCAGAGAAGAAAAGGTGCGTTCAGCCAAGGGTTGGGCTCGTATTGTTTGGGTCTGGTGGTGCTAGTTTAATGCTTACAACAATGTTAGGGGAATGATCATACAATCAGGCGCCGTCTGACCAGCGCTACTGCTATCCAGGCGCCAACAAACCCACCAAATACCAGTACGCCGGCATGAAACCAGGCATCTATCACAGGCTGGCCTACGACTAGCGGCCTGATCAAGGCCACAGCGTGCGTGAGGGGCAGAAACTGAACCAACGTCTGCATGGGAGCAGGGAGACTGGTCGTAGGATAAAAGACACCACACAGGATAAACATGGGCGTCATGACCAGTGTGAGATAGAACGTAAAGAACTCATATCCTTTCGCTAGTGCGGTCATGATGAGAGCGGGTGTTGCAAAGCAAAACCCGGTCAGGAATATTACGGGCAAAGCCAGTACAGCCCTCCAGTCTGCAACGGCGCCCAGTACAGCGGCCACGACGAGGATCGCCGATCCACTAACCAGGCTTTTGCTGGCGCACCAGAGTAATTCCCCAATGACAATATCGTCAACGCGTGTGGGTGTTGCGAGGATCGCTTCGTAGGTTTGTTGTGGAACCATACGTGTATAAACCGACCACATAGCTTCCATGCTGGCTACATTCATAGCCGACCAGGCGATAAACCCTGACGCTAGAAATGCAAAATAAGGGATACCCGCCATATCTCCTATAAACCTGCCCAGGCCGTATCCCAATCCAATGAGTAGGATAAAGGGTTCGCCGAAGTGCATGAGTACACTCGCGCCAATCATCCGTCGCCAGACTAATGCATTTCGTCGCCAGACTGCCAGTGCCTCCAGTCGTGGTATAGGCAGTCGCCAGTCCATCAGTGACGAAGCTCCCGCCCCGTCAGTCTGAGAAAAACATCTTCAAGTCCTGATTGGCGATGCAGGCAAGCGAGTTCAGGAAGAGCAGCGGCAGTTTCTAAGAGTTCTGCGGTATCGTCACTGTATAAGTAATAAGTATCACCTGCTTGTTCGAACCTGTTACGGTTGTAACCAAGTTCCTTGAACAGTCGGTCGGGTAATTCGCCGCGGATCTCAAGAACTTCCTTTTGGCAGTGAATGTGGATCAGATCCTTGGGCGCGCCTTGAGTGAGAAGTTTGCCGTGGTCAATTATTACGATTTCATCACACAGACGCTCTGCTTCTTCCATATAGTGGGTGGTAATTAAAATGGTTTTACCATTGCGTTTTAGTCGGTGGATTTGGGACCAAATCATGTGCCGGGCCTGAGGATCAAGGCCCGTGGTTGGTTCGTCTAAAACGAGTAGATCGGGATCATTTATCAATGCTCTTGCCAGGATTAGTCTGCGTTTCATACCACCCGACAGAGTTGAAATGCGGTCCTTTGCCCGGTGATTCAATTCAACCAGTTTGAGTAACTTAGGAATACGGTGTTCCAGTAACGAGGAAGTGATCCGAAAGTAAAGCCCATACATCCGCAGATTTTCAGCCACTGTAAAGTCTGGATCAAGGTTATCGGCCTGGGGAACGATACCAGTACGTTGCCGAATTTTTCTCAGATTGCTCTCAATACTTTCACCGAAAATACTTAGCGTACCCGAAGTTCTCGGTGACTGTCCCAAGAGCATGCGAAGGGTTGTTGTTTTACCGGCACCATTGGGTCCAAGTAGGCCGAAACAGTTGCCGCGTGGGATATCAAGGTCGAGACCCGAGACAGCCTTCAGATTACCGTATACTTTTTGCAGGCCCCTGCACATAATGATCGGGTCGACCTGGTTTTGGGTCGCCGAGACTGAATTCGCTCGGTCTGGGAACGCTTTCAATTGTCCTTCATTGTTTGAAGTTGGATCTGTACCACTGGGGTAGACTAGATATAGAGTCCAATATCCAATCACAGCCCATGGGAGAGGTGCCCGTCCCATTACCCGTGCGAACCTGAAGGGTCCTAAGGCCTGCATTCGTAGCGCCAGCGATGTCTGTCTCCGGACTGTCGCCAATCATGATTGTGTTTGACCTCTCGTAGCCTGCCCGTGCTAGAGCCGTTTCAAAGAAAGCTGTTTCAGGTTTGCCGATTAGTGTGATCTCTTTGGAGATTGCTGATTGCAGCGCGGCGACGATGGGACCCAATCCGATTCGAGTTATGCCACCGTCCGGCCAGGTAGGATCCTTGTGCATAGCCACCGGTTCTGCACCAACCTCGACCAGACGCCTGGCAATATCTATTTCTCCAAAATGGGCCCATTGCGCCTGACCAATGATTATCACATCGACGGGCTCCTCGCTTCGAGTGACTGTATGGCCATGTCGCTGAAAGAGTGAATCAAGGTTTTCATCGCCGATCAGGAAGCAGTGCGCATGGCCGTACCGGGAATTTACATACTCCACGGTAGCTTGTGAGACCGGAAAAATTTCTTCGCTATTAATTTTGTAACCGATGTTATTGAGTTTGTGTTCAATATCTGAAGCAGACATTCTTGTGGTGTTGGTGACAAGCATGAATCTGCTGCTTTGCGAGCGAAGAAACGATAGCGATTCCGGTCCACCTTCAATCAAATTTGGGCCATCACAAAGTACACCGTCGATGTCGATAAAAAAATCAGGTTGCGGCACTATTTATCTACAGGGTTGAGTTGAAGGTGCGCTAGTCTAACCCCAGAACTCCGCAAGTAGAACGTTAGGACAAGTTTTGAGCTGACATTACGGTTCCCGGATCTGTTGTCAATTGCTGCGTATGAGCGCACAGTAAGATGGTATGGATACTCAGGCGGCGGGTTTAGAGCAAAGGTTTTTGGGATGGCAATGCCGGTTGCGTCAGATCGCCATGCGTCAGGGCGAGGGCCAGCCCAGTGATGGGATGCAACCTCGTGTAGTACTGAGAGAGGATGGTCGTTATTCCACTTCTATTACGGTGCTTATCAATAGGCGGTCGGCGGAAAGTGATGCAAGCCAGTTTCGATATTTAGTGCAGAAAACCCATGATCCAGCAGATCGGTTTGCCAATGGTCTTAAATACCTCTCAGCAACCCACTATCAAAGGCCATATGAGTTCTCTGATGAATTAACTGCGTTGTTTCAGTCTGGTGGCCTCTTGGCTCGAGCGTTGCTGGCCAAGCGGGCCTGCACCCTGGTGTTTTCCCAGTTCAGTGCAGCTTACACCTTACCTTGTAGAGTACGGCAGCTGGTCGACGACGCCCCTGCCTATCAAGCAACATATTGGCACAATCGGTTATTCAATTCTCGAATGCCCAAAGATGTGATCGTTCTTGGGTTTAAGCCAGACTGGAATAAGGCGAGCAGTACAATTTGACCTGGACTATCAAGATAGATTCGAATTTTATTTTCTGCTTGCGCCAATGAGATCGGTGCGTGCGCGCTCGAGATGTTCGTATATCGTTGCCATTGCGGTGTCGATATTTCGGCTTGCAATCGCGTTGTAGAGTTGCCGATGTTGGGCATTGTATTTGGCGATACGCTCAGAAGTCAGTATCGTATCCTTCATTGAAGCCCATTGTGAGTGAGTACGGGTTTCATTGATCAGCTGATAGAGCCAGACCATCAGTCGATTGCGTGTGCATTCTGCCAGTGACAGGTGAAATTCGCTGTCAGCCAGCGTGAAACCTTCAGGATCATTCGGGGTTGATTCCACTCGCGCAAGTGCTTTGTGGAGCCGTTCGATGTCAATTGCTGTGGCGTTGGCAATGGCCAGCCTTACCATCTGAGGTTCGATGCCAAAACGCACGTCGATCAGTTCAAGTGGGCTGGTGACGTCGGCGATTGCAGCCTGTTCAGCGAATTCTCTATAAGTTACAAAGGTTCCGCTGCCAATCTCTCTTGCGACCATTCCGAGTTCTTCAAGTCGACGGAGTGCTTCGCGAATTGTTCCCCTCGAGACGTTAAACGTTTCGGCAAGATGCCGCTCCGCAGGCAGACGGTCACTGAATCCATAGACACCTTCAAAAATTGAGCGTCGTAACTGTGCTGCGATTCCTGCAGATCCGCCAACATCAGCCGCATCAGGTATACGCGAGACCGTTTGTGCGGAGTGACTGGGGTGCGTAGCCGTTAGATTAGCCATGATTTGGTTTGAAAGGTATTAAGTTGGTATAAATCGGTTCTAGCTTAGCCAGTATTGGACCAAAATACAATAAAACTGCTGTCAGGATAACGTGTTGACACCCTCTTATTCCACAAGTTAATGTCTAACGATTCGGGTCTACAGTACACCTTTTAAAGGTCTTATATTGGTACCGCAGAACACACCAGTCCAGCTGGACACTAAAGGAGAGAAAAATGACCGACCTAGAAGCCCATGTAGCACAGCCAGGACGCGACGATCTAGTCAAACAGGTCAGCGAGAAAATTAAGGAAACCGGTGTCGACTATATCTATTACCAGTTTGTTTCAGTCACAGGACGCATCGTCGGCAAGGGTATTCCGTCCGCGCATTGGGAGCGCCTCGCCGAAAAAGGTTTCCAGCTGGTTTATGGGTCAACCGCAAATCTATTTGTTGACCGCCATGGAGACTATATTGGTTATGGCCCAGAATCCTCTGAGCTTGTTGGTATTCCGGACCCAGAAACTTTTTGTCAATTGCCCTGGGACAAACGGGTCGGTCGTGTATTTTGTACACTGTTTCGCAATCGCGAGGAACGCGAAAATCCGGGTGGTGCATTAACTTCGGATTGCCGTGGTAATTTACGCCGTATTCACAACGCATTCCAGGATAAGCACGGACTGGACATGCGCTGTGGCACTGAGCCTGAAATGATGTGGTTGAAGCGCGGTGATGATGGTAAGCCGAACGGTGGTGTGACCAAACCAAATTGCTATCATATCGACCAGTTCGAAGAACTTCGCCCCACTTTTATGAAGGTTATAGAGTATTCGCAACAAATGGGTCTCGATATTATCCAGGGCGATCACGAAGATGCACCCGGACAACTCGAGTTGAATACTCAGTTCGATGATGTGCTGCGTAATGCGGATCGGCTGACCACTTACCGCCAGATTTGTGCGCAGGTTGCTCGCGAGGATAACTTGATTGCCTGTTTCATGTCGAAACCGTTTATGGGTGTATCGGCCTCGGGCTGTCACCATAATATGTCGCTATGGCGCGGCGGTGAAGATGTGGTCAATACGCTGGGGTTTGATTCCTTAACCGGTATGGAAGGGGCTTTTAGCTACCGGGTCGGTGGTGAGAATACCTTCATGCCCGATCCATCGGTTGACGAGCGTGCCCCCGGCCCGATTGGTTTGCAGTCCATCGGCGGTGTTATCAAACACCTCGGTGCGCTGACTTCGATCGGTTCTTCGACGGTTAATTCCTACCGCCGTCTCTGGGATACAGGTTTCTGGGCGCCAATCTTTGCTGACTGGGGTTATCAGAACCGTACCTGTGCATTGCGAGTATCTGCACCAGGCCGATTCGAGTACCGTTCGGTTGATTCGATGGTGAATCCTTACCTGATGGGTTCCGCGTTGCTGAAAGCTTTCGATGACGGTATCGACAACGATCTGGATCCCGGTGAAGCCGAAGAACGCAATATCTATGAAGCGATTGACGCGGGTAAAGATGTCAAGAAATTGCCGATGTCGCTGGGTGAGGCCCTAGAAGCATTGGACAATGACGAGGTCATTAAATCATCGATGCCTGGTGAAATGTACAGGGTATTCGAGCATTACAAACGCGACGAATGGGAACGCTTTATGCATACCACGACGGAATGGGATATGGAAACGTATTTGGATTGTTTGCCTTAATACCTATTTATTCCATACCGAGTTGATGCGCAGGACATCGCCCACTCGGCCAGTTTGATAGATCAACTAAATTTCGGAGGAATTTTCTATGTGTGGTATAGCCGGGCTAATTCATCGCGGTAAGAGTGCGGATGTTGGTAGCGAGCTGACTTCCATGTTGCAGGCGCTCAAGCACCGGGGCCCCGATTCAACTGGGTTTGCTCTCTATGGTAATCCTCGGGACGACGAATATGTGATGCGGTTCAAAGTTGCCGAACAGGAAGATTTGCGACATGGGTTTCTTATTCATGACCAGGTCAAGGAGAGAAAGGTAGAAGTAGACAGGCGCCTTGAGGAAACCGGCATACGTAAAACTGCGGAGCTACAAGCAACTGAATATGCGTTCTGCTACCGATTTTCATTTGACGGTGACATGAAACATACCGCTGATTATGTCGAAGATATTGAGGGCGTCGAGATTCTTTCCTTAGGAAATGCGCTTGAGTTGATCAAAGATCTTGGGGACGCAACGGTGGTATCCAAGCAGTATTCGCTAAGCGGGTTTGAAGGTACTCATGCAATTGGACATACTCGTATGGCGACGGAGTCGGATGTTGATATTCGATCCGCCCATCCTTACTGGGCCTATCCGTATAACGATATTGCCGTCGTGCACAATGGACAACTGACTAACTATTGGGGGTTTCGTCGTGAGATGGAGCGACGGAGTCACCGATTTATGTCCAACTGTGATTCCGAACTGATCGCGGTTTATATCGCAGACCGGCTGGATCGAGGTGACGAACTGGAAGAGGCAATGACCCGTTCTGTTGATGAACTGGATGGTGTTTTTACTTATGTCGTTGCCACTGAAGACAAGCTTGGTATGGCCAAAGATGTAATGGCAGCCAAGCCGATGGTGCTTTATGAAAGTGATGAATTTGTGGCCCTAGCATCAGAGGAGGTCGCAATCCGAAGCGTGTTTCCACATGAAATTGATACTTACGACCCCTACGAAGGAGAGGTAAAGGTATGGCAGAGCTAAAAACGACTGACTCTTCTCTGGAGATGGGAATGCACACCGAGCAGTTGTCGGGTCGCACCCAGCAGGTCTTTTTCTCGTCGGAAGAAGGGGACAACTATACCTATCCCTGGGCGGATGAAGTGGATTTCGATAAGTCGACCGAGATCGATGCGGAAGGCCTCGAGGGTAAGGAAGTTAATCTCAAGATAAGAGACGCGATGGGGCAAGGATATGGGACGATTACTGTCCTGAATCCGGCAGCCAAGCATTCGCTGGGTGTCGGTATTTTGAGCCGTTTGAATCTGCGATTTGAAGGCAGTCTGGGTTATTTTGGATGCGGTCTAGTCGATGGCCCGAATATTGTGGTCACAGGTCGGGTGGGTTGGTCTTGTGCCGAGAATATGATGGCAGGGACAATTCTCGTCGAGAAAAATGCCGGATCCACATTCGGTGCAGCCATTCGTGGTGGTGACCTGGTTTGTAAAGGTGATGTCGGCAGTCGTACTGGTATAGATCAGAAGGGTGGAACGATAATTGTCGGTGGGCGTACCGGGGCTTTTTCTGGCTTCATGATGCAGCGGGGCCGTATGGTGATTCTGGGTAATGCCGGCAAGAACCTGGGCGATTCAATGTACGACGGCACAATCTATGTGGGGGGTGCGATTGAGGATCTGGGGGTAGATGCGGTTGAGGGTGAGATGACACCCCTTGATGCGCAGTGGCTGACGCAGAAACTCGGTCAGTATGGCCTCGAGGCGCCAAACGGCGTTGAGAAAATGACTAAGATAGTTTCTGGCAAACAGTTGTGGAATTACGATAACCTCGAGCCTTCAGAAAAGAAACTCGTGCTGTAACCGATTAAGGAAAAACAATGTCAACCAATAGAAATACAGACGTCATCGGGCAGAGTTTTATTTTCCCGCCTGAGGTGATTGACGATATACACATTAAGTCCGAGCTCGGCCGGTACCGTATGCGCGGATTTTCACTGTTTAAGAAAATTCCCAGTTGGGATGATCTAACATTCCTTCCCGGTACGCTGACCCGATTCGTAATCGAGGGTTACCGGGAAAAGTGCCTGACTAAAACCGTGATTGGGCCGAGGGCAAAGCGTCCGATCGAGTTGGATATTCCGATTTACATTACCGGTATGAGTTTCGGCGCACTGTCGTATGAAGCAAAGACGGCGTTGGCTCGTGGTGCAACGATGGCCGGCAGTGCGACGTGCTCTGGAGAAGGGGGAATGATACCGGACGAACGGCGCTACTCCGAAAAATGGTTCTATCAGTGCATTCAGTCGCGTTACGGTTTTAATCCACACCATCTACGATTGGCGGATGGTTGCGAATTTTTTATTGGCCAGGGTTGCAAGGTGGGTTTGGGTGGACATTTGATGGGCCAGAAGGTGACTGACCAAGTGGCCGAAATGCGATCCTTGCCAGCGGGTATCGATCAACGTTCTCCAGCGCGCCATCCCGATTGGTTGGGTCCTGACGATTTGGCGTTAAAAATTCAGGAAATCCGTGAAGCAACGAACGGAGAAATTCCCATTCAGCTCAAACTTGGTGCTGCGCGTGTTTATGATGACGTGCGAATGGCCGCGAAAACCGATCCAGATGCGATCTACATCGATGGGATGGAGGGTGGCACCGGTGCGGGCCCACACTTAGCAACCGAGGAGACGGGTGTCCCTGGGATAGCAGCGATACGCCAGGCCAGGAGGGCGCTTGAGGACGTGGGTATGTCCGGTGATATCACGCTGGTGTATGCCGGTGGTATCCGAAACGGTGGAGATGTTGCAAAAGCGCTGGCTTTGGGAGCCGACGCGGTTGCAATTGGTCATTCGTCGTTAATGGCACTTAACTGCAACAAAAATATTCCAGAAGCCGACTTTGAGAGTGAGATTGGCGTGCCGGCAGGGCATTGTTATCACTGCCATACCGGTCGGTGCCCGGTGGGTGTGGCGACGCAAGATCCGGAACTCAGGAAGCGGCTCAATCCAGATGATGCAGCCGAACGTGTGTACAACTTTTTGCATACTCTCACGATAGAGTGTCAGATGCTGGCCAGGGCCTGTGGCAAGACAAATGTACATTCTTTGGAGCCCGAAGATTTAGCCGCATTGACTATGGAAGCATCAGCTTTAGCTCAGGTGCCGCTGGCTGGTTCCCAGCATACAGTTGGCCGGCCTGATATGACCCGGTTCTGAGGAGAATCTCATAATGACGAATGAAAAAGATATTGATCATTTCATCAACACGGATGGACTAGATACAGAGCGGGAGCAGACCATTGGTCAGCACATAGGCTATCGGTACGATGTAAATTTGGTGCCAGACTACGACCGGATAACACCGTTTCTTCAAAAGTACATAGATACTATGGGCTGGCGGGACTTAAACTGGCTCGAGGATGTGCATATGGGCTATGAGGATGGTCGACCGGCCGTTTTTGATCGTAACATCAATGGTTGGGTGTCGATTCCAGAAGATATTGAACTGTCTGATAATCAGCAGGATCGTGACATGATTGCTCGCGAACTGCTCATACGGTTTCAGATGTCGCCCCGTCACCCGATGGTGGATTTGCGTAAGGCCTACGCTAAGTTTTAGTTGTTAACCGAGAATGTGTCATGCCAAAGGCCCTTGTTGATGCGGGGGGTCCGGGTGTTTTGTCGAGTTCAGTACAACGTAAGGCAACGCAGCTTTTTGCTAAGTTACGTTAACAATCATGCAGTATACTAAGCCCGTTTTTTCTCTTTAGTATCTCGCGATAGTTGGATGTTTTGAGGCATCTGGATATTCATCTGGATCTCTTGAAGTAACAGTTACCAATTGGAGAATAATATGTCGATGCCTGGCAGTGATATTGAAATCGCCCGTGCAGCAACTACTGAATCGATCCAGGATATTGGTGAGAAGCTTGGGATTCCAGGCACATCGTTACAGCCCTATGGGCACACCAAGGCCAAGATCAGTTACGATTTCATAAAGTCGCTTGAGTCTAAGCCAGATGGGAAACTCGTGCTCGTTACGGCTATCTCTCCAACACCTGCGGGTGAGGGTAAAACGACAACCAGTGTTGGACTGGGTGATGGTCTAAACAGAATTGGGAAAAACACAGCGATCTGCTTGCGTGAGCCCAGCCTGGGTCCATGTTTTGGGATGAAGGGGGGTGCGGCAGGCGGCGGTTATGCGCAGGTGGTGCCGATGGAGGATATTAATCTCCACTTTACCGGTGATTTTCATGCGATTGGTGCTGCACACAATCTGTTGTCCGCATTAGTGGATAACCATGTTTACTGGAGTAACGATCTGGAGTTGGACACTAGGCGTGTCACCTGGCGTCGTGTGGTCGACATGAATGACCGCGCGTTGCGTCAGATCACGACGTCTCTGGGGGGTGTGGCCAATGGATTTCCGAGAGAGAGCGGTTTTGATATTACAGTCGCTTCAGAGATTATGGCGATCTTTTGCTTGGCCGAAGATTTGGATGATCTAAAGCGGCGTTTAGGTAATATTATTGTTGGTTATCGACGAGATCGCACGCCCGTCCTAGCACGAGACGTGCATGCACCAGGTCCAATGACAGCATTGCTCAAAGATGCATTCATGCCTAATCTTGTTCAGACGTTGGAAAATAATCCGGCTCTGGTTCATGGCGGACCCTTTGCAAATATTGCACATGGCTGTAATTCGGTTATCGCAACCAAAACTGCACTAAAGCTGACTGATTACGTGGTAACTGAAGCCGGTTTTGGTGCTGATCTTGGTGCGGAAAAGTTTTTTGATATCAAGTGCCGCAAGGCTGGTTTGGCACCCGATGCTGTTGTATTAGTTGCTACTGCCAGAGCCCTAAAGATGCACGGCGGTGTAGCTAAGGGTGATCTTACTTCAGAGAATATAGCTGCTGTCGAAGCAGGCCTTGAGAACTTAGGCCGTCATCTACATAACATTACCCAATATGATGTTCCGGTTACTGTTGCAATCAATCAATTTACAGCTGATACCGACGGAGAACTGAGTGCAATAACTCGGTTTTGCTCGGAGTCCGGTGTAGAAGTATTTAATTGCACCCATTGGTCAGACGGAGGTGCTGGGACTGAAGCGCTGGCCATACACGTGGCAGAACTTGCTGACAGCGGTCGGTCTAAGTTCCGTACTTTGTATGAGGACAAGCTCTCGCTTTGGGACAAAGCGCGATGTGTGGCCCGTAATGTATATGGTGCGGATGACATCATCGCAGACAAAAAAGTTTGTGCACAATTTGATGAATACAATAAAGATTACGGGCATTTCCCCGTGTGCATGGCGAAGACACAATACAGTTTTTCGACTGATCCAAATCTACTCGGCGCTCCGTCGGGACATACGGTGCCTATTCGAGAGATTCGACTATCGGCTGGCGCGGAATTCTTGGTGGTAATTTGCGGCGAGATCATGACTATGCCGGGTCTGCCACGGGTACCCGCTGCAAACAACATCTCGGTTAATGAGCAGGGTGAAATAGAAGGTTTGTTTTAGTTAATTATCAGGTAAGGCGCCATTGCGGATTCGTCACTGGCTCGGATGGTCGGCTCTGCCCCCAAAGAGTACGCTAATTACTTTAGAAGGGTGCAAAATCCCAACAACTGTATTATTGGCGTCTACAACTGACACCGCCTTCGACTCGCTGAGCACTGCCTCAGCTACGGTTTCAATAATAGCGTCTTTCGAAACCCGTAGGTCCCCGACATTTTCCGAGGAGTTGATCGGTTCCATCACGGACTCTATTTTGAGAACTTTTTCCCTTGGGACTTCTTCGGTAAATTTATGGACATACTCAGTCGCCGGATTGAGTACGATATTGGCTGGGGTGTCTAACTGCTCAATGACGCCGTCTTTCATAATCGCGATGCGATCGGCAAGGCGAAGCGCCTCATCAAAATCATGCGTAACAAAGAGAATCGTTTTATTCAGAACGCCCTGTAGTCTCAAAAATTCATCTTGCATCTCTTTTCGGATCAGTGGATCTAAAGCCGAGAAGGGCTCGTCTAGGAACCAAATATCAGGTTCAATTGCAAGCGAGCGTGCGATCCCGACACGTTGCTGTTGTCCGCCTGACAACTCTCTGGGAAAATAATTCTCTCGTCCGTCAAGGCCTACAAGATCGACCATATCCATTGCTTTTTTAATACTGTCCTGAGTGCTGCCTCCCTTTACTTGTAAGGGGAAGGCAATATTCTCGAGAACGGTTTTGTGGGGTAATAAGGCAAAACTTTGAAAGACCATGCCCATCTTGTTTCGACGGAGCTCGATGAGTTGCTTGTTGTTCATCGCCAACAAATCCTGCCCGTCTATATAAATTTTTCCGGCAGTAGCGTTGGTTAACTTTGATATACAGCGAAGGAGCGTCGATTTTCCTGAGCCAGATAGGCCCATAACAACCAGCATTTCCCCTTTGGAAACCTCAAAAGACGCGTTATTCACACCAACTATGCAGCCGGCATCTTGAAATGCTTTGGCGTCTACATTGCCCTCTACGCCCGCAAGCATCTTCTCTGCGTTGTCGCCAAATATTTTAAAAACCGAATCACAGAGGATGACAGGTTGTTTCTTGTTAGTCGGCGCTACGCTGGAGGGCATAATTTAATCCCCGGTTGCAAGAGCCTTGACTTTTGTTTGCACTGAAGAATCAGCATTGATGACACTTAGCTTAATAGATGGCGATCAAACAGTGAATGGGTGGCATTCTTACTCTGCATATGACGCATCCATTCTAGATGATAGTCTTTTGGGAGAATGGCCTAATTTATCCCCAAAAGTTTTTTTCTTTCAGTTGCCCAAGTTTGAATTAAATTATCTACTGCTAAACACATAAAGGATACAAATATACCTAAGGTCAAACCGATACCCGCACCACCTTTTTTTGATAATGCACCCATAATTATTTGACCTAGATCTATTGTTCCAATTAATGCACCAAGTATAACCATGAATAATGCGAATATAACAGTTTGATTTATTCCTAACATAATGTGAGGGAACGCGAGAGGTAACTCGATATTAGTCCATCTTTGCAATCGTGATACTCCTGACATCGTTCCTGCTTCATGCAATGATAATGGAACACTATTAAGACCTTCTACAGTATATCTAGTAGCTGGAATCACCGCATAAACAATTGCGGCGATCATCACGGATGTGTCTGTGATTCCAAAAAGTAGAATTACGGGAATCAGATAAATAAAAGATGGGAATGTTTGAAAGAAATCACAAATTGAAAGTATAGTCTTGCTAGCAAAACTATTTTGGGCACAAATAGATCCAACGACTATTCCCAAAAAAGCAGATATTAAAACAGCAAACGTTGCCATGTAAGCAGTAATTAATGCTCTGTCCCAATATTCGGAAAGTGCTATAAATAAGATTAGGCTTCCAACTACTACAGCTGATCTTATGCCTCCAACTATATAACCAGCACCCATTACAATAATAAACGTTGAAATGACAGGCATGCCTAGATAGGCATTTTTCATCGGCACAAGGACTGAAGTTATTAACCAAATATTAAATGCATTTAAATAAACAAAGAAAGTTTCCCAAATCCAATCAATACCAGCGTCTATGAAAGGAGAAATAGTAAAACCCTTATTAAAAGGAACATAGTACAAGTAGTTAATACTGTCTTTGAAGTATAGAGCTCCTATGTAAGATAAAATAATTCCTAAAAGCGTTAACAGAATAAATGCTATGTAAGATTTATACTTTTGATAAAAGTTTAAATTAGCAAAGTAATCTTTTTGTTTGTTGGCCCACGCCAAAGAATATTTATCGAGAATTACTGCTATTAATACTACACACAGTCCAATTTCTGAAGCTTTTCCAATTTCCAGTGAATTTAATGCAACTTTTAAATTAAATCCTAAGCCTTTTGCGCCAATGAAGGCTGCAATGGTAGTCATTGCAAGACACTGCATTATGACTTGATTAACCCCTATTAAAATATCTCTTCTCGCTGTTGGAATTAGAACTTTAAATAATAATTGAGTTTTATTACATCCGCTCATTAAACCTGAGTCGACAATCTCTGGAGATATCTTTCTTAATCCAAGAATGGTTAACCTGATCATGGGAGGGGTTGCAAATATAATAGTTGCGATAGCTCCTGCATGATCCCCGACACCAAAAAGAACCATGACTGGAACTAGATATGAAAAATGAGGCAAGGTTTGCATACAATTCAATATTGGCTGAAGCATTCCCTCGACAGTCTTGTTTAGATACCCCCATATTCCAAATCCCAATCCTAAAATGAAACAAACAGGTGCAGATATAAGAACAAAAGATAAGGTTTCCATAGAGGGCTCCCACTGCCCAAAAATAGAAAGATATGCAAATCCTATACCTGCGAGCAAGGCTAATCGAACTCCTTGAAGTTGATATCCTAAAATTGAAGCGCCAGCTACTACAGCGGTCCAAGGTAAAGCAGGCCAAGACAACCATTTATTAGTATTGATCCATGTGTCACTAAAAAATGCTCCCAAAGTTTGCGCCCCACCAAGAAATATTTCCCTAATAAAAATAATTAGGAATAAAACTGAGCTGCCTATTGACCTAGTAATGATTCTAAAAATAGTTTTTTGTTCATAGTCGTTCCAAAGTGGATCCCATATATCAACGGTGAACCATTCAAACATCAAATTATCAAGCAAAGTATTAATCCACAGAGGGAAGTCTTTTAATAAGGGCGGTAATCTCCATAAGTAACTATTTTCTGATTGGGGTACTATAAAATAAGACAATAAGAAAATTAAAATCAAGAGACCGAATTGCATTGGTCTGGAGTTTTTAAAATTACTGAGCATTTTCTTATTTATTTCTAGACGAACCAAATAAACCCTTTAAAACCATCGCAGGATCATAAGAAGCAATGATTTCATCTTTGGCTGTTTTTATTGATGGGGAGATATTTGGATTGGGGTAATCCATCTTTCATTATTGCTATGCGATCAGCTAAACGAGCAACCTCATCAAGATTATGAGTAACACACATTATCGTTTTATTAAGTATTCCTTACGATCTTAAGAACTCATCTGAAATCCTTTATTAAAGGATCAAGGGCTGGAAAAGGTTCGTCCAAAACCAAGTATCCAGTTGTGCTGATCGAGATCTTACCCTTCCAACACGTGTTGTTTGAACTGTATCTCATGGCTAGGACAGGTGGCCGGTCAAAGTAAGTGGTTATCTTCTATGTATTAGTATATTGAAACAGAAGGTAACATATCATGAGTAGAAAACGTAGGAATCATTCCCCAGGTTTTAAGCCAAAGTCGCTCTTACCGCAATCAGGGCCGATGAAGTATCGAATGAGCTATCGTAGAGGTTTGGCGTTAATACCAAATTGGTTGTGAAGTGGAAGAAATAATTGCCAGACAGTTCATCCGAGGTGTTTGCCTCTGGCAAAGGTCTGGTACCTGACTAGAAATCCGAGATCAAGGCCCTTCAGTCCAAGATTGGCGAGATAATGTGTTTGTTGAGAGGTTGTGGCGCAGCGGGAAGCAGGAAAAAGTGTATCTCAACGGGTGTGAGTCGATGTATGACGCCAAGCAAAGGCAATGCATCCTGCTTCTTAGAATGTTTGAGAATCTACTTTCTCTTGGTTGTTTCTAAAAAGCCTGTTTCGTTATAACCAAAATTTGCAAACAGGTTCACTCTTAATTATTGGTGAACTATTTATACTTTTATTTCTTTCTAATGTGGTAATTAATACTAAAGACTAAACCAATCAACCGATATTAAAACTACTAAGCAAAAAAAAATCCTCCCTGAATCAGGGAGGATTTTTAGTAAAACAACTTCTAAATTAATTCTTCCAAAGATCTATCTGATCTCTGTGATTAGCAATAAATGCAGTTGCAGCTTCAGCATGACTCATGCCTAGGTTGTCAACATTATTGGCCATCTCACCAATTTGAGGGGCATTAAAAGCCATTTTTGTATAGAACTTATATGCATCTGGGTGAGATAGTGGAAATTTAATATGTGCGGCTTTTTTAAGCCAGCCTTTTGGAGAACCACAGCCAGTAGTTTCCAACGTTCCACCATTCTCTAGTCTGCATCCTTCGAAATAAGGAGGAAAGTCTATGAATGTAAAACCTGCTGCATCAGTAAAGTTCGGAGACCAGTTAAAGATTACTGTGCCACGACCTTCTTTTCTAGCAGCTTCTAATTCAGCCCATAGCGCATTAGCAGCACCTGCAAATTTTACAGTCCATAAATCATCAATACCGAGACCTTTAAGCCTATTGGGCATAACATCTCCGTGCCACTCTACAGGACCTTCCAACCAACGACCCTTTCCACCTGAGTCAGCCGTAGCAAAATTTTTCGCACAATCAGGAGACTTTAGAGCTTCCCAACTAGGCAGACCAGGACATAATCCTTCATCAATAACCCAATTTGGAATTCCCATTTCCTCAAATGTTATTAAGTCGTGGCTACCGGCGTCAATCAAGCCACCTTTGTCCATTGCTTCATAAAATGGGATGGCCATTGTTGACTCCCAAGTTTCATGAGCTACGTGAAGGTCTCCAATTCTGACAGCCTCATATCTTGAAGCCGATTCAGCTGGGACTAATTCTACTGTATGACCCATCTCTTCAAATACTTGAGCCATTACGTTAGCCATAACAATTTGGCTTGACCAGTTTAATACTGGAATTCTAATTGGATCTGCAGCTCTTGCCATGCTGCTGACAAATAGAACTGCAAAAATAGCAGCAACTTTTGTTAATGTTTTTAACATGCTTCCTCCTTCGAGTTTGTTAAGATTTAAATACTAACTTAGGCTAGCTTAATAAGATCATAGGCCAATCCTTTGCGTGCCGAGACTAGTTTAGTTCAGTTGACTGGATAGCCCCACAACCAAATCTACACCAATTTGTTTGGTAAAACAGATGAATCCGATACGGGCCGACCTCTTCTGGCTATGCTTGAAACTGATGTACGGCAGGCCAAACGCCCCGGTGGCCCGGTCTGAAGGGCGCCAGGAGCAAGAATGATCGTCAATAGAAGAAAGCCAGCCGGGCGTTAACTATACTCTGACCCGTTCTTTCTTGGGGCTGGAGAGAAATTTTCTGTTTATTTGTAAAGTGTTAGGCCAATCCTTTGCGTGTCGAGACTAGCCTTGTCCAATCCACTGGATAGCCCCACAACCAAATCTATACCAATTTGGTTGATAAAACAGATCAATCCGATACGGGGCGGCCTTTTCTGGCTATGCTTGGAACTGATGTTCGGCAGGCCAAACGCCCCGGTGGCCCGGTTTGAAGGGCGCCAGGAGCAAGAATGACCGTCAATAGAAGAAAACCAGCCGGGCGTTAACTATACTCTGACCCGTTCTTTCTTGGGGTCGTAGAAAGGGAAGGGTACGACCGTTGCTGGAATACGCTTTTGGTGGCCATCTAGTTTGCCAACCTCAACCAAGGTACCAGTATCGCTATGGGTTACATCCATTCGACAAAGCGCAATATTCTTTTTCAGAATCGGTGACCGTGTGCCACTCGTGATGATACCCACTTGGGCACGGCCGGCATGGCCAATGTGGACACAGTCTCCATGTGCCGCGGGCTCATTTCCCGCCAACTCAAGGCCAACCAGTCTGCGGTGTGGATTTTCTTTGCGCTGGACTAAGGCATCTCTTCCAATAAAGTCTTCTTCCTTCGATTTCAACGGAACGGTAAAGCCGATACCTGCTTCGAAGGGATCTGTTTCATCGGAAAACTCATACCCTGCAAAGACGAGGCCTGCCTCAATCCGGACCATGTCGAGGGCATCGAGACCTAGAGGTGAGATGCCATAAGGGTCCCCAGCCTGAAATACAGCATCCCAGACAGTGGGTGCATCATTGGGATGGCAGAATATTTCAAATCCGAGCTCACCGGTGTAGCCCGTTCGCGAAACCATCACAGGTAGGCCATCGAAATTATGCAATCGACCAATGGTAAATCGGAACCAGCCCAGTTCGTCGACTGTTGGTTGAGCGGGTGGCGTCCAGATAATTTCTTTAAGTATGTCTCGGCTCTTTGGTCCCTGTACTGCGACATTGTGCAGTTGGTCTGTTGACGATTTCACCCATACGCGGTAGCCGAGTTCGGCAGCTTTTTCCCGCATCCAGATTCCGCCATAGTCATCACCGCCAATCCACCGAAAATTGTCTGGCCCCAGTCGCAACAGTGTGCCATCGTCAATCATGCCTCCATGGGGATAGCACATGGCGGTATACACCACCTGGCCGATAGCCAGTTTTCGGATATTTCGCGTTAGGACCGTTTGCATTAATGCTTCGGCATCTGGACCCAGCACTTCAAACTTACGCAGCGGTGACAGGTCCATGACGACGGCATTTTCCCGACAGGCCCAGTACTCCTTTATTGCCCCAGCGTTATTAAACACAGTTGGCAGCCAGAATCCACGATATTCAGTGAAGTTTCGTGTTAGCTGTGATGAACGTGGATGAAATCCAGTTTCACGAGTCAGTTCAGCTTCGGCATCCGGTGTCATGCGATAGGCGACGGCTTTGGAAAAGACATTGTCGT
>Ga0315336_1001241_pt1 | contig 52797 bp, 43 predicted proteins | sample ASW5metaG_FD_204512 | JGI IMG/M metagenome (GOLD analysis project Ga0315336, IMG submission 204512) | Ammonia-oxidizing marine archaeal communities from Monterey Bay, California, United States - ASW #5 | ecosystem: Environmental > Aquatic > Marine > Intertidal zone | place: USA: California...
GCGGCGCTCGACGTCGGTAAAATCGACTACACTGCGGCGATCGGAATTCTTTCCCTGCGTCAGCGAATATCGCGTCACTACCGCGAAACCTACGCGCAGGATGTTGATCCCGCCCGTATCGTGATCACCACGGGCTCCTCCGGCGCGTTCGTTCTGGCGTTCCTCTCGGCATTCGAGCCGGGCGACAGGGTAGCCATCGCATCGCCGGGCTATCCGCCATATCGTCACATTCTGCGCGCGCTCGGATGCGAGCCGGTGCTGATAGAAACCACCAGCGCCACGCGGTACGCGCTCACTGGCGAGATGCTGCTCGAGACCCATCGCAAAACGCCGCTGAAAGGTGTGCTGGTCGCAAGTCCCGCCAATCCGACCGGCACGATGATGACGCGAGAGGCGATGTCGGATCTGATCGCTGCGGCGGACAGCGCGGGCATCCGGTTCATTTCGGACGAGATTTATCACGGCCTCGATTACGCATTCCCGGCTGTGACGGCTGCGGAGTTGTCGTCGGAGGCAATCATCATCAACTCGTTCTCGAAGTATTTCTGCATGACCGGCTGGCGCGTGGGCTGGATTGTCGTGCCTGAGAAACTGGTGCGGTCGGTGGAGACGTTGCAGCAGAACCTTTCGATTTCCGTTCCGACGCTGTCGCAGATCGCGGCTGAAGCCGCATTTGACGGATGCGCCGAGATGGACGTGATCAAGCATGGCTACGAAGCAAACCGTCGTATTCTGATCGAAGGGCTGCCGAAAGTCGGACTGACGGAATTCCTGCCGGTGGACGGTGCATTCTATCTCTACGCAGATGTATCGAAGTTCAATTCCGACAGCTTTGAGTTCGCGAAGACGATGTTGCAGCAGGCTCATGTCGCCGCGACGCCGGGAGTGGATTTCGACCCGTTCCACGGAAAATCGTTCGTGCGCTTTTCCTATTCGCGCTCGACGCAGGAGATCACCGAAGCGGTGGCGCGCATTACAGGCTGGCTGGCCAAGGGCTGAGAGACGATCCCAACAACCGGCCGCAATAAAAAACCGCCCGCTGCGAAGCGGGCGGTTTGATTTGAGAGACCGATTGATGTCACTCGCCGCGGCGTGACCACCAGCCGGCGCGGCGCGGTTGTGCGGATTCAGCCGGCGGTTCGGAAGGAGTTGGCTCAATCGCAGATGCTGGCGTTTCAACCGGAGCCGGTTCTGGATTTTGTTTTGGTGTATCCCCGAAGAAGAAGCTGACCTTTTCGCGAACGGTCGATCGTTTGCGGGGAACCGTATCGGCATCTTCAGGTGTCGAGATGTGGTGCGACACTGGCTCGGGCTGCGACGCTGGAGCAGGGTGTTCCTCGCGGACAGGCTCTGCCGGTGCCGACAGATCGGCCACCGCTTCCGCGGATTCGGATTCAGGAAGCGGTCCGAGGTCGTCTGCAATCGTCGAGACGATTCCCTCGCCGGGCTGAGCACCTTCGGTACCGCCTTCGTTGCCGCCACGCCGGCGGCGTCCACCGCGACGGCCACGGCGGCGCGGACGGCGCTCGCCATTTGCGCCCTGTTCGGTGCGCTGTTCGCCGTTCTGATCGTCCTGTTCGTCGTCGCCTTCCTCGTCGTCGCCGCCGACAGCTTCGGTCTGCGGCGTAGATTCGGAAGTGGCATTCTGGTCGGAGGGGGCAGCACCTTCGCGAGCCTCACCGCGGCCGCGCCGGCGGCGCCGGCGCTTGCGGCGCGGACCTTCTTCGCCGTCTGCCACAGGGCCGGCATCGGCAGATTGAGTCTCTGCGCCCTCGGCTTCATCGTCGCCTTCAAATTCAACTTCGGCTTCGAAGGTTTCGTCTTCTTCGTATTCGTAGGTGTCCTCGACCGCAGGCGGCGATGCAGCCAGCTGCGCGGCAAGGATCGCCTTGGCGGCTTCCAGCGTGTGCACGGCTTCGCCACGGTCGATCACGTAGGACTGCTGGCCGCTGATCGTTGCATCGGCGATGACCGCGAGCGTCACCTTGAAGCTGTTCTCGAGATCGCGCAGATGGCCGCGCTTGTGATTCAGAACGTAGAGCGCCACGTCGGTGCGGGTGCGCACCGTGAGATTGTGGGTCGGTCCCTTCATCAGGTTTTCTTCCAGGCCGCGCAGCAATTGCAGCGCGACGGACGAAACCGAGCGGACATGTCCGGAGCCGCCGCAATGCGGACATGGCTCGGTGGAGCTTTCCAGCACGCTGGCGCGGATGCGCTGGCGCGACATCTCTAACAGGCCGAAATGCGAGATGCGCCCAACCTGGATGCGGGCGCGATCCTGACGCAGGCAATCGCTCATCTTGCGTTCGACGGAGCGGTTGTTGCGCTTCTCGTCCATGTCGATGAAGTCGATGACGATCAGGCCCGCGAGATCGCGAAGCCGGAGTTGCCGTGCGACTTCCTCGGCGGCTTCAAGATTGGTCTTGAGTGCTGTGTCCTCGATATGGTGCTCGCGCGTCGAGCGGCCCGAGTTGACGTCGATCGAGACCAGCGCTTCGGTCTGATTGATGACGATGTAGCCGCCCGATTTCAGGGTGACCGTCGGCGAGAACATCGCATCGAGCTGACTTTCGACGCCCATGCGCGAGAACAGCGGTTGGCCGTCGCGATACTGTTTCACCGACCGCACGTTGGTCGGCATCAACATTTTCATGAAGTCGCGCGCTTCGTTGTAGCCGGGTTCGCCGGCAACAAGCACTTCGTCGATTTCCTTGTTGTAGAGGTCGCGCAGCGAGCGCTTGATCAGCGAGCCTTCCTCGTAGACGAGGGTAGGTGCCTGCGACTTCAGCGTGGTGTCGCGGACGGTTTCCCACATCCGGATCAGATACTCGAAGTCACGCTTGATCTCGGGCTTGGTGCGGGAAGCGCCTGCGGTGCGCAGGATGATGCCCATGCCTTCCGGCACGTCGAGATCCTGCACCACATCCTTCAGGCGATTGCGGTCCTGCGCTGAGGTAATCTTGCGGCTGATGCCGCCGCCGCGCGCGGTGTTGGGCATTAGCACAGCGTAGCGGCCAGCGAGCGAGAGATAGGTCGTCAGGGCTGCGCCCTTGTTGCCGCGCTCTTCCTTCACGACCTGAACCAGCATCACCTGGCGGCGCTTGATGACTTCCTGAATCTTATACTGACGGCGCGGGCGGAAGGCGCGCTCCGGCACTTCCTCGAGCACGTCGTCGCCACCGACGGATTCAACGACTTCCTCTTCGGCATCGTCTTCATCGTCGTCTGCATCGTCGGCGTGGTGTTCATCCTGATGATCGTCGCCGCGAGGTGCGACGTCCGCGTCATGGGAATCATCCTGCGCATGATGTTCGTGCGGCTGATCGTCGTGCTCGTGGTCGTCGTGCGCATGAGCGGCCTCCGCTTCGCCGCCAGCAGATACCGCCGGGGCATCGTGGGCGACAGGTGCGGCAGCGTGTTCCGCTTCATGTGCATGGTCGTCATTAGCATGGTCATGATTGTGATCGTCATGGCCGTGCTCATCGTGATGATGCCCGGCATGATCGTGGTCGTCATGACCGTGTTCGTGATGCGCAGCGTCTGCGTCATGCGGATGATCCGGCGTGTGATCACCGACCTGCGCCATATCTGGCTGCGCATTGGTCTCGGCGCTCGCGCCTTCGACGACTTCGCTCTGCACCCGCTCGCCGCCGTTGCGGCGTCGCGAACTGCGATGGCGAGAGCGACGGCGATTGGAACGGTTTTCCGATTCTTCCTCGGCTTCGCGATGGGCGCGCTCGTCGGCCTCGATCAGGGCCTGACGATCGGCAACCGGAATCTGGTAGTAGTCCGGATGAATTTCGCTGAAGGCCAGAAAGCCGTGGCGATTGCCGCCGTACTCGATGAAGGCAGCCTGCAGCGACGGCTCGACCCGCGTGACTTTGGCAAGATAGATATTGCCGCGCAGCTGCTTGCGCTGGGCAGACTCGAAGTCAAATTCTTCGACGCGATTGCCGCGGACCACGACCACCCGGGTCTCTTCCGGATGGGTGGCATCGATCAACATTTTGTTGGGCATTTTTGAGCTCTTGACGGCGAACGGGACGTTCGGCGGCCAGCGCATGGCGCGCAGCCGGGTCACGTAACGGTCCACCTGATTCGGGGGTGAGGGGAAGGCCAAAACGCCGCCCGAAGCACCGTGCCGATGGCAACGTCAGCGAAACGCGACGCGGAAAAGATTCGCGTCGTATCGATGCTGGCGTCGATGGGATTTTGTTACACATCCCGTTCGGCAATAGAGTCTGGCGCATCAAGCGTCGGCCCGTCTAATTCAGTGGGCGGCAAAGTGCCGCCGTATCCTGCCGCCGACATCGCCAGCGGGTTGGTTGCTGGCAGTGCCAACGCGGCGCAATGTGCGCGCGCTGGCTCTTGATGGTCCGCCGCCTTGCGGCGGCGGTCGCCGGTTATGAGGATAGCCGCTCGGGCTGGTAACCGCCGCTCCGTCTCAGCCGCGCACTGCGCTGGCTGTGGAGGGTCGGAAGGTACGCTGGAACCTCAAATTGAGAACGAGGAACTGGCGCTGCACCGGGAAGCTGAACGCGACACAACCGCAAGTTTAAACCGTCAGCTCCTCCTACATACGTGGAATGCAGCTTTCTGGCAAGGGAAGCGTCACAGCACTGCAACACAACAGGGTAATCGTCCGGCGCTCGGTAAGCGGCCGTTAACTGCGCGGTTCTATTGCGGTATGAGGTGTCCGGAGGCTGCGGATTCGTTGATGAGCCACATGAAATATCGCGCGATGCTGGTGGTTGCTTGTGTGTGCGCCGCAGCATCGCTGTGCCTTGCGATTCCATCCGCCCGAGCTGTCGAATCTCAACCGCCACAACCGACGGTTGCGCCTGCTTTTCCAGTCGCCTCCGGCGTGCGTGTGGCGGGCGATGACAAGCAGACCCGATTCATCCTCGATCTTGATCGTAAAATTGACGTGCGGGCGTTCACGCTTGCCGATCCGTATCGCGTTGTCGTGGATATTCCCCAGGTGACCTTCGATCTTCCTGCTGGGACGGGAACGGCCGGGCGGGGACTGATCCGCGCATTCCGCTATGGCCTCGTTATGCCGGGCGGTTCGCGGGTGGTTTTCGACCTAACCGGTCCGGCAAAGATCGAGAAGGCCTTCGTCATGGACGCTGCCAACGGGCAGCCGTCGCGGCTCGTGGTTGAACTGGCCGCGGTCGAGCGTTCCGCCTTCAAGATTTCACACGCCGGCGACGAAAAACTTCAACTGCGTCCGGCTATCGTTGCAGATGCCGGCGGCGTTGCGGTTGAAACGACAGGTACGACAGGCTCCGGCAAGACGGTCGATACCCGGCCCGTTATCGTGATCGATCCCGGTCACGGTGGCGTCGACAATGGAACGCAGGCCTCAACAGGTGAAGCCGAAAAGACGCTGGTGCTGGATTTCGCCAAGGCGCTGCGCGACCGGATCGAAAAGAGCGGTAAATTCCGTGTCGTGATGACACGCGATGACGACACCTTCATTCCGCTCGGAGATCGGGTGAAGATCGCCCGCGCCAACATGGCGTCGCTGCTTGTTTCAATTCACGCCGATGCGTTGCCGAAGCGGGAAGGCGATGCACAGGGTGCGACCGTCTACACGCTGTCGGATCGCGCCTCCGACGCTGAAGCTGAAAAACTGGCCGAGGCGGAGAACAAGGCCGACGCGATCGCCGGCATTAACTTGACCGAGGAACCTGCCGACGTCGCAGACATTCTGATCGAGTTGACACAGCGCGAAACCAGAGCATTTTCAACCCGCTTTGCCCGCACTCTCGTCAAGGAAATGAAGAGTGTCGCCCGCATGCACAAGCGTCCACTCAAGTCCGCGGGCTTCAAAGTGCTCAAAGCGCATGATGTTCCGTCGGTACTGGTTGAGCTCGGCTACGTCTCGAACAAGGACGATCTCCAGCATCTGGTCTCCGAAAGCTGGCGGTCGCGGACAGTAGGTTCCGTGGCTCAGGCCGTGGATGCTTTTCTTGGAAAACGTGTGATTTCCGCGGGCTCTTCGAAATAACCGTCTTCGACTTGAATTCGCAGGGCAAATTGTTGCCGAAGCCCTAGTTTGGCCACAGCGGCGGCTCTATAGAAATTTGGGCTGGGAAGAGACCAGAATCGATCCACGCGCGAATGGCGAATGGGTATAGTTCGGTTAGGAAAGCCCGGTCGTGCGCGTCGGGTGAATATGCCGGACGGGCTTAAGAACGGATACTGACGATGCGCTTGCTATTGCGGTTCATGGGCTTCCTGTTCGCGGCCGGGACGATCGTGTTCCTCGTCGGCGTCGCCGCCGTGGCCGGGGCGATCTGGCACTTCTCAAAAGATCTGCCGGACTATTCCCAGTTACAGGATTATGAGCCGGCTGTGATGACGCGCGTCCACGCCTCGGACGGATCGCTGCTCGGCGAATATTCCAAGGAGCGCCGACTTTACCTGCCGATCCAGGCAATCCCGAAGCAGGTCATCAACGCGTTCCTGGCTGCGGAAGACAAGAATTTCTACGAGCACGGCGGCATCGACTTCACCGGCATGGCCCGCGCCGCGGTCCTCTACGCGCAGAATTACGGTTCCAACCGCCGCCCTCAGGGCGCGTCCACGATCACCCAGCAGGTCGCGAAAAACTTTCTTCTGACCAACGAAGTCTCGTTCAATCGCAAGATCAAGGAAGCCTTGCTCGCGATGCGTATCGAGCGAACTTACACCAAGGACAAGATTCTCGAACTCTATCTCAACGAAATTTACCTCGGCCTGAGCGCTTACGGCATTGCCGCTGCGTCGCTGGTCTATTTCGACAAGTCAGTGAACGAACTGACCATCGCGGAAGCTGCATACTTGGCAGCGCTGCCGAAAGCGCCGTCGAGCCTCCATCCGGTTCGCAACCGCGACCGCGCCATTGAACGGCGTAACTACGTGATCGACCGGTTGCTTGAAAACGGCTGGATCAAGCAGTCCGACGCCGTTGCGGCCCGCAAGGAGCCGCTGGTGGTGACGTCGCGCTCCAATGCGGCGCATATTTTCGCGGGCGAATACTTTGCCGAAGAAGTCCGTCGCGATATCTTTGAACGCTACGGCGAAAAGAAGCTGTACGAAGGTGGTCTCTCGGTCCGAACGTCGCTTGATCCGAAACTTCAGATCATGGCGCGAAAGTCGATGGTCGCCGGTTTGGTCAAATTCGACGAGGCACAGGGCTGGCGTGGCGCGCCTAACAAGATCGATACCAGTGGCGATTGGGGCGTGAAACTCGCCGATGTCAAATCGCTCTCGGATATCTCGCCGTGGCGAATGGCGGTGGTGCTTGAGACCAGCGATCAGTCGGCACGGATCGGCTTTCAGCCCGGCCGCGAGCTAGGCGGTGCCGTAAGCAAAGCGCGCGAAACAGCTTTGATCTCGCTGGATGGTGTGAAGTGGGCGAAGGCTGCCGCAGGGCCGACGCGCTTCAAGACTCCGACTGCCGTGACGCAGGTGGTTTCACCGGGCGACGTGATCTATGTCGATCCGTTACTGGACAAGGACGGCAACAAGGTCGAAGGGCAGTACCGACTCCGCCAAATACCGGAAGTCTCCGGTGCGATGGTTGCGATGGACCCGTGGACCGGTCGCGTCCTGGCGATGGTCGGCGGCTTCTCGTTCGATCAGAGTCAGTTCAACCGCGCGACGCAGGCGTATCGCCAGCCGGGTTCGTCCTTCAAGCCGATCGTGTACTCGACGGCGATGGATAACGGATACACGCCTTCGACTGTCGTCGTGGACGCGCCGATCGAAATCGATCAGGGGCAGGGCGCCGGCGTGTGGCGTCCGGAAAACTACTCCACCGGCAAGTATTACGGACCGACCACGCTGCGGAACGCACTGATCAGGTCGCTGAATACGGTGACTGTGCGCCTTGCGCAGGACGTCGGTATGCCGCTGATCGGCGAATACGCCAAACGCTTCGGCATCTATGACGAATTGCCGAACTATCTGTCCTACGCGCTTGGAGCGGGTGAGACGACTGTGATGCGGATGGTCACCGCCTATTCGATGTTCGCCAACGGCGGCAAGAGGGTGAAGCCGACGCTGATCGACCGAATTCAGGATCGCTACGGCCACACCATCTTCAAGCACGATCAGCGCGAATGCCGTGGCTGCGATGCTCCGGATGGATGGAAGGGGCAGCCGGAGCCGTCGCTGGTCGACCGCCGCGAGCAGGTGCTGGATTCCATGACTGCCTACCAGATCACATCGATGATGGAAGGCGTGGTGCAAAGCGGCACGGCGACCGTGTTGCGTGAGGTCGGAAAACCGATCGCAGGCAAGACCGGCACGACCAACGACGAGAAAGATGCGTGGTTCATCGGCTTCTCTCCCGATCTCGTGGTCGGCGTTTACATCGGTTACGACAAACCGCGAAATCTCGGCAGAGGCGGCACCGGCGGCCATCTGGCGGCGCCGATTGTCAAAGACTTCATGAAGCTCGCGCTTGTCGATAAGCCTGCGGTGCCGTTCCGCGTGCCCGCCGGCATCAAGCTGATCCGGGTGGATGCCAAGTCCGGGATGCGCGCTGGACCGGGTGACGGCGGCAAAACCATTCTTGAGGCCTTCAAACCCGGCACCGCACCCCCCGACAACTATTCCGTTATCGGTGTGGCTGATGCAGATGGGCGTTCGCCCGGCGGAGTTTCGCCGGATGCGGACCGCGCGATCTTCCGTCCCGGCACCGGCGGCCTGTATTAGCGCACCGCGTAAAGTTGCGCTGGCCGCCGCCAGCCGTTACATCCCTCACGTTCTTGGAATCGCGGCACCGCCGCTAGCTGGAATTGTCATGCGCCCCGAAATCGAACGGTTAGTCGAAGAGATCAAGCAGTCAGTCGGGCTGCTGAGGAGGCATCTTTGACGTCGATGCTGCCACGGCGCGTCTCGCCGAACTGAACGCTCTCGCAGAAGACCCCAATCTCTGGAACGATCCGCAGAAAGCCCAGAGGCTGATGCAGGAGCGGACCTCGCTTGAGGGACAGCTGACCGGCATCGGCAAAATCGGGCGCGAGCTCGAAGACCAGATCGGCATGATCGAGCTTGGCGAGTCCGAGAAGGACGAGGGCGTCGTTGTCGAGGCCGAGAACGCGCTCAAGGCTCTGAAAAAAGACGTTGCGCGTCAGGAGCTGGAAGCTCTGTTGTCGGGCGAGGCCGACAAGTTCAATTCCTATCTTGAAGTCCATGCCGGCGCGGGCGGCACCGAGAGCCAGGATTGGGCCTCGATATTGCTGCGCATGTATACCCGCTGGGCGGAGAAGCGCGGCTTCAAGGTTGAGTATCTGGAAGAAACACAAGGCGAAGAAGCCGGTATCAAATCGGCTACGATCCAGATCAGCGGTCATAATGCCTATGGCTGGCTGAAGACCGAGGCGGGCGTGCATCGGCTGGTGCGGATTTCGCCATTCGATTCCAATGCACGCCGTCACACGTCGTTCTCGAGCGTGGCGATTTTTCCCGTCGTCGACAATTCGATCAAGATCGACATCGCCGAGTCCGATGTTCGTGTCGATACGATGCGCTCAGGCGGTGCCGGCGGTCAGCACGTCAACAAGACCGAATCCGCGGTGCGATTGACGCATATTCCGACCGGCGTTGCCGTGGTCTGTCAGGCGGGCCGCTCGCAGCACAAGAACAAGGCGCAGGCTTGGGACATGCTCCGCGCGCGTCTCTACGAAATCGAATTGAAGCGGCGCGAAGAAAAGGCTGCTGCTGACCAGGCGGCCAAGACCGACATCGGCTGGGGTCACCAGATCAGGTCCTACGTCTTGCAACCGTATCAGATGGTGAAGGATCTGCGCACCGGTGTGCAGACGTCCGACACCTCCGGTGTGCTTGACGGCGACCTCGACGAGTTCATGGCGGCAACATTGGCGCAGAAGGCATTCGGCACCACGCCAGGTGCCATTGAGGACGTCGACTAGCGTCTTCCGCTTGGCGCGTTTTCCTGACGCGAACCCGGCGCCCACTCGGTTGAATATACACAGACGCGGAGCCGGGTTGCCGGGAAGCGGGTGGTTTCGCGCGTCGCCGCCGCGTATGCCTTTGCGCCATGGCGATTGTGCAAGAGAGACTTCCCGAAACCGAGTTGCGGATGGACCAGCGCGACTGGTCACGGCTGGTCTTCCTGTCAATCCTTTGGGGCGGCACGTTCTTCTTCACAGGCGTGGCACTGAAAGAACTGCCGCCGCTGACGTTGGTATTTCTGCGCCTGACGATTGCATCGCTGATCCTTCTGCCCATGCTGTGGGTAAACCGAATCCGGTTTCCTGTCGGTATCGCAGGCTGGCGTCCCTACGCGGTGATGGCGCTCATCAACAATGTGATTCCGTTTTCACTGATCGTCATGGGGCAGACCTACATTCCGGGCGGAACAGCAGCCGTCGTGAATGCTATGACGCCGGTTTTTACCGTTCTTGTTGCGGCGGCCTTCGGCGAAGAGAAGTTGATCCTCCGGCGCGTGGCCGGTGTCCTGCTCGGTCTCTGCGGCGTCGTCATCCTGAAGGGCTATGATTTCGACATCAGCTCCCGGCAAAGCATCGGTGTCGTGCTGTGTCTTGGCGCAACAGTATCTTTCGGATTTTCCGCACTATGGGCGACGCGCAAACTGGCGGGCTCGCCGCCGATCGGGACCGCGACATTTCAATTGATGTCAGCGAGTCTCATGATGCTGGTTCTCGCAGCGGTGTTCGATCGGCCATGGCAGTTACAAATGCCCGGACACGTCACTTGGCTGGCGATTCTTGGCCTCGCGTCGCTCTCGACCGCGCTGGCCTTCATCATTTTCTTTCAGATCGTTATTCGCTCAGGCGCAAGCAACGTGATGCTGGTGACGCTCCTTGTTCCGGTCAGTGCGATCCTGCTCGGATATTTTATTCTGGGCGAGAGAATCGACAGCAGAGAGATCGTCGGCGCGCTCGTTATCGGGAGCGCGCTGCTCGTCATGGACGGGCGGGTGTTTCGCTTGCTCCGGCGCTCGCCAGTATCCTGAACAGCTCACCCCTGGGTGAGGCGGATGCCGGCGCGCAGGAACTTCTGCGGGTCGACGGCTTCGCCATCGATCCGTGTTTCATAATGCAGGTGAGGACCTGTGGAACGTCCTGTCGATCCCACCGCACCGATGACCTGTCCGATCACGATGCGCTCGCCAACCTTGACGCCGATCTCGGACAAATGCCCGTAACGCGTCGACAGGCCGTTGCCGTGATCGATTTCCACCATGCGGCCGTAACCGCCGCTCCATCCCGCATTGACAACCTTGCCGTTAGCGGTGGCGCGGACCGGATCTCCAGTCGAGGCACGGAAGTCCAGTCCGCTGTGCATGGCCGGGCGGCCGAGGAACGGGTCGCTGCGCACGCCAAAGCCGGAAGAGAATTCGACGTTGCCGACAACCGGCTTGCGGTACGGAACGAGCGACAGCGTGCGGGTGAGTTTATCGACCTGCGCGCGGCTGAGATTGATCCGATACAGCTGGCGGTCGAACGCGCTGGCATCAGACGATGGCTTGGTCACAGGGATGAATGGCCCTCCCATTCCGCCCTTGGGTGCGGCGGCTTCGAGTTGCGCCATATCCAGACCGAGATCGGTGATCACGCCGCGCATACGGCGCATTCGCGACTCATAACCGCCTTCGACCGAGCTGAGGGCAGCAACCTGGCGGTTCTCAACCTTGTCGAGCGCGGTCTGCAGATTTGACAACACGTTGTCGACGCCGTGCGCCTTGGCAAATTCGGTGCGCGGTTGAGCAACTGCCGGCGCGCGCGATTCGAGGCGGGCTTCCCGATCCGGCGGTGTGACGAAAGTCACGGTATCGTTGACGGGCGATGGCTTCGGCACGCCGGTCGTCGTACCGGCGTCGGTTGCCTGTTGCCCGCGAGACGCCGGCCTGATCGATCCGGTGGGGGCGGTGTCGGGCATCGTGTTGAGTGCCGCCGCGCGTGACTCCAGCAGCGCCTGCCGCCGCATAATCTGGTTGAGTTTCTGATCGTATTGCTCCTGGTCGAGCAACTGGCGGCTTGTGGTGCGATCGACGCGGGCGCGAAGCTCGGCGATGCGATCCTCATAAGCGTATTGCATGTCGGCCTGACGGGCGATGAGACGGGTCAACACATCGTCGCGAAAGGCAAAGTAGGTCGCGGTTGCCGCCGACCATGCGCCCATGACGACAATCGATCCGGCGACGATCCAGAATACCACGGGGCCGAACCGCACGGCCTTGCCATGATGGACAATAGTGTAGCCATTGCGGTCGGGACGAGGATGCGCCGGTCGCCGTTGCTGCGCCCTTCCATGGTCATGGCCATGGTGATGTTGGGGGTGTTCAGAATAGTGGGCGGAACGGTTCGACATCAGCACTCCCGCGCCGGCCGGAACATGCTTCCGGACAGCTCAATTACAGATGCCGATTTGAACCTTTCATGGTTAATTTTCGGAAAACGATAGCGATTTTGCTAACTGAGACGCGCCGCCGCCAGCACCTCATCGGCGTGGCCGTCGACCCTGACATTGCGCCAGACGCGGGCCACTTTGCCGTTGGCGTCGACCAAAACCGTTGTCCGAACAATTCCCATGAAGGTTTTGCCGTACATTGATTTTTCGCCCCAGACGCCATAGGCCTTCAGCATTCCCAGCTTCTCGTCCGAGACCAGGGGCACCGTGAGTTCGTGCTTGTCGCGGAACGCTTCCTGCGCGGTTACCGGATCGGCGGAGACGCCGAGAACAGCGGTCTGGGCTGCAGCGAAGGCGTTGGCGAGGCGGCTGAAGGCGATGGCTTCCAGGGTACAGCCTGGCGTGTCCGCGCGGGGATAGAAGAAGATCACCAGCTTTCGTCCGGCGTAGGCCGACAGCGACACGAGCTGCCCGCCGTCGCGAGGCAATGAGAACGCCGGTGCCGGCTTGCCTTCGACCAGTGTCCCAACCATGCGGACTGGCGTGGTGATTTTCTTGTTTTTCGCCGCTGGAGCGGCGGGTTTTCGGGGCGAGGCGGTCTTTGCTGTCGCGCGTTTGGCCTTGGCTTTCTTTGTCGCTTTACCGGCGGTGGATGCGGTCGATGTCCTGGCCGCGACCCGCTTCGAGGCTTTGGCTTTTTTGACCTTGGCCGTTGAGGCCGATTTGGACGATTTCTTACGCGTTTTCTTGGACATACGCCTTCCTTTCGTCGCTTTCAGCGGGGTATTTTGGGATTCGCGAGAACCGCGATCAGACCACTAAAGCCAACTTCTTCGGCTGGGCAAATCTGACGTCCCCGAGGTATGGTGGATAGGCAATCTATTGAATCTACGACTCTCTTTGGCCATCGGTTGAATGACCGTCGACACAATAAACTAAGACTGAACCGTTAGTCTGGCTGCATTCAGACGGAGCGAGTCTCCAATTTGACGCCCGGCGGCTCGACCAGGCTGACTATCAGTACCGAGAGGCAATGCCGAGATCTGAGCCCCAGAAAGCCTTTGCGAAGGCTGCAGACGAGCACCGGCATTGGGATGATTCCGGATGGAATCACCATGACGATGCCGCTTGCGACCGGGCGGTCAGGCTTCTGAATCGGCCATCCATCGGAATTCATCGAGTCTCGGATTGGTTTCGCAGGCTGCGCCGCGGGATTGCCGGCAGTCGATGGATCGGACGAACCGCATTTGTCTTGATGTCGATTGGCGTCTTGTTTGCTGCGGGGTTCGGAGCGTTGTGGCTTCGGCTTGGCGCAGGGCCGGTCAATCTCGATGTGGTGACGCCCTGGCTTGCGTCGGCGATCGAGGAAAACCTTGGACACGACCATACCGTTGAAGTCGGAGGCACGCAGATCGAACGTGCGGGCCGGATCAGGATCGCGGTCCGGCTGCGCGATATCGTTGTGCGGGATCACGACCGCAACATCGTCGCAAGCGCGCCGAAAGCCGAAGTGCGGCTGTCCGGTACGGCGCTGCTGACGGGGCGCCTGCGCGCTGAAACGCTCCGCCTCGTCGGCGCTGAACTTGCGGTGCGGATTACACCCGATGGCCGCGTGATTGTCTCGACCGGACAGAGCAACAGTCCGCTCGCAACCGGCAAGGTGGCCGTCAAGCCTGCGCCGCCGGCCGCTTCCGGCCCGACGCCATTGCCGTTTCAGGCGTCGCCTGCACCGGCCGTCGCGCCGGCGTCGTCTGTCGCGGCTTCGAATGGAACAAGCGGGTTGCTGGCCGCACTCGACTGGCTCGACAGTCTCAGCGCCAAAGGCCTCGACGGCCAGAGCTTGAATGAAATTGGATTGCGCAACGGTGTGCTGACGGTTGAGGATCAGCGCAATGGCGGCGTCCTCAACTTCAAGAATATCAGCCTCAGCTTACGACGGCCGCTCGGCGGGGGCGCGGCACTCAGTGTCGGTGAAGAGGGCAAGAACGGCTGGGAGCTTAAGGTCGCGGTCGGTGCGCCATCCAACGGCGTGCGCTCGATCGACATCAGCGCCAACAAGGTTCCCACCAATAACCTGCTGCTTGCTGCGCGGTTGAAGGATTTCACTTACGCTGCGGACATGCCGCTCAGCGGTGAATTCAAGGGCGAGATCGGCCGCGACGGGCTTCCTACTTATTTCCGCGGTGAATTGGTCGTCGGCAAGGGCTCAATCGTCGATCTTAATGTCCCCGACTATCCGATGTTGATCGATCACGCCGATGCACGGATCGAATGGGACGCCGGACGCCGCGTCTTGGTGGCGCCGTTTCACGTCTATGCCGGCGCCAACCGCGTCACATTGCTGGCGCATCTCGAACCGCCCAACGACACCATTCCGAACTGGCAACTGGGTCTCAGCGGCGGAACAATTTTGCTGGCGGGTGAGCAGGGAGAAGCTCCCTCGATCTTCAACCGCATCGCTGTCCGGCTGCGGTTCGATACCGATAACAAGCGCGTTCTTTTAACCCAGTGCGACATCAGCAACGGCGAGATCGGCATCGCGGGGTCCGGAAGCCTCGACTATTCCGGTGAGGCGCGGCTGACGCTCGGAATGGCGGCGACGCCGATGCCGGTTTCGGTGCTCAAGCGCATATGGCCTGTTTTGATTGCACCGGAGGTGCGGGAATGGGTCACCGAGCGGGTTGATCGTGGAGCAGTCCAGCGGCTGGACGTTGCCATCAATGCGCCGGTTCATACGCTGGTTCGGGGCGGTCCGCCGATTCCCGACGATGGCCTCTCGGTGAATTTTCTCGCCAATGGCCTGACCATCAAGCCGGTTGATGACATGCCGCTGGTTCGCGATGCCGACATGAAGGGGCGCATCAGCGGGCGGACCGTAACCGTCAATGTCGGGCAAGGTGCGGTCGATACGCCGGCCGGCAGACGGCTGAATATTTCCGATTTGACATTTGAAGTGCCGGATCTTGCGCCGAAACCCGCGCCCACCAAGGTGCGTTTCCGTGTCGATGGTCCGGTTCCGGCGGCTGCTGAAATCCTCCAGTCCGAGCGTCTGCGTGAAACGGGCGATACCGTCATCGATCCCAACTCGAGCAAGGGCACGGTTTCAGCGATCGTTACCCTTGCGATGCCCTTGAAGAACGCGCTGACCAAGGCGGACACAACGTACTCCATCAACCTCGATCTGGGTGCGCTGGCCGTCGACAAGCTCGCGATGAATCAAAAACTCGAAGCAAGCTCGCTTAAGGTCGTCGCCGACAATCAAGGCTACCGGGTCAAGGGCGACGTCAAGATCGGCGGACAACCAGCGGCACTCGATTATCGCAAGAACAATGAAGGTGACGCCGACGTGCGTGTGGCGGCGATCCTCGACGATGCGGCCCGTGCGCGCCTTGGTGTCGATCTGGGGTCCAGCATCAGTGGTGCCATTCCCATCAAGCTCACCGGCAAGATCGCAAGCGGCGATGGCGACAATCGCGACAACCGTTTTGGCGTTGAAGCCGATCTGACCGCTGCGCGCATCGACAATCTGCTGCCGGGCTGGACCAAGGTTTCCGGTAAAACGACAAAGATGACCTTCAACGTTGTGCAGAAGCCGCAAGGGACACGGTTCGAGGATATTGTCGTTGAAGGCAGCGGAACGCAGATCAAAGGCACGCTTGAGGTCGACGACAAAAACGATCTCGTGAATGTGTTTTTCCCGACCTTCTCTCCCTCGGAAGGCGACAAGGCGAGTTTGAAGGCCGAGCGCGCGCCGGACGGAACGCTCAAGGTCACCATGCGCGGTGAGGTGTTCGATGGCCGCGGATTCATCAAGAGTGCGATGTCCGGCCGGGATCAGAATGCCAAGGAAAAATCCAAAAGCATCGACATCGACATCGACGCCAAGCTGGGCGCGCTAGCCGGGTTCTACGGTGAGGCGATCCGTAGCGTGGATCTGAAGCTGTCGCGCCGCAATGGAGCGATTCGCGCGTTCTCGCTCAGCGGCAAGATTGGGCGGGACACGCCGGTGATTGGCGATCTGCGCGGACGTGCGCAGGGACGCGATGTTCTCTATGTCGAAACAAATGATGCGGGTGCATTTTTCAGGTTCAACGACGTGTATGCCAAGATGAGCGGCGGCAAGATGTGGCTGGCGGTCGATCCGCCGACCTCCGATACGTCGCCACAGGAAGGACTGCTGAACGTCCGCGACTTTACCATTAAGGGCGAAGCGGCGCTCGACCGCGCCGTTGCCAACGCACCGGGGGCAAATTCACAAGGCGTCGGGTTCTCCGGCATGCGCGCGGAGTTCACCCGCCAGAGCGGTCAATTGCGGGTCAAGGACGGCGTGCTTCGCGGCCCGACGATTGGCGCGACCATCGAAGGCAATATCGACTATCCTGCCAATCAGGTCCGTATGAGCGGCACGTTCGTTCCGCTTTACGGGCTGAACAACATGTTCGGGCAGATTCCGATCGTTGGACTGTTTCTGGGCGGCGGTAGCAATGAAGGCCTGATCGGCATCACATACGAAGTCGTCGGAACGCCCGGTGCTCCGGTTCTTCGAGTCAATCCGATTTCGGCGATGGCCCCCGGCGTGTTCCGTAAGATCTTCGATTTCAATACCGGCAAACAGAACGTGCCCGCCGATTTCGGAACGCCCACTCAGCAATGACCGCATTTCAGGTTCAGGATCCCGACTACGATGCGCGGGTGCGTCGCAATTTTGCCAATCAGCAAGCGATGGCGACGCTGGGCATTTCGCTGGCTCGCATTGAGCCCGGTGAGCTTGAATTGCAAATGCCTTACGATGCGAAATTCTCGCAGCAGAATGGATTTCTTCATGCCGGCGTGATTTCAGCCGCGCTCGACACCGCATGCGGGCTGGCGTCTTACACCTTGATGCCCGCGCAAGCGGACATTCTCACCGTCGAGTTCAAGATCAATCTGCTGGCGCCAGCCAGGGGCCAGCTGTTTCGCTTTGTCGGCAGCGTCGTGAAGCCCGGCCGAACGCTTGTAATTGCGGAAGGCCGTGCGTTCGCCAGTGACGATGGCCGCGAGAAATTGATCGCGACGATGTCTGCGACCATGATGACGATGCAGCGCTAGAGCGCGGCGCTAGCCGAATTTCTAGACCGGCTTGAGCAGTACGTGCTTCTTGCGACCCATCGACAGCTTCACGACGCCCTCGGTTGTCAAATCCTTCGCGGTCAAGACGAGCTTTTCGTCGGCGATCGCGACGTCATTGACGCGTAGACCGCCCCCTTTGATCTGACGCCGCGCTTCGCCGTTCGACGCCACAAGGCCTGCCTTGACGAACAGTCCCAACACCGGTGCACCGGCGTCGATTTCGGCACGCGCAATTTCCAGCGTCGGCAGATCCTCGGCGATAGCGCCTTCCTCGAAGGTCTTGCGGGCCGTCTCTGAGGCTACGTCGGCGGCTTCGCGGCCGCGAATGAGCGCCGTTGCTTCGGTGGCGAGAATTTTCTTTGCCTCGTTGATGTCCTGTCCCTTGAGAGCAGCCAGTTTTGCAATTTCGTCCAGCGGCAGCAGGGTGAACAGTTTCAGGAAACGCTCGACGTCGCCGTCTTCGGTGTTGCGCCAGAATTGCCAGTAATCGTAGTGGCTGAGCAGATCGGAATTCAGCCACACCGCACCGGCCGCCGTCTTGCCCATCTTGGCGCCGGAGGAGGTGGTGAGAAGCGGACATGTCAGCGCGTAGAGTTGGTGCGAGCCCATACGGCGACCAAGATCGATGCCGTTGACGATGTTGCCCCATTGATCGGAGCCGCCCATCTGCAGATTGCATCCATAACGCCGCGACAGCTCGACGAAGTCGTAGGACTGCAGGATCATGTAATTGAATTCGATAAACGACAGCTCTTGCTCGCGCTCGAGTCGCATCTTCACCGAATCCATGGTCAGCATGCGGTTGATCGAGAAATGCCGGCCAACGTCACGAAGCATCTCGATGTAGTTAAGGGCCGTCAGCCACTCGGCATTGTCGGCCATCACAGCGTCGGTTTTGCCTGTGCCGAATTTGATGAGCTTTGTGAAGGTTCCCTTGATGCTTTCCTTGTTGGCATCGATCTGGTCGTAGGTCAGCAGCTTGCGTGTCTCGTCGCGGCCTGACGGATCGCCCACGCGGGTGGTACCGCCGCCCATGAGCACAATAGGCTTGTTGCCGCTCTGCTGAAGCCAGTGCAGCATCATGATCGAAAGCAGATGGCCGACATGCAGGGACGAGGCCGTGCAATCGTATCCGATATAGGCTGTCACATCGCCCTTGTCGGCAAGCGCATCGAGTCCTGCGGCATCCGACACCTGGTGGATGAAGCCGCGGCTCTGAAGGACGTTGAGGAAATCCGACTTGTAGGCGCTCATGAAGGCACTCTTTGATAATTCAGCTATTTAGCGTTTTATTTGGGCCTGTGGTGTATCAGGTCCGGCGTCGGATTCAACCAAGCGCATATCCCGCCTTTTAGGTCAGAATATGCGCTACGAGGGCTTTGGCCCGGAGGAGAGGCCCTTGCTGAAGGCGATCGGGCTGATGAGCGGCACCTCCCTCGACGGAGTCGATGTCGCGCTGATCGAGACAGACGGCGAGCGGATCGGTGCCTTCGGCCCGACCGGCTACCGCGCCTATTCGGATAGCGAGCGCGATCTGCTCAGGCGAGCGCTGGCCGATGCGGTGTCTCTCACGAATCGCAGTGCGCGACCGGGCGTTCTGGCCGATGCGGAACAACTGGTGACCCGCGCACACGCCGAGGCGGTCGAGAATTTCCTGCGGACGAATACGATCTCGCGCACTGACATCGATGTCGTTGGCTTTCATGGCCAGACCGTCCTGCATCGCCCTGAACGGAAATTGACGGTGCAGATCGGTGGCGGACCTGCGCTGTCGAAAACACTTGGCTTGCCTGTGGTGTTCGATCTGCGCGCGGCCGACGTGGCCGCAGGCGGGCAGGGCGCGCCACTGGTGCCGGTCTATCACCGCGCGCTGGTGAAATCGCTGAACAAGAATGGGCCGACAGTCGTTGTGAATATCGGCGGTGTAGCGAACATCACCTATATCGACGGTGACACGTTGATCGCTTGCGACACAGGCCCCGGCAATGCACTGCTCGACGATTTCATGCTGCGCAGGACAGGCGAAGCGGTGGATCGTGACGGGCAAACGGCGGCGCGAGGGCGTGCCGATCAGGATTGGATCGCGCGCGCATTGAGCCGACCATTTTTCAATGCTCCACCGCCGAAGTCACTTGATCGAAATGATTTTGCCATGCTGACCATCGACGGCATGAGCATTGAGGACGATGCTGCGACGCTGACGGCCTTTACGGCTGCCTCAATCGCGGTGATCGTGCCGATGCTGCCTCATGTCCCTGCAAACTGGATCGTGGTCGGCGGCGGTGCCAGCAATCCCACCTTGATGCGGGTGCTTGGCGAGCGCGTGGCCCCCGCCACTGTCGTGCGCGGCAGTGACCTTGGATGGTCCGGGGATGCCATTGAGGCCCAGGCATTCGCTTTTATGGCCGTCCGCAGCCTCAAGCGGTTGCCGCTGACGTGTCCCGGAACAACCGGCGTACTGGTGCCACTGACGGGCGGTGTCCTTGCGAAACCGTGACTTAATGCATCTGCATGAAACTTGACAGATCCATGCTTTCGCATTTAATTTTATGCAACTGCATGAATCAGGAGTTTCCCCGATGCTCGTCAGCCAAATCATCCTCGCAGCTCAACTCATTCGCGACGGTGTCTGGCGCTACGTGCGCCAAACGACGTCGAACGTCGCAAGCGACCGGCCGCCGCCATGCTCGCATGAATGGAGAAACCTGCCGTGAGCGAAAATCTCAAACTCATCAGCCACAAACTCTGCCCTTATGTTCAGCGCGCGGTCATCTCGCTGAAAGAGAAGGGTGTTCCGTTCGAGCGGATCGACATCGATCTCGACAACAAGCCGGACTGGTTCCTGAAAATGTCGCCGCTCGGCAAGGTGCCGGTGCTGCAAGTCGGCGACAAGGTGGTTTTCGAATCTGCGGTCATTCTTGAGTACCTCGAGGAAACTCAACCCAAGCCCCTGCATCCGAAGGATCCGCTGACCCGTGCCGAACATCGCGCGTGGATGGAATTCGGCTCGGCGGTGCTGGGTGACGTTTGGGGACTGGAAACGGTCACCGATGAGGCGTCTTTCAATGCAAAGGCGAAACAGGCGACCGAGAAGTTCGCGCGGCTTGAAGCACGACTCGTCGCAGGGCCGTGGTTCGACGGTGACCAATTCTCGCTGGTCGATGCGGTGTTCGCGCCGGTGTTCCGTTACTTCGATACGATCGATGAGATCGGCGAATTCGGGATTCTCGCCGACAAGCCAAAGATCGCACGCTGGCGTAAAAGCCTGCGCGAGCGGCCGTCAGTACGCGGCGCTGTCAGCCCTGAATATGCGACGTTGCTGCGGGCCTTCATGAAAAAGCACAAGTCGTATCTTTCCCAGCTGGACCAGCGTGCCGCTGCGTAAGGGCGTTAGTTCAGTCACAAGAATGGCGCGGAATGATCCCTCATCCGCGCCATTTCTGTTTTGAGAATGTGATTGTGTCGGTCAGCGGACGTTGGCGAGCCGCATGTCGAGATACGACGTCACCGATTCCATCAGCGGCTCCATCTTGTCGACGAAGAAGTGGTTGGCGCCGGGAATGACCTGCTGGTCGATCACGATGCCCTTTTGCGTCTTGAGCTTCTCGACCAGCGTCGTGACGTCCTTGGCGGGCGCGACGATGTCCTTGTCGCCGTGAACGATCAGGCCGGACGAAGGGCAGGGTGCAAGGAACGAGAAGTCGTAACGGTTCGGCTCCGGCGCGATCGAGATGAAGCCTTCGACCTCGGGGCGGCGCATCAGCAATTGCATGCCGATCCAGGCTCCGAACGAAAAGCCGGCGACCCAGCAGGCACGCGCCTCGGGATTGATGGTCTGTGCCCAGTCGAGCGCAGATGCGGCATCCGACAACTCGCCGGTGCCGTGATCGAATGCGCCCTGACTGCGGCCGACGCCCCGGAAGTTGAAACGCAGCACCGAAAAGCCGCGTGCCACGAACGCGTAATAAACCTGATACACAATCGGGTGGTTCATGTTGCCTTGGAACTGCGGATGCGGGTGCAGCACCATCGCGATCGGCGCGTTCTTCTGCTTCGCCGGATGGTAACGGCCTTCAAGACGGCCGGCAGGGCCGGTGAAAATAACCTCGGGCATCAAAATTCCTTTGAAGCGTCGTTGTGCGGGCCGGTTGGCCGATGCAAACGATGTGTGTCTCGAGTGGTGTCAGGCGCGCGGCGCGGCGCAATGAGCGGGTGCCGCGTTCTAGCATGGGCCAAGGGGCAAAAAGCAAGCATATTGAGCCTGCAAGGACTATCTAGGGTCCCCAGATTGCTGATTATTTTCATGCAATTGTCGGCTAAAGCGTCCTCCGGATCGGACTGGATTGTCAGACATCATGCGTGACCGCGTCTACCTCGACTGGAATGCGACGACTCCCTTGCGGCCTGAAGCCCGCGCCGCGATGGCGGCTGCGTTCGATGTCAGCGGCAATCCATCGTCGGTTCACAGCGAGGGCCGCGCCGCCCGAAAGCTCATTGAGGACGCGCGCACGGCGGTGGCTACTGCCGTCGGTGCGGATCTGCGGAATGTCGTTTTCACCTCCGGCGGCACGGAAGCCAACGCGCTTGCGCTGGCGCCGGGTTTGCTCCGAGGCGGCGGACAACCGGTGCAGCGGCTGATTGTCTCGGCCATCGAGCATCCGTCGGTCCTCGCCGGCGGCCGATTCGCGCAAGGCGCGGTCGAGATCGCACCCGTGCTGCCTTCGGGCGTCATTGATTTAACAAGTCTCCAAGCCTTGCTGGCGAGCGGACCTCCGGCGCTGGTCTCGGTCATGCTGGCGAACAATGAGACCGGGGCGATCCAGCCAGTTCCCGAGGTCGCCGCGCTGGTGCATGAAGCCGGCTGCCTGCTACACGTCGATGCGGTGCAGGCGCTGTCCAAAATACCGATTAATATCAGGGACCTTGGTGCGGATATTCTCACGGTTTCTGCGCACAAGGTCGGCGGTCCTAAAGGCGTGGGGGCGGTGGTGGTGGCCGACGGGCTTGCCGGGTTGCACGCGCAGGTGCGGGGCGGCGGACAGGAGCAGGGCCGCCGGGCGGGAACCGAGAATGTTGCCGGTATTGCGGGCTTTGGGGCGGCCGCGAGGGCTGCCACGGCTTCGATGGAGGCGGAAGTGGCGCGCATGAAGGCGCTTCAGGCGCGGCTCGAGGCGGGCCTCAGGAGCCAGCCTGGCACGGTGATCTTCGCAGACACCCTATCGCGGCTGCCGAATACGACGTTGGTCTCGGCTCCCGGCCTGAAGGCGGAAACCGCAGTGATCGGCTTCGATCTGGAGGGCATCGCGGTGTCGTCCGGGTCAGCCTGTTCCTCCGGAAAGGTCCAGCCGTCCCATGTCCTGCAGGCCATGAAGGCCGATCCAGGTCTCCTAAAGGGAGCTATTCGCCTCAGTCTGGGCTGGGAGACCACGGAAGCGGACATAGATCGGTGCCTTGAGGCTTGGATAAAGCTCTCAGGTGTATTAGGTAAAGCGCATGCAATCGGGCTTGAACGGTTCTAACCTTCACGCATTGCGCGTAGTCAAGCCAGATACAACTTAAGCGGTCCACCGCGGTCCTTGAAACCGCGAGCGGAGGATGAGAATGCCGGCCGTACAAGAGACGGTCGATCGGGTTCGCCAGATCGACGTCGATCAATATCGTTATGGATTCGAGACAGTCATTGAATCTGAAAAGGCCCCGAAGGGTCTTTCGGAAGACATCGTCCGATTCATCTCCGCGAAGAAGAACGAGCCGGAGTGGATGCTGGAATGGCGTCTTGAGGCGTATCGCCGCTGGCTGACCATGGAAGAGCCGACCTGGGCGCGCGTCGATTATCCGAAGATCGACTATCAGGATCTCTATTACTACTCGGCACCGAAGAAGAAGGAACTGGCTTCGCTTGACGAGGTCGATCCTGAAATTCTCAAGACTTACGAGAAGCTGGGCATTCCGTTGCGTGAGCAGGAAATGCTCGCTGGTGTCGTGCGCCGGGATGCCGATGGAAACGTAATGCCTGAACGGCGCGTCGCAGTCGACGCCGTGTTCGACTCGGTGTCGGTTGCGACCACATTCCAGGCTGAGCTGAAGGCAGCGGGTGTGATCTTCATGCCGATCTCGGATGCGATCAGAGAGCATCCCGATCTGGTGAAGAAATATCTCGGTACTGTGGTGCCGACCTCCGACAACTATTTCGCGACGCTGAACTCGGCGGTGTTCTCGGACGGTTCGTTCGTTTACGTGCCGCCGGGCGTGAAATGCCCGATGGAGCTGTCGACTTACTTCCGCATCAACGAGCGCAACACCGGCCAGTTCGAGCGCACGCTCATCATCGCCGACAAGGGCGCGTACGTGTCCTATCTCGAAGGCTGCACCGCGCCGCAGCGCGATGAGAACCAGTTGCACGCCGCGGTGGTCGAACTCGTCACCCATGACGACGCAGAGATCAAATACTCGACGGTGCAGAACTGGTATCCGGGCAATTCGGAAGGCAAGGGCGGCATCTACAACTTCGTCACCAAGCGCGGCGATTGCCGTGGCAAGAACTCCAAGATTTCGTGGACGCAGGTCGAGACCGGCTCCGCGATCACCTGGAAGTATCCAAGCTGCATCCTGCGCGGCGACAATTCGCGCGGCGAGTTCTACTCGATCGCGATTTCGAACGGCTACCAGCAGGTCGATTCCGGCACCAAGATGATTCATCTGGGCAAGAACACCACCAGCCGCATCATCTCGAAGGGCATCGCCGCCGGCGTTTCACAGAACACCTATCGCGGTCTCGTCACCGCTCACAAGAAGGCGACGAACGCGCGCAACTTCACCGCGTGCGACTCGCTGCTGATCGGCGACAAGTGCGGCGCGCATACTGTGCCGTATATCGAAGCCAAGAACTCATCGACGCTGTTCGAGCACGAAGCGACCACGTCGAAGATTTCCGAAGACATGTTGTTTTATTGCGTGCAGCGCGGCCTGAGCCAGGAAGAAGCTGTGGCGCTGGTCGTCAACGGCTTCGTCAAGGACGTGCTGCAGCAGTTGCCGATGGAATTTGCGGTCGAGGCGCAGAAGCTGATCTCGATCTCGCTGGAAGGAAGTGTTGGATGACCGCGTTACTCGAAGTCAAAGGCCTCAAGGTTCAGGTGGAAGATAACGAGATCCTGCATGGTCTCGACCTCACTGTGAACCAAGGCGAAGTCCACGCCATCATGGGGCCGAACGGCTCCGGCAAATCGACTCTGTCGCACGTCATCGCCGGCAAGCCGGGCTATGACGTGACCGCTGGCGAAATCCTGTTCAAGGGCGAAGACCTGCTTGAGATGGCGCCCGATGAGCGAGCCGCCAAGGGCGTGTTCCTCGCGTTCCAGTATCCGGTGGAAATTCCCGGCGTCACCACCATGAATTTCCTGCGCACGGCGTTGAACGCCCAGCGCAAGGCGCGTGGCGAATCTGAATTCCTGGTGCCTGACTTCCTCAAGAAGGTTCGTGAAGTCGCCGGCTCGCTGAACATTCCGATGGATATGCTCAAGCGCGGCGTCAACGTCGGATTCTCCGGCGGCGAGAAGAAGCGCAACGAAGTGCTGCAGATGGCGCTGTTCCAGCCGAGCCTGTGCATCCTCGACGAAATGGATTCAGGTCTCGACATCGACGCGCTGCGTGTCGCGGCTGACGGCGTCAACGCGCTGCGCTCGAAGGAGCGCGCGATGGTTGTCATCACCCACTATCAGCGGCTGCTGAACTACATTGTGCCCGACTTCGTCCACGTCATGTCGAAGGGGCGAGTTGTGAAGAGCGGCGGTAAAGAACTGGCGCTGGAGCTGGAGAAGTCCGGTTACGCCCAGTTCGAAGACAAGGCAGCGTAAGCGGGTCCGATCATGAACGTTGCATTGGTTAAACCCACGACAGAGCATGCGCTCGGCGAATTGTTCGCCGCGGCGCGCAGCCGTCTGCCGGGCTCAGGCCCGGTTGCCGAAGTTCGGCAGAATGCTTTTGACGACTTCGTGCGTCGCGGCTTGCCGCATCGGCGCATCGAGGAATGGAAATACACCGATCTGCGAGCACTGCTGCGCGAGATCGCGCCGCTGGCCGCGACACCGGATCAGGCCGCGTTTGCGCGCGCCGTGAAGGCGATCAAGTCGCTCGGCATCGATGGCACGCTGAAGCTGGTGCTGGTCGATGGCGTGTTCGCGCCGCAACTGTCGGATCTGTCCGCGCTCGAAGCCGGCGTTCACGTGCAGCCGTTGCGCGAGATTCTCGAGGATAACGGCAACAAGGTTCGTGCCGACCTGTTGAAGACCAGCGTGGCGTCGGATGCGATGATTTCGCTGAACGCTGCTTTGGCGACCGACGGCCTCGTGATCGATGTGGCCGAGGGAGCCACGCTCGCGAAACCTATCCATATCGTTCACGTGGCCACCGGTTCCGGCGCGTCGCTTGTGACGCGCTCGTTGCTGAAGATCGGGAAGGGTGCACGCGCGACATTCGTCGAGAGCTTCGTCGCTGCGGAAGGTGCTGAGTCCTACCAGACCCACGATTCAGTCGTGATCTGGATCGGCGACGACGCCGAGCTTCAGCACGTCCGTCTGATGGAGGACGCGCTCGACGCGGCTCATATTGCGACAGCCATCTTCACGATCGGCGCCAAGGCAAAGCTGAACACCTTCAATCTGACCAATGGCGGTAGCGTTAGCCGCTATCAGGGGTTCCTCACGTTTGCCGGCGAGGGCAGCGAGCTGACCACCAACGGCGTCAATCTCCTCGGCGCGCGTCGCCACGGCGATACCACGCTGGTGGTCGATCATGCGGTGCCGCACTGCGCCAGCCGCGAAGTTTTTCGCTCGGTTCTCGATGATCGTGCGCATTCGGTGTTTCAGGGCCGCATCATCGTGCGCCCCGATGCGCAGAAGACCGACGGAAAGATGATGACGCGTGCGTTGCTGCTGTCGGACGAGGCAGAGGCGGACAACAAGCCGGAGTTGGAAATTTTCGCCGATGACGTGACCTGCGGTCATGGTGCTACCACCGGCGCGCTCGACGAGAGCCTGCTGTTTTACTTGCGCGCGCGTGGCCTGCCAGAGAAGGAAGCGCAAGCACTCTTGATTGCGGCGTTCGTCGGCGAGGCGATCGAGTCGATCGTGGACGACAATCTGCGCGATTTCGCAGTCGCTGCGGCCGAACGATGGCTGGCGACGCGAGGCTGATGATGCATCCGGCCGTTGCCAATGGTTCATACGATGTGGAGCGCGTCCGGCAGGACTTTCCTGCGCTCGCGCTGAAGGTTTACGGCAAGCCGCTGGTCTATCTCGATAACGCGGCTTCGGCGCAGAAGCCGACAGCGGTGCTCGACCGCATGACGGAAGCCTATAAGTCCGAATACGCCAACGTCCATCGCGGCCTGCATTATCTCGCGAATGCTGCGACGGATGCCTATGAGGGCGGGCGCACCAAGGTCGCGCAATTCCTCAATGCGAAGCGCAACGAAGAGATCATTTTCACGCGTAACGCCACCGAGGCGATCAATCTCGTGGCGTCGTCATGGGGCGAGCCGAACATCAAAGCCGGCGACGAGATCGTGCTCTCGATCATGGAGCATCACTCGAACATCGTGCCGTGGCATTTCCTGCGTGAGCGGCACGGCGCGGTCATCAAGTGGGCGCCCGTCGACGACGAAGGCAACTTTCTGATCGACGAGTTCGAAAAGTTGCTGACGGCGAAGACCAAGCTCGTCGCTATTACGCAGATGTCGAACGCGCTCGGCACCGTCGTGCCGGTCAAGGATGTCGTGAAACTCGCGCATGCACGCGGCATCCCGGTGCTGGTCGATGGCAGCCAGGCGGCTGTGCATCAATCCATCGACGTGCAGGACATCGATTGCGATTTCTACGTGTTCACTGGCCATAAGCTCTATGGCCCGACCGGGATCGGCGTGCTGTACGCGAAGTACGATCACCTCGTCGCGATGCGCCCCTATAACGGCGGCGGCGAGATGATCCGGGAGGTCGCGAAGGACTGGGTGACCTACGGCGATCCGCCGCACAAGTTTGAGGCGGGTACCCCGGCGATCGTCGAGTCGATCGGGCTTGGTGCGGCCATCGACTACGTGAATTCCATCGGCAAGGAACGCATCGCCGCTCACGAACACGATCTCCTGACCTATGCGACCGACCGGCTGCGCGAGATCAATTCGCTGCGGATCATCGGCACCGCGAAGGGTAAGGGGCCTGTCATCTCTTTCGAAATGGAGGGTGCGCATCCACATGATGTGGCGACGGTGATCGACCGGGGCGGCATCGCGGTGCGGGCAGGCACCCATTGTGTCATGCCACTTCTGGAGCGATTCAACGTGACGGCGACGTGCCGGGCCTCATTTGGCATGTATAATACGCGCGCTGAAGTCGATCAGTTGGCGCAGGCGCTTATCAAGGCGCGGGAGCTATTCTCATGAACGACACCATCCAGACGGCCGAACCGGCAGCTCTGAAATTCGATACCCAGTCCGCGCTTCCTCCCGAGGAAACCGAGCGTCTGGGCACCGATATCGTGGCTGCATTGAAGACGGTGTTCGATCCGGAAATCCCGGCGGACATCTACGAACTCGGCCTGATCTACAAGGTGGACATCAAGGACGACCGCTCCGTGGACGTGCAGATGACGCTGACCACGCCGAACTGTCCGGCGGCTGGCGAACTGCCGACCATGGTGGAGAATGCCGTGGCGAGTGTTGCCGGCGTCGGCCCCGTGAACGTAGCGGTTGTCTGGGAGCCGACCTGGACCCCCGACCGGATGTCGGACGAGGCGCGCCTCGTCCTCAACATGTGGTGATTTGAAGATCGTTATCGATTCGGCGTGTAATCTGGACTGAATGCGGCATTGAATCGCCGCGGGAAATGACCAAATGACTGCTATGACGCCAAGCACCCCGACACCTGCCGCAAAGCCGGCTGTTCGTCCCCGTCCGCAGGTCATGCGCCTGACGGAAGCTGCGGCCTCGCGCGTCAAGGAACTGTCTGCGCGCGCGGACTCCGAGATCGTCGGTCTTCGCGTCGGCATCAAGAATGGCGGCTGCGCCGGTCAATCCTACACCGTCGAATACGCTCACGAAGTGCGCCCGACGGACGAGATCGTGGAAGACAAGGGTGTGAAGGTTCTGGTCGATCCGAAGGCCGTCCTGTTCCTGCTCGGCACCGAGATGGACTACAAGGCCGACAAGATGCAGGCTCAGTTCATCTTCAATAACCCCAACCAGATCAGCGCCTGCGGTTGCGGTGAGTCGGTCCAATTGACCCCCGCGAAGATCGACGGCTGATCGATCCGGTCCGGCTTTCGTTCTCGCGTATTCTAGTCGCAAAACCGGTACCCACTTTTGCGGAATACGCGATGGACCGCGACTCTCTCATCGATCTTTTTTCAGAATTCGGACCCGTCGTGTTGCGGCGGATGTTCAGCGGCTACGGCATCGTCGCAGACGGTGTGAACTTCGCGATGGCACTGCGCGCGGGTATCATCTTCAGGGTCGATGATCTCACGATCCCGCGCTACGACGCCGAGTGTGCCAAGCCATTCCAGTATGAAACTAAAAACAAGACGGTCGTGGTGAAGTCCTACCGGCATCTGCCGGAGCGGCTCTACGATGATCCGGAAGAGCTGGCTGCATGGGCACGCGAGGCCGTGGGAGCCGCGAAACGGGCTGCGGCGAAGAAGTCCGGGGTGAAGAAACGAGCCGCCAGCAAGGCCGCTAAACCCGCAGCGGTCAAAGCCGGCAAAGCCGGCAAAGCCGAAACGAGCAAGCGGAAAGTATCCGCAGCAAAGCCTGCGCTGGCGAAGGCCGCCAAGGCCAAGAAGGCTAATCCAAAGACGTCTCGCGTAAAAAAAAGCTAAGCGACCTGAATGCGGTCGGTCGGTGAGAATTCTGGATCCGCTTCACAGATGACCCTATTGCGGCCGTTGCGCTTGGCTGCATAGAGACAGGCGTCCGCGCGCTCAATCAACCTGTCGCGATCATCGCCCGGCTGCAGCATTGAAACTCCAACGGAGATGGTCACACGGCCGAGAATTTCGCCCGTCGATTTCTTCTTGAGCTGCTTTGACATCACCGCCCGGCGGATATTGTCGGCGACGGTCAAAGCCTGGCGCAGGGCTGTGTTCGGCAAGACGACAGCGAATTCCTCGCCGCCATAGCGCGAGGTGATGTCCTGTCCCTTGGTCGTCTGTTTCAACGACAGGGCGACAAGGCGCAGCACCTGATCGCCGGTGAGGTGGCCGTAATTGTCGTTGAAAGACTTGAAGTGGTCGATATCGAGCATCAGCAGCGATAGCGGTTCGCCGCTCTCGGCCGCATGCGACACTGCGTTTTCGATGGCGCGGTCGAAGAACTTGCGATTCCCGAGCGAGGTGAGGGGATCGGTCAGGCTCTCGGTGCGAATAGCTTCCAGGCTGTGCTGAAGGTTGCTGATCTGCTGCTTGGACGTTGCAAGACGCCCTTCGAGCGCCTTGTTTGTTTCCTGCATTTCCCGTGTCGAAGCCACGAGGCCCTCGATCACGGACTTGAGCTGTTCGCGATCCTTGGCGCCGGACAGGTTCTTGGTCGCGCCTTCAAGGCTGCGCCCGAAAGTGGAGGTCATACCCAGAGCGTCCGTGATGAGGTTCATCACGTCGTCGATTTCGTTGATGACGCGCGTGCCGACTGTGTCGATACGCTCGGTGGTCCGGTTCTGCGACAGGTAGGTTTCGTAGATCTGTTCGAGATCGGCTTCGGTCAGCTTGCCGTTGCGGCCGAGCGTCTCGTTGATGATCTTGTTGAGCGCGGCGTTGTAGCCGGTCGCGTAAATGTACCAGATCTCGTAATTGCGAGGCACTGCGTTCTGGCGCAAGGATCTAATTTGACCCAAGGCGACTTCGGCGAACGCCATGGTGCGTTCGTATTCTTCAAGCAGGCCAATCACGTTCCGTGCCCTTCAAGGCGAGCTTCTGCCCGCCCTTTTCAACGAAATGGCTAAAAATATCCAGGGCACGTTAAGGGATGAGAATGAATGACCCGTAAACGATACAATCGCCAATCGGGTCAATCGGTTGGTATTAGCCGCGGGCGCGAACTGGCCGCAGGAGAAAAGCTGGCAGGTGCGAGTGATCGCCAGGCTCGGCGTGCTGCTCGCGCGTGACTGGGGGCATAGCGCGGCCGATCGACGGGGCCTGAGACTGCGCGGGCTTTTCGGCGGCCTGAGGTTTGCGCTCAGCTCCCTGCGGCTTCCGCTCGATGCCTTCCGGCTTCCGGGACTTGTTACGGCCGCCGCGGGTGCGCTGGGAATCCCGGCGCGGCTTGCGATCTTCCGGAGCACGTTCGGCCTGCTGTTCGCGGGCAGGCGACGGTGAAGCTTCGCTGCTTGCAACGAGTGCGACATCGTCGCGGGTAATGGACTGGCCGATCAGTTTTTCGATAGCGGCGACCGACTTTTGATCGGCGGGGCTGACAATCGAAATGGCGGTGCCAAGGCGTCCGGCCCGGCCGGTGCGGCCGATGCGATGGACGTAGTCATCCGGATGATGGGGAACGTCGAAATTGAAGACGTGGCTGACTTCGGGAATGTCGAGGCCGCGGGCCGCGACATCGGAGGCAACCAGCAGGGGGAGCTCGCCCTTGCGGAATTGATCGAGCGAGGCGGTTCGTGCCGACTGATCCATATCGCCATGGAGGGCGCCGACGCTGAAGCCGTGCTTCTGCAGCGACTTGTAAACGACTGCGACATCGCGCTTGCGGTTGCAGAAGATAATCGCGTTCTTGAGATCCTTGGCGTCGCGCAGCAACTGCCGGAGCATCTCGCGCTTTTCGTGCGGTTCGCGGCCAACGCTGACCTGCGACTGGGTAACTGTGGTCGCGGTCGAAGCAGGCTTCGAGACTTCGACCTTCTCAGGATTGTGCAGGAAGGTCTCGGTGATGCGGCGGATTTCCGGCGGCATGGTCGCCGTGAAGAACAGGGTTTGCCGCGTGAACGGCACCAGCTTGCAGATGCGTTCGATGTCGGGAATGAAGCCCATGTCGAGCATCCGGTCGGCTTCGTCGATCACCAGCAGTTCGACGCCGGTGAGAAGCAGGCCGCCGCGTTCGGTATGATCCAGCAACCGGCCCGGTGTGGCGATCAGCACGTCCACGCCGCGCATCAGCTTGGTATCCTGATCGCCGAACGAAACGCCGCCGATCAGCAGCGCCACATTAAGCTTCTGGCCGGCGCCGTATTTGTCGAAGTTTTCCTTCACCTGGGCTGCGAGTTCGCGCGTGGGTTCCAGAATGAGGGTGCGCGGCATCCGCGCGCGAGCCCGGCCCTTTTCCAGCAGCGTCAGCATGGGAAGCACAAAAGCGGCGGTTTTGCCGGTGCCGGTCTGGGCGATGCCGAGAACGTCCTTGCGGGCAAGAACGTGGGGGATCGCTTGTTCCTGAATGGGGGTCGGGGTGGTGTAACCAGTCGCTGCCACGGCAGCGAGAACCTTGTCGGACAGGCCGAGATTGGAAAAAGACATTGAGCCTCGAGTCGAAATCGCCGTTCGGACTCTGGAAATTTCTGTCGCGCTCACCCCGGAACGGCACGCTTTAAGGGCACGGGGAGGAGATATTTGCCGACAGGCGGCTAGCCAGAAAATCGCGTTTCGATTCTGACCGCGTTGCAGCGGAACATAGGCCTGAAACGGCGAAAGTCAATGAATTTGACGGTAAAAACCGCGAAAAACCTTAATACGACAACAAGTTGAAGGGCTTTCCGGCGGCTTGGCGGGTCCGCGTGAACCGCCTTCTTGTCACTGGCGACTATGACATAATAACCACCGGAACCGGGCGTTGTCCGCTGGCGACCCGAGGGGACACGACGATGACGTTTCGGATCAAGACGCTGCTGTTGCTTGGCCTCGCGGTGCTTGCGAGCGCTCTCGTTGCGCCCGCGCATGCGGAGAAGCGGGTGGCGCTGGTGATCGGCAATAACGACTACCGCAACGTGCCCCGGCTGCAGAAGGCCGTGAACGACGCGCGCGCGATGAGCGATGCGCTGAAGCAGCTCGGCTTCAATGTGCTGTTTGCTGAAAATCAGACCCGCAAGGCTTTCAGCGAAACCATGCTGGCGTTCGACAAGATCGTGGAGCCGGGCGATACGGCGTTCTTCTTTTTCGCCGGGCATGGTTTCGAGATCAACGGCCAGAACTATCTGTTGCCGACGGATATTGCGGCCGTCACGCAAGGTCAGGAAGAACTGATCCGCGACGGGGCCTTCGCAGCCGAGCGGGTGATTTCGCGGCTTCAGACCCGTGGCGCCAGAACATCGATCTTCGTCTTCGATGCCTGCCGCAACAATCCCTTCGAGGCGACGGGCACGCGCGCCCTCGGCGGCAGCGGAGGCCTCGCGCCGATCTCGCCGCCGGAGGGCGTGTTCGTGATTTTTTCCGCAGGGGCAAAGCAGACCGCGCTCGACCGCCTGAACGACAACGATCCCAATCCCAACTCGGTGTTCACCCGTAGTTTTGTGCGAGAGCTGGCGCAACCCGGACTCAATCTGGTGCAGATCGCGAAGCGAACCCAGTCCGACGTTCGCAAAATGACGGTCGCCGCAAACCGGATGCAGACACCCGCCTATTACGATCAGATTGTCGGCGATTTTGTTTTGAAGCCTGCCAAGGATAGCGACCGCGCGATAGCTGTGGAGCCGCAGGTTCAGGTGGCAGCATTGCCGGTGCAGCCGACGCCGCCGATTGTCATCGACAATGGCAATGCACCGATTGCGAGTTTCATGCGCCATAATGGCGGCTGGTCGATTGCGTTTTCTCTCGCCGATCCGGCACTTGCGATTTCCTGGCGGCTCGGGGAGAGCGGTGAGTTCAAGGAAACCGGATTCACCGATGCGCTCGATCCGCGCACGCGGCGGCGCATGCCGAATCCATCGATCGAGCTGCCGAACGATGCGCCGGCGGCAACGATTCAAGTACGATACGTCGATCCCACAGGCCAGATGCAGGGACCGTTCCCGATCAAGTTCGATCCCGAGGCGGCACTCATCGCCAGTCATCGCAAATTGCTGGATATGACGTCGAATAGCTGGCTTTCGTTCGGCGGCTATAGCGGGCCGCTGGTTTATTATTCGCAGATCCTGTCGTTCCGTTGCGCCGTGCGTGAAATGCGCATCGGGATCGACACCACGATACCCAATCAAGTGGTCAGGATTCCGCCGTGCAATCCGAAAGACCCGTCGGCCATTCCGGAAAACGCCGCGTCGTATATGAAGATCCCGCCTTCGACAAAATCCATTTCAGTCGAACTGACTTATCAGGATGGAAGCCTTTCGGAGATCAAGAACTTCCGGCGATAGGGAGTGCCGTCCTCAGCATTCGCCCGAAAGTTGATTGTCATTGCACGGAGTAACCGCCATCCACCGGGATCGCGGTGCCGGTGACAAAGTCGGATGCGGATGACGCGAGAAACACCGCGGTGCCGGCCATGTCGTCGATGGTGCCCCAGCGTTTTGCCGGTGTCCTGTTCAGGACGTTGTCGTTGAGCCCCGGAATCTGCGCGCGTGCGTTCTGGGTGAGGGCGGTGTCGATCCAGCCAGGCAGGATCGCGTTGGCTTGAATGTTGTCGGCGGCCCACGACAGCGCGATTGACTTGGTGAACTGCACGATGCCGCCTTTGCTCGCGGCATAAGCGGGAGCGAAACTCGCGCCGAAAATTGACATCATCGAACCGATATTGATGATCTTGCCGCCGCCGGTTTGCTTCATCGCCGGATAGACGGCCTTGGAGCACAGGAATGCGCTGGTGAGATTGGTGTCGATCACGGTGTGCCAGTCATCTTCACTGAGCAGGTGGGCTGGATGACGGACGCTCATTCCCGCATTGTTGACGAGAATGTCGAGACGGCCGAATGCTTTCAGTGTCGACTCGACCATGTCTGCAACCGCGGCCTTGTCGGTCACATCGACGGCAATCGCCAGCGCCTTGGCGCCGAGCGCTTCGACATCGCGAACGGCGTCTTCTGATTTTGCTTTGTTGCGTCCGGCGATGACAATGCTGGCGCCAGCGCGGGCAAGACCGCGCGCCATGCCGAGGCCGATACCGCCGTTTCCGCCGGTGACGATGGCGACCTTGCCGTTTAGATCGAATGATGAATTGTGCATGTGATCTCCGCTGCGGTCTGCGCCGCTCGCGAAGATCAAATCATATCGAAGTGATGCCGCCTAGCGGCCTCGCGCGAACACGATCATCAGCAGCCCGACGATACCCAGCGCAGTGCCATAGTAAGCCCATTGCATCTGGCTGATCATAAAACTGGATTGAGGCCAGTTTATATAACCGGTGCCTTGGCCGATCCAGAGTGCGCCCATAAGAATAGCAAGCGTGCCAATCGTGAGGAGGGTGGTTCTCATATGAAAACTACGTCGCTTCCCTGAATTGGTTTCATGCGGTGAACGCACGCTACACGTCCAGCAGATCCTCGCTGGCGAATTCCGCCTTGTCGGTGATGAAGGCAAAACGGGCTTCGGCCTTGGTTCCCATCAGGCGCTCGACCGAATCCGCTGTTCCTTCGCGGTCGTCCGGCAGCAACACCACGCGCAACATGGTCCGTTTTGAAGGGTCCATCGTGGTTTCTTTCAACTGCGCAGGCATCATCTCGCCGAGGCCTTTGAACCGGCCGATATCGACCTTGGCGTTGGCGTGGAATTCCTTCTTCAGGATTTCGTCGCGATGCTTTTCGTCACGCGCATAAAACGTCTTCGCGCCATGTGTGAGGCGATAGAGCGGGGGGACCGCGAGATAGAGGTGCCCCTCATCGATCAGGCGCGGCATTTGCCGATAGAAGAACGTGATCAGCAGCGAGGCGATGTGCGCGCCGTCCACGTCGGCATCGGTCATGATGATGATGCGGGAGTAGCGCAAATCCTCTTCGCGATAGTTTGCACCGGTGCCGGCGCCGATCGCTTGCATCAGGTCGGCAAGCTGAGCGTTGGCGGTGAGCTTGTCCTTGGTCGCGGATGCGACGTTGAGGATCTTTCCGCGCAACGGAAGGATCGCCTGCGTTTTGCGGTCGCGTGCCTGCTTGGCGCTGCCGCCTGCGGAGTCACCTTCCACGATGAACAGTTCGGAGCCTTCGGTCGCACTATTGGTACAGTCGGCGAGCTTGCCCGGCAGCCGGAGCTTCTTCACAGCGGTCTTGCGTGAGGTTTCCTTTTCCGCACGGCGGCGCAGCCGCTCGTCGGATCGCTCGACCACGAATTCCAGCAGCTTGTTGGCTTGCAGCGGGTTGCCTGTCAGCCAGTGATCGAACGGGTCCTTGATGGCCTGTTCGACGATCTTCTGGGCCTCGGCGGTCGCCAGACGGTCTTTGGTCTGTCCCTGAAATTCCGGTTCGCGCACGAACACCGACAGCATCGCCGCCGCACCGACCATGACGTCCTCGGACGTGATAGACGTCGATTTTTTGCCTTGCCCGATGCGCTCGGCGTAATCCTTCAACCCGCGGAGCAGCGCGCTGCGGAAGCCGGCTTCATGGGTACCGCCATCCGGCGTCGGAACTGTATTGGTGTAGGACGACAGGAAACCGTCGGCATCGGCGGTCCAGGCGACGGCCCATTCGCACGCGCCGTGCGCACCGTTGCGGCCGGATTTGCCGGAGAAGATGTCCGGGTGGACCAGCGTATCGGCGTGGATCGCAGCAGCAAGATAGTCCTTCAATCCGCCGGGGAAATGGAAGGTATCTTCCGCAGGCACGTCATCGACGCCCTTGAGCAATTCCTTGTCGCAGCGCCAGCGGATTTCGACACCGCCGAACAGGTAGGCTTTCGAGCGCGCCATCTTGAACAGGCGCTGCGGCTTGAACACCGCCTTGCTGCCGAAAATCTCGGTGTCCGGCTTGAAGCTGATGCTGGTGCCGCGGCGGTTGTTGATCTTGCCGAGTTCCTCGAGCTTGCCCTTCGGCTTGCCGCGCTCGAACGTCATTCGGTAGAGCTGCTGATTGCGCGCAACCTCGACAACGAGCTGCGAGGAGAGGGCGTTCACGACCGAGACGCCAACACCGTGCAGGCCGCCCGAGGTCTCGTAGACCTTGGAGTCGAATTTGCCGCCGGCATGCAGCGTACACATGATGATTTCGAGGGCGGACTTCTTCGGAAATTTCGGATGCGGATCGACCGGAATGCCGCGGCCGTTATCGACCACCGTGAGGTAGCCGTTGGCCCCGAGATGCACCTCGATGAATGTCGCGTGTCCGGCCAGCGCCTCGTCCATCGAGTTGTCGATGACCTCGGCGAACAGGTGATGCAGCGCCTTCTCGTCGGTGCCGCCGATATACATGCCGGGACGGCGGCGGACCGGTTCCAGACCTTCGAGGACTTCGATGTCCCGCGCCGTGTAGCCCGCCTCGGCACCAGAGGGCTTGGCCGCGGATTTCGCAGCCGCGCGGGGCTTTCGCTCAGACGAGGCGAACAGATCCGTGTCTGCTTTGTCTTTCTTTTTCAAAGGCTTCTGCATGCTTCTTAAATCTTGATATATCGTGATCGGGGGGCGAATCGCTGACTGTTACTATGCCACGGTTGCGGCGGTAAATGTGACGCAGGCGGTTCCCGAACAAGGCGCCTACTGCCGTGGTACTTGGATGAGGTCCGGCAGATTCGGTAGAGCCGGGATTGGGACATCGTATGACGTTCGAGGAAATGACGCGTGGGCTGGCTGAATTTGTCCGCGACCATCAGATGTGGACGATACCGGTCGTCTTTGGGTTGGCATTCGCGGAGTCGCTGGCATTTCTGTCGCTGATTATTCCTGCCTGGGGCGCGCTGGTTTCGATCGGCGCGCTGATTGGGGTCAGCGGAATCAGTTTCTGGCCTGTCTGGATTGCAGCAGGGCTTGGAGCGGCATTCGGAGACTGGGTGTCCTACTGGATAGGATACAAATTTCACGACCGCATCGCCCATCTGTGGCCGATGTCCAGTTTCCCCGACATGCTGCCGCGTGCCGAAAGGTTCATGCGGAAGTGGGGCGTCCTCGGCATTTTCATCGGCCGTTTTTCCGGACCGCTTCGCGCGACGGTTCCGCTGGTCGCCGGCGTCGTCGAAATGGAATACTGGCATTTCCAGTTTGCGAATTTCACATCGGCGTTCGTGTGGTCCGGCGTGCTGATGGCTCCCGGAATCCTCGGCGTCAAAATGTTGATGTGACGGCGCTGTTCTCAAACTCTTCGTGATCGGGAATAGCCGTCGTCGAACGGTGTTACAGTGATGCGCAGTCGTTGGCATCATGCTGCGAATGACTTGCAATAAACGGCAAACGACAGCCGCAACAACCATGGGTCCCTTTGCTGGACCCGCACGTACCGGGAGAATTTCATGACATTGACACGACGTCACGCGCTCGCGAGCGCCGTTGCGCTCACGGCTGCCCCTTTGTTGCCTGCAATCCCTGCGAAGGCTGCTGCCCCCATTGCCGGAAAGCAGAACGTCGGCGATGCCGAAGTCACTGTGATCTCCGATGGCGCCAGCACGTTCCCGCTCGGCGATACCTTCGTTCTCAACGCCAAGAAGGACGAGGTCAATGCTGCGCTGGAGAGCGCTTTCCGTCCGCGCGACAAGATGACGATTCAGTTCGGCCCGCTTGTGATCAATACCGGCGGCAAGCTTGTGGTCATCGATACCGGCAACGGACCGGGCGCGTTCGCATCGAGCAAAGGTGCGGTAGGGCAGTTCGCGACCAACATGGCAGCAGCCGGGATCGATCCCAAGTCGATCGACATGGTGGTGATCTCCCACTTCCACGGCGATCATATCAATGGATTGCTGAACGCAGATAACCAGCTCGCATTCCCGAATGCCGAAGTTCTGGTGCCTGCGACGGAATGGAAATACTTCATGGACGACGGCGAGATGAGCCGTGCCCCGGCCGGCCGCATGGAAGGCGTCTTCAAGAACGCCCGCCGCGTTTTCGAAGCCGGGTTGAAGAAGAAAGCCACGCCGTACGAATGGGGCAAGGACGTTGCTCCCGGCCTGATGACGGTCGAGTCGATCGGCCACACCCCCGGCCATACGTCGTTCGTCCTCTCCTCGGGTGCCGACAAGGTTTTCATCCAGTCGGATGTGACCAACGATCCGGACCTGTTTGCCCGTCATCCGGGCTGGCACCTGATGTTCGATCAGGACCCTGCACAGGCCGAGAAGACGCGGCGCAAGGTCTACGACATGATCGCGACCGACAAAATGCGCGTGCAGGGCTTTCACTACCCGTTCCCCGGCCTCGCCAACATCGAAAAGGACGGCACCGGTTATCGCTGGAAGCCCGCTCCCTGGAATCCGAGCATCTGAAGCTCAGGATCATGACTTGACGGGAATTGGGCGCGGACTTATATCCGCGCCCATGACTTTGAACGCAACCATCATCGCCGCCCGCCGCCGCCGCATTCCCGCGGTATGGGCGGTTGATCGCGTTTAAGATCACCTTTCGTGCCGCCGGAGACAGTCCGCGGCATGCTTTATTTCCCAAAACCCGCGGTTTGATCTCAGGCGGCTCCTCGCAGAAGCAGGAGTTTGCAATGTACGTTCCGCCAGCCTTCCGAGTTGACCGCGCTGCCTGCCTCGCGTTCGCTGCTGCGCGCGGGTTTGGATTGGCCTGCGCCCACGATGGCGAGAAGCCCGTCGCATCGCATGTGCCGTTCCACATCGAGTATGGCAGCGATGGCACGCCGCTGCTTTGCTTTCATCTTGCGCGTCACAACCCTCTTATCGGGCGCGCCGATGGCGTGACGCCGTGGCTGTTCGCTGTGAGCGATGCGGATGCGTACATTTCGCCGGATTGGTACGTTTCACCCGATCAAGTGCCGACGTGGCTCTATCAATCGGTCCATGTGACCGGCCCTGTCCGGAAGATGACAGGACAACAACTGCCTGATCATCTGAACCAGGCCAGCGCCCGGTTCGAGAACGATCTTGCGCCGAAGCGGCCCTGGACAATGGACAAGATGTCGGCTGGCCGGAGCGAGGCGATGATGAAAGCGATTGTGGGACTGGTCATGACGGTCGAGCAGGTTGAGGGCAGCTTCAAGCTGAACCAGCATAAATCGGACGCCGATCATGTTGCGGTGACCCGCGCTTTGGCCGTACAGAAGTCGGAAGGCGCACGCAGGCTGTCGGCAGAAATGCGTGCCATGCGACCGCAGGCTTTTGCTGCCATTGAAGACAATGAAATGTTGAGCACTGTGCACGAAGGGATCGCGCCATGAGCACGAAAAAGAAAATCGGCATCCTCGGCGCCTCCGGTTATACCGGGGCAGAGCTTGTCCGGCTGTTGCTGCGTCATCCTCGCGTGGAGATTGCCGTTCTGACTGCCGACCGGCGCGCCGGACAGTTGATGGGCGATGTGTTCCCGCAATTCGCGCCTTACGACCTGCCGCGGCTGGTGACAATCGACGCGGTCGATTGGGCGAAAGCTGGACTCGATCTGGTGTTCTGCGCACTGCCTCATGCCACCACGCAGAAAGTGCTCAAGGACGTTTTCGCAAAAGCGCCCGACATCAAGATCGTCGATCTGTCGGCGGACTTCCGGCTGGAAGATGCAGCGGCCTATGCCAAGTGGTATGGCCACGAGCATCATGCACTCGACCTGCAAAAGGAATCCGTCTACGGGCTGGCGGAAATCTATCGGCGCGACATCAAGAAGGCGCGGCTGGTGGCCAATCCCGGATGTTACACGACCTGCGCGCAGCTGCCGCTGATCCCGCTGTTGAAAGCCAAGGCAATCGAGCCGGACGAAATCGTGATCGACGCCAAATCCGGCATGACCGGTGCGGGACGTTCGGCGAAAGAAGAGATGCTGTTCTCCGAGGTGTCCGAAGGCTTCAACGCCTATGGCGTCGGCCAGCATCGGCATATGGCCGAACTCGATCAGGAGTTCTCGAAAGCCGCGGGCAAGGATGTCGTCGTGTCGTTCACGCCGCATCTTCTTCCGATGAACCGCGGCATCTTCTCGACCATCTATGTGCGGGGCCGGCGTGGCAAGATCGCACAGGACCTTCATGAGATACTGGTCAAGCAGTACGAAAAGGAGCCATTCGTTCACATCCTGCCGTTCGGCAAGACACCGCATTCGCGGCATGTGCGCGGCTCGAACATGACCTTCATCGGCGTGGCTGCTGACCGCATCGCGGGACGTGCAATCATTATCTCGACGCTCGATAACCTCACCAAGGGGGCGTCGGGGCAGGCCGTGCAGAACATGAATCTCGTGCTTGGCTTTCCTGAAACGATGGGCATCGATCAGCCACCGATGTTTCCATAAACTTTCGGCGCTGCCTGAAAGACGACAATGCGGTCGCATTCCAAACTGTGGTCAATGACCATGCTCGTCATCGCGCAGATGTGCGCGATGAGCATGTGGTTTACGGCCGCGGCCATCATGCCGGACATGATCCGCGAGGGCGCTCTCAACGAGATTCGGCAAGCGCTGATGACCAGCATGGTTCAGGCAGGATTCGTTACCGGAGCTTTGGCGATTTCCATCAGCGGGCTCGCCGACCGCTACGATCCGCGTACGATTGTTGCGCTGTGCAGCGTCGGCGCTGGAGTTGCGAACGCGATCCTGCTGGTCGCGCGCATTGGCGGCGACGCGGCGGTGGTGACGCGTTTTGCGACCGGCGCGCTGCTTGCGGGTGTGTATCCCGTCGGCATGAAGATCGCGACCGGGTGGGGATCGCGCGATCGCGGCTTTCTTGTGGGCATCCTTGTCGGCGCGCTGACGCTCGGGACGTCGACATCCTATTTCGCATCCTTCCTCGGTGACCATGACTGGCGCGCGGTTGTAATCGCGACATCTATTATCGGCGTTGCCGGTGGCCTGCTTGTGCTGGGCGTGGGCTTGGGTCCGCTGCATGCCCGCGCACCGCGCTTTGATCCTTCCGCGATCCTTCTGGTCTGGACCGAGCGGCGAATCCGCCTGCCGTTTCTCGGATATCTCGGTCACATGTGGGAGCTTTACGCGATGTGGGCCTGGGCTGCCGCCATTGCGGCCGCATCCTACGCCACAACTCTAGGGGCTGTAGAAGCTGCTCGCCTGGGCAAGCTGACCGCAGCACTCGCCATTGGTCTCGGCGGGTTGGCCTGTGTCCCTGCAGGCTTGCTGGGCGATCGCATCGGCAAGGCTGAGGTCACCATCATCGCGATGATCGGAAGCGGTTCTGCCGCGCTGCTGACGGCTGCGACCTTTGGCGGGCCGGTGTGGCTTTCGTTCGTGCTGATCTTGGTATGGGGCATCGCAATCGTGCCGGACTCGGCGCAGTTCTCCGCTCTGATCGCCGACGCGGCACCACCTCACCTGGCGGGGAGCATTCTGACCTTTCAAACTGCCGTCGGATTTGCGCTGACGATTGTGACCGTGCAGGCGACGCCGTTCGTCGCGTCCTTTATCGGATGGCCGTTGCTGCTTTGCGTGCTTGCAGTTGGCCCGGTGCTCGGCGTTCTGGCGATGTGGGGCATGCGGGCAAGAAAATAGCGCGCGCGGGCTGCGAATTACACGCCATCACAAAACAAAAAGGGGCGGCGTTCAGCCGTCCCTTTTGTTTGATCTGTGACCGACGGACTCAAAGGATTTTGAAAATCGCCAGCGCGAGAGCGGCCTGCGCGAAAAACCCAATTAGAAATGTCAGTGTGCGCAGCACAGGTACGCCGAGCGTGTAGACGAGGAGGTGCGCAACGCGCGACCAGAAATAAACAGCGCAGGCGAGCACGGTCCATTTCGACGAATAGTCGATGGCGTTGAGGATCAAAACCAGAGGCGCGAACACAACCAGATTCTCGACGGCGTTGTCGTGGGCGAACAGCAAGCGGTTGGCCCAGTCTGCGAGCGGCTTGTCGTTGCGCGATGGATTGGCCATCGCCCCGCCGATACCGCGGGTCTGACAGCGATTGAGAACATAAGGTACCCACAGCAGCCCAGTGAAAATAACGGTCAGCGTCAGCCAGAACAGTTCACGGGTCATCGACGTTGTTCCTTTTAATCCTGCAAGGCCCGCCCGGCGCGGGTGGAAAATGCCGTCATCGTCCCGTCATTCAACGGGGCGAGTCGGTTTGCGCGAATAGCGTGTGGAGTCATAGACGATTGGCGATGCAAGGCCAATGTCGCGGCGGGCTTTATACTCAGGCGCGGACCCTGACATAGCTTCCCGGTGCGTCTTCAATGGCTTCCAACGGCCCGGTGCCGGGAACACGCGCCGGCACCTGCTCGGCGTCGATGGACTCCATCCAAGATCGCCAGTCGGGCCACCATGATCCCTTGTGTTCCTGCGCATCCTTGACCCAGTCGGCGAGGGTGACGTTGCCGGTGCGGTCATTGGTCCAGTATTGATATTTCCCGAGTTCCGGCGGGTTGACCACGCCGGCAATGTGGCCCGAGCCGGCCAGCACATATTTCACCGGACCGCCGAAGAACTGCGAGCCGTAAAGCACGGACTCAGCCGGTGCGATGTGGTCTTCCTTGGTGGCGAGATTGTAGACCGGCACCTTCACCTTGGAGAGATCGAGCTGGGTATTGTCGATCGCCATCGTGCCGGTGGACAGCCGGTTTTCCAGATAGCAGTTGCGCAGATAATAGGAATGGTTTGCGGCCGGCATGCGCGTTGCGTCGGAGTTCCAGTGCAGCAGATCGAATGCCGCAGGCTCCTTGCCCTTGAGATAATTGCTCACGACATACGACCAGATCAAATCGTTCGAACGCAGCATGTTGAAGGCCATCGCCATCTTGCTGCCTTCGAGCACGCCGGCCTGCTTCATGTCACGTTCGAGATTCGAAATCTGGCTCTCGTCAACGAACACCATCAGATCACCCGCATGGGTGAAGTCGACCTGTGCGGCGAGGAACGTCGCCGATGTCACGCGGACCTGACGTTTTTCCGCAAGCCACGCCAGTGTCGTCGCCAGCAGCGTGCCGCCGACGCAGTAGCCCATGGTGTGGACGCGCATTTCGCCGGTGGCCTTCTCGATGACGTCCATCGCCGTCAGCGGGCCTTCGCGCATGTAGTCCTCGAAGGTCTTGCCGCCGAGCGTCTTGTCGGGGTTGACCCATGAGATCAGGAACACGGTGACGCCTTGGTTGACGCACCACTGCACGAACGATTTCTGCCGGTTGAGATCGAGAATGTAGAACTTGTTGATCCACGGCGGCACGATCAGCAACGGCGTACGCAGGACGTTCTCTGTCGTCGGCGTGTATTGAATGAGCTGCATGATCTCATTCTGATAGATCACCTTGCCGGGCGTCAGCGCGACATCGCGGCCGATTTCGAGTTGTCCTGCGGATTGACGGATCTTGAGCGTGCCGTGTCCGGCTTCGATATCCTCCGCGAGCATCGTCATGCCGCGGACAAGGTTATCGGCGTTGCTTGCCAGCGTTTGCCGCAGCACTTCCGGATTGGTCAATACGAAGTTCGACGGCGAAATCGCGTTGGTGACCTGTTGAACGTAGAACTCCGCTTTCTTGCGGGTATGCGCATCGAGGCCGTCGGCATTTTTGACGAGGTCGTTCGCGCACTGCGTGGTGAGCAGATAGGCCTGCATCATAAAATCAAAAAACTGGTTGGTCTTCCACTCCGCGTCCTGAAAGCGTTTGTCGCGCGGCGACGGTTCTGCGGCAGGTAACGTCGCTTCTCCCGACAGGCGCTTCGCAGCACTGGTCAGCAGATCCAGATAGGCTTTACCGAATTTCATCTGGAGGTGAGCCGCACGATCCTTGTCGGAGAGCCAGTACTCCGCGACCGACGTGAACGTCTTCACGACTTCGTTGAGTTCGCCCGGTGGGCGGCCTTTGTCCTCGCCATTATCGCGCGGCTTCAGATAGGCGGAGAGTGCGCGGCCGCTTGTTTCAAGAGCGCGCGCAAGATTGGCTGAGAATGCCTCTGGATCGAAGCTTTTCGCAGCGCCGGATTCCCCGGACTTGGTGCTTAGCAAGGTGTCACTCATCGCCTAGTTCTGAACTCTCGTTTCGATCCGCCGCGAACGCGAGTTCGCACGATCATCATGGCATAGTTCGGATCGGCTTGTTGATTTGCGTGTGCTGCGTTGCGGCATGATTAATACTTCAGTCATATTAGGGCCTCATGAACACGGTCTGCTCTGCGGCAAGATTGTCCGGGGTAACGCTTTCCGCCGGGATTAAGTTCGCGCCACCTGCATATTCACAGAGCAGGAATCGTGCCGGTTGAAACCAGAGGACGTTACTATTTTCGTGGGACACCAAATGCAGCGGTCTGGGCGCGTGTCGGCTGTGGCCGGCTTGATGCTGCTTGGTCTCGCGCTGGGTGGCTGCGCATCCACCATCGCCGACGCACCCCTGATGGGGTTGCCCGCCGGTACACCGGCCCGGCCTGCGAACCCCGGAGAGTACTTGCCGGTCCACGACCTGCCGGCGCCCCGTCAGGAAACAGTGCTAGACCAGGCGCAGCGGGACAAGCTGGAGAAGGATTTGCTGGCAGCCCGTGATCGTCAGGCGTCGGGCGCGCGGGCTGCCGAGCGCCGCAGCAATTAAGATTCCCGCTTCGCCGCACCGCCCGGTGGTGGTAAAAAGACCACGATTCAATCGCAAAAATGCAAATTCTGGCGCGGGTCACCCCGCGCCGCGTTCGAATCCGCTTAATATGCTGAAATTCCGCGTCTTCTAACCACCGTACCGAATTCCACTGCGGTACAAAACACGGTACTGATCTGTCGTTATCGCCGGTATTTGCCGGCTCCCGGAGCCCGACCCATGGAAGAGTTTTATCGTATCCGCCGTCTGCCGCCTTACGTGTTCGAGCAAGTCAATCGGGCCAAGGCGGCCGCGCGGAACGCCGGGGCCGATATCATCGATTTGGGCATGGGGAATCCGGACCTGCCGACCCCGCCGCATGTGATCGAAAAGCTCAAGGAGACCCTCGGCAAGCCGCGCACCGACAGGTATTCGGCGTCGAAAGGCATCGTCGGCCTGCGCCGCGCTCAGGCTGCCTATTATGAGCGCCGCTTCGGCGTAAAGCTGAACCCGGAAACCCAGATCGTTGCGACCCTTGGTTCCAAGGAAGGCTTCGCCAACGTCGCGCAGGCGATCACCGCACCGGGTGACGTGGTGCTGGTGCCGAACCCGAGCTATCCGATCCATGCCTTCGGCTTCCTGATGGCCGGTGGTGTCGTCCGTTCGGTTCCTGCCGAGCCGACGCCGGAACTGTTCAGCGCGCTCGAGAAGGCAATCGTTCACTCGATCCCGAAGCCCATCGCGATGATCGCGTGCTATCCGTCGAATCCGACGGCCTATGTCGCATCGCTGGATTTCTACAAAGACCTGGTGGCGTTCGCGAAGAAGCACGAGATTTTCATTCTGTCCGATCTGGCCTACGCCGAACTGTATTTCGACGGCGTACCTCCGCCATCGGTATTGCAGGTGCCAGGCGCAATCGATGTCACGGTGGAATTCACTTCGATGTCGAAGACCTTCTCGATGGCGGGCTGGCGCATGGGCTTTGCCGTCGGCAACGAGCGGATCATTGCAGCGCTAACCCGCGTCAAATCGTATCTCGACTACGGTGCGTTTACGCCGGTTCAGGTCGCGGCCACCGCTGCGCTGAATGGTCCGCAGGATTGCATCAAGGAAATGCGCGATACATACCGCAAGCGCCGTGACGCCATGGTGGAGTCGTTTGGCCGTGCGGGCTGGGACATTCCGCCGCCGGCCGCGTCGATGTTTGCCTGGGCGCCGCTGCCGGAGAAGTTCCGTGAAGTCGGCAGCATGCAATTCGCCACGCTCATGGTGGAAAAATCCGGTGTGGTCGTCTCTCCCGGCGTCGCCTTTGGCGAGCATGGCGAGGGCTATGTCCGCATCGCGATGGTGGAAAACGAGCAGCGAATTCGCCAGGCCGCCCGCAATATCCGGCGCTTCCTTGAAAGTGGCGTTGAATCGTTGCACAACGTGGTTCCGCTCGCCAACCGGCGGTAGGCATGATCCCGATCATGCCTGTTTAACTCGAGTTTTCCGGCAGGTTTTCAGCAAGATGGTCGCACCACTCAAGGTGGGTATTGCGGGTCTCGGCACCGTGGGTGCCGAGGTAGTCCGCCTGATCGAAAGTCAGAGCAGGGCCTTGTCGGCACGCTGTGGCCGTGGCGTGCGGGTTGTCGCGGTATCCGCGCGGTCCAAGGTCAAAAAACGCAGCCTCGATCTGCGGGGTGTTGAGTGGGCTAAAAATCCGCTGGCGCTGGCCAGCGATCCGAAGATCGATTGCTTCGTCGAACTGATGGGCGGCTCCGGTGAGCCGGCGCTGTCCGCCATCGAAGCTGCCTTGCGCAACGGTAAATCGGTGGTCACCGCGAACAAGGCGCTGATCGCCAAGCACGGTTCGCGGCTTGGTGCGCTGGCTGAGAAGCACGGCGGCGCGCTGAATTACGAAGCTGCCGTGGGCGCTGCGATCCCTGTCATCAAGACGTTGCGTGAGGGTCTTGCAGGCACTGGCATCAACCGCGTCTACGGCATTCTCAACGGCACCTGCAATTACATCCTGACGCGGATGGAGCGCGAAGGATTGTCGTTCGCGGAATGCCTGAAGGATGCGCAACGGCTGGGCTATGCCGAGGCCAATCCGTCGTTCGACGTGGATGGGCACGACACCGCGCAGAAGCTCGCCATTCTTGCGAGCCTTGCGTTCGGCACCAAGGTGAACCAGCGCGCGGTTTACGTTGAAGGCATCTCATCGATTGCCCCGGAAGACCTGCGTGCAGCCGAAGAACTTGGCTATCGCGTCAAGCTGCTCGGCGTCGCGGTGCGGACCGCGAAGGGTATCGAACAGCGCGTCCATCCCACGATGGTGCCGCGCTCATCGTCGATTGCGCAAGTCATGGATGTCACGAACGCTGTGACCATCGACGGCGAAGGTATTCCGCCGATCACGCTGGTTGGCCCCGGTGCCGGTGGTGCTGCGACGGCTTCAGCGGTTCTCGCCGACATCGCCGATGTCGCGCGCGGCATTCGCGCGGCTCCGTTTGGACGACCGATTTCGAAGCTGAAAACCACCACCAAAGCGCCGATGGAGCGCCACGAGGGTGGCTACTATATTCGCCTGATGGCGCGCGACTTGGCCGGAACAGCGGCGACCATCGCGACCCGGCTGGCCGAGCAGAAAATTTCCATTGAATCGATCGTGCAGCGTCATCCTGACGGCGCGATCGAACTGCTAAACGCCCGCGGCAAGCCGTCGCCGGTGCCTGTGATTCTCATTACTTACGCAACCACGGAGGATGCGGTGCGTCGTGCGCTGCATGCCGTCCAGCAAGATCGGGTGATAACTGGCCGTCCGCAGGTCATCCGCATCGAAAAGAACTGATAGGGTCCGGTCCGCCGGGTCCATCGCCACGCACGTTGTTTGGGAGTTTGCCTATGTCCGTTACGATTTCCGTTCCGCCGCAGCTTTTGCTGGAACGCATTCTCACACTCGAAATCGTTCGCGTGACCGAGCGCGCCGCTGTCTCCGCTGCACGGCTGAGAGGCCACGGCAACGAGAAAGCCGCCGACCAGGCTGCCGTAGACGCAATGCGTCGCGAGCTCAATAAAATTCCAATTCAGGGCACGGTGGTGATCGGCGAGGGCGAGCGCGACGAAGCGCCAATGCTGTTCATCGGCGAAAAGGTCGGTGCTGAGGGCGGGCCTGAAGTCGATATTGCTGTCGATCCGCTGGAAGGCACGACACTGTGCGCCAAGAACATGCCGGGCGCTATTGCGACCATGGCGATGGCGGAAGGCGGCACGCTGCTGAACGCACCCGACTCCTATATGCAGAAGATTGCGATCGGTCCGGGCTACGCCAAGAACGTGATCGACATCGACGCGCCGCCTGCGGACAATATCCGCCGTCTCGCGCGCGCCAAGGACGTTCATCCGTCGGCGATCACCGCACTCGTGCTCGACCGCCCGCGCCATGCAGATATCATCAACGCCATTCGCAGTACGGGCGCTGCTGTGCGTCTCATCACCGATGGCGACGTCGCTGGCATCATCCACACCGCCGATCCGGAAAATACCGGCGTCGATATCTACATGGGCACCGGCGGCGCGCCGGAAGGCGTGCTTGCAGCGGCTGCACTCCGCTGCATCGGCGGCCAGATGCAGTGCCGTCTGATCCTCGATACCGACGACCGGCGCGAGCGTGCTCTGAAAATGGGCATCAAAGATCCGAACATGATCTACGGCATCGAAGATCTCGCCAAGGGCGACTGCCTGTTCGCGGCAACCGGCGTGACCGATGGTTCGCTGCTGTCCGGCGTCAAGTTCCGCAAGAACGTGATCGAGACCGAAACCGTGGTGATGCGCTCCGTCACCGGAACGGTTCGTTACATCAAGGGCGAACATCGGCAGTTCGAGAAGTTCCACCTCGATTGAGCAGGATATTCCCATGACCGAGCGCGTTGTCATCCGGCCGCTTCGCGTGGATGAGCGCGCGGCGTGGGAGCCGTTATGGGCGGGCTATCTCAAATTCTATAAAGCCACCGTCCCACCTGAGACGACCGCCAAAACATGGCAGCGCTTCCACGACGATGCCGAGCCGATGTATGTGCTCGGCGCGTTCGTCGACGACAAGCTGACCGGCATCGTCCAGTTCCTTTACCACCGTTCCTGCTGGACGGTCGGAGATTACTGCTATCTGCAGGACCTGTTCGTGAACGAAGGCGCTCGGGGCCACGGCGTTGGCCGCAAGCTGATCGAGGCGGTTTACGAGCGAGCAAAATCTGACGGCGCGAGCAGGGTGCATTGGCTGACGCAGTTTGAGAATGCGCGCGCCCAGATTTTGTACGATGAAGTGGCTGATCGTTCTGGCTTCATGCAGTACCGCAAGATTTTCTAAAGGATGCCCGATGTCTGAAATCAAGGCGCTGCTGTTCGATGTGTTCGGTACCGTAGTCGACTGGCGGACCAGCCTGATCGATAATTTCACCGCATGGGGCAACGCCAAGGGCATCAAGGGTGACTGGACCGCGCTGGTGGACGCCTGGCGAGGCGCGTACATGCCCTCGATGGACGAGGTCCGCAAACACCCCGAACGCGGCTTCGTGATCCTCGATGACTTGCAGCGCCAGTCGATTGAGCCCTTGGCGGCAAAGCTCGGTATCACGGGGCTGACATCGGCGGATTACGATTACCTCACGCGGGGCTGGCACAGCCTGAACCCGTGGCCGGACAGCGTCAGTGGCCTGACGCGGCTCAAGACCAAGTTTATCATCGGACCACTGTCCAACGGCAATGTCGCGCTCCTGACCAACATGGCAAAGCACGCCGGCCTGCCGTGGGATTTGGTGCTCAGCGCTGAAGTGTTCAAACACTACAAGCCGGACCGCGAAGCTTATCTGGGGGCTGCAAAGATTCTGGGTCTCGCGCCGGGGCAGGTGATGCTGGTCGCTGCGCATAACAACGATCTCGAGGCGGCGCAATCGTTCGGTCTGAAAACGGCTTTCGTGCCGCGCGTGACGGAATACGGTCCGTTGCAGAGCCGTGACTTCAAGGCCGACGGCAATTGGGATTTCGTAGCCAAGGATTTCAACGATCTGGCCGACAAGATCGGCTGCTGAATGAAGCGCAAGCGCGGCTGATCATTGAACGCCCGCGCTTCGTGCTTACCTGCGGAAGGCATCATGACGCTCCCTGCATCCGCACTGCCTGTTGAATCTGTGCCCGCCTTCCTCGGCGTGAACCAGTCTGCGACTGGCCGCGTCTGGCGCGATCGGCTCGATCCGCGTGGCGCTGCGAAGGCGCTTGCCATCGCGCAGCGCTATCAGGTGCCGGAAATGCTGGCGCGGATCATCGCGGGCCGCGGCATCGATATCGACGCGGTCGATGACTTTCTCGATCCCACCATCCGCAAGTTGATGCCTGATCCGCTGACCGTGACGGAGATGGAGGCTGCGGCCAAACGCATCGCCGACGCGGCGACACGCGGTGAGAAGGTCGCAATCTTCGGCGACTATGACGTGGACGGCGCGACGTCAGCCGCGCTGCTGACATGGCACCTGCGCCATTGCGGCCTCGATCCGCTGATCCATATTCCGGACCGCATCTTCGAGGGCTACGGTCCTAACGTCGAAGCTGTGCGCGGTCTGGCCAGCAAGGGCGCGACGCTGCTCGTCACGGTCGATTGCGGCACCACCAGTATCGAACCGTTGGCCGAGGCCAAGAAGCTCGGCATGGATGTGGTCGTGATCGACCATCATCAATGCGGCGACGAGCTTCCCGGCGTGGATGCGCTGGTCAATCCGAACCGCCTCGACGATCTGTCGGGCCTTGGGCATCTTGCCGCCGTCGGCCTTGTGTTCGTCACGCTGGTCGCCGTGAACCGTGAGCTGCGTGCCCGCGATTTCTGGAGCGACGTTCGCCCTGAACCGAACCTGCTGGATGTGCTCCATCACGTTGCTCTCGGCACCGTTGCGGACGTTGCGCCTCTCACCGGCCTCAACCGTGCCTTCGTCGCCAAGGGCCTGATCGCGCTGCGCCGCCGGGATCACGTCGGTCATACCGCGCTGATGGATGTTGCGCGGTTGACCGGCCCGCCGGAAGCCTGGCATCTCGGCTTCACGCTGGGGCCGCGCATCAATGCGGGCGGTCGTATCGGGCGCGCCGATCTCGGTGTGCGGCTTTTGCTCGAAGGCGATGTTTCGGAAGCGGCACGGATCGCCGCCGAACTGGATCGCCTGAACACCGAACGCCGCGTCATCGAGCAGATGGCAGAAGCGCAGGCCGAGGCCGAAGCGCTGGCGTCGCTCGGGCTCGACGACAAGGGCGCTGTGATCGTGACGGCGTCCGAAGGCTGGCATCCGGGTGTTGTCGGTCTTGTGGCCTCGCGGTTGAAGGAAAAATTCTCGCGTCCGGCTTTCGCCATTGCGCTCGAACCGGGCGGCATCGGCACGGGATCGGGCCGCTCGATTCAGGGAGTGGATCTCGGCCGGGTGGTGCGTGAGGCCGTGAAGGAAGGAATTCTGCTGAAAGGCGGCGGGCACGCGATGGCTGCGGGCATCACCTTGAAAAAGGAGCGCCTTGCCGAGTTCCGTGCCTTTGTCGAGTCTGAACTGGCTGCGACAGTCGCCGACGCCCGGCACGTCAACGAGTTGTTTATCGACGGCGCTGTCAGCGCACGCGCGGTAACGACGGACTTTGTCGCAACCATGAACCGCGCCGGACCATACGGCGCAGGCAATCCCGAACCGCTGATCGCGCTGCCGTCACATCAACTGGTCTTTGCCGATGTGGTGGGGCAGGCGCATTTGCGGCTGCGCTTCAAATCGGGCGACGGTGCTTTCGTCAACGGCATCGCGTTCCGTTCGGTCGGCCAGAAACTCGGCAATGCACTGATCGAAAATCGCGGCCAGATGCTGCATGTCGCGGGATCGCTCACGGTGGATCGCTGGCAGGGCTCGGAACGCGTGCAGATGCGCGTGACCGATGTCGCAGTGCCTGATCTGGGGCCGGCCGTTATTCGATAGCGCCTGCGCCTTACGACCCCTGACGCAGCCTTGCTAGCACCTTCAGTCCGCCGTAGCCGTCCGCGGGTAGCAATCCAGCCTTGGTCTGGAAATCCTTGACTGCCTTCATGGTGTCGTTGCCGACGCGGCCGTCGGTGCCGCCGGTATCGAACCCCGCTTTGGTCAGGCGCGTTTGCACCTCCTGCACTTCGGCCAGCGTGAGTGCGCGTTCCGATCCTGGGAAAGGCTGCACGAACGGTCCTCCGCCGAGAATACGATCCCCGAGATGGACGATGGCAAGCGCGTAGTTCATCGACGGGTTGTAACTTTTCACGGCGTAGAAATTCGGTCCCAGCAGGAACGAGGGGCCGCCTGCGACCGGTGTCCAGAGCTGGGCTGAATCGTTGGGGCGCGGAAACGGCTGGCCGTCCGCGCGGGTTACGCCTGCAGCGGCCCATTTCGCGTATGACTGGCTACCGCTCTTCGATGCGGCAGCACCTTTCACTTCGTACCCCCAATGCTCGCCACGGCGATACTTGCCGCGCTTGACGAGGTAGCGCGCGCTGGAGCCGAGCGCGTCGTCCGGCCTGCCGAACGGCGAAACGCGACCATCGTTGTCATAATCGAAACCGACATTGAGCCAGACTTCGGGCATCCATTGAGTGTGCCCCATCGCGCCGGCCCATGAGCCGCGCATTTCCTCCGCCGTGCTCCAGTGTCTATCGACAATGCGCAGCGCATTGATCAGTTCGGTCTCCCAGTAGGCGCGGCGGCGGGGTTCGTTCCATGCCAGTGCGACCAGCGAGGGGAACACAGGGCGCATATGATTTTGCTGCACCAGCGGAT
>Ga0315336_1001242_pt1 | contig 52789 bp, 42 predicted proteins | sample ASW5metaG_FD_204512 | JGI IMG/M metagenome (GOLD analysis project Ga0315336, IMG submission 204512) | Ammonia-oxidizing marine archaeal communities from Monterey Bay, California, United States - ASW #5 | ecosystem: Environmental > Aquatic > Marine > Intertidal zone | place: USA: California...
CGGACGGTTGCGACATCTGCACGGGCGGAGACGACGGCCTCGATACGGACGGCGACACCGTGCCCGACGACTGCGATGTCTGCCCGCTGGGCGATGACGGCCTCGACGCCGACTTCGACACCGTGCCGGACGCCTGCGACGTGTGCCCGGGCTCGAACGACACCGCCGATACCGACCTCGATGGCGTGCCCGATGGCTGTGACATCTGCGCCGCCGGAGACGACGGGATCGACAGCGACGGAGACACGGTTCCGGACGCCTGCGACATCTGCCCCCTCGGCGACGACTCGATCGACGCCGATACCGACGGAATCCCCGACGATTGCGATGTCTGCGTCGGCGATGACACAGTGGACAGCGATGCAGACGGCACGCCCGACGACTGTGATCCCTGCCCGGCCGAGGCCTTCGAGACCGATCTCGATGGCGATGGCGATCTGTCGTGCGACGACTGCGACGAGACCGATCCGTTCTTGAACGACCTCGACCTGGATGGAGACGGTCTGAGCACCTGCGGCGGCGACTGCGACGACCTCGACGCGTTCGTGCTGCCCGGTGGCGTCGAGACGCCCGACGGCGTCGATGAAGACTGCGACGGGACTGTGGACGAGACCACCGACTGGTACGACGACGACGGCGACGGATGGGCCGAGGCCGGCGGAGACTGCGACGACGGCGACCCGGCGGTGTTCCCGGGCGCGGTGGAGACCTGCGATGGCGTCGACGAGGACTGCGACGGCCAAATCGACAACGACACCGACTGCTACGACGACGACGACGACGGACTGACCGAGGCCCAGGGCGACTGCAACGACAACGATCCCCTCATCCACCCCAACGCCGTCGAGGACATGCTCAACGGCATCGACGACGACTGCGATGGGGTCGTCGACACCGGGCTCTTCGACAACGACGGCGACGGCTTCACGGACGGCGTCGGCGGCGACTGCGACGACGATGACGCCGACTCCTACCCGGGAGCGCCCGAGGTGTGCGATCAGCTCGACAACGACTGCGACGGGGTCGTCGACGAGGGAACCGAGTGCTTCGACGACGATGGCGACGGATGGACGGAGCTCGACGGAGACTGCAACGACGACGACAGTGACGTCTCGCCCGACGGCATCGACCTCATCAACGGCATCGACGACGACTGCGATGGCGTGATCGACGAGTTCGGCCCCGGTACCGACGACGATGGCGATGGATGGACGGAGCTCGACGGAGACTGCGACGACGACAACTTCGAGATCAATCCAGGTGCGCCTGAGATCCCCAACGGCATCGACGACGACTGCGACGGTGAGATCGACGAGGACCTCTTTGACCTCGACGAAGACGGCGTCACCGCCGAGGACGGAGACTGCGACGACAACAATGGCTGGGTCCTTCCGAACGCGCTCGAGCTCTGCGACTCCGTGGACAACAATTGCGACGGGGTGATCGACGAGGGCTGCGACGAGCTGGGCAAGGCAGATCCCGGTATTGCCGGATGTAGCTGTGACTCCGGCGGATCTGGAACACCTGCCCTGGCCCTGCTCCTTCTGGTCCTCCCAATGGTCCGCAGGCGCTCGCACCGCGGCTGAACCCAGGAACTACCGCCTGTCCCCCGCGGCGATGAACGCGGCCCAGTCCTGTGGGCGAGCCTCTCCGGTCTGGCGGTTCTTCTCCAGGAGTTCGAGCTGGGCATGGCGTAGGGCTGTCGGCGCTCCAGGCGGCTTTCTCTTGCGGAGATAGTCGCGGTAGAAGGTCTGCATGAGCGAACTCGTCGCCTGGCCAGGAACGGCCCACAGGCTCATGACCAGGGACCGTGCCCCCGACTGTGCGAAGGCGCGACGCAGCCCGAGGACGCCCTGCCCGACGGAGTTGTGGCCCAGTCCGGTGTCGCAGGCAGACAACACGACGAGATCGGTCTGCTGGAGGTCCAGTCCGGCGACCTCTTCGGCAGTCCAGATTCCGTCCTGGCCCCAGAGCGCATCACGGTCCTTCAAGGCTACCGAGGTTGTTGAGGAGCACGGACACAAAGACCTGGCTCCCCTCGGAGTTCGGGCGCTGTTCGTAAATGCCCGCCAAGTTATTCAGGGTCTTTGCGGACTTCGGATGCCCGACACCGAATTGGGCGCGTTGCAGATCATACGAACGACGCAATAAGCGCTCCGCATCGTCGAGTTGGTCGAGCTCTCTCAAGACCGCGCCGGCGTTGCTCAAGTCTTCGCCGCCGGCCGCCTCGTAGACGGCCAGGCTCTTCTCGAACCAGGTGAGGGCGACCTCGAAGTCACCCTGACGTGAATCAGCACGCCGATGTCGTTGGCGGCCTTGGCGTACTGGAGGGACTCGGTTCCATAGTTCGCTTCGACGATTCCCAGGACGCGTTCATGAGTCTGGCGGGAGGTCACCTGGTCTCCGCGCGTAAAGGCGAGGTTGGCCAAGCTACCCAGCACCTGGGCGAGTCCAGCGTGGTCGGGGCCCAGGACGCGCTCGTTGATGGCCACCGCCTCCTCCAACGACGCCTGTGCGGCCGCGGAATCTCCCAATTCAAGCATGAGCTTGCTGTAGCTCTCCAGCGCCGCAGCGGTAGGGATGATCTCGCCCGTACTTCGCCAGCGAGATGTCCAAGGCTGCGGCGGAGATGCCGATTGGCCTCCTCCACCTGTCCCGCGCTCAGGTGCAAACGGCCAAGGTTGTTGAGGACGGGCATGAGCTGTACGTCATCGGGCTCCAGGGCGTTCTCCAGGATGCCAAGCGCCCGCTCCTGCAACACCCGCGATGTCTCGGTGTCTCCCGATACATCACTGATCACCGCCAGGCTGTTCAAGCTCACAGCGATGGCTGGATCGTTCGGGTCCTGCGGATCTCAAGAGCACGCCGAAGTATCTGGGCGGCGCCGGCGTTGCGATCCGCCAGGAGCGTCCCCAGGTTGTTCAGGGTCGGTACGACGTTCCTGGAGGGCCGGGAGGTCAGCGGATTCGGCGCCGTGGGCCACCAGAGAGAACCACAGCGCGATCAACGGGAACATGGGCACGGCTCAGACTAGCCGGATGCCTCGAACTCCTCCCTCGTACACAAATAGCGAACGACCTCGACGGGCGCGCGAGGGTGGGTGAACTCCCCGACGTAGCGCATGCCACACTTCTTCATCACAGCGATGGATGCTTCATTCTCGGGCATCGCACAGGCGTCCACCTCCGCTTGCTCGAGCTCCTCGAAGGCCAGGCGACACAGGCGTCGCGACCCCTCGGTGGCGAGCCCGAGGCCCCAGAACTCCCGGCGCAGGCGGTATCCGAGCTCGTGCATCGACGCGTCGGCGACGCTCGGGCGCAGGTGGAACCACCCCGCGAACCGACCCTCGAATCCCGCCGAGAAGTAACCAAACGGCTCGTCACTCCAGGCGCACATTCGCGACAGAAGCCCGTCCTTCCTGAGATAGGCGGCACGCGGGGTCGGCTCTCCCCCGTTGATGAACTTCATGACCAATGGATCGCTGTCGAGCGCGACCAGGTCGTCCAAATCTGCGGGCACGATCTTTCGCAGCTCGAGCCGCGCAGACATCAGACTTCTCATGGCACACTCGGGTGATGGCGAAACTCAAATATCCCGTCGTTCTCCTCGCGATTGCGGGATGTGGCGCAGGCGACCCCTACGAAGTGAAAGAGACGTGGAGCGCTTCATTCAGCGGGTTCGCGACCGGCGTGCACGCGGGTCGGTCCATCGACACCAACGGAGACGGCGCCGTAGACAGCCAGGACGCGATGCAGTTCTGGGTCCCAACGGTGCGCGACGAGGTGATCGGCATCGACCACACCGGCGCCACCTTCGCGCAGTTGCCCTATCGAGGGCTGGCCATTGGCGACCTGGATCCAGCCGCGGACGGCATGGAAGTGTTGCTGGTCGGCGACGACAATGCCATTGCCCTGCACGACGAAAACGGAGAGATCTGGCGCGTGATCGGGGAATCGGGGTCCAGGACCGTGAGCTCGCCGATCTCGAGGGAGACGGTCGTCCCGAAGCGCTGGTAGGCGGCGCCATCCTCGATGCGACCACCGGTGCTCAGCTCGCAGTTTTGGAGAGCCTCGATCCGTCCGAGACCGTGCACACCATCGCCGCGGATCTGGATCGGGATGGGGTGGCCGAGATCCTCAGTGGGTCCGAGCAGCCCGCCGCGGTGGGTCTGTGGCGCCCAGATGGCGCAAAGCTGGCCCACTGCGCCGACACCGGCAACGACCGATGGGCGTGGACCGCGTTGGCCGTTGGCAACCTCGACGCCGATGACGATGGCGAGTTCGTCGCCGCTGGAGACGGGTTCGTCGCGATCTGCGACGCCGATGGCACTACGCTGAAGGAAGTGGATGTAGGGACCCAGCAGCCGGCCCTCATCGGCCTCGCACAGCTGGACGCCGACGCCGAGGTAGAGATCCTCCTGAGTGAGGACTGGGCGCTCATCGCGTTGGATGACGACCTGACGGTCCTATGGGAATACGCACTTCAGAACTACAATCCGGCGCACCCCTTCTCGGTCGCGGACCTGGACGGCGACGGACTGCACGAAGTGCTCGTACATGTGAACCAGTCCCTCCACATCCTGACCGCCGACGGCAACCTGGCCGAAGAGGTCCGCGTCGCTCCAGAATCGGGCTCGTCGTCCTGGCAATCGCAGCCCATCGTCGTCGATCGCGACGGCGACGGCTGCGCGGAGATCGTCGTTGCGGACCACAACCGGATCGCGGCATTCGAGGGCGCCGAGTGCTTCGAGGTGGCCAATGCCGACAAGCCCTGGTCCGGGCTCGGCCGATTTGCCGGGGAACGCACAGAGGACGGAAACATCTCCGGTCCGGAGCCCTTCTGGCTAGAGCACAATGTGTGGCAGGGATTGCCCTGAGCCGCAACGAACACGCCCTGCGAAGAGCCCATCGACCCGGGATTCGCAGAAGACGACTGCGAGGTCGACGGCGTCACCTACGACAGCGTCACCGCTTGTTGGGGCGAATAGGCACTCAGAATGCCTCGGTTCGCCTCCACGTGGGTGTGTAGATCCACCTGTGTGGGTTGCACACGTGGACCATCGCGTCTGAGAGCCGCATCAAGTGAGCTACGACTCCTGGCTGAAGGACTCGGCGAGAAAGGCCCGTCCCTTCCTCCACGCGCGGTCTGCAGTCGCCTTGCTGACGCCCTGAGCTTCAGCGGCCTCCAGCGCCGTCAGGCCACCGAACACCCGCGAGATCACGACCTGGGCCGCCAGCGGATCGGTCTTCTCGAGGTCGTCGAGCAGCGCGTCGATGGCAAGCAGATCGAGGGGCTGTTGTTCGGCATCTGGTTCGGGTCGGCGCCCCTCGACTCGACGCTTGTCCGTCAGCTTGGCGCGGGCGCGATCGATCATGATCTGCCGCATCGCCCGGGCGGCGACGGCGAGAAAGTGGCCGCGATTCTCGAAGTCGGACGTGCGGCGACTGAGTTTGAGCCACGCCTCGTGCAGCAGGCCGTCTGGCTGAAGGGAAGGTGTCCCGCCGCGTTCAGCGTGAATTCTCTCCGCGAGATCGCGCAGGTATTCGTAGGTCTCAGGCTGGAGATCGGCGGACACGCACGGAGTCTAGAACAAAAACGGATGCGCTCCGATGATTCACTTCGAGTGGCGTTCTCGTTGGACTGGGTAGATGAGGTCCACCACTCACGATGCGAACGTGGCGCTTCGCAGCGCCCAGCCCCCCGGTTTCGAGGTCGGCCCCTTCCGGGTCACCCAACACCTCGCAGACGGCGGCATGGGCAGTGTCTGGCGGGGATTCTACGGGGACACGCCGATCATTCTGAAGGCGCTGACCTCGGTGCTCTCCACCGGGGCAGATGCCGAGGCCGCCTGGACCCACGAAGTCCGCGCTGTGGCCTCACTCGACCACCCGGGTGTGGTGGTCGTCCTGGACCACGGGCGTATCCCTGAGGGCACCCCCCTTCCGGCCGGAAGGCCGTTCATGGTCATGGAACAGGCGATGGGAACCCTGGCCGATCCGATGCCCGATCTGGGTTGGGCGGTTCTTCGCGAGATCCTGATTCAGCTCCTCGACGCCCTCGCTCACGCCCACGCGCGAGGCGTCATCCATCGGGATCTGAAGCCGCCGAACATCCTGGTTTTCCCCAATGGACGCTACAAGCTGGCCGACTTCGGGATCGCCTGGGCGACCTCCCAGGCACAGTCGGTTCACGCCGGCACGCCGGCGTACATGGCACCGGAACAGGTGGCCAACGCGTGGCGCGACTTTGGTCCGTGGACCGATCTGTACGCCCTGGGGTGCATTGCCTGGCGCCTCGCCACCGGCGGTCCGCCCTTCTTCGACCTCGACCCACTGATGCTGATGCGGGAGCACATGATCAGCCCGCCTCCCGACTTCCGCCCCCAGTTCGAAGTCCCCGCCAGCTTCGACGGATGGCTGCGCAAGATGCTGGAAAAGTTGCCCGCGAAGCGGTTTGTCCGCGCCGCAGATGCGCTCGAGAGCCTCCTGGCCCTGGACGCCAAGACCCTTCTGAGCCCGGTCTTGCGGACCCAGCGCGCTGCCTATGCGCCCACCACGCTGCATCACTTCTGGGAGGCCGAGCTGATCACGCCGACGCTGGCGGAGGGCAACCCGCCGCCGATTCCAGAGAAGTGGGCCGACAACGCACAACCCGTGACCCTTCGACTCCAGAACGCCGGGCTGGGACTGTTCGGACTGCGCGCCACCCGATTCGTGGGCCGACGCGCCGAACGAGACGTCCTGTGGCAGGCCCTGCAATCGGTCTCGCGGGATCACCGGTGTCGGGTCGCAGCGGTTCGAGGGCCGCCGGGCATCGGCAAGTCGACGCTCGTGAAGTGGCTCTGCGAGCGCGCCCACGAGGTCGGAGGGGCCGAGGTGAGCTGGGCGTGGCACTCTGACCCGGTGGGGCCCCGGGACGGCCTGCTGCCCATGGTCGAGCGGGACCTTCGCTGTCAGGACCTCGACCGCGACGGCGTGCACGACCGACTGCGCGTCCAGCTCAAGGAGCGGCCAGAGGAGGTCAGCGGCCTCACGGACTGGCTCCAACCCATCCCCGGCCTGTCGGACCTGCCTCGCAACGACCGCTCCGTGCGTTTCGACCTCCTCCGCAAGTGGCTGACCCACCGGGCGGGCAAGCGGGTGCTCATCCTGGTCGTCGACGACGTGCAGTGGGGCGAGGAAGCCCTCGCCTTTGCCCAGTTCATCCGGGGGGAACCGGCGACGCCTGTGCTGGTCCTGCTCACTGTTCGATCCGATGTCGTGGCGTTGCATCCCATCGTGAAGGACGAGATCGATCAGACGGTCAGCGACGGCCTGGATCTCACTCTCGACGCCCTGAGCGGCGCGCTGGGCCCAGACCTGGTCCGAGAGCTCCTCGGCCTGGCGCCCGACCTTGCCCAGACGACGGCCGACCGCTGTGGCGGCAACCCACTGTACGCCGTGCATCTCGTCGAAGACTGGGTTCGACGCGGATGGTTGGAGGCCACTCCGGACGGATTCAACCTGCGAGAAGACGTGGAGGCCGGCATTCCCGACGCCGCCCACGACATGTGGACCCAGCGGGTCGAACACGCGCTGGAGGGTCTCTCGTCCGAACATCGCACCGCTCTCGAGCTCGCTGCTGTCCTGGGGGTCGACGTGCAGTCGGCGGAGTGGACCTACGCCTGCGAGCAGCCCAGCGCGGCCAACGACATTGTCCTCGTCGAGCAGCTGGAGAGGCACCAACTCCTCGAGCGGCACGAAGGGGGCTGGCGCTGGAGCCACGGACTGCTGGTCGAGAGCGTCATCCGGACCACAAGAGAGCGGGGGCAGCTGCAGGAGCGACGCGACGCGGTGGCGTGGGGACTGATGGGCCACGGCATCGACCTCCGCTACCGCCACAACGAGTTCTATGAGGCGCTGAGCGTCTTTGAACGCGCCCATCAATTCGCAGAACAGGGCTCCCTCCGCCAGGGCCTCATCGCCGACCGCGCCGCCGTCGTCCTGCTCCTCATGGGTCGGGTCGAGCAGGCCCTCGAGCACCGCGCCGCCATCACCGAGCGCGTCCTCGAGGCGCCCACCGCCAAGCACACTGGCGCCGTGATGGGGCACCAGGCCTACACCCTCTTCGCCCTCGAACGGCACGAAGAAGCACGGGAATACGCCCGGTTGGCCATGGAGGCCGAGCTGGAGATGGGTGAGGACCCGTTCGTGGGCGCGCTGTACCAGTGTCTGATCGCCTCACGGCAGGGAGACTTCGACTTTGTCCGCAAGATCCTGGATGATCCCTATCTGCTCATCCCCAGAGGCGCGTTCCGACGGGACATGAGTCGCGGCCTGGTTCAATTCGAATACGACGTGAGCCAAGGCCAGGATCCGATGGAGGGGCTGGTTCGCTTGCTCGCTCTCCGACGCGACGACGCCCCGGCATATGACGAAGCCGGTGCTCGCCACGCCGCGGCGAGGTTGCTTCTCGGATGCGGCAGACCCCGCGAGGCCAGAATCCAGGCGCAACGGACCATCGCCCTGGCCACCGAGGCGCAGCTGCCTCTCCTCCGCGGTACGACACTGGCCCTGCTCGCCCGCGCCCAACGGCTCCTTGGAGCCTACGACGATGCGGACGCCACCCTCGACGACGCCGTTGAGTGCTGGACCGGCGCCCAACATCGCTATGGATTGGCGGTGGCCTGGGCAGAGCGTGCACTGAATCGACAGGCTCGAGGCGATTGCGGAGGCGCCAGACAAGCCGTAGAACGAGCTGCGGAGTTCGCCGGCGACCTCACCATCGCCGTCGTCATCGAGGCGACCTGACTACTGGAAAACGTCGTAGCCCTGCCACAGTCCGCCGGCGACCGTCACGATGTACACCCGCTCGTTGGTGTAGCTGATGCTGAAATTGGAATCGAACGAGAGCCCAGCACCCGTCAGGGTCGTCGACGCTATGCGAACCCCTGTGGTGGTGTCCCACGAAGACAGCGTCTCGTCCGAGTAGGTCAGGTAGTGATCGCAGCCCCAGGCGACACCGCGATCCGCAGGGTAGCTGGACTCATTTCCAAGGGTGCCGAAGCCGACCAGGGCTACCGCCCCCACAAAGTTGCCGCTCTCGTCCCAGCGCTGGACGGACCCATTCGTCAGCGCGACGAACTCGCGCCGGGTGGTGTCGAAGGCGACCGCCGCCTGCGCGTCGAGGCTCCCGCCGGAGAGGCTCACGTCATTGACAAAGACCCCGGGGCCGCCGCTCATCACCCGGATCTGGGTGCTGGCGTATCCACGAGCATAGAGGGGGCCCACGCCGTCCTCCTTCGTGAATACCGCCCGCCAGTCGACGTTGGGCTGGTAGAAGCTGATGAACGCGCCATTGCCATCGTACTGAGCCAGGCGGTCGCCGCCCGGACCACCACCCGAGCTGGACCAGAAGTCGACGCCATCCCAGGCCATGGTCATCGTGGTCGTCGACAGGGCGTCCGAAAACGACATGTCGGACACGTACGAAGGATCGGCCAAGCCCACCCCACAGGCGCCGCGCAGGATCGTAATGGTGATATCGACCGTTACGATATTCGATGTTGCACCTGCAGCATCATCAATACTGTAGGTGAAGGAGTCGACGTCGACGTTGCTGTCATCGTGGGTGTAGTCGATACTCCCGTTGGCCTGGGGAACCGCGGTTCCCGCCGCCGGAGGGGTGATGATCTGGATGGAGCCCAGGTCGAGTCCATCGTCGGCGTCGGTGTCGTTGAAGGACGCGAACACGTTCACGACCAGCCCCTGGTCGACGAATCCGGCATCGCCGACAGCCACCGGCGGGTCGTTGACGGGGTTGATGGTGATCGAGACCAGCGCCGTGTTGGAGGTCTGTCCGCCCACGTCCTGGATCGTGTAGAGGAAGCCGTCGCTCAGGGTCTCGCTGCCGTCGTGGGTGTAGTCGACCGTGCCATCGGCGTTGACCACGAGCAGGCCGCTTGTCGGAGGGCTGCTGATTGCGATGCTCGCCAGATCCAGCCCATCGTCCGGATCGAGGTCGTTTATGCCCAGGTCGAAGTTGGCCACGCTGTCCTCGTCAACCACTCCCGCGTCGTCGACGGCCACGGGCACGTCATTGACAGAGGTGATGTCGATCGTGACGGTGGCCTCGTTGGAGGTGCCGCCGAGGTTGTCGTCGATGGTGTAGGTGAAGGTGTCGATGACGCCCTCCGACCCATCGTGGAAGTAGTCGACGGTGCCGTTTGGGTGGATCACCAGCGTGCCGGAGGTCGGCGAGTTCGTGACGACCACACTGTTGTTGTCGATGGTGCCGTCGTTATCGGTGTCGTTGAGACCGAGGTTGATGTTGGTAGCCCCTCCCTCGGACGTCGCGCCGGCATCGTCGTTGGCCACAGGGAGGTCGTTCACCGGGTTGATGGTCAGCGCGACGTTGGCGATGTTCGACAGCGCTCCGAAGGCGTCCTCGATCGTGTACGAGAAGCTGTCGTTGAACGTGTTGCTGCTGTCGTGCTGGTAGTCGACGGTGCCGTCTCCATTGACCACGAGGGAACCATTGATCGGAGCGGTGACGATCTGGATCGAGGACAGGTTCAGTGCCGAGTCGATGTCCACGTCGTTCGCGGCCAGATCGAGGACTTCGAGGGCGCCCTCGTCGAGGGTCGCGGCGTCGTCGGTGGCGACCGGAGGTGTATTGACGGCGCTGATGGTGACGTTGACTATTGCCGTATTCGAGGTCAATCCGCCCATGTCGTCGATCGTATAGCTAAACGAATCGAAGGTGGTCTCGGTGCCGTTGTGGGTGTAATCGAAGGACCCATCGGCATTGTCGACGAGCGTCCCGTTGGTCGGTGGCGTGACGATCGCGATGCTGGTCACGTCGATGCCGTCGTCCGCATCGGTGTCGTTGACGGCCATGTCGATGGTCGTCACGCCACCCTCGAGGGTAGCGCCCACGTCGTCGATGGCGACCGGAGCGTCGTTGGTGAGTCCGACGACCACATCCACCACGGCGACGTTCGATACCGCGCCGGCGAAGTCGGTGATGGTGTACGCGAAGGCATCTGAGGTCGTCTCGCTGCCGTCGTGTCCGTAGTCGACGGTGCCGTCGGCGTTGACGAGCAGCATTCCGTTCGCCGGCGGCACGACAATCACAATCCCGGCGGGATCGACTCCGTCATCGATATCGGTGTCGTTTCCGGAGAGGTCAAATCGCGCGCCCTCGCCTTCGTCCACGAATCCGCCGTCGTCATTGGCAACTGGCGCGTCGTTGACCGGGTTGATGGTCAGAAGAACGGTGGCGGCGTTGCTCTGGGCGCCGCTAAAGTCGTCGATTGTGTAGGCGAAGCCGTCGGCGACAGTCTCAGTGCCGTCGTGTGTGTAGTCGACCGTGCCGTCGCCTACGACTTGAACTGTGCCGTTGACCGGCAGCGTTGTGATGACGATCTGGGTGACGTCGATCCCATCGTCGGGGTCGGTGTCGTTGCCGGCGAGATCGATGATGTTGCCCGTCGTACCCTCATCGGCGCTGCCCACATCATCCACCGCCGTCGGAGGCACGTTCACCGGGGGAACCGGATGGATGGTCAAATCCACCGTCGCGACATTGGAGCTCGCGCCGCTCAAGTCGTCGATGGTGTACTGGAAGGAGTCCACGAGGGTCGGCGAGTCATCGTGGGTGTAGTCCACCGTGCCGTCGAGCCGCGGCGTGACGGTTCCATTGACGGGCTGGCCCACAATGCGGATGCTGGCCAGGTTCAGCCCGTCGTCTGGATCCGAGTCATTGATGGCGAGATCGATGACCTTCAGCGCACCCTGGTCGAGAAAGTTGATGTCGTCGACGGCGACCGGCGAGTCGTTCGAGCCGATAATCGAGATCGTTACGTAGCCAATGTTCGACGTGGCACCGGAGAGATCATCGATCGTGTATCGGAAGGAGTCCGAGGGGAGCTCGGATCCGTCGTGGGTGTAGGTGACGCTTCCGTCGCCATTGACAAATGTGGTCCCGAAGCTCGGCGGATCGATGATGACAATGCTGGTGAGGTCGAGACCATCGTCCACGTCGACGTCGTCGCCGGAGAGGTTGATGTTCGTGAAGCTGCCCTCTTGAACGATGCCGGCGTCGTCGTTGGCAATGGGCGGGTCGTTGACCGGGTTGACGACCAGGTCGACCGTCGCGGCGTTCGACTCGAGCTGGGTCAGGTCTTTGATCGAGTAGGTGAAGGAGTCGTCCACGGTCTCGGATCCGTCGTGGAAATACTCGATTGAACCGTCGCCGTTGATGACCACCAGGCCATTGACCGGCCCATCGACGATGAGCACGCTCTCGCGGTCGATGTCTTCGTCGACATCGCCGTCGTTGGCGATCAGGTCGACGGTGACCGAGTCGCCCTCATCCACGGTCTCCACGTCGTCGACCGCAGTGGGTGGACTGCCGAGGTCGAGATCGGTGTCGATATCTGTGTCGGTGTCGGTGTCGGTGTCGGTGTCGGCGTCGCTGGGGATGCTGGTATCCGACAGATCGCTGGCATCTGTGGCTTTGTCGTCGTCACAGCTGAACAGGAGTACCACTGACAGGAGTATGGGGGTGGCCCTTCGCATATCGACTCCCAGTCGCGCGCGTGCGACGCCAGAGTAGTACTCGTGGGACGCCGTTGTCACTCATCTTCCGATGGCGAGTTCGGCGAACCGGCGTTCCAGAGCGACTCTTCCGTCACGGGCACATGCCTCGCGACCGCGCTGCACGGTGATGGGGCCCCGGTCATCGGGGAATGCACGGCCTCCGTCCGACACTGCGTCGAGCGCTTCGTCCACCTCGCCCCACAGCTGTAGTTCTGCAGCCGCCACGGCCCGCAAGATCGCGGCGGTATCAGTCCGTGTCGAGAAACCCGCTTCCTTTGAGACGCGCAAGCTGCGTCGCGCCAACTCGAGCGCCTCCTGGTGCTCCCCCATCATCATGCAAGTGAACGCCAACGCGTTCAAAGGCCACATCGAAGCGTGGTTACCATTGACCCGTCGAATGAGGATGGCCCGGCGATAGAGGCGCTCGGCTACCTCGTAGTCACCGGTCTGCGTCGCGTAGCTCGCCTCGAGCATCCGCAGGGACGCCAGCTTGGAGACCTGCCCCATCTGGCGGGCGTAGTCCGTCGCATCGTCGAGTGCCCGCCGGACCGCTGGAAGGTCGCCGAGAACCTTGGCGGATTTGGCGATATCCAAGAACCCATGCACGACATCGCGCACCGAACCACTCTTCTTGCGCAGGGCGATGGACTCCGCCCCGTCAGCCTGGGCCCGCTCTCGATCGCCGAGAATCGCCGCAGACAAGCTCGCGGTCCCCAACACGACTGCACGGGAGCGGGAGCGCAGATCGGTGCGGATGAGGGCGCGATCGCAGTGTTCGAGGGTCTCGATGTCCTCGTTGCGCTGTTGGCATTGCATGCCCCGCAACATGCACGCCACCGCGAAGCAGTCCGGATGGTCGTCACGCTCGACGATATCGGTCAGCAAGCGCGCACACGCCTCGCGGTCGCCATCCATCATCGCCATCGTGGCCAGGCAGATATCGATTCGGCTGTCCGGAGCAGGAGGATCGGTGTTCAGCCACGCCTCTACCAGCTCCCGGGTCGGGTTGTCGTTCCAGCCGGCCTCGTACGCCGCCTCGGCCAGCAACGGACGGGCCGCCTCGAGTCGACCCGCACGCCACAGCAACATGGGGCGCTGATCTGCAGGTGCAAAATCGGCTGCGACTGTCGCGTACTGCGCGGCGCGGGAATCCGTCGCGGCCAACTTTCGGAGCGCCGGATCGGACCAGTGAATTTCGCCGTCTCGCTCGAACCAGACGCCGGCCCGAAGCAAGCCGTCAACGTCCAGATCCAGGCCGGCGTGGGTGGCTGCCGCCCGGAGAGGCTCGAGGGCGAAAGCCGGTCCGAACAGGGCGGCCAACACCAACTCTGGCTGATCAACCGAATCGGGTGCGTCGGGAAGTACCCCTGGCAACGCGAGCCCGCCCCTGGTTTCGACGAGCCGCCCTGTGTGTATCAGGCGATGCAGGAGTTCGAACCCAGGGCCCGGGAGAAAGGCAACGTGCGCTGCCAGCCGTGAGCTCGCGGACGGAAGCAGGCCAGCGGCCGTCTCGAGGGCGATGTTCAGATGGTCGGTCAGGGGCCCCACGACAATGTCGCCGTCGCGCTCTCGTTTTGCGGTGACGATCGTCAACACGGCCCGGTCGATATCCGCAATCAACCCTGCCATCGCGCCGTTGACCGACGCGTTGGTGTCGTCCATTACCACCACAACGGGTCGCCGAACACCAAGGGCCTCGATGAGATTCGCGAGCACACCGGCGGCCAGATCCTCGTCCCTGGCAACGGCCAATCGCTGGGCGTCGTCCGCCCCGGAGGCCTCCAATCGAATCGCCGCTGCGCGAGCCACCTGTCCGGCCTGGTGTCCCCGCAATCCCGTCGCGCCGAGCAACCGAAGCGAGGCGTCGAGGAGAGGCGTGGGGTGGCGGCCATTCACGTACACGGTCCAGGCGGCGCCGGCCGATTCGCACAGCCTTCCGAAGCCCCGGGCGAGGGCCGTTCGACCCGCGCCGGCCTGCCCAGTGACCCGCGTGAATCTCGGTTTGCTGGATTCGGTACACTGAACGAGCTCGCCCCACAGGGCATCCAGCTCGTCCTCTCGGCCAAAGAGGGGCGGTGTGCGCAGGCTCGACAGTCGATCAGTGACTCGGATGATCGGGACGTCCATGGGCGTCGGGAGCGCCGGACGAACCCCGTGCATCGCGGCAACGGCCGGTGTGCCCTTCGCTGGGTTCATGGACAGGGAGCGAAGTCCGGCGAGGGCGTCGGCTGCGCAGGCGGGTCGTCGCCCTGGATCGCGGGACAACATCGAGCGAAGCCATGGCTCCACTCCGACGGGAACGTGAGTACGGGGGTCGAAAGTGGGCAGTGGCCACGAGGTGTGGGCGTCGCGGAGTCGATCGGCATCATCGTCGCCGAACGGAGGAGATCCAGTGAGCAGCGCCCAGGCCGTACCGCCTACCGCGTAGAGGTCTGTTGGCGGCCCGTGTTCGCGCCAGCTGGCGGTCCACTGCTCGGGAGCCATGTACGCCGGTGTTCCGGATCCGGCTCGATCGGCGAGCTTCGCCCCCGCGGCGGCGAGTCCAAAGTCGGTGAGTTTGGTGCGCCCGGCTGCATCCAACAAGATGTTGGAGGGCTTCACGTCACGGTGGATGAGTCCGCACGCGTGAACCCAAGCCAGCGTCTCGAGCACGGCCTCGAGCCAGGCCGAGATCGCCGCCCAGTCGACCCGACCGCAGTGTGGCTTCAGCGTGCCTCTCTCCGCCCATTCCAGCGCGAGCCAGGGCGTTCCCGTGGGCCAGGCTTCACCGTCACCGGTTCGCCCATAGTCCAGGACCCTGGCCAGTCCCGGGTGGTCAACTCTCGCCGCGCTGCGGATCTCTGGCAGCAGGCTCGCGCCACCGGGGGCCAATCTCTTTACAGCGATCCGCAGACCGCTGCGATCATCGCGGGCGCGCCACACCTCTCCCTGGCCACCTCGGCCCGCGAACTCCTGAAGGGTGAACGGGCCGACGCTATGGGTCATCGCGAGCAGCCCGAAGCGAGGCCACGTCGATGTCCAGCTCGCGAATCCACCGGTAGAGCGTGCTGCGACCGACACCGAGCTCCGTCGCACACCGCTTCAGATTCAGATCGCTGCCGTGCAACGCCGCCAGCAGACCGGCCCGATCGGGTCTCGGAGTTCGATTGATTCGCGGTTTCCGGGCCAGATCGGTCGAGCCCTCGTCGGCGACCGCCTGGGACAAGAGCAGGATCTCAGCGGCTGGATCCAGGGCGAGTTCGCTCTCGATGAAACCCTGGACCTCGCGCGCGTTCCGAGGCCAGGATCGCAGCGTCAGGTGATGGGCGAGATCGTGATGCAGGCGAATCGGTCGCGCTGCCGAGCGCTGCGCCAGGGCACTGGCGATGCAGGGAACATCTTCGATGCGCTCCGCGAGAGGGGGCACGGCGAGTACCAGCTGGGACAATCGAGCGAACAGGTCCTCGCGGAAGTGCTCCTCTTCCGCCAGTTTACCGAGATCGCGATGGGTTGCCGCCACAAAACGTGTGGTCACCCGAACCCCGTGGTTGGTGCCGACACTTCGCACCTCGCCCTCCTGAATCACGCGGAGCAAACTCGCCTGAAGCGCCGGGCTCGCGTCGCCGATCTCGTCCAGGAGCAATGTGCCGTGATTGGCCTGTTCGATGAGACCGATTCGGTTGCGCTCCGCCCCGGAAAACGCACCGCGCGCATGGCCAAAAAGTTCACTACGCAGAAGGTTTTCATCCACTGCAGCGCAGTTGATGGCGAGGAAGGGGCCCCGGCGTCCGGAAGCATCGTGAAGGAGTCGTGCGACGGCTTCCTTCCCGGTCCCGGTAGCCCCGGTCACCAAAACCGGAGCGTCTCGGGCGGCGTACAGCTTCGCGCGAACGAGCAGCGCCGCCATCGCCGGGCCTATCGCGCGCAGATCTCCGCCGAGATGCAGCCCCCAGGTCGGCGGGCACGTCCGGTAGACCAGCAATACCCGACCGACTTTGATGACGGCACCCTCGGTCAAGACCACTTCGTCCGCTACGCGGGAGCCATTGACGAAAGTACCGTTGCGACTGCCATGATCGCGCAGGGTCGCCTTGCCACGGTTGACGGTCAGCTCCGCGTGCACGGTGCTGATACGGTCATCGTCGAGCGTGCCCGGCCCGAGCACATCGCTCTTGCGGTCCAGCGCCACCTGCCGCGCCTTCCGGAGCCCGCGACGCATACCCATTCGTCCCGGATCGGGGTGCCACGCGACAATGAGCGTCGGCACGTTCGGCTCGGATCGGTGATCGGCAGAACGGGTGTTGGTGGCAGTGACTGTGGGCATGTGGAGCGCGGCCCAACAGTAGCGCACAATCACACCCCTACCACTCGAACAGGCCCTGCAACACCGCGGGCTGCACGTCGCCGTTCCAGTTGCGGTCCCCACCCATGCCAAAGTCGCCTGTGTGGCGGAACGAGGTCATTCGCACGGGCGGGTCTGCGATTTCGAATTCCGACGTGGGCACGACCAGCACGAGTCCGTTGTCGGTGACGATGAGGCGGGCGTCGCTCTCCTGGCTCACGAAGTCGCCATCACGGGCATCGGTGACCTCGAGTCTCCAGCCCTGGGCCGGGTCGTACGCTGCGACATACCAGAGGTCCGTGTCGGCGAAAAAGTCATTTGGGAAGGCTGGATCGGGCACGTAGTTGTTGGACGCGTCGCCATCGGAGTCAAATACGAAGCCGTATTGGTAGGTATGGGTCGGGTCGTCCAGAGGGATTTCGCCGCGGGTCAGGTTGGCGACAAACACCGCCTCCCCGGCCGGGAAGTCCCCGTGTCCCGGAGTACAGAGAACCGCGGACACAGGACCCTCGCCGCAGGGGAAGAGCGGCGCAGCTCGCGCATCCGTCCCGTTGAAGACCTCGTCGACTGCATCTTGATCCACTGACGCGGGACCGGCGGCGAGCTTGGCGCTGGAAGTGTGGTCGTCCTCCTTGGGCTTGGTGCCGCCCGCGGGCGATGAGTGCACGGTGTCGGAGTCGTCGAAGGGATCGACGACCCAGGTGCAGACCTCGTCCGAGTCGAGTTCGAAGGCATCGGCGATGACGGCCAGCGACTGCAGATCCGGATCCTGGCTCCAATCCGCCGTCGGTTCAGAGCAGTCCACAGGTATGGAGATTGGCTTCAGAGTATTTGTCGAATCGGTGACCGTGGTGTCTATGGTCAACACGGTGGTACCGGCCCCCAAACAGGTCACGTCGAAGACGAACTCGGGCTTGAAACCTGCCGTGTAGGTCACGCGTAGTTCCGTTCCCTCGCCGACGGCCACATCGGACACTCGTTTCGATTCGAAGTCCCTCTCTATGACAGCGACGGAGAGGTCGTCGATCCTCAAGGTCGTCACCGTGGCACCGTTGACACCCTCGACATCTCTGATGGTCTTTCCCTCTTTGACGACGTCTCCGGGCTCCTGTTCAGACTCGCGCACGCAACTGCATCCCCCTTGCGTGAACCCGGCGTTGGTGCGCACGCCGGTGAGCGTGTACTTCACGTCGATATTGCCAGAGCGACCTGCTTCGGCCTCGTGTTTGACGGTCGGGGGGCCGACGTCCTCGGTGAACTCTCCGTCGCACGCCAGTGCGACCAGGGCGCAAGTCACCAGCATTTTGGAAAGGGTTGTACGCATGGGTCGCCTCCTGCGGTCGTGCCGCAATGCGAGGGGTGACTGCAGTGTCCGTGCCGGCACGAATCGGCGAAAGTCTGCTTTCGTCCGACGAAGGCGGTGTCTCGATTGTCGTGACACATGTCCCGTGGGACACTCGAAGCCCTCGGAGGGAGTTCCAATGCACAATCGTGGCCGGACCCAAAATCGTGTAACTGAGCTCCTATGGCTCGGTATCGCCGGTTCGATGCTGCTCGCGGCCACACTCGGCCCAAACCCGGTCGCGGCAGCCGGCACGGACCATCGGCCAGTAGCTACGCTGCTGTCGACGTCGGGCGGGACATCACAGAGCTACGCGGACCTCGCCGAAAACCACACCCTCAAGCTGGATCGCGACGAGACCATCCGTATCGGGTGGTTCAAGACCGGCCGAATCGAGGTGTGGAGCGGCCCTGGCAAGCTCGAGGTCGGGGCGGTGAGCGGCATTGGCAAAAAAGCCACTCTGATCGGAGAAGCGGAGTTCGGCACACACGTCGGCACCATCTGGCAACGGGTGTCGGATGTTCGCAATCAAACCGGAAATGCCGAAGAGGTCCGCGGGAAGACAGAGGAGCTCGCGCGACTCACCGATCGAGAGCAGGCGGACGTCGCGGCCAAACGCGAGAGCTGTGAAAAGGTCCGCGGCCAGAGCGTCGGTGACTACCCCTGGGACGCCGATCATTGCCTGTATCTGCTCTTGCTCGAGTACAGCCAATGCACCGAGGCACAGGCCATCATCGAGTCGGTCACCGACCAGTGCGACTGTGCCGCGCCCTTCGACCAGATCCCCTACTGCCCCATCATCGAGGATTAGCCAGGCTGCGAACCAGGCGGATCGACACATTGTGGAATCGCGCCGTCGCCTCTGGACCAAATCGGTTCGCCGAACGCGCATCTCGAGGGAAATCGTAGAAACACCCGCCGCGCTCGACCCGCTGCCGCGCTGGGGAATCGTCGGGCGCCACCACCGTGCTGCCGACTGTCTTCGAACCCTCTGGCGCATAGGGATCTGCACACCAATCGCGGGCGTTCCCCCCCAGTCCACGCACGCCGTAGGGGCTCACATCGAGCGGGAAGTCGTGGACTGAGGCTGGCACCCGCCGCCCATCGTGGGAGTCCCGCATGCAACACCAGGAAGGGTCCAGAAAGTCACCCCAGGGGTAATAGCGACCGTCTACGCCGCGCGCGGCCTTCTCCCATTCCAACTCGGCAGGCAGGCGCCAGGCATGGCCCGTCCGCTCCGAAAACCAGGCGGCGTAGGCGACGGCGCAGTCCCAGTCCACGAGCAGTACCGGCCAGTTCGCCCCCCAGCTGTCGCCGTCGACGTCGGGCCGGAGAACAAACCGACCGTCGTCGCCCCGCCCATAGACCAAAGCGCCGGCTTCTCCCGCGGCGCCGCTGCGCTCTCGAGGCGCGTAGCGCAGGGCGTCGGATTCCCCGCCCCTCGCGACGAGATCGTCGAGGAAGACGATGTAGTCCGCATTGGTCACCGCAAACCGCTGCATGACGAAGCCCGGACACCACAGACGCGCCGCCCGCAGCGCATCCGCCGCCTCCGGGTCGCCGCCGGACTCGAACCACCCCGCGGGAACGTAGCAATCGTCGTCGGAGAGTTCCGAGTCCATGGGGAGATAGACGGCCTGTGGGGACGAGGTATTGGGCGGAACACCGTCCCAGTGATGGCCGCGGCCGATCTGGACCGGGTACACGACCTCTCTGCGCCCCTCGCTTCGCAGCAGACATCGATAGCTCCCCCGCGGGAGCTCCACACGGGTCAGCGGGCTCTCTCCCGCAACGCCGACGAGCACCGGCACCATGCGCCTTTCCCGCACGTCGAAGCGCTCGATCACCACCGTCGCTCCCGGCGGCTCCGTCGCGATCGACAAACGCCCCTGGCCGTCCAGCCACCGCGCGTGCCGACCTCGATCGAACATCCGGAGCAACGCCTCGTACTCAGCCGCCCGGGGTCGGTCGTGCCGGGCCTCAGCGGCCGCCATTGACACCTGGTAGAAAGCCGCTAATGCGTCTCTGGCTTCGGGAAGTTCGGGGACGTGGTAGAGCGCGGTCTGAAGCCGCTGAACGTATTCGAGCTCCGCCAACGCGGCCTCGGCGTCTTCGGTCTGTGCCGAATCGATTTCCACCCAGGCGGCCCGTTTCTCCGCCGTCGGCGCGTTGGCCCTCACCGCCTCGAGCGCCCGATTCCCGGCCCGCCGTCGAAGGGTCGCCGACGCCCGCAACTCCCGCGCGCGAACCAGGAGCTCGTCCGCCGACGCCGCAATCTCCAGGGCACGCTCTCTTCGGCGAACACCGTCCAGACACGCGCGCACGTCGTCGGCCAGGGCGGCCGCGTCCGGATGGCGCCCGTCGGGTAGTGGCGCCAGCGCGCGCATGCAGACCTCGGGCAAGCCCTCGGGAAGCGGCCCCGGCCCTTCGGGTCGACTCGGCTCTCTGCCGTCCATCGCCGCCGTGAGCCTCATGATGGCACTCCCGGCAAAGACGGGCTTGTTCGTCATGAGTTCGTGGAGGAGTGCACCCAGGGCGTAGACGTCCGCAGCCGGGCCCACCGGCTCTCCACGCGCCTGTTCGGGCGCCATGTAGCCCGGTGTGCCCACTGGGCCGCTGGTCCTTGGATCGTCCCAGGTGGGTCCGGTGTCACCCCGTACCTCGCTCGCAATCGCCAGCCCCCAATCCACGACGCGGATCTCGCCGAACTCGCCGACCATGACGTTGTCCGGCTTGAGATCCCGGTGGATGATGCCGCAGTCATGGGCGAAACCCACCGCCTCGCAGACGCGCAGGAACGCGTCGAGCAAGCGGCGTAGCGTCCAACCTCTCTCGTCGGGGTGCCAGGTTCCCCGGCCGGAAGCGCGGTGCACCGAGCGGGCGATGTCCGCCAGTGTACGGCCCGCAACCTCCTTCATCGTGTAGTACAGCCGACCGTCCGGGAAGCGCCCCAGTTCGTGCACGGGAACGATTCCGGGATGCTGCAGTCGTGCCGTGATTCGCGCCTCGTCGTAGAACTGCGCGACGTGTTTCGCGCTCTGGACCAGCTCTGGCCGCACCGCCTTGAGGGCCACATCCCGCTCGAGGAGGTGGTCCGTGGCGCGCCAGACCTCACCCATGCCTCCCCCGCCCAGACGAGAACCGATCGCGTATCGGGACCCATCAAAAACAGCCGTGGTTTCCGCCCTTTCCGAGGGCTGAGCGGCCTCCGTTTTCGCGACGAGCGAGCCATCCAGATGCACCAGGGTCTCCAGCTCGGCGAGGGCGGCCCGCGAGATCCCATGTCGCTGGGCCAGCTCCTCGAGATCATCTCTGCGAATGGTCATTTCTTCCCCCACCGCAGGCTATCTCATGAGCGGGTCGTCACCCGGAGCCAGGTCGCCGGCGTGAGTTCGAGAACGTCACCGACGGAGATCTCCACGGCGCCGGCTGGCAGGTCTCGAGTGGGGGCGTTGGGTCGACGAAGCTTGGCGCGACGGTGCAGCTCGATGCGTCCCTCGGCCAACCAAGTCAAGTGGGACCGACTGAGCATCCAGTCCATGGACGGGCTGTCATCGCGCAGGGGGCGTCCCAACACCTGTGACGCCTCCGGAACGATGACCAGACCGTCTCGTGCGCCCCAGACCAGTTCCAGCGCATTCGCGGGTCCACTCTGGTCGATTTGCGGCTCGGGCGCCGCTTTTACCTGGCCGGCCACATTCCAGGTTGCCTGGCTGGAGAGCGTCGGCACGACCACACCTGCTGAGCCCGGGGCCACAAGACGAAGCCCCGATCCGGGATCTGCAGTGGCGGCCACCGCCACATCATCCAGGGTGAATCCGGGACGCAGGGCACGACCCCAGTCGCGCAGGCGCGGGGTGCCGCCCCTCTCCGCAGGCATGCCTTTGATGGGACGAACAGACTCGCGAAGACCACTCCAGAGCCGCGGGTCGACGGGCCGCAATTGGCCGCGAAGTTGATGGGTCGCCGGCCCGCCGCTGGTCGAAGACGACAGCGCCCTGAGGACGTGCTCTACGCCGACGTGGTTCGATCCCTCCGCATCGGCCATCGACAGCGCCTCGTCGAGTACGCCGGCCGCATCGGGAGCAGGACGAGGCCACCCATCGGGCATCCAACTGGCCGGCGCGACGACTCGCTGCGCGGCACTGACGTCCCCGACATAGAAAGCCAGGTTGTTCCAACGAGATGGAGGTGCAGGGTGAGACAGGCCTCGCACCGTTCTTCGACCCGCTCGAACCGACGCCCCGACTGTCGCACCCTTCACGAGCGACTCGTAGAGGCCCGTCGAAAAGAGCGACAGCGCATCGACGCTCGCCGCCGCGAGGGGCGCCACACATGCGGCGGCACCGGTAGCCACCAGTCGGCCGGCCAGATTCGCGAGGTCATCCGCGGTGACGTGCCCGCCCTCGCAGACATCCAGAACCACGAGCGCCAGGCGGGGCAGGCCATCGGAGAGCAGATGTGCCGTGGTTCCCACCGCCTGATCACCCGACCCGATCAGGAGTGCGCCTTGACCGCCCACCAATCCCCCATGGCAGACGATGTGCAGGATGTCCGCGTAGTCATCGCGAGGGGCCGGAAGGCGCGCATCCCGGGGGTGAAGCCGCTGGGGCATAGCGAGGCCAGAGGACTGACAGGTGCGATTCAGCCGATCGAGAAGCGCCGCGCAAGCCGGATCCTCAGGGGTCGGACACCAGGACAAAACCCGGATACCGTGAGCAGTTGCCGGCGGCAGAGGCGGTCGTCCCGGCACCAGCCTCGCCACCACCATCGACTCGCCGACCTCGAGGGCCTGGCCATCCGAAGTGGCCGCGAGCAGCTCCCACGGCAGCGATCGACCCACTGCGTCGGAGACGTCCAGGATCGCCACCGAAACCGACGCTTCGGTGGCACCGAGACACCGCCCCACTCTGGCGGCGACCGCCGTATCGCTCACGAATTCGCTCAACAACCGGCCGACGGCCTCTTCGCGCTGGGTTCGGGCCGCATCCCGTCCGGGAATGTAGACGACGGCCGAGTCCTTCATCCCGTCCTGGACCTGCTTCGCGAGCCGCCTCGCCGCCTCCGCGTCGACCCGCGAGCGCGTGGGCTTGGTCGACCCATCGCCCACCGCTACGGACCACGACCCATCCGCGTCGGCATGCACCTGAATCATCAGAGCCATCGCTACTCGTCCGACTGACGGATGAAGAGGAACTGGCCCTTGGAATGCGGAGAACGCCACAGCTCTGGGTGTTGCGGGGTCGCCTCCCTTCCCGCCGCCTTCGACTGATGCACGACGGGTTGTAGGAGGGCGGTGTACAGCTCCTGCACGGACACAGCGCCATCGGCGTTCATGTCACCATTGGCCAATCCAGCCCTGGAGGCATCCAACTGGTTGAGGAGGTTCATCGTGAAGACCGAGTTGGTCCCCGCGTATCCCTCGTAAGACAGCTCGTCTCGGCTGGACGAGGTCAGGACCTCCTCGACGCCCCGGTCCCAGTGGTCGTGAAGACTGAAGTCCTGCGCCTTCGCGCCTTTGGAAGGTATCACCATCCCGCTGTGGCACGCGTCCAGTACGAGCAGCGTCTGGGCCGCGCCCAACAACCGCGCTGATTGCCGGATATCTTGCATTTCCCAACCATTTTGGCGCAGTCCCGCCGAGTATCCCTCCAGGGGAGCCCCGGTCGCGAGGGCGTGTCGCATGGGCTCGCTGAGATCGTCGTGAAATCCGGTCGGCGCGATGTACCCCTGGTCGCCAGCGCCGCCAGGCTCGTAGATCACGTAGCCATGCCCCGAGAAGTAGAACAAAAAGGAGTTCAACGAGTCCGAGACGCGTATTTGCTCGTGGATCTGCTCAAAGGCCCGCTGCATGTTTTTCGCGGTCGGCGGAATGCTGTCGTCGCCCGTCCCACGATCGATCAGCAACCGGGTGTCCTCGGCGTTGTACCCATAATTGGAGACGAGCAACTCGTGCACAGCCACGGCGTCGTCACAGGCCCGCTCCAGCAGGAAACGCCCCGGATACGCGCACGCACCTGCCACCACTGCGAATCTGCGCACGCCTCGAGGTCCGTCGGCCTTGGCGAGAAGCGAACGAGACGCGGGGAGATCGTAGGCCCGAGGCGGCTCCGGTTTCTGCACCTGGAAATCGCTGTCCAGCGCGATCGCCGGGTCCGGCGATGTCGAGACCCAGCCCATCAGCGCAACGACGAGCAGACATGCGGCGAGCGTCAGGGACGCCAGGAGGAGGACTTCGCGCGACAGCCCTTCCGGAGCTGTCGACCGAAGCCGGAGTTGCCCCCGCAAGACCGCGGTGACCCTCACCTCCGAAAGCGCAGTTCCACCATGAGGATTGGCGACAAGCGTACCACCGTGACGCCCCCCGTCGTACCACTCCACGTCGCCAGCGCCGCCGGCGGCGGTCTCCGCGGCGGAGAGCGGCTCCGCGAGCCATCCCACACGGAGTTTTCGAGCCGGATCGGCAGTCAGGACGACCTCGCCGTCCTTGCCGACAACCAACAAGAGCGGGAATCCCTCCCCTGCCGGAGTGATGTCGGCGCGCGCCCACAGCTTGAAATGCACGGACAGGGGATTTCGAAGCACCAACAGGAGGACGTCCCGCGGACCCTCGCCTCCGTGAGGGGCTGGAACCGTCGCGCGGAAGATCTCGCCGCGCTCGCGGTCCTCGACATACAAGGCGCGGTCGCGCTCGAGGCGCTGCGTATACCTCGCCAGCTCCACGCGACCCTCCAGGACCGGGTCGAGGAGGAGGTTCGCCCCCTTGCGGGTCGCGGAGTCGACGGTCTCGCAGAGCGCCAGCGCCTCCGAGACAAAGCGATCCGGGTCCGCTGGCAGTGACGATTCCGCCAAGGCGAGAAAAATACCTTGCAAAGAGATTTCTGGCGCGACTCGATCGGGAACGAAGCCCTGTTCCACATCCGCCACATACCGACAGATGGCGTCCCATCCCTCGTGCGGGTCGTCCGCGACACCCATGTACAGGGTCCAGATCGCATCCAGATTTGGATACTGCGCCAACAAAACCCGCACGCCAGAACGGGGTTTTTCCATTCCCCAGCGCGCCCAACCGTCGGCGAGAAAGGCCCGGGCCTGGCCTCCCTGAATGGTCGACGCGCGGGGATCGAGGTCCCACGCTCCGGGCGACGCCGCGCCCCCGATAGTCACCGACCAGTCTTCAGGTAGAACCACGGGTCATCCTACTTCGAGGTGGTACGGTCGGGCCATGTTGCCTCCAAAGCTCGTGGATCGCGCCCTGGCCGGCTACCCGCTGCCCATCGCCGATGCCGTGTCTTCGCTCGAGGCAGCGGCGAGTCCACACGAGGAAAGAGACCGGATCATCGAGGTCTTTCGCGCCTCGATCCGCTTCTTGGGCGCCATCGTTCTCGCGGCCCGACTCCAGCATGGCCCCGGACCCGGCAAGGAATCGAAAGACCTGCCAAACCTGGAGCGCAGTCTGTCCCAGCGAGGGCTCACCGATGGGCAGTGGTACGCCCTGGTTCGCGAAATCCTGAGGCCGTGGGCCAAAGCGGCCGACGCCTACGTGCTCCCCTCTCTGGTTCGTCTCATACACGGCAAGGGTGGATTCCAGGGCAAGGTGATCGATCCACTCCAACAGATGCGCATCAGCGAGTCGGTCCCCCACAGCACCACGGGTGACGAGTCGGACCTGACGGCGATCATGGAGCGCCGGATCCCGCAGCTGACCCTGCTCCTCGAGGCCCTCGAACCGGTCTGGGCGGAGGGGCGCCTGGCGGTGCCGATCCCCTCCGAGCCACCCGCGGCCTGGTCACTCATGCGCGACACCCCATCCCGCGAGCGATGGCGGCGCATTCCACTGGCCAAGCGTGCCGAACTCGGCCGCCCCGTCCTCCTCAATCCCGACGGTCGACCGATCCTCGCACTCCACCCCATCGCCGTCTTTCGCAAGCCCGACGACAACGCGGCAACGGCGCTGTTCCTGCTGGACGGGACAAAGAAGCGGAAGGCGAAGTACGTCGCGATCCCGTCGATGGACACCTGGTCGGATCCGGACCCGTCACCCAAGTTGCGAGAAGCGATCTTCGGCCCTGAAAGCGCTGATCCATCCACCGAGCAAGCCGAGGGAAGGCCCTTTCGGGGACTCAGTCACTTCGGACCCGAGCACGCCGAGCTGTTCTTTGGCCGCGAGACGGAGTCGGAACAACTCGCCAATCGCATTCGGCAGACCGCGCTGGTGACCGTGACCGGACCCAGCGGCAGCGGAAAGAGCTCTCTGTTGCAGGCGGGTGTGGCACCGCTCCTGGACCATCTGACGACGGCGACGCTTCGACCGGGCGGCCAACCGGTCTTGGCCCTCGAGCAGTGTCTGTCCACGGCTCCGAATTCCAACGTGCTCCTGCTCGTGGACCAGGCGGAGGAGCTGTTCACCCTGTGCAGCGACGCCGCCGACCGGACCGCGTTCGCGAAGCGCCTGGTCGATCTCGCCGCCGATCCGTCGTTCCGCGTGGTCATCCTGATACGCGACGACTTCTTTGGTCGCCTCGCGGAGCTGGAGACGTTCGGGCCTCTCATCGAACGCAATGTGAAGGTGGTCCGAACCCCCGATCGCGAGAGCATGGCCAGAGCGCTCGCCTATCCCGTGAGGCCGTTTGGTTTTCGCTTCGAGGACGACGCGCTGGTGTACGCCATGGTGGATGAGGTCCTCGGAGAACACGCAGCCCTGCCGCTGCTTCAGTTCTGTGCCGACCGGATGTGGGACCTGCGAGACCGGGAGTGGAGCCAACTCACGCGGGCTTCCTACGAGGGCATCGGGCGGGTCGCGGGCGCCCTGACCACCCACGCCGATGCGGTGATCGAAGCCCTTCCCCCCGGGAGCGTTCCCATCGCCAGAACGCTGTTGACGGAGCTGGTCACGCTCGATCGAACACGGGCAGTGATTCCGCGCGACGAGTTGGTCGCTCGGGGCGGAACAGGCGCCGCCACGGTTCTCGACCGTTTGGTGGACGCCAGGCTGGTGACCTGTCGAGACGACCCCGCGGTGGGCTCGGTGGTGGCCGAGCTGGCCCACGAGGCCCTCCTGGCCCACTGGGCTCGCCTCGACCTCTGGCTGGTCGCCGATGACGACGGGGCGCGCCTGCGGGAATCGCTTCGGTCGGCCGCGAGGGAGTGGGCGGAACGCGATCGGCCCGCGGGTTTGCTCTGGCGAGGGGAGATTCTCCAGGATCTGCGGGCCTGGATCCGCAGGGCGAAGCCCATTCTTGTCGGGCCGGAGGGGGACTTCGTCGCCGAGACCGAGCGCTTCCACGACACCCAGCGATTCCGGAGAAACGCGGCGGTCTACGGATCGGTGGTGTTCCTGTCACTCGTCGCGTTGCTACTGGGTTGGCAGTGGTTGCAGGCCGAGCGAGCGCGGGCCGGCGAAGCCCAGACCCGGATCGAGATGGACGTGCGGCGCCTGGTCGCGGCCGGCGAGGACAGCGAGCGATCCGGTCGACACGCCCAGGCGTTAGCCCAGTTTCGCGCCGCCGATGCCTTGACTGCCGGCGGCCGTTCGCAGCGATTGTCCGATGGCCTGGAACGCATGGGCCTTCACGACGCGACCGAGTACGTGATCGATGGGCACTCCGGTCCGGTGGTGTCGATGGATGTGCTGGCCGACACGGTGGCGACAGTGACCGGATCGGGCGACGTCCGGGCCTGGAATCTGCGGACGGGTTCGGAGCAGTGGCGGCTCCCCGAGCAGCCCGACCGCGCAGTGGCCGTTCGACTCCTGCCCGATATGGCCGTCACAGTGGCCAGGACGGGCGCGGTGCGCATCCAGCGGACCCCGGGTGGCGAGGTCCTCCTCCTCGTGGCAGCCGATGGCGAGAACACCGACGTTGCCGTCGACGCCTCCGAAAATCGGGTCGTAGTGTCCTCGAGCACGTCGATTCGCACGATCGATCTGGACGACCTTTCGATCGACCCAACACCGCTACCCTATGCGGATTCGGTCGTGGCCTTGCACCGGTCCGATTCCGGAGATGGGCTCGCGGCGGCCCTGACGGACGGTGGAATCGAGGCGTGGACGGCTGGTACCGCAGGGCCGCTCACACTCAAGGACGGCAGGGCGAAGGTCAACGACGTCGTTTTCATCGAACGCGATGAGCGCATCTCGCCGCTTCACAAGCCAGACGACTGGGGCGAAGTGCGCCCGAAACTCGATGCGCTGTTGGCGGATGCCGACTTTGGAGAAGCCGAGGACGAGGTGCCCTGGGTGCGGGAGATGACCTGGGTGGAGACCAGCGCTCCCGCCCCGTTGAGCAACCCCGAGCGCGACCAGATCCGGATCGAGTACGAGCGAACTCTCGCCGCACTGCCCACCAGGGAGGGAGAGGCCGCAGCGAACTTCTACAGCGCATTGAAGGTCGTCGACGACACGATGGGACGCCTATTCAACCGCAGCCGTCGAAAAGGTACGTCTGACGCAGAAGATCTGAAGACTCGGAGAGCGAGAGCCAGCCGATATGATGCCCTGGCGCGCTTCGCCGGATCGACGAACACGGCGACCGGCATGCTGCTCGAGATCGCCTCGGACGGACCCGAACCCTGGCGGACCCACGCGCTGCGAACCTTGTCCAACTGGTTTCCGCGACAAATCGTCGTGACCGCAGACAACGCCGAGCAATTCATCGTCTGGAACCTCGGGACGGGGGACGCGCTGCGCAAGGTCTCGGGGAACGGCGGCGACATCACCCTTGCTGTAGCCACGCCCGACGGAAGCAGATTGGCCACGGTCGCCGAGGCCTCGATCGCCGTGTGGGACCTGACCACGGGTCGGAAACTGCAGCAACTCATCGGGGCGACGGACACCATTGCCACCCTCCGATTCCATCCTTCGGGGGAGTGGCTGGCTGCCGGCACGGTCTCGGGCGACGTCCTTCTCTGGGAGTCATGCATGTCGTGCGCACTGCACACAATTGCCGCGCGGCGGACCAACCCGACCCGAACCCTTCGAGGCCACACTGGCGCCGTCCGCCATGTAAACTTCGACCCCGACGGCAACTGGTTGGTCAGCGCCGGTGCCGACGGCGACCTCAGGATGCGGGACGTCGGTGATCTCCGCTTTCCACCGGCCTATACGCAGACCGATGTGATTGCCACGAGCACGGGAGTCACGCCAGCGGGCATCGACAACCCCTCCCTTGAGGGTGGCCGACAGGAGACGTGGAGGGCGCTCTCTCCGGACGGCGAGTTTGGCGCGATGCCCAAGGGCCGCAAGGACCTGCAACTGTGGGCCGTCGACGGACAGGAAGATTCCTACGTCACCGTCCCCGCCCCAACGGGGCAGGCGACCGTCGAGTTCTCGGCGCGGGGAAAATGGTTCGCAGCCCTCGATCGCGGCGAATTGAAGATCTGGCTCACAGAGAACGGAGAGACTCGGGACGGGCTGCCCGCCGCGGCCAGTGCAGTCTCTTTCTCCGAGGACGAAGAACGGCTCGCCGTCATCGTCGAAGCTGGCGCACAGATGTGGCAACTGAACGACGGAACCCGACTTCACGACTTCGGCAGCGCCAAAGGCCTTCAGACCGTAGCGTGGTCCATCGACGGCGCCGTGGCCACTGGATCCGCAGATGGCACCCTCCGGCTTCACGACCCGGTTTCCGGCGCGATCGAGAAGGAGGTCGCGCACTTCGGCGACCCGGTCATCGCCGTGGCAGTGGCCCCCGGTGGCGTCGCATTGGCCGGCGTCTCCTCGAGCGGAAGCGCGGTCCTTCGCAGGTTCGAGGACGAGCGCGCGATACCGCTCAGTGGACTGCGGCCTGCCGACGACGTGTTCCTGATGTTCACGCCCGACGGGAGCCTCCTGCTCGCCGGCTCCAGCCGGGACGACAACGTCGGCGTGTGGCAGGTCTCGACGGGTCAGTTGATCCGTCGACTCGGCGGCCTCGATGGGGTCGCGGCCTGGGCCTTCGATCCGAAAATGGGGAAACTGAGCGTCATCTCCAACGACAAGATCTTGCGGAGCTGGTCTCTGGCACGCACCGAAGAGTCGTGGACAAACCGCAGAATCTGCCGGGGCAGCTTCGAGCCCGTCAGCATCGCGCCGTGGCCCGACCCCGCTACGATGTGGGCTTCAGAGGCCGAGTGTGCGCCGGATCAGTCTTCGGGAATCGGACAATAGGGAATCTGACCAAACGGCACCGAGCAATCGCATTCGGTGCTGACCGCATCGAGGATCTCGTTGGCGGCGGTGCACTGCTTGTATTCGAGGTACAGCACATACAGACACTGCTCTTGGTCCCAGACCCACTCGGCAGACTCGTCCATCTTCTCGCAATCCTCCCGTCCCTGGGCAACCAGCTCCCGCTCGGCGGGGCTGATTCCCTCGAGCTCCTGGACCTTGCCGCGCACTTCCTCGATCTGACCTCTCCTCACGAGGTCGACGACCTGAAACACGTGGCTCCAAATCACCCCGACCCGCTCTCCATGGGAGCCCACCGATACCAAAGTGGCCCGCTTGCTCGAGGCACCCGCATCGCCGATCTCGAGCTTGCCCGGACCCGTCCAGACCTCGAGCCGGCCACCCGCGTACCAGCCGATTCGGAGTGTTTCGCCCTTCTGAAGCCGGATCTTGTCACCGGACATGAGGGTTTCGTAGTCCGCGACCACCGACCCGGCGGAGGACAACACGGTGGCCACCCGAACGGGAACGTCGTCGGTCCCGGCGAGCGCAACCAATGCGACGACGCAAGCCAGGACGGCAGCGGACAAACGGATCTTCATGGCCTCCCAGAGCCGATACGCGACCCGTGAAACGGTACTCTACGCGGCAAGCTGACGCTTCATCCAGTTCTTGGCTTTGCTCAGGTATTCCCGGGGAACACCGTGTTCGCGCGCGATTCCGGAGTCCGAGTTCCCCGTAGACACCCGCGCCCGCAACGCGTCGCGCAGCGCCCTCGATCGGTTGCCTCCGAAGATCACCGCGGCCTCGTCGGCGAGCAGCTCGACCTCAGTGAGCAGCTCGTTGGCCACCGTCACGTCGTACGGCGTCGTGTGGGTGTGCGGCGCGCAAACGGCGACGAGCGGAACCTCGCTCTGATAGGACTTCCGACGCCATTGGCCACGGAGCTCCCTCCAGGCAACGGTCCGAACGAGGCGCTCGAGCTCCGCCGGTCCACGTGCGGCGAGCCCCTTCTCGAAGGTCTCGGGGCACGCGAGGACCGCGACGAACGCGTTGTGCACGGCATCCTCGGCCCGGCTCCGACACATCCGCGGGAAGCGCCCATTGCACCAGGAGACCAGGGAGTCCAGGCGCTCATTGTACAGTTCACAAACGGCTTCTTCGAGTTCTTGGGCGAGCATGACGGCTCCTTTTCGGATTCGTCATGCGAGGGAGGCGCGGGGCGTTCGTCAATCCGCGCGCAGGGGCTCCACTTCGACCTCGAGGGAGGTGACACCAACCGTGCCATCGGCGATACCGTCGATCAGCGGAGACCAGCGGGCTTCGGGGGCCAGCGTCCAGTCGATGGCCAGATCCATGGGCACCAATGCGACCGCCCACCACTGACGTCCGGTCTGGCCGGAGGCGCGGACCTGAATCCGCCGCTGGCCGTCGGTATCCGCGGGAATGTCGCTCAACGCCACGACCTCCGCTTCGCTGTCGGGAAATCGAACCTCCCAGCCGTCGGCTCCGTGGCTCAGAATTGCGAACCAGACGGATTCGGGCAGCGGGACCGGCGCGATGGCGATCTCGAACAGATCTCCAGGCGCGAGCGGACGGCCCATGATGGCCAGGCGGCGGGACGCGACCGAGAACGTCTGTCGACCGGAGGGCACGCCCGGCGGCGGGATGCGCCACCGGTTGCGCGGAGCGAGCCTGGAATCGACCTCCCGGGCGAGGGCCTCCAGGCGCACGCGGAGCTCGGGGGAGCGCATGAGCTGGGCCTCGACCTCTTCGCGATGACCCGGCTCGAGTGCGTTGGCCAGATAGCGGAGGAGCTGGTTGTCGTTCATGGCAGGTCCCCCAGTCGGTCGCGCAGGATTGGCAACGCCGCGCTCACGTTTTGTACAAAGGTCGGAAATCCGGATTTCGGCGCCGGTATCGCTTCGTGCCAACCGCGCTCGAGAAGTCCGAGAAAGCGAGTCGCGAGGCTGCGCTTTCCCTTTCTGGTTTCGAGGAGCACCGCGAGGGCCGCGAGATCCTCAAACAGGTCGATCGACGACGCGAGGTACACGTCGAGCGCGTCGCCGAGGTGCATTCGCAAACCGTGATAGGTTGCGTTTCGACCAGACTTTCCTTCGTCAGCGAGGGACCTTGGCAGTTCCTTGGAGAGCAATCGTCCCCAGGTCGGATCCTTGTCGCCGGTTCCGCCGAGCTCGACCCAGCGGACCAGGCGCGCGGTCTGGCCCTTCACCACCACCAGCCGCACCCAGGAACCCACCGCGGCGGTAGAGGCCGGGTCCAGCTCCGGGGCCGAGGACACGATGGGTCGGCAGGGCGCTGTGAGCGGTCGCTCGATATCGAAGGGATAGTCGTAGCGAAGCTCGTCCCTCGCCCACGACCAGGCGAGGCGAGAGACGGCCTCTGATGTGCGGGCGTGCAGCCCATCGAGGGCCAGAACGGCGTCGACGAGTGCCTGGCGATCGTGCTCCGCAAGCACGGCCCTCACTCGACTCCGGCTCCGGCTCCGCGCCTGAAGCACGACGTTGACCGATGCGTCGGGGGCAAGGGCGTCGCCCTTCGACCAACAGGCGAGCAGCCGAAAGAAGATGTGCGCATCCAGAAAGGCCTCCGCGGACTCGGGCTGTGAAGCCAGGGCGTCACCCAGCTCGACCGAGCGCCGCGCGGCGTATCGATATCGGGGCCAAAGCTGCGCCACGGTGCGGGCTCGAACGCCGCGCTCGGCGGCGCATCCCGAGAGCACCGCTCTGGAGGTGTCGCCGACCAGCGGCGCAATGGCATCGACGGGACCGGCTCCCGACCCCTCGACGACTCTGGCGGCCAGGGCGGCCCAACCGGGTGTGCGCGCCTTGAAGTTGCACAGAAAGAAGAAGAACGAGCCCGCCAGTCGATCGAACACAGTCGCCTGAACGCCTCGGGGCAGCTTTCGCTGCGACATCACGCCGGCGAACGAGCGTCGCGCTGGCTCGAGATAGGTCTCGTCCCAGTCAGACCGGATCGTCCAGACATCGCGATTCGACCACTTCACCCACATCATGGCTGCCAAAGCGTCCTTTTCCGGATTCAGGACGTAGCTTTTTCGAGACCAGGCGGCCCGCTCGGTGTCCTCGATCCAGGCGGCGATTCCGCCCAATTCGGCCAGTGCCCAGGCGATCCGATGGTGAATCGTCGGTTCCAGCTCCTCCCGACACTGACGGGAGGTGTAGCGGCGGTGCCCCCTCCAGGTGTTCCGGGCATTTTCGCCCGAGGGCGCCCGAATGGCGTCGCCACTGGACAGGGTCGCCGCGAGCGAGCGACGAGAAACCACAGGCAGGTCCGCCTGGAGTCGGGTCAGGCCCGAGTTCACCCAGTCGCCGCGTCGTCCAAATCGAAAGTCCGCCAGCATCGACCGCGCCAGAGCGTCTCGCCCGGCGACGAGCTCCGCCGCTGCCTCGAGAGCGTGGGTGCGCAGGGCGTCCCGGCTGGCGAGGTACACCTCCCAGGTCTGGAGCTTGGGGTGCTGCATGATGGGTCGGTTGTACCAAATGGCGATTGCGGACGAGTAGACCAATGATGCTCCTGGCGGTTTCCCACCCGAGGCATCGACCTCCTGTTCGCCAATTGACGCGGGTGCGTCACAGGTCACCGCGCCCGCGCCAAGGAGCGCCGACCCGCACTCGGAGTCGGTTCATGCATCTACCGGGGACCTGGATCGTCATCGACGCCGATCCGATCGACGCGACGCCCGTTCTCACCGACCGGCTGGTGACCCGCCCGCCGGGAATGGGAGACCTGGTGACGCGCATTCCCCTGGCCCTGGGAGGCCGGGACCCGGTCCTACCCGCCGGCGCGGCCAGTGAGCTCTTGCGCCGCGCCCGCCAACGCCCGGCGGACGAACCCCTCTCCGTTCGGCTCGCGGCCGCCGCCTCCGCATCCCTTTGGTGGTGTGATGTGCACGGAACCGTCGCATGGGACGAAATCGGCGCGGACCTGGCCAGGCGAGGCTTCGAGGTGAGTCGCGGACTTCGCGTATTCGGCACCGCGGGTGAAGCCATTCGCCTGGTCTGGAAACGCCCGTGACCGACTAGAACTTCTCCAGGTCGAGAACGCCGTCGACGATCAACTTCTCGCTCGCGTCATAGTCGAACAGTTCGAGCTCACACTCCCCGACCATGTGATCCTCGTCGTCATTGAGGTGGGCGCAGAATCGGAACCACTGGGTCACATTGCCGACGTCATCGACGGTCGCGCTGAGGTCAGCGTCGAAACCGGTACAACCGTAGTTGTGGTCGCCCGCGAACAAATACACGTTCACGAAGTCGAAATCGTCCCCGCCAAGCCGCATCTCGCCAGTGGCCTCGCTGGTCTCCAGGCTGCCGCCAGGGCCCTTCTCGTAGTTGAGGTCGAAGGTGAGATCTACGTCGACGCCGGAGTCGAGGGCACAGTCGCCGAGCCAATGGCCACTATAGATGACATTGGGATTCTGTTCGGCGCAAGCAGTGAGCGCGAGCAGCCACGCTCCACCGAGCGCCGCCAATCGAATCCTCAACATGTCATTCCCTCCCCTGTTGATTCTACCGAACACCTAGGGTGCAAGCGGGGCCAGCGAGTCCGAGGCGCCCCGAGCCGAGACCAATCGCCGGCGGTAGCCGGATCCCGACTCGGTCGAGACTTTCACAGCAGCGAGCGCACGCCGCCCGCCGACGTCGACGATGACTGTGTGCACGGACTCTTCAGGGGGCTGGAGGAGATCGAGACCCGGAACGATGCCACCGCCAATGCATCGGGCGGTCCAGGTCCGGGTCGCCGCGTCGTAGGCACCTGGGCCCAGCGGGGCGAACTCCACAGCGCTCTGGCGGGCCACCCGATCTGCCCTCAAACCAACCGACAGCCCCAAGACGGGATCCGGGTCGAAAGCGGGTGCGCAGGCCTCTCCTGGATTGGACAGCCGCATCTCCGGAAGCGCCGGACTCAATCGCGGTCGCGGCAGGGAACGGGAACCGGCGAGATCGCTCAAATCGCCGTCCAGCGTCGTCGACAACGCGCTCACGTAGGCATGTTGGTCGGCAACACCCGAGAGCAGCTTCCGCTGAGTAGCCAACCCACGCACGCGATACAGCGCGCCTCCACCGCCAGCGGCGTCGGCTGCCGCTGCCAGGCCCTGCAACCCGATCATCTCCGCCTGACCGGACATACTCGAACGAACCACCTCCTGGACGAAATTAAGTGTTTCTCCTACCCTTTGACCACTCATGCCAGCGGCGTCGACAGCGAGCTGGCCGCGCATTCGGGCGTCGAAACAGACCTGGGCCGTGATTCCCTGGATGCCAACGCTGCTGATCAACACCGGACAGGAGATGAGCGCGACCAGGCCCACTGCACCCCGTCTCACGAGTGGCCTCCCACTACCACGCGAGCCCAGCCACGCACCGTGCGCGCCGGAGCGACGTCTTCGAGACCCTCACCCGCATCTCGGAAGATCAGTGCGGCGGGGTCGGCGCGCAAGGTCGTCACGAAGCGAACCCGAACCTCGAGCACCGCGTCCGCGTCCACAGTGGACCCGTCCTTCAGCGGATGTCCGTCGGCGGTCACGACGATGAAGGTGCGCCCCGAAGCTCTAGAGAGCCCCGCGAAGTCGAGACCCCGTGCGCTGGCGAGCCGATCTGCCGCCGACGCCATAGCCGAGTCTGCGGCCCCAACCGGACCGTGTCGTGGGGTGACCGGAAGCATGGTCAGCGCCGCCTGTTGCCGCGCGCGCTCGAGGGTGCCCGCCTCGATTCGACGGTCCTCGTCGATCCCGGCCAAGACGGTTCTGACGCCCCGAAAGGCGGCTGCCTCCGCCAGGTTGCCGGTCGCGTGGATGACAGCTGATTGATCGACCGCGAGCAGCGATAGGCAGAGCGATCCGAACATCAGAATGAGACGGGGATAGCGATGCACGATGTGCCTCCTCAGGGCAGGGAGTTGAGCCAGACCGCCGCGCTGCTGGCGAGTCCCAGCTGCGAAATGGTCAGCGTGATGCCCATCCACCCGAGGACCGTGAAGGTGAGCATCGCCAGCAAATAGTCGACCCGGGAGTCCATGATCAGCTCCATGAGCGGTCGGTAATGCTTGGCCACACCGACCCCCGCTGTGAACAAATGTCGGCCATCGGAGAACGGCGCGCGAATTGACGAAGGGCAGTCCGGTCCCTCCGGGGGCGTCACCAACACCCCGAGGAACATCATGAGCGCCAACATCAACAGCACGATCGCAATCACCATCGCCTGCCTGGCCACCGCCTGCGGCGAGACCGAATGCCCCGAGGACTACTACGCATCTGGAGACATGTGCCTCGCACTCGAAGACGAGGACGAGGACCAAGACCAAGACCAAGACACCGAACCGCGCCCCCCACGGGGTGATGACGATGACGATGACGACGACGGCGGCGGCACCAGCGGATGTCGCGCCGACCAGGCCAGCCTGGAGGTCCAGAACCACTCCGGCGAGACGTTGGTCATCTTCGAGTTGTCGCGAGATGGAGAGGACTGGCTGAACGTGCTCGGACCCGACAACATCTACGACGGCGACACGACCACGTTCTGCGTCGACTCCGGAGATTGGGAGTACATCTGGATGGTCGGCGACGAGAATGGCTGCGACCTGTACGAGGGCAGCTACTACCTGCCCGGCGAGCAGTGGTACTTCAAGGTGCTGCCGTTCAGCAACGACTGCAGCTAGACCTTCCCACTGTTCTCATTGGCCGCGCCCTCCTTCCCAGGGTGCGGCTTCATTTTTGGCAAGCCACATTCACTTGCCGGAGGCAATCCAGGCGGCCCACGAACCCGGTCGCGCCAGGCCCGTCGCCTCGCGGTTCTGCCGAAGCACGTCGAGCTGCGCCTCCCTCAGCGCCTCCCCCGCGGCAAGGGGCTTTCGCCCGAGGATCCGATCGTACAGCCCGTCCATCAGCTGCTCGGCATCGGCATCGCCCACAGCCCACAATGTCATCACCAGCGATTGGGCGCCCGAAGTCGCAAACGCGCGCCGCAGACCCAACACGCCCTGCCCCGAGCGCACCTCACCGATTCCGGTCTCGCAGGCGGACAACACGACAAGTCCCGTACCGGAGAGGTCGAGACTTGCGACCTCCCGTGCGGTCAGGATGCCATCATCAGGAGCGAACGGATCTGCCGGCCTGTTTGCACCGGCCACGGCGAGCCCCGACAGGAGCATCGGGTCATATCCGACACCTCCCGTACCCTCGAGAACGGAATGGCAACCGGCACTGGTGGCGAAGAATCCGTGGGTGGCAAGGTGGGCAACAGCCTTACCCTGGAGCGCCTGAGAGACAGCTGTCTCCGTGGCTTCTGTCCCTCTGAGAACCTGGAGCGGCTCGCGACGACGCGCGCGTCGCCAGCGGGTCGCGAAGGCCTCGGCCTCTCGGACCGTTCCGGAGAGTGGACTGAAAGGTTCAACACAAGGCGCAAGGGCAGAGCGGACAGTGGCCGCAGCCCCCTCGGCAGCAGCATCGAAGTCGACGCCGCCGAGGACGAATGCGCCGCTCGCCTCGGTCGCGGTCTCAGGCAGGAGGAGGTCGTTGGCCCGGTCGAGATATCCGACGGTGAATTCTTCGAGGAGATAGCGCCCATCACCCAGAGGCAACGCGGCAAAGGGCAGCGCAGCCAGGGGTCCATCCGGAACCACGAGTACGCGGGAAACATCGTCGAGCAGCGGCGCCAGCGGCATCCAGACGCGCGCGGTCACGGGGGCGCCGGCGTCGTCGATGCGGAAATCGGCAACGCGTGGCACCCGCGCAAGTGCCAAACGCCATTCGGCGACTGCGTCGTCGATAGGCCCGGCGGCGCCCAGGTTCACGGCATGAACCGTGCAGTCCTCCGCCATCACGTACGCGAGATAGCTGGCGTCATCACGGACCGAGATCCGTAAAATGTCGACCATCGCGGTGTTCGCTGGCAGGGCCGCGCACAGATCGGGTGGCGTGGCCAGGTGGATCGCATGTTTGCGACGAAATACAGCGCTGGAGGCCAGTAGTTCCCGCTCCAGATCCTCGGCTCGCGTCGAGAGCAAGGCGACCTCTGCCCGGTGTGCCTCCCTGTCGTGCGGTGCCCTCTCAGAGAAGGCACGGCGGGCCAGATCGCGACGCACTTCGGCCAGAGCGCTCCAAGCAATGGCGGTATCAGAATCGAGCGCGGCGAAGGCCCTGGCGTCGCGCTGTCTGGCGCCCAAAGTGCCCTTCCACCGCAAAGCGTGGGTCCAGGCATCCTCCGAGTGCGCAGGGTCGTCGTACGTCGCGAGCCACACGTCCAATGGGCCGCGGTTCTTGTCGAGATAGGCGAGCGCCTCGCGCTCGGAGAGGGCATCGAGGAACGATAGACGTTCCTCGGTGATGTCGAGGGCCTCTTTGCGCAAACGCTGGGCTCCAGCTCCATCGCCGAGGGCCTCGAGCACCGCGGCGAGTTTGCTCAGGCTCAAAGCGACGTCGGGGTGGCGAGGCCCCAGGGCCTCGCGCCGAATCTCGAGGCTCTCCTCCACCAAAGGACGTGCGGCCGCGTAGTCGCCCTGAGCGCCTAGCAGCATGGCCAGGCTGCCCAGGCTTCCAGCCACTTCGGGGTGTCGAGGGCCGAGGACCTCCCGCCGGATGTCGAGGCTCTCCTCGTATAGGGCGCGGGCCGCGAGGGGCTCGCCCTGGTCATCCAAAACCCCGGCGAGATTGTGGAGGGCTGCCGCCACGTTGCGGTGCCGCGGGCCAAAGACCTTGCGCCAGATGGACAGACTCTCCTCGAACAGGAGGCGTGCCGCGGGAACGTCCCCCTGAAGCTGGAGCAAACCGGCGAGGTCATTCAGGCCTGTCGCGATGTTCGCGTGCTCCGGGCCCAGAACCTCACGGCGAATGTCCAGGCTCTCCCGATACATCTCACCGGCGGTTGCGTAGTCTCCCTGAGCTTGCAGCAAACCGGCGTAGTTCTCCAGGATCGACGCGACATGGTGGTGTCTCCGACCGACGGCCTCTACAAAGATGTCCAAGCCCTCCTGGTAATGGGCGCGCGCCGCGACGTAGTTCCCCTCAGTCTGGAGCACGAGGGCGAGGCCAGTCAGGCCGTAGGCCACGTTCGGATGACGTTGCCCCTCCGCCTCGCGCAGGATTCCAATGCTCTCCTCGTACGCTGCCTGCGCCTCTCGGTATTTGCCCTGCGCGAACTGCAGCCAGGCGAGGTTGTGCAGGCTGTTTGCGACATCGGGGTGCCGTGGGCCGAAGTTCTCTCGTCGGATATCCAGGCTCTCTTCGAGAAGTGAGCCAGCCGTGGCGTAGTCCCCTTGCGTCTGAACTACCGAGGCGAGATTGTTCAGACTCTGCGCAACGAAAGGGTGTTTGGGCCCCATGACCTCGCGACGGATCTCGACCGCCTCCTCCATCTGCGACCGGGATGCCGGGTAATTGCCTTCCGCATACTCGAGCAGAGCCAGGCTGTTCAGGGCGTCGGCGACTTCGAGTTGCCGAGGTTCCACACTCTCGCGCCAGATCTCCAGGCTCTCCTCGAGCGCTGGACGCGCCGCCGGGAAGTCGCCTTGGGCCTGCAACAGGCCGCCGAAGTGATTCAAGGTCATCGCGACGTGGGCGTGCCGCGGCCCGGCAGCCTCCCGAAGGATGACGAGGGACTCCTCAAACAGGAGACGGGCCGCGGGGTAGTCGCCCTGCCGATCGACGACCAGCGCGAGGTTGTGTAGCGCGAGCCCGACGTCCACGTGTTTCGGACCCAGGGTTTCCCGATAGATATCCAGGCTTTCCTCATTCAACTGGCGCGCTTCCGCATGTCTACCCGCCCTCGTGAGCAGCACGGCCAGGTCGTTCATGCTTTGAGCTACGTCAGCGTGTCTCGCTCCAAGCGTCTGCCGACGAATGTCGAGAACCTGAGCCCCGATCACGGCCGCGTCCTCGTATCGGCCAGCCTCGAACAACGCGTCTCGTTGCGACACGAGAGCCTCGACGGGTTCCTCAGCCCGGGCCGTCGACACGCCACCAAAGTGGCAGATCGCAAAGTAGAGAAAGATGGCGCGCCCTCCGCGCATGCGTCTCCCGGTTGGCCATGAAGCTACCACCACGATGGGCACCGAGGGGGCGCGCGAATTGACGAACGGCGTCCGACTCCCTCCAGGGGTGTCACCAAGCATGAGAGACCCGACAATGAGCGCCTACATCAACAACGCCCTCGCCATCGCCACCATCGCCATCATCGCCACCGCCTGTGGCGAGGTCGAATGTCCAGACGGCTACACCCTCGATGGAGACATGTGCCTCCTCGACGACGCCGACGACACCGACCAGCCCCCGCCCGATATCGGCGACGATGACGACGACGACGGCCCCCCAGAGACCACCCCACCAGAGACCGGCTGTACCGCCGACCAGGCCATGCTCGAGATTCAGAACCACACCGGGGAGACCCTGGTCATCGCCGAGATGAGCCGCACCGGAGACGACTGGGTCAACCTGCTCTACAGCGACAACATCCGCGACGGGAAGTCGGTGACCTTCTGCATCGATTCCGGCGAGTGGGATTACCTGTGGTTGGTCGGAGACGAGCTCGGCTGCGACCTGTACGACGCCGGCTACTTCAAGCCGGGCGAGGCCTGGTACTTCAAGGCCCTGCCCTTCGGCACCAGCTGCGAGTAGACCGAACCGTGACACATACATGGCCGCGCCCTTCGAGGGCGCGGCCCTTCTCATTGCTAGGGCGGTCGGATAGGACGGGTGAATCTCCAACTCCGGCCATCCCATGACGACCGCCATACTCGCAATCCTGTCCTTTGTCGCCTGCAAGCACCAACCGCGCGAGCCCGTGGAGGTCGACACCAGCTCCACGACAGACTCGGATTCCGACACCACCGACACCGACACCACCGAACCCGATCCGCCGTACAACGGACCCTGGGAAGAAGTAGTTCCAATGCCCGATGGCGGCGCCTGGCCCGCTATCGGCGTCATCGGAACAACGGTGCACGCCGTGCCAAGCAACTCCGTGGAACATCTGGCCTTCGACGTGACCAGCGACACCGAGTGGCAGACGCTCACCGAGATACCATCCCTTGCGTACTACCGAACCGGCGCCGCAGTGGGCGATGTCTTCTATGTGATGGGCGGCGGCAGCCCCGACGCTATCGATTCCATCGACTGGGTGTACGCCTACGACGCGGCCAGCGACACCTGGAGTGACCCGCTGGCCCCCATCCCGACCCCCAGGGGCTACGTCACATCGGCCGTGGTCGATGGCGAGATCTTCGCGATCGGCGGTCCCAACATCGCAACGAGACCTTCAGCCGAACCGTCGAGGCCTACGACCCGGTTGCCGATTCCTGGCGGACCGGAGCGCTGCTTCCGAGCGACACCATGTGGCCGCTGTACAGCGCCATCGGCGTGGTTGACGACCAAATCGTCAAGCTCGGAGGCGGGATTTCGAACAATCCATTCGATACAGCGATCGTCTACGACGTCAGTGATGACACCTGGACCGAGCAGACGCCGCTACCCGTCCCCAACCACGGCCCGGCCGGCGTCGCCCTCGATCGACAGGTCTACACGATCGGCGGCTACCTAAGCGACGGCATCACCGATCAGGTGTGGATCTACGACGTGGACTCCGACAGCCACACCGAAGGGCCCGCCCTGCCCTACCCCGTTGCGTATTCGAAGGCGGTGGCGATTGAAGGCTGCATCTACTTGATCGGCGGTCACGACAACGCCAACGACGACGCGTCGCTGACCTTCTTGAAGTGGTGCCCCTAGCTTAGCTACACGCAGATCTGGATCGCGAGGTTGCAGGTCATGCCGACCGGGCAGTCGTTGTCGGTGATGCACGGGATCATGGGCGTCGTGGAGCCGGTGTCGGTGTCGGCATCCGCGTCGCTGTCGGCATCGGTGTCGGCGTCCGAGTCGGTGTCGGTGTCGGCATCGGAATCGGTGTCGGCGTCTGTGTCCGTGTCCGCGTCGGAAGCCGTTCGCAGGTCGGTCTCAGTCGTGTCGGCGGAGTCGGTGCCTTTGACCGCAGGGGTGCAGCCCAGCGCGATCAGCATCGAGACGAGCAGGAGGAGGGCGTTGCCGTTCATGCGCCCATTCTAGCGTGCTCAGAGCGCTTCGCGCGGCACCCCCCACAGGCCATCGCTGTTCGGCCGGGCATCGGAGGTGTGACAGGTCGTGCAGGGAGAGCAGTCGTTGGTGTCGGGCGTCCCGTCGTCATAGTACTTCCCGAACCACCAATCTCGCCCGTTCTCGTCGGCGTGGTCCGCCCCCAGCTTGACCTGCACGGTGTGGCCCTCCTCGCGGTTGACGGTCTCGTGCACGATGAGGGTTCCAATCGGGAACTCCGCCGACAGAATCGCCTCGTGGTCGTACGGGTCGACCTCCATGTAGAGGTCTGCGGCGTCCATTTGGGGGCCGGCCGACAGTACGGCGTTGTTGATCGGGACCGGCGACACCCAGACGTTCCGGAGCAGATTCGGTCCCATGGTCTGAACGAATGGCACGGCGTTGATGCGCACCAGGGAACCGTCGTCGAAGGACCGCAAGACCTCGACGACCGCCAACTCGTCGAACTCACACCCCTCGGCCCCCTCGACGAAACCCGGCGGGCAGGCTTCCTCTTCGACGCCGACGAGGACATCATTACAACCGGTGAGAAGAATCAGGATGGACGCGAACATGAAGACCTCCGGACGGGTCCGACTGTCGGACCCACCACTAGGTGTGCATGCGGACCATTCCGTCACGACTTTCCGGCGCCGAAGTCAAATTCGGCACCCCCCGACTCGTTAAGACGCCTCATGGGACTCCCCGACCGCCGTGCAGACCGCACAACTGACCCCCTGCAACCTGCGATTCGGGCCACCACCCTCCACGTCTCGGCGGTCGACGAGGGCCAGCGGCAAGCCATGTGGGAGATCTTCGACAGATTTTACGCCGATGCGGACCGGGCGCGGTTCGAGGCCGATCTGAACGAAAAGGAGCACGTGTTCCTCCTCCACACCGGCGACCTGCTCTGCGGCTTCTCGACGGTGTGCGTCGATCGGGTCAGGGTTCAGGGGCGCTCGGTGATCTCCATCTTCTCCGGCGACACCGTCATCGACCCCGACTACCACGGACAGACGGCGCTGCAGTGGGCCTTCTTCAAGTACATCGTCGCCACCAAACTGCGACATCCACACCGTATGGTGGTCTGGTTCCTGATCTCCAAGGGGTACAAGACCTACCTGCTGCTCTCACGGAACTTCGTGACCTTCTTCCCGGATCGTCGACGAGCCACTCCCTCCTGGGCGAAGGAGCTCATCCAGACGTTGGCCCAGCGTCGGTACGGGGGCGCCCTCGACCCGGATCGACTGGTCCTGAGGTTCGACAGCGAACACGAGCACCTGCGAGAAGACGTCGCCCCCGCAGAGGGCGAGCCCGACCCCGACATCCGCTTCTTCGTCCGTTGCAACCCCGGACACGCCCGCGGCGACGAGCTGTGCTGTATCGGCGTCGTAAACTCCAGGTTGTTACTAGCCTATCCGCTCAAGCTGCTTCGCAGAAGAGCGTGAGGACCACCTTCCAGTAGCGCACGTGATCGAATCCAAAACCACCCATTGCGGGCTGGGCGTGATCGATGTGCGGCAGGAGGATGTGAGGAAGGTCCGGCCAGACCAGATCCTCGAGGAAGAACTGGCCGTCGTGGGCGCAGCCCGGTCGAATCTCCCCCAATCGCTCGTGGAAGGAGTCGAGCCAGGTCGTCGGTTGGCTGGACCAGGAGGCGGTCTGCCAGACCGGATAGTCTCGTTCGATGCCGTCGATCTCGGAGATCAGGCCCGCCAGTGCCGAGGTGAGCTGTCCCCCGCCAGCGTGGGCCCCGACCGCGTAGATGCCGAGGCGCTGGGTCCACTCCTCCACCCAGCGGCGGGTACTCAGGCTGTCCTCGTGGGCGCGGTCCAGCAGGCTCTCGAGGACAGCGGACGGGCCACGAGGGGTCTGGCTGAGCACCACTCCGACCACCCGGTCGCGAACATCGGCATGCAGATCGCACAGGCGCAGGCTCTCGAGCCCCCCCTTGGAGTGACCACAGAGCACCAGCGCCTCGGGGCCGTCGACGTGCCTGGCTAGCGTCTCCACGTTGGTCTCCACGGTCGCCGAGGTCGAGGTCGGCGCGATGCCGGCGGAGATCCCCAGCGCGGTCAGCGCTCGAGTCGGAGCGACGAGATTTCCCGGCATGAGATTGCCGAGGAAACCGCGCACGAACACCACGCGGACATCTCCCACGGCCGCCGATAGCCGACCGTCGAGGGTCTCTTCGTCGGCGGTCCACAGCGCGCTGAATCGCTCCGTCACCGCCGGATCGGGTCGTTGGAAGGCGGGGGTGGCGGGCCAGCGCTCGCGGTAGTCCTCGAAGTCGCCGGGAGTCCACATGGCACACCGCTAACCCGCCAAGCTACAGAGCCCGCGATGCCCGCCGATCCCGTCAGCCCCTTCCCCGACACCGAGCCCGCGTACGCCGATCTCGGCCGGTATGGGACACAAAACCTGATCATCTGCGCCATTCAAGCGACGCTCTGGGTCGCCATCCTGAGCGCGCTGGACGCCTCGGAGTCGTGGTGGCTGACGGTGCCGCTGCTGTTTGTGTTCTGCACCCTGATGCAGGGCGTGTTCACGATGATGCACGAGTTCTTCCACATCAACGCCCACAAGGACTTCCGGGTGAACTACGCGATCGGCGTAGTCGGCTCGACGCTCTTCGGCACCTCGGCGACCCTGCACCGCATCAACCACTGGGGCCACCACATCCGCAACCGGACCAAGGCCGAGCAGGGAGAGTTCATCCTCCCCGGCGAGAACCCAGTTTACAAGGTATTCCTGTACTACTTCGCGACCATGGGTGGGCTGTGGATCGGCGGATTGGTCTTTCCCTTCGTGAGCTGGGTCCTCCCCTACGCGTCGGTGAAGTGGCTCCGCGGCCACAAAGAGCTGAACACCTACTCCGCGGCCTTCGAGCAGTTCAATGTGCGCGACTGGTGGCGAATGCGGTTCGAGGCCCTGGGACTCGCGGCGTTCTGGGCCCTGGTCCTGGTGTGGGGTCCTTGGCAGTGGACCACGCTGGCGATGGCCTACGTCGCCTTCGCCTACCACTGGTCTGTGCTCCAGTGGATCTACCACCTCCGCACGCCGATCGATGTCGTAGAGGGTGCCTACAACCTGCGTCTTCCCGCGCCCATCCGCCTGGCCTGGCTCAACTTCAACTGCAACCTGACCCACCATCGCAAGCCCGATGTTCCCTGGCAGGAGCTGTACGCGCAGACCGACCAGAGCGAGACTCAGCCGCTCTGGTATCGCTATCTGCTGATGTGGTTACCGCCAGGGCCGTACCCCGACGACACCTCCGTCCTCGACAAGACCTACTTCTGATGCCCGGATCAGTTTCGTGACACGCAAGCGCGCCACTGGGAAGATTCGCTCGGTGCGCACCGGGCTGCTCCAAGGGGGATGGCTCGCATCCCAGATGCCGGCGTCGGTCCGATTCGGTCGAGCCTGCCGGTCGCTGGAATCCACCCAGAACCGCCGCCTGAAGACGCTCATCAGGATCATCGGTCCGACAGCTATGGGCCGCGAGCTGGGCCTGAATCGCGTCGATGGTCCCGCATCCTTTCGGAGGATCCCGGCCGGAGACTATCCCTCACATGAACCCTGGATAGACCGCGTAGCCGCTGGAGAATCCGAAGTCATGACGACGGAACAGGTGGAGATCCTCGAGCGGACAGGCGGCACGGGCGGCGCGACCAAGTGGATCCCCTACCCGGCGCGCCTGCGTTCGGAATTCGCCGAGGCCGTTGGGGTGTGGATGGTCGATCTGCACCGGCATCGACCCGATCTGCTCGGCACCCGAAGCTACTGGTCCGTCTCGCGCGCGACCCGGAGGCCGGAGGCCACTACCGGCGGTTTGAAGGTCGGTTTCGACGACGACGCGGAGTACTTCGGGCCGGTGGCCAGACGGGCGATCGGTCGCCTGATGGCCGTTCCCGGGGACGTCGCACAGAGCCCGACCCTCGATGCGTGGAGACAGCGAACGGCCACCCATCTCATCGAGCGTGCGGACCTGGGACTGATCTCGGTGTGGAGTCCGACCTTCCTCACCCGATTGATGAGCTGGATCTCCGCCCATCGGGAAGAACTCGCCAAGGGACTCTCGGCAGAGCCCCAACGCCGACTCCACCGGGCCGGATTGAGCGGCGAGGTCGTCGGTTCCCTGCTCTGGCCCCACCTTCGCGTGATCTCTGCCTGGGGAGACGGATTCGCCGCCGGACTGGTCCGGCCCATGATGGCCAGATTCCCCGGCGTCGAGTTCCAGGCCAAGGGCGTTCTGGCCACGGAGGGCGTGCTCTCGTTTCCGCTGATCGGTCGGCCCGGAGGCGCGCTGGCGGTCACCTCCCACGTGATCGAACTCCGAGATATCGAGTCCGGAGCGGCTTTGTGGGCCCACGAGGCCCGCGAGGGTGCCCGCTATCAGCCGCTACTGACCACCGGCGGAGGCCTGGTTCGCTACGCGTTGCCCGACATCGTCGAGGTCGTCGGCTTCGTGGGCCAGGTGCCCCTGATCCGGCTGGTCGGACGGACCGACAAGGCCTCGGACATGGTCGGGGAAAAGCTCACCGAGGAATTCGTCGACCAGGTCTTCGACCGCCTCTGGGACCAGCGGCCCCCGTTCGCAATGCTCCTGCCCACTGAGCGCCCGCACGGCTACGTTCTCGTCGTGGACGGGGAGGCACCTGCAGCTGAGGCCGTCGATCAGGCCCTGAGAGAGGCGTACCACTACGACTACGCCCGCGATCTCGAGCAGCTGGCACCGGTGCGCGTCTATGAGCTGCCCGACGCCTGGTCCAGATGGGAGTCGGCCATCGAGGGGGCGGGCCTGCTCCTCGGAGACCAGAAGCCGGGCGCCCTGGAGCTGCGCACGTCCGTGGCCGCCGCCTTGCTCTCTACTCGAGGACGAACGGGAACGTGAGGGTCCTGGTCTCGCTGCTGGGCGCAAACCGGATGCCCTCCGCGGCTGCCGACAAACACCTGTTGAGAGCCGAGTCGGCGAATCGGGCCTGGGTGATGGCCGCGTCGCTGACCGCGCCAGAGGACTCCAGGGTGAAGCGCAAGTCCACGCGAGCTGGGAGTGCCCCGGTAGCCTGATATTCGGTGTAGAAACACTTCTTCACTTCAATGCTGTTGCGCAGGGTGGTGTCGATTTCGCGTTGCCGGTCCGCGTCGATGGTCGGCAGCGTGTCGTTGTTGACAGGTGGCACAGTTGGCGAGGACGGCGTGTCGTCGTTGGCTGGTGGCCCCGTTGGCGACGGCGATGGGGGTTGTTGTGTGGTGCCGAAGACCGGCGCTGCCTCGACACCGGCAGGTCCCAGGATGATGTCCTCGCCAAGCAGTTGCGGTACTTGAGTCCGTCCGTTCACCGTCTCGAAAATGGCATTCGACGCATAATCGACGGCTTCGTGGGCGGTCACCTTGCCATCGCCGTCCTTGTCGCCCCAGCCACGGAGCGCACCGAGCACCAGGTAGCTGAATGCCGGGCGGCTACCGTCCGAGAGTGGGCCCGCAAACTGATCGGACTTCCCCGCCGTCATGGTGATGACATTGGAAGTGGGAGTCACCGCATACGATGGGATCATGGGCTGCAGTCCCGGGACGAGCACGCCCCCACTCGACTTCCCCGAAAAGCAAGCGTCGATGACCATTACGGTCTGGGAATGTTTCCCCTGCAGCCCGTCGAGGAGTTCCTTCTGAGTCACGCTGCGCGCGTAGATGCTGTTCGCCGTCTGCTGGGCGTCGATGCCTACGAGCAGGCCGTCCTGTCCATCCTTCGACGGAGCTCCGTGGCCGATGTACACAACCCAGATCGTCCCGCCAGATCCGACGCGCGCACCAACGCCCTGCGCGGCGTCGAGGATGTTCTCGCGCGTTGCGTCGGTACCGGCCAGAACCTTCACCGTACCCACGCCGCGAGTCTCACGCAGGTAGCGATTCCAGGCCTGCGCGTTCAATCCGGCCCCGGGAATATCGGGAGCGAAGATGTAGTCCTCGGCAGCGATAATCAGCGCCGCGTCTTGCGGCGCCGATCCGGTTCGCGCTGGCGGGGTCTGGATGTCGGGCCAATCTGCAGCGATGGCAGACCCGAATGCCAGCATTGCTACGGCAATCACTCTTATCCGCCCTCCGCCCAGAGCTTAGCACGGGCATGCACGCCCGTGGCCGACGCCTTGCTCGCGGATTAATCGCCGACAGCGGAGGATTCATGCGCGCCGACAGTGGCCTTCTCAAGGAGTCCTGGTACGCCGCCGGCACGGCCGACGAGATCACCGATCGCAAGCCGGTCGGCCGCACGATCCTGGGCGAGCGACTGGTGCTCTGGCGAGGTGCCGACGGTCGCGCCGTCGCCCACGCCGACCGCTGCATGCACCGCAACGCACCGCTGTCGGAGGGAGAGCTGTTCGACGGTCGCATCGGCTGCCCGTACCACGGCTGGGTCTACGACACCGATGGCCGATTGGTCTCCATTCCCGCCGAGGTCGACGGGTCGAAGCCCCCCGAGGTCCGCCTGCCCTGCTGGCCGGTCATCGAGCGCCACGGCCTGGTCTGGGTGTGGATGGGAGAGGGCGAGCCCGACCCCGACCCCTTCCCGATGCCCTATTGGGATACGCCCGGTTGGAAGGCCTATTACATGGTCACCGAGTTCGACAATGGGGTCACCCAGCTGGTCGAGAACTTCATGGACGTGCCCCACACCGTCTTCGTGCACAAGGGCTGGTTTCGCACCGCCTCACGCAAGCAGGTTCGCATGACTGTGGAGCGGACCGACGACAGCGTATTGGTGACCTACCACCAGCCCGATGACGAGATCGGCTTCACGGGCCGGATCCTGAATCCGAGCAACGAGCCGATGGTGCACACCGACAAGTTCTACATGCCGAACACGACCCGGGTGGACTACCAGTTCGGGCAGCGTGGTTTTGTCATCACCAGCACCTGTACGCCGGAGGGGCCGTTCAAGACGAGGGTCTACACCCTGATTTCCTACACGCTGTCGTCGCGGATGGTGAATCGATTGATGCGTCCGTTCCTGAAGTTCTACACCCGAAGGGTGATCCAGCAGGACGTGGAGATCATGGAGGTCCAGGGGCGCAATCTGAAGGCCCACACGGCGGAGTTCTTCCATCACAGCGAGGCGGATCTGCACCACATCTGGATCGAAGAGCTGCGGGAGTGGTCGAGGTCGGGCGGAGTTGGAGAACGGCCTGGGGCTGAGACTCGAGACGCTGTTTTCTACATCTAGGCAGGCCGATGAAAAACCCTCGCAAGCTCGGATTCTCCACGCGTAGGCAGTTGAAGGGGACTCGCCGAGTCACAGCTGGTCTCAGACCCGGTCCCTAGCGACGACGCAGGTGGATCTCCCACTTGCGATTGACGTTGCTGGCGCTCTCGCAAACGAATGTCGGGTGGTCGAAGTCCTCGACACCGGTCAGGCTGTAGCCCTTTCCCCGGAGAATCACCGTCTGCAGGGATGGCGAGGCGCTGTCGAGCCCGGCGACCAGGTCATCGCCACCTGACATGCACGAGAGATCCGCCGATATCAACGCCGACCCGAGATTCAGCAGCTCTCCGGGCAGGGCCTCTACGCTGGTGACAACCAGGTGTTGCACCGTGTCGCTCGTCAGCCCGCGACTGTCCACGGCCCCCGCGAGGGTGAGCTTGGTCGGCGTCCTTGACCAGGCCCGTGATGCGCGCGTACCCGTCCCAAGACGGCTCCGCGCAGAGCGCTCTCACCTCTTCGAGGGCTGATGGCCCCTCGGCCTGGAGCAGGATCTTGTAGTGCGTCGGGATCTTGCCGGCGGCTCGAACCTCGGCGACCGTCCGCTCCACCCCAGCAATACAGCACAGACAACGCCTCGATCTGGATGGGTTCGAAGTCGGCTTTCTTGCGCTTCATGGCCCAGAAATCGCCCTCGGACATCTCCAGGGAGGGCTTGCTCTTTCCGGGAAGGAAGGCGCACCCGGTCGAATTTCCACTGTCCACGACGACGACGATGGCTACAGTGCCTCCGCCCTCATTGACATATTTCTGAGTCGTATATGTCCGACTGAACCCGCTCAGAGCCCCGAAGGTCGGCGTTGGCGAGATCCCCATCGTGGAGCAGCGCCCGAGCCGTGGCCCCGATCAGCATCAGAATGTAGGGGTCGGGTGGGTTTTCGCAGCTGAAGGTGAAGGAATTCGCGCGGCGCAGTTTTTCGACGTTCATGGGATGCTCCTTTCCCGCCTGATAGCTGCGCATCCGCCTCAATCAAAGATCTGCAACATCGTGAAATGTGGGTCCCGTTCTCCGAGACTCCGAGTGGGTATGGCCTTGAATCGGCCCGGACTCTGGTAAAATCCATGGTCTGCCCGAGATTGTTCACCCACTTCTTGAGAGACCGCTTCGAATGAAAACGACTCTTCGTGTTTTGCCCTTCCTGATCTTCACTTTTACCGGGGCCTGTGACGACGCGACCGAAGGGCCGGGGGACAAGAAAACGGACACCGATACGGAAACGGTCACGGACACCGATACCGATACCGAAGACGACGTCAACCCGTGCAACCCCGATGATCTGCAGGATCCGGACAAGCCGGAGATCTGGGAAGCGCTCGGGAATCTTCATTGCGACCACGCAGACACCCAGGTCCAGGCCGCGGCCGACGTCACCGAGGGGTCGAGGGGCTTGATGGAGGCCAAGCTGCGGCCCATCCTGAATCCGTTCTCCAACCATGGCATGTGCCCGGTCAACGCGCATTGGCACCTGGGTGCCGAGCACAAGAACACTGGCACATTCGACATTCTTGGCGAAGAGTGGATGGCCGATCACGATCCGGACTATCAAGACGAGTGGACAGATGTGGAGCCCGGAGAAGAGCCTGAAGAGCCCCCGGAGCCCGGCAACTTCTGCCACGATTACGACGACACCGATCCCATGTTCACGACCCCGTATTCGTGGCAGCACTGTGAACACATGAAGGTCGGGTACACCTATGAAGTCCACTGGCCCCACTCCAACCTGGGCATGTGCGGCACCAAGTGGCAGTACCAATCGCACTTCATGAACGGTGTCCTGTGCAAGGCCAACCAGAACTACACGACCCCGGAAGCGGCGGTCGACACGGTGTTCGAGACCAAATCCACCAGAATCGGCGTGCAAGCCATGGTCTTCACGGTCGTCAACGATCCGGCCTTCGACTACCCGGACTGGAATCCGCTCGATGGATGGAACCCTGAATTAGCAGACAACATCGCCATTTATCAGGGCTCGACCACCGGCCAGATAGATGGCAACAATGACTGTCGTGGCACCGGCGGCATGGTCACCTGGCAGGTGGACCGGGGGTGCCATTTCATCTCGGCAAAGGCCTTCGACGGCCTGTGCGAGGTGATGCTCGAGCAGAAGGTGGAAATGCACAAGGACATACACCCGCACAACGCCCGCGAGACCACCGACCCGTCCATCACCACGGACATGCGCATGGGACCTGGCGTCTCGGACCTCTAGAGACCCGATCAAGAGTCGGGATCGACCTGAGCATCGAGTTGTGATCTAACAGCACCGTTTCTCCGGACGTATCGTCACGTTCTTCTAGATGAGGATATGCGGGCCGCGCTACGTGCGATGTATGCGGCAAGTGGTCGTGGGCGAGCAGTTTGCCCCGAGCGCCTGGCGCTGGCGTTGCTTCTCCAGGTCGCGTTCCACGTGGCCGATCAGGATGTGCCTGTTTTGACGGCCGTGGACCGGCGTTGGCGAATGGTTCTTGATTGCTTGGATGCTGAAGTCGACGAGGCCGCGTTCAGTCAGGGCACCGTCTTCCACTTCCGCGAGCGAGCTCGAGACCATGGCCTCATGAAGAAGCTGTTGGACCGAACCGTTCAGTTGGCACGTGAAACCAAGGGATTCAGCGACAAGCGCCTCCGAGCGATGATCGACTCCAGTCCATTAACGGGCGCTGGGCGGGTCGAAGACACCTTCAATCTGATCGGCCGGGCTATCCGAAAACTCGCGGAGACTGCAGCGCGTGAGGCGGGGCGTGAGCCGGAAGAGTTGGTCGGTGAACTCCCGTTGTCGGTCGTCTCCGCGTCGTCGGGTCTCTAGTGCGACAGATCGGAAGCGCCCGACTCTAAGGAGGATTGGCGGACTGAAGTGCTGGTGCGCGACCCTTTGGGTACGCCCCTGCGAATCCGCTGTTGATCGACGCCATTCCCAAACCGCTACCCAAGTCGCTTCGACCAGGTCATCGGACCGTCGCTGTGCCCTGCCAGACCACCGAGCCGCCCAGATCGTCGACAAAGACGACAAAGAGCTCAGATTCCCCGGCCTTATTCGGCGCGTA
>Ga0315336_1001243_pt1 | contig 52755 bp, 43 predicted proteins | sample ASW5metaG_FD_204512 | JGI IMG/M metagenome (GOLD analysis project Ga0315336, IMG submission 204512) | Ammonia-oxidizing marine archaeal communities from Monterey Bay, California, United States - ASW #5 | ecosystem: Environmental > Aquatic > Marine > Intertidal zone | place: USA: California...
GACAAAGATTGGCCGGATGCCAATGGTAGACCCATGGACGGCTCCCAATCCAAAGACTTTACCGTCGTGCCTCCTGACCATACGACGCCTGATGTGCTTGAATGGTTGATCAACAAACCACCAGCGAACTCGACGAAACCGTTATTTGTCGATTTCAACGAGCCTATGGACTATTCTTTGGCGGATAAGATGGTCTGGGTCGAAACCGAACCGGGAACGATCTTAGAGGGAAAAATTGAACTTGCCAACGATGAGATGCGACTTGTTTTTTTTCCGGACAACTTCAAATGGACCCCGGGAGAATACGCCGTAGGGGTTCATTCGCGTTACGAAGATCTGGCTGGAAATCAACTGGAAAAACCCTTCGAAGTTGATGTGCAATCACGCCCAGAAAGAACGGACGAGGTCGAACTTTACCGAATCCCGTTTAAAATTCCGTAGGTGAATGAAGTTGTCCGGATAAACCTTTTCGCATTTCGGCGAGTCAAATCTCTATCTGTGTCACGCATGTTGGAGTTAGCCCTATGATTATCGACGCCTACGAAGTCCCCAACGGAAAAACCGTCGATGCGGAGATCTGCATTATCGGCGGTGGAATCATCGGAATCGCTATCGCCCGGGAACTCCGCAGCCGTGGCCTTGGAGTGACCATTCTAGAAAGCGGCGGAAAAGAGATGGAGCAAGACTCCCAATCCCTATACAAAGGGGACGGTCGCATTTTCGAGACCGGTAGCAACAAGCGGGAATTGCCGGACTATCTTCATCAATCACGATTGCGCCTCCTTGGTGGTTCGGTTCACGGTTGGGGCGGAAAGTGCGGTATCCCCGATGCCGAAGTGTTTGAAAAACGTGATTGGATTCCCAACAGTGGATGGCCCTTTTCCCGGCAAGAGTTGATGCCTTTTTTCGATCGCGCTTGCGATACGCTCAAAATTCCCAGATTTGACTACGATGCCAACGAAATTTTTGACAAAGATCGACCTACATTTATCTTTGGACCCGAAAAACGCCTAACCACATCTCCACGACACATCAGTCCCGTAACCAGACGTGGGCCAAAGGAAATGATCGAAGCGTATCGAGGGAGTGTAGCCGACGACCCCAATGCCGACGTGTATCTCCACGCCAACGTCGTCGATATCGTCACCAACGAGACTGGAAACGCAATAACGCAAGTCGAAGTAGCCACTCTGAAACAAGGGCGATTCACCGTTCGAGCGAAACGTTTCATCCTTGCGACCGGCGGTATCGAAAACGTGCGGCTCTTACTGAACTCCAGCAAAAAACACAAAAACGGTTTGGGTAACGACCACGGATTGGTCGGACGCTACTTTAGCGGTCACACGACATTCGCAAACTCCAGTGCCCTCTATTTGACCAACCGGCATCAACCGTTAACCCTCTACCAAAATAAAGACGCACGCAAAATATGGGGCGTATTCAAAACCTCTCGACAAACCCAAATAGATCACAAGCTCCCAAACTTTACGGTGTCACTAAATTCCGGATCACCGCGTCCCAATTCAAAAGATGCTGCGGTGATGCAGTCGTCCTTTCTGATGGATGGTCGAATGGCGAATCCGTCTCTCGAAAAATACAGCCCCCGCGGGTCATTCGCACAAGCCTATTTCATGACCGAACTGGCCCCAAACCCCGAAAGTCGTATTAGTCTCGACGAGCAAACCGATGCGTTGGGCCAACAACGTGTTCGAATGGATTGGAAATTTTCGAAGGATGATCTGGACGGCCTCGCCCGATCGGCGAAAGTCTTCGGGCAGGAAATGGGAGCCAGTGGAATGGGACGTATGAAAGCCGTGTTTCGAAGGGACCGTTTACTCATGACCACCGGGCCGAGCCGTCACCATATAGGGACCACACGCATGGATGAAAACCCGAAGTCCGGCGTCGTTGATACCGATTGCAAAGTCCACGGACTCGAAAACTTGTATATTGCCGGTAGTTCCGTCTTTCCGAGCGGTGGAATCATCAACCCGACGCTCACCATTGTTGCCCTGGGAATGAAACTCGCCGACCACCTGGTGGATATTGGAAAAGGAGCATAACCATGAATCTGATGATTAGTCGCCGCGAAATGATTCTCCTGGTTTCTGTCGCTACGTTGGAAATTGGTGGAAGGTGGAATAGTCAGGTACACGGCGCCGAAAAAGATTTGAGAAAAGCGTTCAAAAAATTCTCGAGGAAGGAAGAACTCGATCCCCTGAAAAACGTTGGGGAAGCGTATCTGCAAGCGAACCCGTCCGCGTCTGGCGTTGACGCACTTCTCCAAGGACTCCCGTCTGGAAAAACGTTGGACGAAGATTACTGGGCGTCTATCGAAAAACAAATCCAAAACGACTATCGAAATGGAAAGTGTACAACGGTCAATAGTTGGATACTATCCAATACGGAATGCAATTTGTGCGCTTTACTACATCTGGTAGGCGCATAAATCCAATACCGATACATTGATTCCTCGCTCTAGGATTGATACTCTCGATTTTATTGTCATCATTAGTCCTAAATTTCGGGAGCCAATTGTTATATGTATCTCAATTCCATCGTGAAATTTCTATGTTTGGCATTGTCGGTGAGTATCAATGCCTTTTCCGAAGATTGGCCTCAATGGCGAGGTCCCAATCACAACGCGACGGTCACCGGATTCGTTGCACCGTCGGTATGGCCGGAAACATTAACAAAAGTGTGGACCGTAGAGGTGGGGAAGGGTGATGCGTCACCAGCCCTCGTCGACGGTAAGTTGTACACGTTCTCGCGCATAGAGAATAAAGAAATCGTCCGTTGTCTGAATGCGGTCGATGGTAAAGAAATTTGGCAAAACACGTACGACTCTATCAAGGTGACCGGGGTCGCTTCGTCTCATTCCGGCCCGAGAAGCTCCCCAGCGGTAGCTGACGGGAAAGTAGTCACCTTCGGAGTGGGCGGGGTGCTCACCTGTTTCGAGGCATCAAGCGGACGTATCCTATGGCGCAAGCAAGATTTCACGAAAGATCTCCCTAGGCATAAACCTGCAACATCACCGTTGATTCTCGACGGCATGTGTATTGTCCAAGTCGGCGCGTTGAAGACGGGAATGATCGCCGCATTCGATTTGGACGACGGCACGGAGCGTTGGCGTGTGGATAACGAACCGCCGGGCTACGCCTCCCCAGCCGTAATGGTGATTGATGGTGAAAAACACATCGTTGCCCTAACCCATGAGAACTTGCTCGGGATTTCGCCCGCCGACGGGAAAATCTTGTGGCAATCCCGTTTTGTTTCGAATATCACCTCCACAAACTCAATTACGCCTATGGTGTTTGGGCAAAATGTGTTCATTGCTGCAAAACATCGTGGTACTCGCGTGATAAGAATCTCTAAATTGGACGATGGCTACCGGGCGCAAAAACTATGGGACAAAACCAAAGTGAGAATGGCCTTCAATACGCCGGTGACCAACAATGGCCTAATATTCGCGTTAGGCCAGACCAAAAAATTGTTTTGTCTAAATTCCGAAACCGGCGATTTGGTTTGGAAAGATGCGACTCGACGTGATCATTTCGGAACGATCGTCAACGCGGAGTCGGTGATTTTTCTTCTGCCCAGCACGGGTGTTTTGACCGCGTTCGAACCAAACGGCGAGGGTTACAAAGAATTGGCGAATTATCATGTCTCCGATTCGCCGACGTTTAGCTACCCGGTGATTAGTGGAAACAAGATCTACATCCAAGATCAAGACGCGATTACGTTGTGGTCGATCAAATAGTTCAATCGCCGGAATGATTGACTTCGTCCTCGATGCGAGGCCAATCCTTAAGAGTGCCCGAAGCCTTTTGCCAATTTGACGCCGGAACTGTGTAGGGCGCTCCTGCAACCAGCCTATCGCCATCCCAGCGCGCTGCTTTGGACCGAATCATTTCATCCATGAATTCAGCGATAAAGGATTCGGGCTCCCGCTCGAACATATGAACACAATAATCTTGGTACCAGGCGCATTCCATGAGATATCCGTCTACATCGAATCGACTAACCCCGTCCACGATCATAAGTCTGAAGGCGAATATGCGTTTGCACGCATGCCAAGCCACGCGCGTTGCATCTTCTCGCCAGCCGGAATAGCGAGCCAGTGCATTCTTAAATGCATCTCCTGGTGCGACCGTTGAAGGTCCGTGTCCTGAACAAGACCATTTCGGTTTCAATGCCGCCAATTTTTCAATACTATCGATCGCGCGTTCCAGCACCCCGGCTCCTTCCTGAAAAGGATTGAGCCAACAGACGTCGTCCGCATGAAGCGCGTCTCCACAAATCAAGCTCCCGCTCGCTTCATCGATAAATGAAATGTGTCCGACCGTATGGCCGGGGGTGTGAATGACGCGTAATTGAACAGCGCCAGTGTCGATACTATCCCCATCTCGAACAGTCTTTGAAACGCGATAAGGTTCCACGGGCTGATCCAGCCACGAAGCGGAACACGCCTCAGGATCCCGATTGTTGATCATCGCCGCTTCCCACGCGTGTCCGGTAATTTTTGTGCCGTAGCGCGCCTGAAAACCATGGTTCCCACCCACATGGTCACTGTGGTAATGGGAATTGACGATGTGTGAAAGCGATTCCGGCTCGACGCCATGACTTCGAACCAGCGCGATCGTGTCATCCAGATCGCTCCCGTATCCCGAATCGATTAGGACAGGCGCATCACCTTTTATCAGTACGATGTTCGCACTAGGGAAGGTGCGTTGGATAAATACAATATCCGAAGAAGGTGAAGAAGGTGCTTGTGTCACGACAAGTCATCCATTGCGTTCCGGTTTTCCGATTGAAAAAATCTTGTCCAAATGTTCGGTCGGCGGGGCCTTCTTTTTCGTTATCGAGCTAATCACCAAGTAGGCGACGAACGATATGATGAAGGACGGGATGATTTCATGAATATCTTTCAAGAATTGATACTCTTCGCGAAATTTAAATCGCCAAACGATACAGCTGATTAAGCCGATTGTCATAGACCAAAATGCGCCGTGACCGGTTCCCCATCGTAAATAGAGCCCGCCGAAAATGGCAGGGAAGAAGCTGGCGGCGAAAAGTGCGCCTGAAAATGCCGTGAGAGCAACGATATCGTCCGATGCCGTCAACGTGACAATAAATACTAATGCACAATATGCGACGATGGTTAGTTTCGTGGCGCGGACCATCGTGGTCTGCGGTAATGGTTTCCAAACATTCCAGATGTCGTTGACTGCGGCGGTACCCACGATGAGCATGACCGATGCGAGAGAAGACATACCGGCTGCGAACAATCCGGCCAAGCAGATACCGCTTACCAACTGATTGTCGAATTTGGCGAGCATGAAGCCGACAACCTTGTCCGTATCTTGCGCCAAGACGAATGCTTCTTCATCCGTCGCCATGCCGTGAACCAATGCACCGAGCCCCATTACGCAAACCAATGATATGCCCAAGAAAATAGGCGTCCACAACATCGCGAATTTCATTCCTTTTGCATTGTCCACTGAATAGAAGCGAATGAGACAGCGAGGTTCTGAGATTTGTTTCATTCCGACTGCCAGACCGATACCAGCTATGTACGTGAACGAAACCAATGTCGAAAAAGTGACCAATCCGCTTCCAATCGGATCGCCATCTTTTGTGACGTGAGTCGTCTCGGCGAGACGCGTCATGAGTTCCGACGCGTCGCCCACGTAAATGAAAGGCAACGTCACCATCAATATAGCTACGCCGAACATCATGAGGCCTTGAATAGCATCCGTCCACAACACGCTGTACATCCCGCCCCAGACGGTGTAGGCGCAAGTACTTGCAAGTATTCCAAACACGCCCCAGGCAAAAGGAACATCGAGCAACGTCTCAAGCAAATTGGCACAGCCTTTCGTGATGCCTACCATATACCAAATCGTGGCAAACAAAACGACGATGGCGGAAAGAATACGAATAGCCGTGGATAGCGAACTCTGATACCTAAAATCAAAATAGTCGGGGACTGTTACGGAATTGAGTGCGGACGTTTGGTTGCGCAAACGCGGCCCGAGCAGTAGCCAGGAAATGATGCAGAAAAACGTCCAAAAAACACCGACCCACGCCCACGAAAGTCCAGCGGAAAAAGCCTTGCCCGCTTGTCCGATGTACGTGTTGGTGCTGGCAAACGTCGAAAAGAACGCCAGAGACACAACCCAGCCGGGAATCTGCCGCTTGGCCACGTAGAAATCGTTCACGCCCCGCGCAGCTTTGGCGCGAAAGTACCAACCTACCCCAAAACAAAACGCCAGATAGAAAGCCATCAACAGCCAAATCACCCAATTCTCTTTGAGTGACTCCATCATTCACCGTCCTGTTCTTCGTCGTCATCCACGGTAACATCCATGCGGGCAACAATAATGCCATTGATGACCACCATCACGATGATGCCCCAATACGCCATACCCGTCAGAAAATCCATATCCTGTTACCCCTGAGCGTTTTCTTCGAACAGTTTTTGAATCGCCTTTTTCGTCACCTTCCCCATTACGTTCCTGGGAAGCTCATCCAGTGCTAAGATCTGACTCGGTATTTTATACTTCGCCAATTTGTCACCGGACCACTGTTTCAATGCGGATAGTTCGACCGTCTGGTCTGCAATAGAAACAATTCCCGCCGAAACGCGTTCACCCCATTCATCATCGGGAACGCCGACAACCGCGCACTCCTGAATATCCGGATGGGTTAACAGTACCTCTTCAATCTCCAACGCGCTGATTTTATACCCGCCGCTTTTGATGATGTCCACCGAATTCCGGCCGAGTATGCGATACGAGCCCTTATCGATCACGGCGATATCACCCGTCAGGAACCAGCCGTCACGGAATGCCTCTGCGGTTGCCTCTTCGAGGCCCCAATATTCATTGAATACCGTATCGCCGTGTACGCAAATCTCACCTTGCGTCCCTTCCGACGTAATTGGCGTCCCTTCTTCATCGGCCAACATTGCCGTCATTCCCGACAAAGGCATTCCGACGAAACCCGGTCGCCGCTCCCCATTGAGCGGATTGGACAATGCCATCCCGATTTCCGTCATGCCGTACCGTTCCAATAACGTATGCCCTGTAATCGATTCCCATTTTTCCAACACGCTCACTGGGAGGGCCGCCGAGCCGGAAACCATCAACCGAAGTCTCTTAGCCGCTTTCGAACAGGTCTTCTGACGCTCTTCATTCATGTCTTTCCAGGCCGCAATCAATTTAACGTAAATGGTAGGCACCGCCATGAACAGCGTGAGTTTACCGCTTACGATTCGATCCCACACATTTTCTGCGTCGAACTTTGTCAGTGCATCACATGTGGCTCCTGCCCAAAGCGAACAACACAAAACATTGATGATGCCATGCACGTGGTGAAGGGGCAGAAACAGGGGAATGCGATCATCTCGCTGCCATCCCCAAGCATCGATAAGGCTTTTGATTTGCGCGGTTATGTTCTTGTGTGTGGTAACCACGCCTTTCGGACGACTCGTTGTGCCGCTCGTATACAGAATCATCGCTCTGCGATCCGGCATCACGTCCGGCAACGGAATGGTGTTTGATTTGACTGCTTCAGAAATGAACATTACTTTTTGACCGGGCTGAATTTTTAGCTTCAGTATTTGGTCTTCGAAATCGGCTGAAACCAAAATGTACTTGGCTCTTGTATCATCCAGCACGTACTGCATTTCTGCCGGTGGATGTTGAATGCACAAAGGTACCGCGATACCTCCCGACGCCCAGACGCCCAATAACGAAACGGTGTAGTCGTATCCCGGTGACGCCAATATCGCCACACGTTGTTCCGCCAAATCGGAATTGTCGTCCAATAAACTGGCCGCTATTCGATGGACTCCCGAAATGATCTCATTATATGAATATTCACCTCGATCATCCGTAATCGCCACCGCGTCGCGATAACTCATCATTTCGTCGAGGATAGGGGCCTGGTGAATTGCCTGCATGCTTAAAATGGTCCTTTGCGAGGGAAATGGTCGATTTTGTAAGTTCGCTATAGTAAGGAATTATCAACGATCGGTGCAAATGGGCGCGTCCGGTGTTCGAGCGTGCCAAAAAGAGTCTCGCGGGTACTTTATATACAGAAGAACGATTCTTTACCATGATTCATCGGAGAAACGTAATGAAGCCCGCAGACTCTGTCTTATTAGAAGCCTGGATCGTCAAGCGAGATGCCGAAGCCTTCGCTCAACTCGTCAAACGATACGCCGGACTCGTCTATAGTGCGGCCGTTCGTGTGCTTGGAAACGCCGCTGAAGCCGAAGATGTCTCGCAAGACTGTTTTCTCGTTCTAGCGGATGCAGAGTTGCCCGGTCCCAAATCCCTCCCAGCATGGCTCCACGTAGTGGCAACCCGCCGCGCTCTAAACAAAGTGCGAAATGATCAGGCCCGCCAACGGCGCGAAAGAGCCCAATTGGACCAAGCGGCCAACTGCTCGAATCCCGATTGGGACGATATCGAGTCTTTTATCGACGAAGCCATTGGAGAACTTCCCGACGAGATCCGATTTGCCGTCACAGCCCATTTTTTGCTTCAACGTACTCATCGTAGTATCGCGAAAGAATCAGGCGTCGCTAGACAGACCGTAACCCGGCGCATTACAAAAGGAGTGGAGGAGGTTCGACTCGCTCTGGCTCAACGTGGAATTACTGCACCCGCGACTCTACTCGGTGCGCTGCTCGCGGAAAACGCTTCCGGCGCAGTGCCGGAACAATTGATCTCTAACCTCGGGAAAGTTGCCGTCGCAGGATCCACAGGGAACGAGATTCCCGTGACCGCCACCACTTTCGCCTTGCCCGTCCCCGCGCTAAAGATCTGGTTTTTTTCGATGGTGATTATTTTGTTGGCATTGGCCGGCTATATATCTCGGAATCAAACGCATTCTAACTCAACGTCAGACATTTCCGCGACGGACGGCGATACGATTCTCAAGAATTCACCCTCAATGGTGCGAACCGCCGCCAGTGCCCCAACGGAAGGAAAGAAGCGAAAAAAAACATCAACCCGCAAACCGGATGACCAATCGGCAACCCCGGCCGTAAACCCCGGTCGTCAAATCTACGGCATGGTATATGATCTAAGTACCGGGCAGCCTTTGTCTAATATCCACGTAAAGGCGGAATACAAGCGAGTTCATTATCTGCCATCGGGCCTGACCAAAACCGAATTGCATTCCCGGAACGCCATAACCGATTCGGTCGGTCAATTTCACATCACAAATCTCAACAAGAGAAAGTACAAAGTGTATGCGTCTTATGACGTACGTGAATTGGTCGGCGAATGGCCGGAAGTCGACCTTTGGAGACAACATGAAGCTAGAGATGTCAAAATAGGTGTTTCCGAATTTCACAATGGAATGGCGGTGATTAAAGGCCAAATTATCCAAGGAAACCACGAATTTTTCGAAAGGCAAACCATACAAGTTGATTACGACAGCACGTGGAACGAGGAAACCAGAAAACTCGAAAAGCCGCGCTCAGAAAATGCTCCTTTGTCAGCGACGGGAGAATTCGTAGTGGGAAACCTGGCTGAGGGAACAGTTAAATTAGCTGCATTTGAGCCCGGGACGGGGTCGGACCGTGGTCGAATTATGCAGTTTATTGAAATCGAAAAGGGTCAGGACTACGAAATTGATTTTCGTTTCCCCGTCAGATCGAATGGTAGAATCGAAGGGCATATCGCATTGCCTTCCGAGAGTAAGAGAGCCATAATCCACGCATTCACCGACAATCGCGATGGCTACACAGTTACATGGGGCGCGATTTCTTCTACAGAAGGCGATTACGCGCTATACGGACTGCCCGAAGGTAATTTCGAAATAATTGTCCATCCGGAGGCACCATATAATCGATCTTTTTCCGATGAGGTTGTCGACGCACGGATGGCGACCAATTATCCCAGTCCTTACGATATCGTGCGCGTCAGCACGGGTGTCTGGACCCCGGCAAACAAGTCCGCCTGGAATGATTTCAGAAATGATCCCATTAGTGACCGGCCCTATTTTTCGAGTCACAAAGAGGCCATCTCAAAAAGCTCGTTCCACGAACGTTTCGGGGGAGAATTCAGGAGAGATTTCATAACGCTCCGGCGGGATCAAACGACTAGATTGAACTTCGTTTTTAAAAACCCCTCCGATGATACGTCGGATTAGTTCCCTGAATCGATAATTCAGTACCGTTTGCCAAAACCCGCTTTGCTGTGACTTTATAATCAGAGAACGAAGCATTAGAATGAGCAGCGGGAGTTAACCATGGAATCCATCGATTCAGCATTATTACAGGCATGGATCAACCATCGTGATGCGGAAGCCTTTACCCAAATCGTAGGGCGGTACGCCGGTCTTGTGTACAGCGCCGCCAATCGAGTCCTGGGAAGTCCCGCCGACGCCGAAGACGTCGCCCAGGAGTGCTTTCTTGTGTTGGCGAACGCGGAACCGCCAGGACCGAAATCTCTCGGAGGATGGCTCCACGTCGTAGCCACTCGAAAATCCCTTAATCGAATCCGAAGCGACAGTGCTCGTAGGCGACGTGAATTGGCCCAAACGGAGATTTCGCCGACTCCGTCCGAGGCTACTTGGGATGACATCAAATGGTACGTTGACGAAGCGTTGCGCGATTTGCCGGAAGAACTGCGATTCGTCGCCACTGAGCATTTCCTCATACAACGGACCCACAATGACATTGCTGAAGAATTGGGTGTAACCAGACAGACCGTGTCCCATCGCATCAAAAAAAGCGTTGAGGAAATACGCCGCGTCCTCGTCGGGAAAGGCATCTCTGTACCGGTCACTCTGTTAAGTTCACTACTTACGGCGCACACGGCTAGCGCGGCTCCGCAGCAGCTGACCGTTTCACTCGGAAAACTTGCCATTGCCGGTACCGGTGGCACACCGATAACAGCGCCGCCGATAGCCAGTTCCGTTCCAATGTCGATCCTGAAATGGAGCTTCATTTCAGGTACAGCAGTGGTGCTAGCATGGATCGGATATATCAGTTGGCCTCCCGATGAAGACAACGAGTTAATGAGCACTCCGGCGGTGGCAGTATCCGGAACAGAAAATACTGAGGAATCAATTTCCAAAACATCAGGCCTAGAGGAGACCAATCGACAAGTCATCCAAGCCTCAGCTCGAAAAAACAACCCCACCATCGAGAAAGCAACGGAAGGAGTTCCCGAGCGGATGCGGCACGTATACGGAACGGTATACGATATTGGCACCGGCCAACCCGTGAAGAACGCCGAAGTGACTGCCGCAGCCAGTACTACCAGAAAGACCTCTTCGGGCCTGAAGGTGACGTCCACGCATTGGCAACACGCATTCACGAACGCGTTGGGAGAATTCCATATAGGCACTCTCCTCGAGAACCGATATACATTGAGTGTAAAGTGGGGGGCGCGAGATATTGACGGCCAATCGGCCAACGTCGACCTGCGCGACAACGAAGAGGTCCGCGGAGTAGAAATTGGAATCTCGCTCGCATCCTATACTGGCGCCATTGTCGAAGGGCGCCTCATGGTAGGAAACGGCAACCAAGTCGAAGGCGCCGATATGCGAGCGGTCTACGATCCGGTCTGGGATGAGGATACGGGGACCGTAACGACGAACGGTTTCAGAACAGCGACCACCAACGAAGACGGCGAATTTGTTCTATACGATATGGAACCCGGCACCATCGCCTTAACAGTAACGCCGACCCTCCCGGGCTATGGAAAAATGGTCCAGTTCGTTGACCTTGTCGAACGTCAAGAGTACGTTGCCAATTTTCATTTTCCATCAAGTTCCGGTGGTGTGCTGGAAGGGCATGTCAAACAATCCCCTATCCATGAAGCGGCAGGTTCAGGATATACCAGCGTCGAACTACACTCCGACGACGATTCCTACACCATATTCACGGATGGTCGACTCGATGGAAAGAGAAGTGCGATTGTCCGCGCCTACGTGGACAATCGAGACGGCATTTCTATGATGTGGTCGGCAAATACGGATTCGAAGGGCTTCTTTCAATTCCACGACCTTCCCGCCGGTAATTACGAAGTTGTCGTAGAACCCATGGATTTCCATATTCGGATTGTGGCCAAGGAACCTCAATCAATTCGACTCTCAAATCACGTACCGATTACGGACATTATTCGGGTCAATGCTGGAGTATGGACGAAAATGGCGTTACCTATTGTAGGAAACGGCGGAGAACTCTCCGATTTTACCCGAACCTATTACAATAGTTACGGAGCCGCGATGGAGGCATGGGGGAGCGATGCTCAACGGGAACGCTCGTATCAGATCCAATATGCCACCGTTCGCTCGAACGCCGTTACAGAACTGGACTTCGATTTCACGAAACCTTTAGCCGTCGCGACTGAGTAACCAATTTGAAATTCAAAGACCATACCCGCTAAATTCGAATCGTACCTATTCAACGAAAAGCGGGAATGGACGGCAATGGCATCAGAACTCGACCAGTGGCTCAATCAAATAAAAGAAGACCCTCTGGAACCCGACCTTCCCATGTGCGACCCGCACCATCACATGTGGGACTACCCTGATAGTCGGTATATGCCCGTAGACTTGGTCGAGGACATGAAAGGCCACAACGTCGTCAGTACCGTCTTCGTGGAGTGCACGTCGGAATACCGCACCGGAGGGCCCGAATCCATGAAACCGGTCGGTGAAACCGAATTCATGAACCGTATCGCGGAAGAGTACTGTTCCGAAGAAAGCCCCGAAATCGCCATCTCGGCCGGCATCGTCAGTTTCGCAGACCTTTGTCTTGGTCGGGAGGTTCAGCCTGTTCTCGAAGCCCACATGGCCGCCAGTCCGGAGTACTTTCGTGGGATTCGTCACGCGTGCAGTTGGGACGCCAGTAATGAAGTCCGAAACTCCCATACGAAGCCCTTTGAGCATCTCTATCTTGACAAAACATTCCGCCAAGGATTGGCCTGCCTCGAGCCGCTCAACCTGACCTTCGATGCATGGTGCTATCACACCCAGATTCTCGAACTCGTCGACATGGCGCGAACCCACCCTGGTGTTTCGATCATCCTGGATCACTTTGGCGGTCCGCTAGGCATTGGCCCCTACGAAGGCAAGCGTGACGAAATCTTCGTCGAATGGAAAAAGAATATCGAAGAACTCGCAAAATGTCCGAACGTGGTGATGAAGCTGGGTGGACTCCTCATGCCCATCAACGGGTGGGGCTACCACAAACGCGACGTGCCTCCGACATCCGAGGAACTGGCCACTGCCACTGCCCGATACTATCTTCATTGTATCGAACAATTCGGACCCGAGAGGTGCATGTTCGAAAGCAACTTTCCTGTCGATCGGAAGACAGCCTCATTCAATGTCCTCTGGAACTCCTTTAAACGAATCGCCAAGGATTTCTCCGATTCCGAAAAAGCTGATCTGTTTCACGATACCGCCGCCAGAGTCTACAACTTGAAGTATTGAGGGTAAGTTCAACATGAGCGAGAAAAGCAAAATGGATCCACTATTCAATCCTTTCGATCCTGAATTCGCTCAGGACCCGTATCCCACGTACAAACGGTTACGTGAACAAGATCCCGTTCACTGGTCGCCTATGGGATTTTGGATGGTGACTCGATTCGAGGACGTCGATTTTGTGTTGAGAAGCAAGGTGTTCGGCCAGGATATCGAGCATTTGTTGACCACCAAGTATCCTGACCAGCCCGAAATCCTGAATGAAGCAGGCAGCAAAACCCTTTCTAACTTGATTGTTATGAAAGAACCGCCAGACCATACGCGAATCCGTAACTTGATCGTCAAAGCATTCAATTTTCGTGAAGTCAAAGCGATGCAGAAAAGTATCCAAAAGGTGATCGATGACATGATCGATCAACTTGAGCCTCTCGGAAAAATGGATTTCGTCAAGGACTTTGCCTTTAAATTGCCCGCTATCGTTATTTGTGACTGGCTGGGCATGCCGGAGGAAGGGAGAGAGTATTTCTTCAGCGGCGTTCGCCCGCCCACACTGTTGCTGAATCCGCTTCCCATCGACCGCGAAGCGTTGGACGCAGCCAACAAAGATGTCTTGTACACGCGTAAATACATTAAAGATGTAGCCGACCTCCGACGCAAAGAGCCCCGAGACGATCTGCTCACAGCACTCATCGAAGCCGAAGAAGAACACGGGAAATTAACCGAAGACGAACTGATCGACAACGCCGGGTTTCTCTTTTTCGCGGGGCACGAAACGACCAAGAATCTCATTGCCAACGGAATGCTCAGTCTTCACCGGTACCCCGATCAACTTGAGCTTCTCAAGTCCGATCCATCCCTCATGAAAAATGCCGTCGAGGAATTCCTTCGTTTCGAAGCACCCAGCCAGATGAGCAGCCCACGAATCGCGTTAGAAGATACCGCCATCGGGGAGCAACCAATCAGAAAGGGTGAACTCGTACTCACCATGCAGGGCGCGGCCAATCGTGACCCCGATCGGTACAACCGTCCTGACGAACTTGATATCACCAGGGAGACCCCTAAGCATTTATCCTTTGGGGGAGGCATCCACTTTTGTTTGGGCGCCCATCTGGCTCGACTGGAAGCTCAATTGGCGTTCGAGACGTTGTTTAAGCGCATACCTGATTTGCGAGTCGATGACCCAACACGTGCCGTCTGGAGGCCCAGTTTCAACCATCGCGGCCTGACCCGTCTGGATGTCCATTGGTAGTCTGTGGACTGCGACCGGCAGATTCCTCTACAATCGACAATTCAACATTTACCAGGAGTAGTTTCCAATGGACTTCAAGACGATTTTACTGGACATAAACGACGGCATCGCTACGCTCACCCTTAATCGGCCCGAAGCCTTGAACGCATTGAGTATGGAATTGGTCCAGGAAATACGCCAGGCGGTGTTAGCCGTAGAGGAAGACTCCAGCGCCCGGGTACTGTTGATTACCGGCGCCGGCCGCGGCTTCTGTTCTGGAGCCGATCTCAAGGGTTCTAAAACCGCGGGAGACTCCGGCGACTCTATGGGCGAACGCACTGGTGAGCGAATGCGACTGGGATTCAACCCCCTGGTTCAGGAAATCTACGAGTCCACCGTCCCCGTCGTGGTGGCCGTAAACGGCGTTGCTGCCGGCGGAGGAATGGGATTGGCCATGCTGGGTGACGTCGTAATCGCTGCCCGCTCAGCGAAATTCATTCAAGTTTTCACGCCCCAACTCGGCATTATTCCGGACATGGGCAGCACGTGGCAGCTTCAGCGTCTAATAGGCCGAGCTCGATCCCTCGGCATGGCAATGTTGGGAGATCGAATTTCCGCTGAACAAGCAGAAGAGTGGGGAATGATATGGAAATGCGTCGATGATGATGCATTAATGGACGAAGCCATGAAAATCGCCAAACAGCTCCGCGACGGCCCGACGAAAACCTTCAAAGAAGTCCGCCAAGCCTTTGCTCACGCGGAAAACGCAACCATGGCGGAACAACTCGAATACGAACGTCAAATTCAGCTTGTCCTTACCGACAAACCGAATTTCATCGAAGGCGTGACCGCATTCGTCGAAAAACGAAAACCTCAGTTCAGTAACGACTAGTCGATATGCATCACAATTAGACCGGCGGCTACAAGACAAGTCGCCAATATCCGCCATCGCCCTATTTTCTCTTTAAGTAAAACGGTCGACAAAAATGCCGCCATCAACACGCTTGTTTCACGTACACCCGAGACCATGGCCAACGGCGCTACCGAAAATGCCCAGATAATGATCGTGTAGGCCGCGGTCTGCATCACCGCACCGGCGACACCGGCACGTATGTTCTCCTTCATGACCCTGAATACAACCCTGCCTCTCCAGGCCAGCACGATGAGGAAAGACACCGTCCCATCGCCAATCGTAAGCCAAACCGCAAACCCCAGGAATGAGCCTGATTGTCTCGCGCCCATACCGTCAACGACGGTATACGAAGCGATTAGCAGACTGACGAGCAAGGCGTAGACGACGCCCCTCGGATTCTCTTTGAATCCGTTTCCATGTTCAAAAGCCAACGCCATGACCCCTGCCGCGATACAAATCAGACCAACGATAGCCCACGGTGCGATGGATTCATTTACAAAGATGAATGCGCTGATTGCGACCAGAAGGGGGGCAGTACCACGCGCGATCGGGTAGACCTGATTCAGGTTCCCGTGATTATAGGCGATCGGCAAAAACACGTTGTATACCGCGTGAATCAATACGCCTGCCACTAACAAGGGCCAACACGACGGATCGGGTGGCTTCACAAAAGGAGCAATGGCCATGGCCACGACGCTGGACAAAATCACCAGCATCGCCATCACAATTACCCGTTCACCCTGCACCTTGATGAGCGCATTCCACCCGGCATGGAGGATGGAAGAAAGCAGCACAATCGCGACGATTTCTATACCCATAAATGAGGTGCCTGGAAAAAATACAAAATAACGTTCCCGATTGAGATGCGTGCTATCATTTGCTCTTAAGATGACTTTAAACTATGCGCACGACTATAATCATCTTGAAAAAACCAACTTACGAACTTAAAAGCAGAACAAGAAGTTTCATACTGATACAAGAGGAGAAGTTTCCATGATTGACGAAACTCTGCAAAAATGGCACGACTATATGGACGGAAAAGAGGGCGCTAATCTGGATGACATATTGGCCGAAGATGTCGTTTTTCATTCCCCGGTGGTGCATACCCCCCAAGAAGGTAGAGACATCACAAAAATGTATCTTTTCGGCGCCGCAAACGTTTTGGGCAAAAGTGATTTTCAATATGTCCGCACAGTGAAAAGCGAAAACAACGCCGTATTGGAATTCACCGCCGAAATTGAGGGTATTCACATTAACGGCGTCGACCTCATACAAGTAAACGACGAAGGGAAAATTGTGGATTTCAAAGTGATAATTCGCCCCTTGAAAGCCATCAATATCGTTCACAAAGGGATGGCCGCCATGCTCGAAAAAATGGCCTCCAAATAATTATTGCGTTTCTTAGAAGGATGGCTTAACGCCGGGAACTTTTCAGTATACCCTCGATTTTTTCGATGAATGAATGCGGGCTGTAAGGTTTGTCGATCTGGCTGTACCCAAATTTGCGTAAGTAGTCCGAGTGTGTCGTATCCGGAGAATAACCCGACGTGAACAGCACCGGTACGTCGTAGCCTTTCGCAGATAATCGTTCCACCATATCCCGACCGCCTACATTTGGCATGACAACATCGCTCACAATAAGATCGATTTGCTCGTGGTAACGTTCGTACTGCTCAATACCACTTTCTCCATCTTCGGCCAAGAGTACTGTAAAACCGTTTAGCTTCAGTACTTTTTGCGCGAAATCTCGAACTTGAACATCGTCTTCCACCAACAAGATCGTTTCTGACCGGTTTTTCGATAAAACAGCGTTTGCTTCTTTCGACTCGTCGACGGTCAATTGTGTAGTTGGCAAATAGACTAAGAATTCTGAACCCACACCGAGGTCGCTCACAACCCGGATATGCCCATCGTGACGTCCCACGATCCCGAAAACTACCGACAATCCTAGACCCGTACCTTCACCTTCAGCCTTTGTGGTGTAAAACGGTTCATATATTTTCTCGATAATATCCGGACTCATTCCAGTTCCGCTATCCGATACACGAATCAAAACGTGACTTCCCGCCTCAAGGTCCGGATAAAAGCGGACGAACTCGTCGTCCAATTCAACGCACTCAGCATGAAAACTCAATCGTCCGCCATCCGGCATCGCGTCTCGTGCATTCACCGCAAGATTGACGATGACTTGCTCGATGTGGCCCCGGTCAGCAAAAATATTCGGAAGGTCAGGTCGAATATCAAATATTTGTTCGATATTTTCCGGAATCAACCTCGACAGCATTCCCTCCAGACCCTCCAGAAGATCATTTAGCCCGACTGGAGCACGATTCATGGCCTGCCTGCGTCCGAAAGTAAGTAATTGGCCGGTCAAATCGGCGGCGCGGTCACCTGCATTTACGATCTCCGACGCGTACGATCTGATAACCTCAGGTAGGTTTTTGTTATCGAGAATCAATTGGCTATAACCGGAAATGACTACTAGCAGGTTATTGAAATCGTGGGCCACCCCGCCCGCCAATTGCCCGATGGATTCGATCTTCTGTGCCTGCTGCAATTGAGCTTCAAGAATAGTTCGTTCGGCTATTTCCTCGTTGATCTGGGTGACATGAGTTGCATTCAAAATCGCAAGCCCGATCGTCTTCCCTAGTGCGCCAAGCGTTTCTTTTTCTCGATCCGATACGTTGTACGTCTCTCGGAAAAGCAGGTTTAGCACTCCCAAGGTCTTGTCTTGATAAATGAGTGGAATGGAAATAAAGCTGACGTAATTTTCTTCGTGCAGCGCGTCATTAATTATTTGTGGCACTCGCGTATCGAGAGATAAATCTTCGCAAACGACGATTCTCTTCGACCTCACCGCTTCGCCGGAAATACTCATTGATAACGGAAGCTCCCGCCCGAGATCGTCTAGCTCCGGTTTCGAGTTTGATGAATACAGTAGTTCCAGAGTTTGTTTTTCTTCGTTGAGTAAACTGATTGCCGCTGTCGGATTGCCAGCATACCGCTGTATTGATTCGGTAGCTTTGACAGCAACCGTCAATACATTCGTTGAGCGGTGAAGTTCCTCCGCAATCTCGTTGATCACTTCCAATTGGCCCAACGTTTCCAGTTGTTCCTTGCGGAAGAGTTCCGTTTGAGTTTCGCTCAACGCCCTTTCTGTTTCTCGAAGCTGACTCAGGTCGTACACCCAATACATGATGCATTTTTCTTTTTCCAGGTACACGGTCTCCCAACTAGTTAAAGCAGGATAGGGCGTGTCGTCCGCTCTTTTTAAATTGGCTTCAATTGTCGATAGGCGGCCCTCTTTTTGAAATATGGCGAAGGTCTCATTGAATTCGTGTTGGTTGACCCAATAATTCTGCGACGAGCCTTCCAAGGTTTCTCGAAAATCCTCATCAAGATTTTTTCCTCGGATTACAGCCATCTCTTTGTTGATGAAAAGAATTTTTCCATCGGAAATACGAACGATCCCGACTCCCACGGGGCTTGCATCGAATATTTCTTCGAGGCGACTCGGAGGGATTTCTTCAAAAAGGTGAGCCCGGTTGGTATGCAGATTTCCGACATTCTCGGATGACGATTTCATTGTCTCTTCATTGGCCATTTGAATTGTCCGGTGTCGAGTTGAGTACCCTTGCGCAGGAATCGAATACCTGTGGAAGAGCACCGAAAATGGTTCGCACTAACGTAATAAATATAACACAAAATCGAGCGTTCACGTTCGACAATTTGAGAAGAATTAGGTTTCTGTACATAAAGCGAAGTCTGTTCAAAAACTTCGTTCCAAATATCCGACGTCCCGTCGATTTCCATTTTCGCACGATCTAACGAGCTGCCTCTTTCAGAATCTCCTCGACCTTTTCTATTAACGCTGACGGGCTGTATGGCTTATCGATTTGGGTATATCCGCTCCGACGTAGATAATCCGAATGGGTCGAATCCGGCGAGTACCCTGACGTGAATAACACCGGTACATCAAATCCCTTGTCCAGCAATCGTTCCACCATGTCGCGACCGCCCACGTTCGGCATCACAACATCACTGACGATTAAGTCGATATGCTCATGATGAGTTTCATATTGTTCAATGCCACTTTCTCCATCTTCCGCTAACAAGACGGTGAACCCGTTGTGATTGAGTACTTTTTGCGCAAATTCTCGAACCTGAACATCATCCTCAACCAGCAATATCGTCTCGGTGCGTTTTTTTCTGGTTACGGTGTCGGTGTCTTTCGCTTCCTGGGCAGCCAAATCTGTCGTCGGCAGGTAGACTCGAAACTCTGAGCCGGTACCCACATCGCTCACGACATGAATATGACCGTCGTGCCGCCCCACAATCCCGAACACGACGGACAAGCCCAGACCCGTCCCCTCGCCTTCAGGTTTCGTAGTATAGAAAGGCTCGTAAACCTTTTGAATAGTATCGGGACTCATCCCTATTCCGTTGTCGGAGACACGAATCAATATATGGCTTCCAACCGAGAGGCCCGGATGATACTTCACGAATTGATAGTCCAATTCCGCTAATTCGGCGCGAAATTTCAACGTTCCGCCGTTCGGCATTGCGTCCCGCGCGTTCACCGCGAGATTTACCAAAACCTGTTCAATATGTCCAGGATCCCCGTAAATATTGGGTAAGTCTGTTTCGATTTCAAGAGATTGTTCAATGTTTTCCGGTATGAGCCTCGAAAACATTCCTTGCAGGCTATGAAGAAGTTCGTCAATATTTACAGAAGCCCGGTTCATTGCTTGGCGTCGACCAAAAGTCAGAAGTTGGCGCGTCAGATTGGCCGCCCGTGAGCCGGCATTTCCGATTTCTTCTGCATACATTTTCCCGCGGTCAGACAGCGTTTCATCTTCCTGGATCATTTGGCTATAACCGGTAATCACAACCAGTAAATTGTTGAAATCGTGAGCGATACCGCCAGCAAGCTGTCCGATGGATTCGATTTTCTGCGCTTGCTGGAGTTGAGCTTCCAGAGTGTTGCGCTCAACTATTTCCTGGTTGATTTGCGTTACGTGAATCGCGTTTGAGATTGCCAGCCCTATCGTTTTGCCTAACGCACCTAAGGTTTCACGTTCCCGTTCAGAGATGATATACAGTTCTCGAAAGAGCAGATTCATCACGCCGAGCGTCTTGTCTTGATAAATCAGTGGGATTGATATCGAGCTGACATAAAACTCTTCCATTAATGCCGTTTTGATCGTAGGGTGGAGTCGCTCGTCGCTCTCCAGATCTTCACACGCGATGACCTTTTGAGTCGTCACGGCTTCGCCCGATATACTCAAATCGACAGGGAGCGCAATCCCCTCCCTATCCGCTGGCTGTCTCGTATCCGTTGTGTACAATAAATCTAATGTATGGTTGTCTTCGTTCAACATGCTGATTGCAGCACTTGGATTTCCCGCGTACCGTTGAATGACTTCCGTTGCTCGTTTCGCCACGGTCATCACATCTGTCGAGCGGTGAAGTTCCTCGGCAATTTCATTGATAACTTCCAACTGGCCTAAAGTCGCGACCTGCTCTTTCCGGGCGAGTTCAGCTTGCGTAAGGAGTAATTTGTCCTCGGCTTCTTTCATCGCAGTGATGTCATAGGTCCAAAACAAGACACACTTTTCGCCGTCGTAATCGATCCCTTCCCAGGATAGAAGGGCGGGGTATTCCGTGTTATCTTGACGCAGGAGCAATACTTCCCGCGCCGGTACCCTGCCATCTTTGGAAAAGATCGAAAGGAATTCCTCCCGTTCCTCGGTGTGGACCCAGCTAGACATCGCGGAAGAACCGATTACTTCCTTCGTGGCACGATTGTCTTCTATAAGGCGCTTGTTCGTATAAAGGATCTCGCCATTGTCGAGCCTGGAAATTCCAACACCGATTGGGCTGTACTCGAGAATTTTGCGGGAACGCGATTCACTTAACTGGAGTTGGGCCTCCGTGTTTTTCAAATCGGTAAGATCATAAATCCAATAAAGGACACATCGTTCGTCATGTAGATAAATCGTTTCCCAACTGGTCAACGCGGGATACTGGCTACCATCTGCCCTTTTGAGTTGGGCTTCCAAGGTCAAAATTCTACCGTCGGTTTTGTAAATCTCGATACATTTTTTGAATTCCTCAGGATCCGCCCAATAATCCGTGGCCGATGTACCGTCAATTTCGTGAATTAAAAGACCGTTGATCTCAGCAATACGTTCATTGGAATAAAGAATCGTACCGTCCCAAACTCGTGCGATCCCAACGCCCACCGGACTGGTATCGAGGATCTCATGAAGTCGTTGAGGGGGGATAGGGTCAAATTGGTTCGGCGCGTCTTCGTGTGCGCTTTTTTCGTCCCCCGACGAACCACTGACCGTATGTTTGATACCCAAATCAGGCTCCCAAAAGCGGGCTCAACCATCTCTTTGCGCCATGCAGAGACCGTCACATCTCCCGGGCTAAGATGGAATTCCATATAAATAATATACCACACTCCAAGGATATGCGTGGCAATAATTCGATAGAAGTTCCGAGAATCAATCCGAAATTGCTTGAAGGTGGATCAGACTTCCTTCAAAGCAGGCTCGATCGCGCCCAGATCAATCAACGATTGACCGGTATCTTTTAGCGTCTGCGCCACAGTATGTGTCTTCAGCCCCAACTCGTTAATTGCTTTCGTGCTCTTTCCGTGTGGATGGTCCGGCGTTTCCGGAGGTACATAGTCACCGGCAACATTGATATCTGGGAAAAGAGCCCGCATCTGGTCGATTAGTTCTTGAACAGAGATTTCCCCCGTCTCGTCCGTGGCCGCAAGCATATAACGACTTCGATTTTTCGCGACGGTACTCGTCGCCATACGCCGTTGAGCTTCTGCAATGTCGCGCACGTCAATGATATTCCACAAGGAATTGAAACGTCCTTCATGGCCGCCTTCGCCCATCAACATGAGCCCAATTCGCTTCTGCCAACCTGAGTTTTGCGATACACCGTTGATAGGTCCCAAAACGTGGCATGGATTGCAGGAAACTACATCGATTCCGTGATCGTCACCCCACGTGTAGGCATACTGTTCCGCTTCCACCTTACCCATCGCATAAGGCTGATTTTCCAGCGTCCACAATTTCATTGGTTCGCCCGTATCACGATGAATGCGTGTCCACCGTTCCTCGATAGTGTCGTACGACCCTTCACCGGCCCAATCATCATCCACATATTCATAGCCGCTGCCGTTTTTTCCGCCGGGACGCAATCCCATAATCGCGGCGCTTGAAGACGTATACACGACTCGCTTCACGGTACCTGCTTTTCGAACCGATTCTAATATGCCTTTTGTCGAAGTCATGCACCCATCAAAAGTACGTTGAGGATTGCGATCGCCGTAGGACGTATCATTACCGAGATCGGCCGCCACATGGAAAACACACACGCATCCTTCGAAAATATCATCATATACGCCGTCTGGAGCCGCAAAAAGATCGCGTGAAAAAATTTCCTCGATTTTACCTGGACCCTTCGCACTCATCTCCTTTAAGTAGGAAACCTTGTCATCACGGTTCGCATCACGCACCGTAGCGCGAATCGTGTATCCGGCTTCGATCAAGTTTTTCACAACGTGGGAGCCGATATAACCCGAGGCTCCGGTTACGGCAACAACACCTTCATCCGGTCCAGAAATAGCAGACATAAGATTCTTCCTTTATATAGTTTTGTACTAAAAGTTAACGTTTAGATTTCGCAGCAGTATCCCGAAATATTTCCAAATCGGTTCCACCGAGCTCAATAGTTGTAGAGCCGAAGAAATCGTCGCGACCCAGCAACGTTGCCATTTCTGGAGGTTTCCCTTCCAGAAAATCATCCCCAAGGTGGCTATAGTCCTCAACCGTCCGCAGTGCCAAACGACTATACGTCATGTGCACTACGACTCGCTCGCCGGGAGCCGTCCGTGGATAGTTTCCGTGCCAGACCGAACCATCCCAGATAGGGATACATCCAGCTTCGCATTCGATCGGGATAGCACCTTCACAGGATTTCTCCATTTCAGGGGATGGATGGCATCGGTTTAGATGCGACCCGGGAATGACCTTCGTCCCGCCGTTTTCTTCAGAGAATTCATCGCAGGCCCAACAGGCGGTCAAAAGTTGATTGTGATCGGGAAAAGGAGCAGGTATCCAATTCTGATCCGAATGAAGTTGGAGTGCCGGTGTTCCCTCAGGCCGAATCGATCCTGTCAATTGACTCAATAACGCGCCCTGACCACACATATACTCGACCATCACGAGTAATTTTGGATTCAAAACAATCTCATCGAACACCGGATCACGTCCGAGGAGTAGGGGGGCAGAGTACCCTTTTCGTTTCCCTTCAGTCTCCTGAGCCAATCTTAAAACGGCTTGCCGTACACGGTTATTTGTCTCGATAGGCCCGACGTCGCGAAGAACCGTGTAGCCCTCATCTTTCATTTCCCGAAGGTTAACTTCCATGCCCAATTCGGCAGCCTTTGCCGCAAGTTCGTCCGACAATTCATACGGCGGCATTGTTTCGTACTGTTGATAACGAGGCATAAAAAAGCTCCTTTGGTATTAGTTAAACTAGTAAATCAAAAATTTGAGTCACTCTTCAACTTTCGTTGAATCATACTTCCGCCGCGCCAACTCCTTCAATATATGACCATGTCTCTCGCGGTCAATGTTGTAAAGAAGTGCGAACCCTAAGCCGCCGTACACGATCAATATATGAATCGGCCCCGTCATCCACAACAACTCGCTGGCCATCGAGTTGGTCACGTTGTCCGAGAAAACCCCCACCAGCGGATCAGAAATGGCATCAACGATGGTGCCGATCAAAAAAGCGGCCCCGCATAACGAGCCGCTTACGCCGTGTACCTGATTTTAATAAATCATCGTGACGCCGCTTGCTGCCAGTACGATGGCATCTTCCAGCGAGTCGGACGCGAAGGCCAGTTTATCGAAGATGCTAAGTTTTGGTTTTACTGAAGAGTAAAATCGTCAATCACGTATTCAACCTAATCGTCCGATACATTCACGATCGCCAAACTATTGACGTTGATGTAAAAAAAGCCGCCACCCGAATCCGAGCAGCGGCTTTTCGCAGATTATCGAATTTTGACTAGTACTGAGAAAGCTCGTTACGAGCAACCACCATACGGTGAACTTCGTCCGGACCATCAGCAAGACGGAGCGTACGAGCACTCATGTACATTTGAGCCAATGGAGTCCAATGGGAAACCCCTGCTGCTCCGTGCATTTGAATCGCGCGGTCAATAATCGTACACGTCAATTCAGGCACCATTGCTTTGATTCCAGAAATGAATACTCGTGCTTCTTGAGTACCCATGAGGTCCATCGCGCGGGCAGCCCGTAGTACCATCAAGCGCATGCTGTCGGTTTCCATACGGGAGCGGGCGATAACGTCATAGTTGCCACCCAATTTGATGAGTGGTTTACCGAATGCTTCACGGCTCAATCCACGTTCGCACATCAGCTTGATGGCGCGTTCGCACATCCCGATGCTGCGCATGCAGTGATGAATACGGCCAGGTCCGAGACGACCCTGGGAGATTTCAAATCCGCGTCCTTCTCCCAGAAGAATATTTTCTTTGGGGACACGAACGTTTTCCAGCAAAATGTGCATGTGACCGTGGGGCGCATGGTCGTGACCAAATACAGTCATAGGTCCTTGAATATTTACTCCTGGCGTATCCATTGGTACAAGAATCTGAGACTGTTTGTGCGCGCGGTCAGCGTGGGGGTCGGTTTGAACCATGCAAATCATGATTTTACAACGTTCGTCACCGGCACCGGAAATATAGAATTTTTCTCCGTTGATGACCCATTCGTCACCTTCAAGCTGAGCCTGTGTCGCAATATTTTTCGCATCCGAAGAAGCAAGCTTCGGTTCCGTCATACCAAAACAGGAACGAATTTTACCTTCAAGCAAAGGCTCCAACCATTCTTTCTTCTGCGCATCCGTACCGTACTTATGGATGACTTCCATATTGCCCGTGTCAGGCGCCGCACAGTTGAACACTTCCGAAGACATTGGGCATTTGCCCATTTCGAATGCCAGGTAAGCGTAGTCCAGGTTGGTAACGCCTTCGCCATTCCAATCAGGAAGGAAGAAGTTCCATAAACCTGCCGCCTTGGCCTGGCTCTTCAAATCTTCGAGGATAGCCATGGACGCATCACTCAGCGCCCAGCGGTTTTCCGCATTCGGTACCCGGTAAAACTCTTCTTGTACCGGTTCAATTTTGTCTTTAATGAATGCTTTTACTTTTTCCAGGTGGGGTTTGAATTTTTCGGAAAGTTGTAAATCAAACATCGATTGGTTATCTGTTGCAACGGTTGCCATGATTCCTCCTATTTTTGTCGAATAGCCGTCCGCCTCATGGGGGTCGGCTTTCGATCATTTCGTGTCCTAAAATCGGCCCGAAGAGCCGAATACAATCCAAAAGAAAATAGCATATAGAGTGTGAAAGTTCAATGAAATTACGCATTTCGAATGTATTGTTATTTTTAATCCAATACTATTCATGAAATCAATAGTGCGGCAAATAAACTATTTTTCGCGAGAATATGGCAGGAACTACCCGGAAACGATCCCGATTATCCCAATTCCAAACTCCAGGGGGCTCGGTAATTCGGCGTGACAAGTCTAGTCGCCTCCGGGTTTCCGTTCGCGCGTAGATTTTTCCCGTCCCATTTCACCTCGGCCCCACTTCGGTATGCCAAGTTTCCAAGGTGCGCCACCGTAGTCGCATAATGCGCCTCATCAGGATTGTACGTCGGTTGTTTTCTATCCCGCACGCAATCCAGAAAATTTCGGCCATGGATATCCCGCGAACGTTCTTGTCCCGGTTTGTGGTCCTGCGCTTCAAAATCGGCTAATCCGGGTTCCGGTATGGCATGCCAACCGTATTCATTGGCAATTACTTTGCCTTTTGTACCAATCCATTCCATTCCCAGCGATGATCCCTGGTACTTGATATTGGTCTTTTTCACATGCTCCCAGGTCAAGGTATAGGATGGAAATGTGAATATACTTACTTGAGTATCCGGTGTCTCGGTATTGTCATCATAGGCATACGTCGCTCCGGACGAGCTCACTCGAATCGGATCGTCGTTTCCCATGGGCCACAGCACGACGCCAATCAAGTGGACTCCGTTATCGGACAAATTTCCACCGCCGTAATCCCAGAAATACCGCCACGACCGATGAAAGCGATTCTTGTGATACGGACGTTGCCGCGCCGGTCCCAGCCACATGTCGTAGTCTACGGTTTCCTCCGATAACTGAACCGGCGCATAATCTGGACTGTCAGCTCGCGTCGCTCCGTATTGCCAGGCGCGAGCACTGCGAACAGTACCGATCTTTCCTGAACGTACGAAATTAACGGCATCGACGATATAGGGCGCACTTCTCCATTGGCTTCCCATCTGTATGACGCGCTCATTCTTTTTCGCCGCTACCACCATCGCCCGACTCTCGGCAATCGTATTGGCGAACGGTTTCTCCACATAAATATCTTTACCCGCTTCACAGGCGCGAATCGTGGGGAGGGCATGCCAATGGTCCGGCGTTGCAATCAAAACAACATCCACGTCATTCCGATCCAGCACTTTTCGGAAGTCGCGCACCATTTCCGGTGCGGCATGGCCAAATCCCTTGATGACTTTCGCCATGCGTCCGCATTGCTCATCATCCACATCGCAGACAATTGGAAACGCCACATTCCCTAACCGCTGAAACATCTTCACGTCCCCGCGGCCCATATTGCCGCAACCAATAACGCCAATACGTATCTGCTCGTTGGGGCTCGCCGAGTATGTATTCGCGGCTAATGCACCTGCCGCCGCCGACATGAAAAAAGTTCGCCGGGTAATGGGTTTCATGAAAGTTCTCCTAGTCGGTCACCGAAAATTATTTACTCAAGTAGTAAATCAAAATGAATCGTTTTGAGTCAAGCCTGGTACCCTGATGGCGAAACAAAACCCGCAGTAAAAGAAGATACCAATTTCGCGAATTGGATCATGTCTGGTTCGCTCCAATAAGGTCCAACAATTTGTATACCAACGGGCAAGCCATCGTCGTTGAGACCCAATGGAATATTCATGCCGGGATGGCCGCTCGCGTTGAAACAGCCCACGTACGGCCAGACATAGTCGGAATAAACAATCTCCCGGCCGTCTATATGAATCGGGGTGCCCATCTTGCATCGCTTGAACGGCGGACCGAAACTCATCGGGCAGACAAGAATATTGTATCGCTGGAAAAATAGTTCCCAGTCTCGTGTGATTTCTGCTCGTATGCCCATGGTTTCTGAGTAATTGATCATGGTGCCCTTGAATCCCTGGCTCAACTCCCGTTTGTATCGGTCCACTCCATTTAGCAAGCCACGTTGCAGTGACATTTTCATGAAAGGTTTGATAATTTTTGGAACCTCCTGCGCAATCAACTGCGGGAATAGCCGGACATAGAGCGACAGCGAACGCGAATGAAGGTCATCCGGCGGAGCTGATCCATCGACGGTGCTCCCATGAGATTTGAGCTGTTCGACAAAGTCCAAAACGAGTTTTTGAGTCTGTTCGCTCGTTGGGAAGCCGGGCCAGCTATTCACCCACCCGACTTGATAATCTGAAAGTGACTTGCGGCCAGCGTCCGCATAGTCAATTCGCGGAATCGTTCCATCGGTCGTATCTGGACCCTGTATGATGTTCCAAACCAGTTCCATATCCTCAACGGTGCGAGCCATCGGACCTGCTTGCGCCATATGAAATACGAAACCTTTTGCATTTTTCGGCCGAGGCACGTTTCCATGGCCGGGGACCGAATTTTCCGTCGGTTTCAGGCCATAAAGGCCACAATAATTAGACGGGATTCGAACGGAGCCGCCGAAATCACCACCCAATTCGATCGGGACCATTCCCGAAGCCAATGCAGCCGCCGAACCTCCGCTGCTTCCGCCCGGCGTCCGTTCCAAATCGTACGGGTTCTTTCCCTCGGGGTAGATGTCGCCTTGGACTTGATAGTCCATTAGTTCCTTCGCCACGTTCGTTTTTCCGAGAATCACGGCACCAGCTTCTTTTAACCTTCGGACGATTTCGGCATCTTCTTCAGCGACCCAGTTCTTCATTCGGTTGGAATTCAACGTTGATTTCGTACCTTTGAGCCAAAATTGTTCCTTGATGGTCATCGGAACGCCATGCAGCGGACCTTTGAAATCACCTCGCTTCCCGTCCGAGTCCAGCTCGGAGGCAATCTTGAGCGCCTCTTTTTCCTGATCAATAATGACAGCTTGAAGAGAAGGGTTATGCTTTTTGATCTGGGCTAGATGAGCGTGCACCACATCCACTGAAGTCGCTTTCCCAGTTCTGATGAGTCCGGCCAACTCGATCGCTGATTTATAAATGAAGTCGGTCATGATAGAAAGGCTTTGTTGAACCGAGAGGTTCTGATAATTGGGAACAATTTTTTCTCCACAGTACACTACTCTTTTTGGGTTTAGATAAGGATACTAAATCACTCCTGACAGCGTTGTGTCAGGAGGTTTCAGGACTTCACAAACTCGAATAGTCGAGACCAAAAGAGCAGGTACGGCACTTTGATGCCGCTTATGCTACTATGCCATTTCGGCTGAATCGCCATCAACTAATAGGTTTCAACGACCACACAGGGAACATCATGCAATTAATCACGATTCGACGTCTAGCAGGTTTTGTTGCGATTGCTTTTGTACTAAACGGCGCAATTTCTCACGCCGAAAAATACTCTACCGAAGAAAATATCTTATACCGCTCCGGTGACAACCTCACGGATTACATGAAAGAACGATGTAAACTCGACGTATATTTTCCGACTGACATCAAGGATTTTCCAACCGTCGTTTGGTTTCATGGCGGAGGCATGGTGCAAGGAAGTAAATTCGTTCCCCTTGCTCTTCGCGAAAAAAACATAGCCGTCGTCGCTGTCAATTACCGTCTGAACCCTCACGTACAGTCCCCGGCTTATGTCGAGGACGCCGCCGCCGCGGTTGCATGGACGATGAAGAATATTGAAAAATATGGAGGCTCGAAAGATCTCGTATTCGTCGCGGGGATGTCTGCCGGCGGTTATTTGACCAGCATGGTTGGCCTCGACAAACGTTGGCTTAACGCCGAAGGAGAAGACGCCAACGACATCGCGGGCCTGATTCCCTACAGCGGTCACACGATCACTCATTTTACCGTCCGGAAAGAACGAGGCCTGAAGAATACGAAAATCGTTGTCGACGACATGGCCCCATTGTCCCATGTTCGAAAAGACGCGCCCCCGATTTTGATGATTACGGGCGACCGCGAACTCGAAATGCTCGGTCGATACGAAGAGACCGCCTATCTTTGGCGTATGTTTCAAATCGTAGAACATCCCGATGCCGAGTTGTACGAGCTGGAAGGGTTCAACCACGGCCAAATGCAGGAACCGGCCCACCCGCTACTCATTCGCTTTGTAAGACGTATCGTGAAAGAATCGCGGGAGTAGGGGAGAGCCCATGAGTTTCGAAGGATTCCCAAAAGATGCGACGAAGTTTCTGAAAGAACTGAAGAAAAACAACGACCGCGTTTGGTTCAATAACAATAAACAACGATACAAAGAATCGATCGAACTGCCCGTAAAGCTGTTCCTCGAAGAAATGGCAGAAACTCTGACCGACCTCTCCGGTGTCCCTCTAGGCGGGAAAATCTTCCGAATTTATCGAGACGTCCGGTTTAGCAAAGACAAAACCCCTTATAATACTCACATACGAATCGCTTTTTTCACCGCGGAGGCGGCCCAAGGCTCCTGTGGTATAAAACCCGGCTTTTTCTTTTCATTGGAACACGACAAACTGATTCTGGGCGCCGGAAGTAGAGAGTTTCCTAAATCGGCGTTGGAGGCTTTTCGGGAAGCCGTTACCGATCCCAAAAAGGGAAGTGCGTTCAAGAAGACACTGAACAAGACCGTCGATAAAGACGGATTTCGATTGGAATCTCCCGAACTCAAACGAGTACCGTCGGGATTCGACGCCGAAAGCCCCACCGCGGACCTGCTACTTCATAAATCACTCACCATTTGGCGCGAAGAAAAACATTCCGACAATATTTACACCAAGAAATTCCCGGCCCATCTCGTAAAAACGTTTCGAAATACATTGCCAGTATTCGATTGGCTCTACGGGCTCTAGAGGAGGGAGCTGCTGTCATGCCGTTTGACGAAGGACTTGCTGCGCGACTCGAAGAAATAATCACCGGAGATTTCGCTGAAATCCACGGACTCGAAGAAACCAGAATGTTCGGCGGGTTCGGTTATCTCCTGAATGGCAACATGTGCATGGGTATCCACAAAGATACATTGATGGTTCGCGTGGGAGTCGAAAAAGCTGAAGCCCTAATCGCCGAAGATGACGTGCGTCCGATGGATCTGACTGGGCGGATTATGAAAGGTTGGGCTACCGTTGAGCCGGATGGCATGGAAGACGACGACAACCTCAAACGATTTTGTAAGTACGCAATAGATTTTGTTACCGGATTACCACCCAAATAGTAGGCTCAAATCCGGTCAGTAAACTTCCCGTACGCCTGGAGGCCATACACCAAAGGTTCTTTATCATCCACCACTTCCGTATGGGTGATATTCCCAACGAAAATGGTGTGGGTCCCCGACTCGATTGCACTGGCAACATCGCACACTAAATTTGCCACACAATTTTCTATGGCCGGAACACCATTTAATTCGCGCAGAGTCGAGTTTGAATTTGCAATTTTTTCATCCCCCGGTTTTGAAGATGAAAAGGAATTTGAAGCATCGATTTGTTCGGTGCTCAAAAGATTGACGCAAAACGAGTTGGATTCTTTGATAATACGGTTTGTATTGGAGTCTTGATTCACACAGATTAGAAGCGACGGGGGATCCATCGATACTGAGCAAAAAGACGTCGCCGTAAGCCCGTTCGTTTCCTCCCCGTATTTCGCAGTGACAACAGCCACCGATGACGGTGCAAACCTCATCGCATTTTTTAGACCATCTACGAGTGCCGTAATTTCTTCTGACATAATCAATCTCTGGTTTAGGCCGGAGGAAATGAATCTTCAAAGGAGAATTCTTAAACAGGATTTCGTGCCCGACAACGTTCGAAAAAGACTATCAATATGTTCTCGGCAAAAACAACCCAATCAATCGGCACCTTATCGATACGCGTGGAGCCATCTTGACAGTGCGGCTTGGCTTAAAGCACAATGGATGTTCATTCACCTTCGCCTAAATAGGGGTACATCATGGAATTATCAGAAGTTCGCAATCGAATATTAACGACGCCACTCGTTCAGAATCTGCCCGAAGAGATGCGCAACAAATTCGCTATGCAACTCCTTTGGATTGCCAATACGGAAGAAGTGAGCCGAGAGCAAAAGTTATTTGTGCAGGGCGACAAAGATTCCGACTACGGTTGCCTTATCCTGGAAGGAATGGTCCGGATTATCACCGAGGAAAGTAACAAGAAAACCATCGATGCTCCGGATATTCTCGGCGAAGTCCAATTGTTCACGCCTCAAGGCGAGCGGACGGCCACAGTTGAAGTGGTGGTTGGGGGTGAAATCCTCACGTTTAGTTGGAAAGAGTTCGGTGCTGCCGCAAAAGTGAATTTCACCGACGAACAAATGGATACGCTTAAAAAAGTGATCGCCGAAAGCGCCTGGACTAGACAGGAAAATCTGTTGGAAAAAATTAAAGAAAAACAATCTGCTGAATCCTAATCACTAAGGAAAACGATATGTCTATAAGTACACCCATATGCAAATCCCTTGGAATCGAACACCCGATAATTCTTGGCGGAATGATGGGCCTTAGTGATGGAAAATTAACCGCCGCCGTTTCCAATGCCGGCGCCCTCGGTACGTTATCCAGCGCGACGTTCGGGTTGGAAGGCAGTCGCGAACAGATGAAGATGTTGGTCGAGCTAACGGACAAACCGTACTCGGTGAACCTTCCTCTGTTCCATCCTATGGTGGCTGAATTAATCCCGCTTCTCCCCGAATTCGGCGTCAAAATCGTCACCACGTCCGCAGGAAATCCCGCCAAATACATAGATGTGCTGAAAGATATGGGCATGTATGTGATTCACGTTATTTCTTCCGTCCGCACCGCGCAGAAAGCTCAAGATGCGGGCGTGGATGCGATCGTTGCGGAAGGCAGTGATTCCGGCGGCAAGGTAGCCAAGGATGAAGTACCAACCATCTCATTGGTTCCGCAGGTCGTTGAAAACGTAGACATACCCGTTATCGCAGCCGGAGGTTTGGCAACAGGCCGTGGCCTTTTAGCCGCGTTAGCCATGGGCGCACAAGGTGTTCAGCTTGGAACCCGCTTCATCGCTTCTGAAGAAGCTCCCGCGCATGATAATTGGAAAAACGTGTTGGTCAATGCCGGCGACTCAGCGACAGCCATTGCCCTCAAAAACTCCTCACCCACACGTATGGTAAAAAATGAGTTCTGGCACGAGCTCGACGCGATGGACGAGCCTGGAAAATCCGCCATGGACTATATGCCCGTCCAACAGGAAGCCTCCAAGCGAGTGGCCGCTGACACCGACGGTACCAAGGGGAATTACACAGCCGGGACTGGATCAGGCCTCATACGCGAAGTCAAAACCGCCAACGACATCGTCCAGGAAATCATCGCCGAAGCCGAAGCCAGCATGGAAAACGTCCGCGCTGCATTTACGAGTTGACCCAATAACCGCCCTGCGTACCGCCGCTAAGTTCTACACGAACGAGCCAGCTCATTAGTTTGGGACGGGAATCCAAATAAAAGAAAAACGGTTACCTGAAACACATTGTCCAGATAACCGTTTTTTATTTTTTGATAGTTTGACTACGAATTCAAATCGCTGAAACTCTTCCCTTCAGCCACCAATTTCTCAATCAATGCTGCTGGTTTCCAGAAATCATCCCCATCCTGCTCCTGGAATTCTTTTAGGCGTGCTGCTACTTTGTCGAGGCCAATGGAATCTGCGTAATGCATTGGGCCGCCACGATACAGTGGCCATCCGTAGCCGTTAATCCAGACCACGTCCACGTCGCTCGGACGGAAACTCATTCCTTCCTCGAGAATCTTCGCACCTTCATTAATCATCGGATAAATACAACGTTCAAGGATTTCTTCCTTGCTGAATTCACGACGAGTCTTGCCCATCTTCTCGGAAAACTCGTTGATAACCGCTTCCACTTCCGGCTCGGGGCTTTTCGCCCGTGTTGCGGGATCGTAATTGTAATACCCGGCACCGGTCTTCTGGCCGCGACGACCTTTTTCACAAAGCACGTCACGAACCGTTTCGCTTTTGGACTTCGATTCGTCCCAGCCGATATCCAGACCAGCCAAATCACTCATGGCAAAGGGGCCCATCGGGAATCCAAAGTCATACAGAACATCATCCACATCCCAAGGCATTGGGCCTTCAAAAATCATTTTCTGAGCCTGAGCCCCACGCTGGGCCAACATCCGGTTTCCAATGAATCCCGGGCATACACCCGAAACAGCGGCTACTTTACCGATCACTTTCGCGAGCTTCACCGTCGTCGCCAGAATTTGGTCAGAAGTCTTCTCGCCACGCACAATTTCCAACAACTTCATGACGTTTGCCGGACTAAAGAAGTGCAGTCCGATGACCCATTCAGGACGTTTCGTTGCCGAAGCAATTTCGTCCAGGTTCAGAGCAGAAGTATTACTCGCCAAAATTGAACCTTCCTTCATGAACCCGTCCAATTGAGCAAAAATTTTCTTCTTCAGGTCCATGTTTTCCAGGACCGCTTCAATAATCAGGTCGCAGTCTTTCAAATCTTCGATATTCGTCGTCGGCGTAATCAGTCCCATACGTGTTTCCACGTCGTCCATCGTCAAACGACCGCTTTTCACACTGCGTTCATAGTTCTTACGAACCACGCCGAGTCCGCGGTCCAAAGGATCTTGGTTCGGCTCAGTAATGGTTACCGGAATCCCGGCAGTAGCGAAGTTCATCGCAATACCACCCCCCATCGTGCCCGCGCCGATAATGCCTACAGATTTAATTCCGACCAACTCGATATCCTTGGCAATTCCAGGGATCTTATTCGCGAGGCGTTCAGCGAAGAAGTAATACCGTTGCGCCGCGGATTGATCACCCGTCACCAATTTCGTAAATTCAGAACGCTCGACTTTCATTCCGTCTTCGAATGATTCGTTTACGGACGCCTCAACACATTTTACGATGGCTTCAGGAGCATCGTATCCCCGGGTCTTGCGCGCAATGCCTTTACGGAAGTTCGCAAATATGTCAGGATTGCCTTTTGCTTCTTCAATCTTGTCATTGGAATCGCTGACTTTCACCAGAGGCGCACCTTCAGCGACTACCTTCAACGCGAATGCTTTACCGCCTTCTTTCAAGTCCTCAACGATTTCAGAAATGAGACCGCATTCCAACGCGAACGCGGCACTTACCGGATCGCCAGATGTCATCATTTCCAATGCTTTCTGTACGCCCACAATACGGGGGAGACGTTGCGTACCGCCTGCGCCCGGAAGCAATCCTAACTTAACTTCTGGAAGTCCGAGCTTCGCAGACGCCACTGCCACGCGATAATGACAAACCAGCGCGGTTTCGAGTCCGCCACCCAGGGCAGTACCGTGAATTGTCGAGATGACTGGTTTCGAACAATTTTCAATCGCCGCCTGAGCTTCCTGAAGGCCGCGACCCTTTGGTGCTTGGCCGAATTCCTTGATGTCTGCACCAGCAATATACGTCCTACCTGCGCAAATAATAAGGACGGCTTTAACTGCGTCGTCCGCCTCCGCCTGAGTCACCGCTTCATATAGACCCGTGCGAACTCCTTCGCTCAATGCGTTTACTGGAGGATTGTCAATCGTAACAACCGCTACGCCGTCCTCCGTCTCCATACTAACCATGTCGGTAATCTGTGTCATTTTATGCTCCAATTTCTTTAATAACCCGAAAAAAGTGAAAAATTGATTAGAACCACACCTCGAAAAAGGCCGGATCGAATCCAGAAAAATACCATATAGCGGCAGGGACCTTCAACGATCAAAGCCGCACGTTGGATTCAAGCAAAGTATGCATCGCCCGGTGTATAGGTAAGCCGATAATTTCCGGCCCACGCCGGCAATGCCCGGCAATTCTCGTTATCTGTTTCGTTCGAGACAGATCTGTCTGAAATTTCGTTTATCCCAACCAAGGAGGCCCGTAATGTTCAAAAAAATCTTTACACGCGCACTAAACGCTGAGTTTTGGACGTCGGTACTTATGGAATTGGACGGATGCCCGCTTCCTTATCTAAGCGACGGGGAGAACGAGAATGAGAAGATTGTTAATACAAAAATTGAAATCGGTTTTGAAGTGGCCCAAGAAGACCCCGAGAAGATTCCCGCAGAAGTCTGAACTCGTGCGGAATCCGAACGGTGATTTTCGTATTTCGCCTGAACGCCGCATCATCGATGTAACTCATTTATTTTGACGAGTTATTTGAGCAGGTCAAACTGGCGGCTGTATTTAACGATGAATTCTCGTCGCGGTTTACCCGTGAAATCCTGGTCATCCAATTCGTTGTACACTACATACAATCCGGTATTGGCAGTGCGAAGCCAGGCGAATCGTACGTTCGTAGCGATCACGTCATCGCGGTCATCGTATTGTAAAAGTGCCTGTAACGACAATTTCGGGGTGAAGGAATAGGTAGCCCGTAATCGACCCACGTTGACTTCGAAATTTCCTTGCGGCAAGTCAAAATCGTTGTAACTCCAGCCCAGCTCGCCGGTGAACTTGTTGCCAATTCGGTAGGTCATCGTTGGGTCCAGAGAAACCCGATCACCACCAAAACGCCCGCCAATCTTGGTCTGAAGAAACAGACTCACCGGTTTGGCTTGGTCAGTCATGAACACCCAGTGCGCTTCTTCGTGATCGTAGCTGCCCGCCGGAATCGTGACGCCTTCGACGATTTCAAACGGCTCGCGAACACCTTCGTGGGTAAAGTTAATGCCAGTGTGAACTTCGAAACCATTTTTCCATTCCCAGTGATTGTCCACGTGTAAATAAGTGGATTCATGAAAACCATCTTCGTATCCATAATGGTTGGTGATCGATATATGGGGACGTAATTCTTGTAAGCCCCAAAAACCGACCGGTCGAATCCGGCGAAATAGCATCGCACGAACTTTGCGGTAGGACTTGCGAGAAAGAAAACCCACCTCGGGATTAAAGTTATTGGCCACTTCCGAATAAGAAAGCACATTAAACCACTTTTCGGAAGTTTGACGTACCGATAAGCCAAGCGCATGGTTGCTGTTTGATAAATCCGGTGTGTCCGTCATCGCCGCCCACCCGGAAACCGTAATGTCGTCACCAATGCCCCAGTGTCCGTCGACCGCATACGTCCGGTTATAGTCGTCATCGTCATCGACCAGATAGCTGCCATCGCCCTGGCGATTCACCGCCATAAAGCCGATGGATGAACGGTTTTTCAGTTCCTGGTTCACGCGCATGACGGTAAAGTCGTTTTGCGGCGCTGAATCCGTGACTGCTTCCGAACGCATATGCAGGAGACCGATGTTCGTTTTCTTCCCTACTTTCCCAGATAGACGAATACCACCGTCGATTGGCGTCTGTGTACCGCCTGCGCCAATCCCGATGCGTCGACTGAAAAACATCTGTACTTCCTGAGGATCGCCTAATTGAAACTGACCGGCATTTTCTAAAAAGAAAGGACGTTTCTCTTCGAAGAACAAACTAAACCTGTCCAGATTTACCTGTAACTCATCCGCTTCAACCTGTGCAAAGTCGGTATTGACTGTAGCATCCAACGTCAAACTAGGGGTTACCGAATACTTCAAATCAAACCCGATTTCTTCGTCGAATTTACTCAGGTCATCCGGTCCGCCATGCGTGTATTTTCCTAACGCGTACGGCGTCAATTTTAGATTACGCTGCGGAGGAACACCGAGATCGGTAAGCGCCCCAGCTTGAGACACACGATATAGATTATATTGACGGGGGAGGGGGGCCCAAAAGACGCGTTCATTGTTACGTCTGATATTCCGTTGAAAATTGATACCCCAGGATTGGATTTCACCCTTTCCATATCGCAGCGATTTGAACGGAATAGCGACTTCGGTACTCCACCCGATATCAGAAACCTTGCTGACGACCGTCCACGTCGTATCCCAGTTAAGGTTGAATCCACTGCTGCCTGAGCGTGATCGACCGCCCGCGCCTTCTCTCGTGACTTGACCGTCGTATTCGATTCCGGCCGCATTCGTACCAAACACAAATCCATTTTGCTCATCGCTGTAAGTGTCCAGGACGATTTGTAGACTGTCCGTGTCGACCAGGCTACTGTCACGACGACTGTCCGAAATAATAATCTTCGACGGGTCATCGTCATACATCACCGCGCCGATATAAAGGGTGTCTTCCGTAAACCCGATCCACACTTCTGTCTTCTGCGTCGCCGGCTTGCCTTCCTCTGGCTTCGTCTGAGTAAATCCTGTGACCGGTCTACGGCCGCTCCACGCAGCATCGCCTAGTACATCGCCGTCTACTACAGGGGCTTCCTCAAAATCGATCGCTTTCATTTTGGGTGGTGTGCCCGTCTCATCCGCGGCGGTCGCCGAGAGCATGGGAAGCACAGAGAACAAGAGAAGGGCCCAGGAGGGCAAATATCGAAAACGCATTGAAAATCCTTAATCTATCTACGAGACGGGGTGATTACACCTAGCAGAACGTGCAAGCGACCCAAATAATTACTCCCGAAGTGGAGAGAAGGTGTCGCGGATACAAATTTAACCCGCGAATGATACAAAAGTGCCGATTCTCAAGCAACATTAAGATCGTTAGTACGCATGAATTGGGTACACTTGATTTAATTAGATCGTTGACCAATTTGGAGCAAGCTTGATGTCCCTCACGCCGGAACGTATCGCACGAACCATAATCGATGACTCGAAAACCTTAATAACAGGTCAGTCTGTCGTGCGAATTAACAAATGTCTGGAAATTCTCACAGAAGAACAAGTCTGGAAACGCCCCAACTCCGAAACCGTATCCGTCGGCAATCTCATTCTTCACTTGTGCGGAAACGTCCGCCAATGGATCACCGCGGGGTTGGGCGGTGCCAACGACATCCGCGAGAGAGAACAAGAATTCTCGGAAGTCGGTCCCATTTCGATTGCCAATCTGAAGAAGCTCCTCGAAGAAACCCTTACGAAAGCCGTCGCCGTTCTGGACGCATTCAATCCGACCGATATCCTCGCCCCACGGACTATTCAAGGCGACGAAGTAACCCCCATCTACGTAATCCTAAAAGTCACCGAACATTTCTCCTACCACACCGGACAAATCGCCTATGTCACCAAAGCCACCCACAATGTCGACCTTGCATATTTCAAAGAGTCGAATTAGTTTCTGCGGATATCGTTTTTCAGAAACGGGTGGATCTGAATACTCGATCTTTTTCCCTCGACGGCGATGCGAGGGGTAGTCGTTCCCCACCAAACGTTTTTCGCCACCGGGTTGCCGTTCACCACAACTGCTTCGAATTCCTTACTGTTGACGATTCGGTTGTTGCCTTTGCTGCCGAGTGCGCCGCCCCCGAAATCTACGATCGACGTGTTCGTTTCACTACTTCGGTCGAGTATGGCAACTCCGTACTTTCCAGAATCTACGATGTCACAATCCTCGACCAGCAATTTAGTTTTACCGCCGGAGTTGTGTTGATTCTGGGCAATCAACGAAATCGCACCACCGCCCTGTTGCGGATTTGCGCCGATAACTTTAGTCCTGCGGATTGCCAAATCCATTGTAGAGTTCGAACCATAGTTCGTTAGCTGAATTCCATCCGTAATCGTATTCTCAAAAACACTGTCGGTGATTTCCAGCGTCATCTCGCAACCGTCGCACCATTCATCCTCGTTCTTAAACGGTTCTCCCATGAGAAATACTTCGAAACCGCAGTTTGATATATTTCCGACTTGTTTGGAGTTTTTGTAATGGTAATTTCTTACCGACATCATCTGTTCCGATTGCCCCCACAGTCGAGGCAATATACTATCCGAGTTCCGATCGCCGATGCCGATATTGTCTGCGGTTGAGTCCTCGATTCGCGAAACAATTTGACTCGTGTTGCGAGACCAAATCATGTAAGCCCGCCCACCCAAATCAGAAAAGTGGTTTCGTGTGAATACATAATTCCCTTTGCTGTCGCCCGAATGGGCAATCAAGATACCACCCATGTCATCTCCATCCCGAATGACACAATCGGAGACGTCGACCAACGTTGTGGAACCCGATTTCGATTCCAAAAAAATCGCGTAAATTACGTCTTCACTTTTTGCACAGCCCTTCACCAAAATGTCGCGGATTATTGTTCCGGATAGATTAACTCCAATGGCATGGATGGCATTATTGTTGATGTTCTCAAAATGTATTCCTGCGACTTCGTTACCGTCCGACAGTTCTACACAGACGCCGTCTAAATGAGAAGTAGTGTTAGTTAGTCTCACTTTCCCGGTCGTACCGAGTAGCTTCTGCCCTGGTTTGAGTGCGATCCCTCCATCCAGAAGAGCGCCCTCCCGACCACGAAGCAGATAAATCGTGTCACCTGCGGTGGAGGAAGCTTCAACCGCACTGAGCGAATTGAACGGTTTCGTTTCGGTACCGGAACCTCCATCCGGCGCGCCCGCCATCACGTAGAGAGAGTCACTATGCGCTTGGGGGAGAATAAAGAGTGCTGTCATGACCAAGAATCCAACTGCTCGGTATTTTTGTTTCATCAGTGTCTCCTTACGCCGTTAGATAATTCGAATCACAAAACTCAATGTAGCACATATCGATTCCGGTTGATACTTGGATGAATCTCGCTTATGATGGAATGAATCGAAAATAAAAAACAAAGCCGTCGACTCCAAACCAAATGGATACGCCCTATGTCTGACAAGCAACACCTCCAACCCGAGGGCATTATCGATGCCACGAAATTTGCCTACACCCAAGTCGTGACGGCATCGCCCGGGACATTAATTTCGATTGCGGGACAAATAGGTTGGGACATCGAAGGTAAAATGGTCAGCGATGATCTCGCCGAACAGACGGAAAAGGCATTGGAAAACCTCGGCTTGGCATTGGCAGCTGCCGGCGCGACTGCTGCTGACCTAACCTGCCTGCGAGTATATATTCCCCAATACAAACCCAAAAAATCCGCCATATTTGCGAAAGCATTGGTCGAGTTTCTCGGAGATGCCAAACCGCCCGCACAGACCCTGTTGGGTGTCGAAGCGTTGGCTTTGCCCGATGTGCTGATTGAAATCGAAGCCCAGGCAGTCATTTAATCGAAAAGGTCACCGACGATGAAGCACCAACTCCTTCAACATTACATTGCCACCCTTTCCTACCGTGCACACCGTTCGCTGGGCGATGCACCCGATGGTTTCGAGTCCTTCTCGCCAGGATCCGGCGTACGCGCTCCCGTCGAGATTCTTAGCCACATGGGCGATGTCTTGACCTTTACGCTACTGCGGCTCCATGGCGACATGTCTACTCCCGAAAAAGACGTGGAATCAAAAAGTTGGTCCGAAGAAATTGCCCGATTTGAATCATTACTCAAAGAAATCTGCGCCGTGCTCGATACTAACCTTCACGACCAATCCGACATCGAAGAACGCCTCCTTCAAGGCCCCTTAGCGGACGTCATGTGCCATATCGGACAGTTGGCGATGCTCCGCAGAATGGCCGGCGCCCCGGTTGAAGGCGAAAACTTCTTCGCCGCGGATATTTCAAAAGAAAACCTGTAGAAAGCCCTCATTTTTGGTCAATTTTCTCGGGTTGACTTACTCGATGCAGTGTGGAATAGTGGTAAGAATGGCTGCCGACAACCGCCCGTTGGGTTGCTTTCGAAAGCAGTCGTAATCAGGAGGTGGATTGATGCGTTTTCGAAATAAAATGGGTAGGGGATTTGTCCCGGCCGCCATCGCAATGAGTATCGGATTATTGGCCTCCGCTGCATTCGCGGCAACCGAGCCTTTGAAATACGGGGCGGGCGATACGTTTTGGCTCGACGATCTTCGACCAATTACAAATCAAGAATGGTCGTACGAACGCGCCGCACACCTCCTCGAACGAGCTGGCTTCGGCGGTACGCCGGTCGAGATCGAAAAACTCGCTGCCATGACACCCGAAGCGGCCGTATCCTACCTCGTCGATTACGAATCCATACGCAATGACGACCTGGAGCCCTTCGATGAATCCGGGATCTGGGACGAGGCAATGTTGCCCGATCTTAATGAAAACTTCGATTTCAACGAAGGCGTACGTCGTGGCAGGACCAACGGCGAGGTCTATGGTGTGAAGCCAAGCGAAGATGGCGTACGACCCATGCAGCCGGTAATCAATAAGTTATATTACCGTACCTATGCGAGTCGCCATGAATGGGAGCGCGCTTCCGTTTGGTGGGCCGGTCTCATGCTCAATACCAATCGCCCCCACGAAGAACGCATGACCCTTTTCTGGCACGATCACTTTGCCGTCGAACAGGAAAAATTGCGCGACTACCGTTTGATGCTCGATCAGATCGATCTGATCCGTTCGAACGCGACCGCGAACTTTCACAAAATCCTTCTCGATATTTCCAAAGATCCGGGCATGCTCGTTTATTTGGATAATCGCAAGAACGTGAAAGGCCATCCCAACGAAAATTTCGCCCGTGAAATCATGGAGCTGTTCTCGCTCGGAGTGGGCAATTACACAGAAAACGACATCAAAGAAGTTGCCCGTGCGTTGACCGGCTGGACCCATCACGGCCAACGGTATATTAACGATCAATCGATGCACGATGATGGCGAAAAATCTTTCCTCGGCGCGACGGGAAATTTCGACGGCGATGATGTGGTCGATATTCTCTTGAAACAGGAAGTATGCGCTGAATACATCACCGGAAAATTATACAAATATTTCGTGCGCGAAGAACTCACACCCGAAATGAACAAGAACCTTGCGGCAGTCCTTCGCGACAACAATTACGAAATTAAACCGCTGATGAAAAAGATGTTCCTCAGCCGCGATTTCTATTCACCACAATCCTACGCATCGCAAATAAAAAGTCCCGTCGTGTTTTTGGTGTCGGCCTACAAAAAACTCGGCCTGACCAAAGTCCCGGGCACTCCTTATCTGCCGTATGTCGGGCCTTCCCTCGGCCAAGCCCTCGGCAATCCGCCCAACGTAGCTGGGTGGGACGGCGGACGCGCCTGGATAAATCCTTCTACGCTCATCGATCGAGGAAACGTAATGCGCCACCTCCTGTTTCCCCATGAAGCAGAAGGCCTGTACGACATCGGGCCCTTCGCCGGCCGCTACCAACGGTACGTGAACGCCCACCAGGAAGTTCTCAAGCGCGATCGCGACGCCATTCTTGGTCCGATGATGGACAATCCAAATATGATGGACATGGAAGGTGGGGGAGATACCAGCATGATGGCGCTCTCTTCGCAATTGATCAATGAGACGCCTCAATACGACTTGCCCTATGGTGTTTACAACGGTAAATCCAAAGCGTTTGAAAATATCAAAGCGCCTGATCAATCACCGGCGCAATTCAGTCTCGCAACGACTTTGGCCGATGCCGGGGTGATTTCGGCCGAAGACGCTACCCATTATCTAGAACGACTCCTGTTGCGCCTGCCAGTCAAAGATGACATCCGCGTGGGTATGGTCGAATTTATCGAGAATAGAAATGGGAGTAGTACGCTCAATTTCTCCGATCCAAAAATCGAATACAACTTACGTGAGTTGGCTCACTTAATCATGAGTTCCCCCGAATTCCAACTGTCATAGTAAATTCGCGAATTCCAACCGCTATAGAAGGAAGAAGATATGTCAAACGGAAACGAGTATGGATGCAGCTGCACCCGTCGTGATTTCATGAAACATAGCGCGGCCGCTATCGGAGCAGGGATGATGCTCCCTGCGTTCCTCCGCGAAACCGACGTCGCCATGGCGGCAAACGCCCTCGCTGGAAATTCGCAAGCTCACCCGGAACGGGTCTTGGTTGTCCTCGAACTTAGTGGCGGTAACGACGGACTCAATACCGTCATACCCTACTCCAACGACGACTATTATCGCGCCCGCCCAACCATCGGCATTCGTCCTAACAACCTGCGGAAACTAAATGACGATTTCGGGTTCCATAACAACCTCCCCGGCTGGGAACGGTTATTCAAAGACGGAAACATGGCTGTGGTCCATGGCTGTAGTTATCCGAATCCAAACCGTTCCCATTTCGAGTCCATGAAATTCTGGCATACCGGCGTTCCGAATGCACCTGAAAGCAGGGGATGGCTCGGACGTTTTGCGGATACGTACCAACCGGAAGCCGTTAGCAGCTACATGATTAACGTGGCCAAAGAGCAATCCTTGGCTGTGGGGGCCAATATTCACTCGCCGGTGGTGTTTAAAGATCCAGAACGTTTCGGTCGCCAGGGATCGCCCGAAGAGCGGGAACTCTTCAAAGAACTCGCTCAAAAACGTACCAGGGAATGGAACCCGTCGCTGGAGTTCGTGCGAGGCATTGCGTCCACGGCTGAATCCAGTTCCGAATTCATACGGCATTCCTGTGCCGAATACAAGACTCAAGCCGACTACGGATACGGCGACATCGGTCTCGACATGAAAAAGATCGTCGCCCTTATCGGTGCCGATTCGCCCGCCCGAATCTTCTACACGAAATTTGGAAGCTTCGATACCCATGTATCCCAAGCCAATGCCCACAGCGGCTTATTCAATCAGGCCGGCGACGCGGTCCACGCATTCTTCAAAGATCTCGAGCGTATTGGACGAGCGCAAGACGTATCACTCCTCATCTTCACCGAATTCGGTCGCCGCGTTCAGGAAAACGCGAGCAAAGGTACCGACCACGGCGTTGCGTCGCCCATGTTCATCGTCGGCAACGACATCAAAGGTGGGTTCTATAGCGAGCATCCGAGCCTCACCGACCTCGACGAAGGCGACCTCAAAATGACAACGGACTTCAGAAAGGTCTACGCCACCATGACCAAGGAGTGGATGGGCTTCCAGGATACGCAATCTTTATTGAGACAGGAATTCGAAACCCTAGGTGTATTTACTTAAACGGAAACTAATCGCTAGTCAATAAAAAATCGAGCCGCACGACGAAAGGTTGTGCGGCTCGATTTATTTTTGAAATGAAAGTTGCAACTCAATCGAAGAGGGGTTCTTCATCCGGATAAGGAACATAATCGGCACTGTCTACCGCGTGATACAGCGACGCGTATGCTAATTGAATTACCATCAATGCTGGGATGAGTCCGATACCCAGGCAGAGTAGGCCGACAATGCAAACCGGGATTCCCAATACCCAAATAAAGAATACTTCCCAGCCATACCCCTTGGTCATACTCCAGCTTTCAGCCATCGCGTCCATCGCATTCATGTTACGGTCCACAACCAGATAAGGTGTAAACGCCAATTTACACCCGATAATGATTCCCGGAATAACGAGAAAAATCGTTCCAATCGCCGTGAATGTGCCAACGAGAAAGCACGCGACGATGGAGTTGAAATAATTTTTGAAAGATGCGAAGAGATCGCCAAATTGAAGATCCTCGTCTCGCGCCGCCTTTAAGTTGACGTAGTCGTATCCATATTTTACGGCATTTACGACAAATAAAGTGAAAAGCGTAGCAAAAATGCTGCGCTGCAAGTACCACAGAAAACCAAGTGCTTCAACCGGACCGAAGCCGTCTTCCCACTCCCCCCACGTTGCACTCGTAGTTCCAAAGGATTGAATCACGACCCATACAAATCCTATGCCCAGCAGCATGAAAAAGTTGTTCCACAATTGTCCCCATGCGTGTCCATAGGCCGAGAATGCATTCGGTTCCACTTCGGGATCGTCATATTCGTGCATATCGCTACCTTTCCGGGAAAGTTAAAAACGTGCCCTTTTCACCCAATATATAAATTAGACCCGGTTTTACCGCTCAAGGTTTCGTAAGACCACGTGTTTAAATGGCTCGAATGATTCATTCATCGTCCAGGCCATCGCGCGCAACAGTATAATTCGGAAATAGGGGTCGTTGAACGAGAAGTAATTATGGCCCAAAACCGTCGCAAATACTTTACCCTGACCGGTTTCCTTCATCCACGCCACCGGCCACGCTTCGTCATCCAACTCGTCGGTTTCCGGTGGGCGCGTCGACCCGTTCGTTGGTCCCCCGGGGGCCGTGATCAATACATCGACTTTCGCCGGATTTCCCGTCAGGTTCCAATAATGCTCGTCCATTAAATCGAATACCTGGTCGAATCCAGCGAGAATGGGGGAGGCTGCTCCTTTTCCCGTCACCGTTAGCGGAATTGGCAACGGACCCCATTTCGTGGTCCCATGCCCCGTATCCCGCGTCCCGTAGGCCAATCCAATTCGCTTCGCTAGTTCTTGACCGGAACCTTCCAAAATCGCCAAATGCAAATAGATCAGCCCGCCACCACGTTTTTGATACGAATCCATTTTCGTGTACTCGGCTGCGGTCCAAGGCTGGGGCGATTGAAAATAGAATACAATCAAATCGGCCGTAGCCCATTGCTCGTCTGAAGGAAAATACATCGCCCTTTCTGCGGTCACTCGGGGTACTTGCGGTAGCAACGTATTCACAAAACGATCCATCACCCACCCATATTCATGGGCGCCGCGATCATGATTCTTATCCACACCCCACACCCAAACGATCTTCAAATCGCGCGAAGGCTTCGAAATGCTGGAAGGGCCCATAATCTTTTCGATCGCCGCCGAGTCCCGTTTGATCGGTTTTTGCCACGGATGCTGCGCATCACTGGTTCCCGAAAACGCAATCCACATTGCCAGTCCCAAAAACAGTGACGAAGATTTTGAAATATTCACTTTGTACTCTCCGAATATTGATACATACAACAATCACCATAATGGACCGATTTTCAGTTTTGCAAACGTAGGTGCGAAAAAGTTCTTGACAGTGACTACAAATGTAGTCTATGATGACTAACTGTAGGCAGTAGGAGACGCGTTGTGGTCAAGAAGACAAAGAAAAACCTTCCGAAAGTGTCGGACAGCGAATGGGAAATCCTCGGTGCCATATGGGACCACGGCCCCCTGGCCGCTCGCGACGTGTTTCAGCATGTCTCCGAAAATCAGGATTGGGCATCGAAAACGGTGAAAACCATGCTGGCCCGCCTCGTGAAAAAAGGCGCCCTCGATTACGACCAAATTGGCAATTCATATTTGTATCGCACCGTTTATACCCGCGAAGAATTGGCCTACGCAGCCACTTCATCATTCATTAAACGAGTATTCAACGGAACCCTCAATCCCTTCTTCGCCAATTTCGCCGAAAACGCGACTGATGAAGATATCGCGAAGTTACGGGCAGAACTTGACCGTATCGAGACTGATCGGAAAAAAGGAGACGGCAAATGAATATGAACCACTCTCTCATCGATGGAATGGTCTCAGCGTGGTTTTCCTGGATGGTGCCGATGGCTCTGCAAGTGACCATTCTCGCAGCCATCATCTGGCTCGTGATCAAAGTTTTCCGAAATATTTCTTCCGAGTTTATCGCCTTGATATGGATTTTGGTTTTCGTCCGGTTGGTGCTACCTCCGAGTTTGAGCGCTCCTTGGTCAGCGACGGAGTTGTTTGGAGACATGCTCCCCGTTACCAGCGTTCAATTCAATGTGGCCCAACCGGACGCCTCCAGAACAGTTATCGCAGATACGGAAGCCACTGCAGAGGGATTATTGGTTTCCGCGTCGACGTTCTCGAACATAGATTGGGCATTGATCGCCACTGCCGCTTTTTTCATCTGGGCCTTTGTTGGTTTCGGACTTTTAGCGATCATCGCCTATCAATATGCCAGCTATTGGAAACGGATTCGCGAAGAACTTTCCTCACCGGAAACGCCCTTACAGGAAAACTTTGAAAAACAATTGGCCGCCATGGACATGGATAACACCATCCTGCTCCGTCAATCAAAAATGGTCGATACGCCGGGCGTGTTCGGTGTGAACGTTCCAGTGGTTCTTTTGCCGCATGATGCCGAAGAGCGTTTTGAAGGAGACTCATTGTCGGATATCATAGCCCACGAGTTAGCCCATGTGCGGCGCCGCGACCTTATGATCGGTTGGGCAACATCAGCATTGGCTTGTGTCTATTGGTTTCATCCGCTCGTTTGGTTTGCATTGATTCAATACCGTAGAAATCGCGAACTTTCGTGCGATGAAATGGCGCTTACGGCGACCAACGGCGATGGTCTCGGTTTCGCAAGGACTATACTGAAAGTAGCAGAAACCAGCCGAGAGCCGATCCCCTTGAGTGTCGGTTTCCTCGGGATCCTCGAACAATCCGACAACTTGATGAAACGCGTTAATGTGGCCAGAAGTGATAAACCACGCCGAAAACTAACGACCCCGGGATTGGTCGGTATTCTCGCTATGGCCGCCCTCCTCATTCCGATGGGGCCGTGGACCGTGATGAAGGCTGCTGAAAATGAGAACGTGGACGATTCCTCCGCGCCAAAAGTGGTCAAGACGATTCCGATGATAGGCGCAAAAGAGGTTGACCCAGCCGCAACCGAAATTCGAGTCGTTTTTGACAGGCCCATGCAGAAAGGGTTTTCCTGGACGGGCGGCGGAGATGTATTTCCCGAAATCGTAGGTAAACCGAAATGGGTAGACTCCAAAACATGCGTTCTTACCGTGAAACTGGTACCCTCCAAGTATTACCGGTTAGGCATCAATTCCTCTAGCTTCAAGAACTTTCGTGGAGAAAACGGACAGGCCGCGGAATTAAATGCAATCTATTTCGTCACAAAGGGAGCTGATGAAACAACTTTAGCGAAACTAACGAAGCCAAATATTGTCAAGCAAATTCCAGCCCCCGGAGCGACGGACGTCGATCCAACCCTCACGGAAATTTCTGTGGTCTTCGATACGAAAATGGGTGCTGGGTTCTCCTGGGTGAAAGTGAATGGTCTTTTTCCGGAAACGAACGGAACCGCGTCATGGAGCGACGATGCCAAGACCTCATCCATACCCGTAAAACTTCAACCCGCCACCACCTATCGGTTCGGCTTGAACAGCGTCTATCACAATAACTTTCAAAGTGCTTCGGGAATCCCCATCGTCCCGGTTGTCTGGGAATTCACAACCAAATCGAACTAATTTTTTGGAGGAAGAAAATGTCTACAAAAGCTTTAGTAGGAATCGCCGCGGTCGTAGTCTTGTTATTGGTGGCGCCACTCGTGTTGAAAAGCGAAAGCGCCGAAGAAGAAGTCCTCCCGGATATTCCCTATACCGGAACACCAGTCTTAGTGAAGCTGAGCCCGGAAAATGGTGCGACAGACGTGCCTGCCGACTTCAGCAAATTGAAAATGAGCTTCAATATCGAAATGGGCGGTGGCATGTCGATCACGGGCCAAGCTCCAAAATTGGAGGGAAAACCCAAATGGCAAAAAAATAAAAGGACGCTCATTGCGAACGTCACTCTCGAACCCGGTACTCACTATCGGTTCGGCTTAAATAGCCCGAGTTTCAAAAACTTCAAAGACAAAAATGGAAAACCATTGGTTCCGGTAGTCTGGGAATTCACGACCCTGAATGCCGATGGGTCCGAGGTGGTTTCCGCAGGCCCGTTGAGAGTGGTATCCCTAAGCCCGGCCAACGGTGCCACCGGCGTAAGTTCGGCCACCAAGACGATGACCATCGTTTTCAATCAACCCATGCAGGCCGGTTACTCATTGACAGGACAAACTCCGGATATCAATTCAAAACCACGATGGAGTGCCGACAAAAAAACGCTGACAATGTCTGTGAACCTCCTGAGTAATCACAGTTATCGATTCGGCATCAACAGCCCAAGTTTCAGAAATTTCCGTTCTGTTCAACAGGAGGAACTGACCCCCATGATTTGGCAATTCTCGACTGCCCAATAAAACAAAAAAAGACCCGCGAACTGAATCGCGGGTCTTTTAGAAATTTCGTCGTTAGGTTTCGTCTAACCGACCAACCCCTGAAGTTCAGCGGCCTCTTCCCTCAGTCGATCCGGGCCGCCAAGAAGTTGCCGATTGTAGCCGATTCGCTTGAACCAGTAATGCAGTCCCAGCTCATCAGTGAATCCCACACCGCCGTGTACTTCCGTGGCTTTTTTGCCGACGAATTTCGAAACCTCGCCTAAATGAGCCTTGGTCTGACACGCAGTCAACTGTGATTCTTCCTTCATATTTTCGAACGCATACGCCGCATACCACATGAGGGAACGGCAAGGTTCCAAACCCGAAGCCATTTCAGCACACATATGCTTTACTGCCTGGAATGACCCGATAACCCGGCCAAACTGTTCGCGTACCTTCGCGTAAGAAACCGATTGGTCAATCATGTTTTGAGATGCACCCAAGGTGTCGGCGGCAAGGATGATTCGGCCCGCGTCGATAATCCGGCTACATACCTCAGTCGAGGAGTTCGGCAATGCTTCCGCCGTTACGTTGTTAAAAATCAGTTCTCCGACGGGACGGGTTTTGTCGACGGTCGTAAACGATTTCCGTTCCAAGCCATCAGCGTCTGCTTTCACGATATATAGGTTGCTCTCTTTATCAGCAACCAAATAAATGTCTGCTTCAAACCCCATCACAAAAAGGGAGTTGCCATTCAGTGTAGAACCGTTCCATTCAACTTTCGCGCCCATCCGAGCACCGACCACTTCCGTCAATGCCGCGCCCGCAATGGTACTGCCATCGGCCAACTTTGGAAGCCAGTTCGCTTTCTGCTCATCCGAACCTGCCAGCGCAATCGCCATAGGAGCTACCACCACTGAAGACGTAAACGGAACGGGGGAAATATAATACCCCAGCGTTTCCGCGACCAACGCCGTATCCAGCAGGCTCAATCCCAGACCGCCATGTTCTTCTGCAATCATGATTCCTGGAATCCCCATATCACTCAAGCCGGCCCACAAGTCATCAGCACGTTTTTCGTCGTCATCGGCGAATTTACGTGCACGGTCGAGACCGCCGTTATCCGCAAGGTATCCGCCAATACTCGATTGCAATAATATCTGTTCTTCTGATAATCCAAATTCCATGCCACTAATCCTTTATTTCGATTTCGGTTCACGCGGCATGCCTAATCCACGTTCACTGATAATGTTTTTCTGAATTTGATTGGTACCGCCACCGATGATGAGGCCAAGGTAATACATATAGTCGTGTTGCCAGGACCCGTTGTTGCGAAGGTAAGGCGTTTCTCCATAAAGGAGCCCGTGTTCGCCGAGAACGTCAATCGCCAGTCCTTCCAGCTCGTGACGCAGCTCAGTACCTTCGAACTTCACGCACATCGTCGCCATCGGAGCCTCGACACTGTTCACTTTGGCGCTTAACAAACGAAGGTCATTAAACCGTAACGCCATCATGCGCCCTTGCAATGCCATCAAGCGATCGCGATACGCCGCATTATCGATGAGGCGCTGCCCGTCCAAGGTTTCCTCTTTCATTAAATCAATCAGCGCATTGAAACGCGTCATCGTCGCATTCGGGTCACCAAGACCATCCCGTTCGTGTTTCAAGATTGCATTTGCGATGGCCCAACCTTCGCCGCGTTCACCGACCATCTGGTCTTTTGGTACGCGAACGTCGGTAAAAAACACTTCGTTAAAGGTGGACTCGCCCGTCATGGTTTGAATGGGCCGAACGTCCAGACCGGGTGTGTCCATAGAAAGTAAGAGAAAGCTGATCCCGCGGTGTTTCGGCGCATCGGGCTCCGTACGAACCAGACAGAACATCCAGTCGGCCGTCTTCGCGCTACTCGTCCATATTTTCTGGCCGTTCACCACCCATTCATCGCCGTCCAACGCACCGCGCGTGCTCAAGCTGGCCAGATCACTTCCGGAGTTCGGTTCGCTATATCCCTGGCACCACATCATGTCGCCGCGTACGGTCGGGGGAATAAATTGTTTCTTTTGGTCTTCGCGGCCTCGTTCCAGCAAGACAGGTACAATCATCCCGATTCCCTGACCGCCCATTCCTGAAGACACTTTTCCGGCGGCAAATTCTTCCGATATGATGCGGCGTTCCAAAATGTCCGGCTCAATGCCGCAACCACCATACTCGGTCGGAATTGTACGCGCAGCAAATCCGTTCTCAATCAACAGATGTTGCCATGCCTTCGCTTTCGTCATATCGACTTCGCCACGCGACGGTGACCCGTCTCGATTTTTATCGATAAACGTTCGAACGTCTTGTCGAAACGTATCGTATTTTTCACCGTAGGAAAGATCCAAAACTAGTACTCCTTTTAATAATTAGGGAAACAGTCATTCCCGAACAATCAATAAATAAAAAAGTGCATTCGAGGTATCGAATTTGTCCCGTCACACCGGACCAAGCGTCTAAGAAACAGACCCATAAAAATACCATCTTGCAACCCGTGATTCAATAGTTGACGAAGATGCGATAATTGACTTGAGTACTTTATTTAGATAAGATTGCTGGCCTATTGTCGCGGTGAATTTTGATTGATTTCGGGCTGCAAACTGAATTTCATAGAGACAATAAAATCCAGAAAACTGCATCTTTAAAGTAAGTCTTGTCAGAGTTTTATGAGGTCTCCACGAACTTCTCGCAGGTTACAGAAGACGTCAAGTTAATTGTATAGACCGAAAACGAACAAAATTTTTAAAGGAGATTGTCGACCATGGGTAGGCCAGTACTCAGAACGAAGTTGTGTGATGATTTAGGAATCGAATATCCGATCCTCAGTGCCGGAATGGGACCCAGTCTGATAGGTGAAGCCACCGGTGCCGGCGTCGATCTCGTGGTTGCTGTTTCTGAAGCAGGCGGTCTCGGCGTACTCGGCGCAGCAGGCCACACCGTAGATGAAATGCGGGACGCCATTCGAGAAATCAAAAAACAAACCGACAAGCCTTTTGGAGTGGACATCCTGTTACCAGCCGCCACCGTAGAGCAAGGGGATACGCCCATCGAAGACGTCAAAAACATCCCCATTGACGACGCGCTCAAAAAAGCGTTACCTGAAAAATATTACGACTGGTTCCAGAATCTGAAAAAAGAACACAATCTCCCGGAT
>Ga0315336_1001244_pt1 | contig 52735 bp, 30 predicted proteins | sample ASW5metaG_FD_204512 | JGI IMG/M metagenome (GOLD analysis project Ga0315336, IMG submission 204512) | Ammonia-oxidizing marine archaeal communities from Monterey Bay, California, United States - ASW #5 | ecosystem: Environmental > Aquatic > Marine > Intertidal zone | place: USA: California...
GACCGTCGACGCGAGAGCCAAAACTGTTTCGATTGCCGTCGGCCCGGATGCCGGTTCAGAGGTGAAGCCTCCAAGTCGCGCGGCATTGGTGATCGCCGCAGATTTTCTTGGCGAGAGCGACGTCTTGGAACTAGCGCTGAACGGCCACCGTCTCGAACGGCCGGGCTCCGAACAACCTCTCGTGCAGCAGGAACTTGGACAACCGCTCGACATCCCTGCGGGGAACGGTCTTTTGGGCTTCTCGCAACAAAAATCCGTCGACAACAGCTTTTCCGGACTCAGCTTCATCGTGCCGGTGGAACGTCTTCGGCCGGGAAACAACGAGCTGACGTTCAGACTCAAACAGAGAACACCGGGTTTCGAGCACTCACTGCGCGTGACGCGTGTCGAATTGGAAATCGTTGCGGAATGAGCCGACGGATGTGACAAACTGTCACCCCGGCTGCGACTGCTGATGACTGACTAGAGCGCATTCGACATAAGTGTAGCCGCCACAGTTATCCCGAACGGGATCTAAGAGACGGGGTAGCGGCATTCACCATGCGCGCTCTATGCGATCACCTCGTTGATCGTTTCGCCGCCCAAGTTGGTGAGCCGTTTGAAACGACCGCCGTGGTAGTACGTCAGGTCCATGTCTTCCAGGCCCATCAGGTGCAGGATGGTGGCATGCAGGTCGTGGGTGTGGTAGGGGTTGTCGGCAGCCTTAATGCCCAGTTCGTCCGTTGATCCGACCACCGTCCCGCCTTTCACACCGCCGCCGGCCATCCACATCACCATCGCCTCTTTGTTGTGATCGCGTCCCGGATTGCTGCGAAACGTGTTCATCGAGTTGTCGGCCGTCCGGCCGAATTCACCGCCCCAAACAACCAGAGTGTCATCCAACAGCCCGCGCTGTTTGAGATCCTGAATCAATCCGGCGACCGGGCGATCGGTCTCGTCGCCTCGTTGTTTGTGGTACTTGGCGATGTGCTCGTGTGAGTCCCATCCACCGCAGTAGATTTGCACGAAACGGACGCCGCGTTCCACGAGCCTTCGGGCCATCAGGCATTTGCGTGCCATCGGCTCCGTGACTTTCTGGTCGAGACCATACAGCCGTTGCGTATCAGACGTTTCGCGGCTGACGTCGACCGCTTCGGGTACGGCTGTCTGCATTCGAAACGCCAACTCATAATTCCGCATTCGGCCCAGAAGGTCGCGATTCCTGGGGTTGGACGCCAGGTGCTCATCGTTGAGTTGGTTGAGAAGCGTGAGGTTACGCCGTTGTTGTTCGCGGGCCATGCCCTGGCCCGGCAACAGGTCGACGATCGGCGGGCCAACCGGGTTGAACAACGTTCCCTGACAAGCGGCGGGCAAGAACGAATTCGACCAATTCATCGCGCCGCCGAAGACGCCGCCGCGTGCATCCGGCAAGACAACAAAGGCGGGCAAGTTTTCGTTCTCAGTACCGAGCCCGTAGATGAGCCACGATCCCAACGACGGGCTTCCCGGAATCGCGAATCCCGTGTTCATGAAAAACGTCGCCGTCGTGTGAGCTTGCACACTTGTGTGCATCGACCGCAAAATCGCCATGTCATCGACGCATTTCGATAATTGTGGGAAAAGTTCCGAGACCTCGACGCCCGATTCGCCGCGCTTCTTGAATCGGAAGGGGCTGCCGACGTAAATGCGTTTTTCCAATCCGCCGTAGTCGCGCGTGACCGGCTTGCCGTGGTGTTTGTTGAGCGCCGGTTTGGGGTCGAACGTGTCCATTTGGCTGGGTGCGCCGGCCATGAACAAGAAAATGCACGACTTTGCCTTGCCGGGGAAATGCGGCCGCTTGGGAGCTAATGGATTCTCGGCTTCCCCTTGCGTAGCGCCCGCATCTGCGGCTGAAAGAAACCCATCGCGCGCCAACATCGAACTGAGCGCGAGGCTGCCAATTCCAGTACCAAACCGAAACAGGCAATCGCGCCGCCCCATTTCGCCCGCGTGAGCTAAATGAGTTGGTGCGACTTGCTCCCAGCGATTCGGCCTTCCATTCGACATGTCGAAAGGTCTCCCGCATTCATCCGTCGTGATTCGGCAACGCCGTAGCTCGCTTGGAAACGAGCGACGGTCGCTTGTGAGTATCTAGCCGTTCAAGTTTGGCGAGGCAGTCTTTCCTCGCGTCTAAAGTGTCATTCGATGAACACAAATTCGTTGCTATTCAGTAGCACCAGACAAAGATCGGCCAACGAGCCCCTCGGGCCACTGGGTTGGTCGGCCTCCGTACGCAGATCGTCTGCCGAAGGTTTGGGGCCGCTTGTGCCATCGCCTGAAATAGCAGTCGCGCCACCCGCGCCGGTCTTCGACGCGACCTGTGCCGGTTCCCGATGCAAAAACGCGACGCATTCTGATCGTTCGCTCGGTGAGGGCGACCGCTGAAACGTTAATCGATACGCATGATCCACTTGGGAGCCGTGGTCCCGACCGGCTTCCTGCTCGATTCTCTGGGCCATCGCTTGAGTCTGGTCGTGCAGAAAACGGCTGTTGAATAAAGCAAAGACCTGTGGCGTGACCGTTGTGACCTCACGAACCGGACAACTTTGGTCGATGTTCGGGCCGTCGAAGACTTTGATAAACGGCAGTTGGAACGATCGAATCTGCAACATGTACACCGTGCGTCGATTTCGCTGGTCGAGTGGGGAAGGTTCCCACCACGTACTGGCGCGGCGCATCAGTTCATCGTCGGCGACAGGGAAGAATGGTGGACCTCCGCGTTCGAGGGAAAGCTGTCCGCTGACCGCCAACACGTTGTCGCGGATGACTTCCGCTTCGAGTCTGACTGGGCTGCGAACCCACAGGTATTCGTTTTGTGGGTCGACGGTGTCGAATTCCTCGGCGCGGGGATGTTTCATCGATTGGCGATAGACGGATGACGTCAGGATCAATCGATGCAGATCCTTGATGCTCCAGCCGCTCTCGATGAACTGAATCGCCAGCCAATCGATCAGGTCTTGGTGGACCGTTCCACTTCCGTTCTTGCCGAAGTCGCTGGTGGTGGAAACTAGTCCCTTGCCGAAATGGTATTGCCAGATGCGATTGACCATCACCCTCGCTGTGAGTGGGTTGTCTGGACTGGCGATCCATTCGGCCAACAGTTTCCGGCGGCTTCCCGTGAGGCCATTCAGGTTGGCCGCGTCGCCGCTTCCGGTGATCGCGCTCAAGTAGCCCGGCTCGACCGTCTCTTGTTTCTGCTTGTAGTTGCCATTGGACAGGACATGCGTTTCGATCGAATGCTTGAGCGGCGAATCGGTCGCCGTGTACGTTTTCGGCTCGTGATAGCCTCGACTGTTCGGATTGGCGAACCGGGCGGTCTGACGCCTAATCAACTTGTAGCTCTCTTGTTCTTGTTCGTTAAACAGAATCCGTTCGTTCATTGCCAGACGCAGCTCAGAATCGCTGACGTCCCGGATCATGTCTTTTAAGTCAACCGATGAAGGCAGCCGTCTTTTTTCTCGAATACGGCGTTTGTACAGCGCCAGCGTCTCATCCCAGTGCTCCTGGCGAGTGTCGAGCAACTGTGTCCACGATTCCTTTTCTTGCTTCCAACGATCCGGCTGTTGCAGAGGTGTCTCGTACTGGCCGAACGGCATATCCGCCACCGATACGGTGAGCGGGGCAAAGAACGCTTCGATGCGGTAGTAGTCGCGCGTCGGAAGCGGGTCGTATTTGTGGTCGTGGCAACGCGCACAGCGGAGAGAGACTCCCAGAAACACAGAGCCGGTCACGCCGACGACGTCGTTCAAATAGTCGCGGCGACCTAGCTGCGGTGCATCCCGTTCGACGGGCACCCACTGGTGCAGGTAGGCCAACCCGATCTTGCCCTCATTTCCGTACGCGGCGTAGGCATCGGCCGCCAGTTGTTCGCGGATAAATCGGTCGTACGGTCTATCTTGATTGAAGGCTCGAATGACGTAGTCGCGGTAACGCCACATGTGCGGGCGCGGATAATCGATGGCGCCTCCCCGCGTGTCGGCATACCGAACAAGATCGAGCCAATGCCGGCCCCAGCGCTCGCCGTAGCTCTCATCGTCGAGCAACTCTTCGATCCGTCGTAGGTAAGCTTCGAACGACGGCTCCTTTACAAATGACTGCATCTGCGCAGGGCTGGGAGGCAGACCGACCAATCCGAATTGTATTCGCCGCAGGAGCGCCGCGGGCGAAGCCAGGGGGGCAGGCTCAAAACCTTTCTGCTCGAGCTGCGACAGCACAAAGTGATCGATTGGGTTGGTGACCCAGTCGGCGTGATTCACTTCGGGAACGTCGGGGGCGACGAGTTTCGTCCAGGGCCAACTCGCTGATTCGGCGCTCGCGTCGGCCGTCACATTTTCGTCCGCCGCCGACAACGGTGTCGCCGTCACGCCCGAGAACACAAAACCCGCCGCAATGAACAGAGCGAGCGTCAAGACGCGGCAGGCGGCCGACGTAGCGCTTGCCTTCCGGTCGCGATCGAACCGTCCAATTGTTTTGGAAACGGCTTTTTGCGTCATGAGCCAATATCCCTCATTGGGCTTGCCCCCGACCTTCGGGTATATTTCACCGCAAGCAGCTAGACCTTGTCTAGTTTCGTTTTAGCCGTTTCAGACGCGATTGAAGTTGAAACATGAGCATTTGTGTCGCTACTGCTTTCGCCAAACGCGCTGTCGACCACATCTCGCTCTGCTTTAGCGGCTTCCTTTACGATCGAGATCCCACCTCACTCAGTCGCCTCGCATCAATATTGCTTGATGCAACTCCAGATGTCCAGTCGAATGTGACAATCACTCATCACGACGAATAAATGCGACGTCGACGATTGTCTCGGAAATGACCGGTAGTGTGTCATGTTGCATGGACGTCGCGCGAACCGTGAAACGGTATTCGCCCTCGAGCCGGTTGTCTCCGGAGGATTGGACGCGAAGCACCGCCTGCTGTTGATCAACTCCGAGGACGATCGGCTCAGCCGAGAGCAGACCGGCGAGTTCGGCACCTGGCTGGAGTTCGACGCGCGCCGGTTCGCGAAGTTTGGCCGAGCGGGAGACGGTGATCGGAACGTCGAAAGGTTTGCCAGGATGGGCTTGTAGTTCTTTCGCCTGATGCGAGATTTTCAGTAAGGCGCCTTCCAGAGACATCGTAATGCGGCCAACCATCTTGTTGGAGAGGTAGCGCACTTGACCTTGTGGGTCGGGGACCTTCGCGATCGCGTTGACAACCATCCTCGACGTGCGGCTCGTTTCGAGCCACTCGGGCATGAACACCGGATACTCGATTCGCGTTACTTCGGGTGGTACGACGAGTTCGGGGCCTCGAATTCCCTGCCGGTGTCTGCCTTGGCGTGCTGACATTTCCAGCAACACCTCACCCTCGAATCCTTCCAGGCGTTCGATAATGACCGGCGCAGCAAACGTTGTGCCGCGATGCACGGTGCGGCCGCCGTCCTTATCGACGGGTGTGATCTTCGCGCGAGGCTTCATGGTGCTGGCGACCAAAAGCGGGCCGGCTTCGCGGGTGACGTCCGAATCGCCCAATCGGGCGTTCCCCGTAATCTTGACCAGCGATGCAGTCGACGGCGCGTCCTTTGCCGACGTGAGGGCAATTTTCAACTCCTGCTTGTCGGCCGGAATGACAAGCTCTCCAGTCGCAGTGACGCCTTGAGGCAGGCCCGTCAATTCGAGTTTGATCGGTTCCTTGAAGCCACCGCTACGGACCGCGTTGACGGTCAACTCTGCTTTCTCAGTTCCAATCGGAATGACGAAACGGTCTGGGCATGTGAGCGTGAAACCTGCTTCCTGTCGCGCGACGGCAAGATGGTAGATCGACGTTGCCTCTGAGGCGGCGCCGGATAGCGATGAGACTACGACGTGATATTCGCCATCGGCGGGAACGGTGAATTGTAACCCAGCATCGTTCGTGCCCGGGAGGTCGTCGTTCTTGGCCAGTTCTTTACCGTCGAGGTCGTTGACCGTCAGCACGAGGTCGAGCGGACTTTCACTCCCGCACGACTTAAGCGATATCGACCAAGCCTCGTCTTTCTTTCCCGATAAGCGGTAGTGGTCGTCGTTCGTACCAGCAGCGAGAGTGCCCGTCACGCCGGCAGGAACAGTGATTCGGTGAGGCTGCTCGTTGGTCGTCGTTGGCGCGGTCGTCTGTCGTGTGTCACTTAAGCGAAACTGAAACGGGCGAGACGTTCCGTGTGGCGAATCTAGACGGTAGTCGAATTGTTCTAATTTGGCATCGCCAGGAAAGGTGACTTCTTGAGTGACTGTCTCCAAGTCTGACCCGCCTGTCGCCACACCGTATCCGAAGAATTGAACTTGCTGCGTTTGCCCACGCTGCCCCACAGCGGGAACGGCGGCGATGACTTGGGGACCGTGGCTGACGTGTAACCGGTAGACGAAGGCACGGTTCCCGCGAAAGTCGAGGTCGTAAACGCTAATGATGTACTCTTCGCCGGCCTGCGCGGCGAAAATCAAGCCGGTATCGGTGCCGATGGTGTCGGCGCTGTCGGCGATCAACTGCTGCTCGGCGTCGTGAATCGCCAGAACGGAATTGAAACCTGAGCCAAGCCGTTTTGCGAACAATTCGCAATGAACGGGGCCGGCTTTCGCAGCGAGAATCCGGTAGCGGTCGACTTCCTGGATCTTTTCAAGTCGGCCGGAAACCGTGATCGGCAACGTCGGCAATTGCTGCGGTTCGTTACGCCGCCGAGTTTCGATGACCTCCGTTTCGGTACTGACAAAGAATTTTCCGGCTGCGGAGACGCCGTTTGCATTGGCCACTTGCCAGAGAACGGGACCCGGCGGCATGTCGGCAGGAATGGTGATGCGAGCGGCGACTTCCCGAGGAATCGGCAGCGCGCCGGCGCGGCCCTTTGGCCCGAACCAATAGGGCGGGCCGGCAACGATCGTCTCGCCGGGCGGGCCAAGTATCTCAAACGTGATTCGCGGATCGTGAACGACGTATTGCAGGTCGGGCGTCCAGTCGTAGCCACCCAATTTCACGTCGACGGTCGTTCCCGCCTGCCCGCCGGAGGGAAAAACATAACCCATCTCCGGTGCCAATTGGGCGGCGACGGCAGCCGGCTCGATCAAGATCGCGACCATCAACGCAAGGACGGCAAGAAGGCAGGAGCATGCTCGTAGCGAAGACGTTCGCTGCGGAGGTCCCCGTCGGGTGCATCGAGCGGACGCTGCCCCGATCGCAGAAGGTGCATTTCGCGAGTCGGAGGGCATCTTCAGCATTGGTCGCCTTGGGTTGGTCACTCTCCGCTCCGGATACCACGGTTCGCGTTTGTTTACACGAGCTCTTTGATGATCGTTCCGTCGTTGACGATGGGAACGGGCCGGCCGAGCGGTGTGTAATACGATTTGTTTGTGTCGATGCCCATCTGGCTCAACAACGTCTTCAAAATGTCTTCCACACCGATGGGGTTCGAGACGGGTGCGGTCGCGTGTTTGTCCGTCGCGCCAATGATCTGACCCGGCTTAACGCCGCCTCCAGCAAACAACACGCTTTGAGCCATCGACCAGTGATCGCGCCCGGCTTCGTTGTTGACCTTTGGAGTTCGGCCCATCTCGCCCATCATCACGACCAATGTGCTATCGAGCAGCCCACGTTCTTCGAGATCGGTGACCAGCGCGCTGAATGCCAGGTCGGCGTGTGGAATGAGATCGTTTTCCAGGCTGGGAAAACAGGTGAAGTGCGTGTCCCAACTGCCATGATCGACCCCCACAAAACGACAACCGGCCTGGACGAGCCGCCGCGAAAGCAACGCGCACTGACCCAACGACGTGTAACCGTATTTTTTTCGCAAGGATTCCGGCTCGGAATTGATGTCGAAGGCCTTTTTCGCCGCCGGGGAGGTGATCAAATCGTGCGCTTTCTCGTAGTATTTCGACATCGCGCCGGCCCGGCCTGTGAGCGACGATTCATCTCGATTGACGCCGGCCAACAACCGTTGACGCGTTTTCATTCTCTTTGCCGAAAACTCGTCCAAGACCTTCACGTCCTTCACTTCGAAGTCGGGCTGTACGGGATCTGTTTCGATCACGAACGGCGCGTGCTCCGCCCCGTAAAACCCCGGGCCGCCCGCGCCCATCATGTCGGGCACATTGACGTACGGGGGAATCGATCCCTTTGGCCCCAATTCGCGCGAAATGATCGAACCGATTGAGGGAAAGAGTTCGTTCGTGGGAACCGGGTTGTTGCCGTCGGCAAAGTTCGGCCGGTAGCCGGTCAAGCAGTAGTGGTAACCCGTGGTGTGCCCGTTGTCGTTGTGGCTGTGATTGCGAAGGATCGTATACTTTTCGGCGATCTTCGCGCAATTCGGCAAATGCTCGCAGACAAACGTGCCGGGCACCGACGTGGGAATTTGGTGGTAGGGGCCGCGCACCTCTTTGGGTGCATCGGGTTTCATGTCCCACATATCGATCGTGCTGGGGCCGCCCTCCAAAAACAGCAGAATCAGCGACTTGGCCGGAGCCGACTTCGGCGACGCCGCTGCGGCTTCCCATTCCAACAGCCGCGGAAGCGTCAGTCCGCCGAACAGTCCCGTCGCGCCCACACGAAGCATCTGCCGCCGCGTAATCCCATCGCAAAAACGGCTTCGGTCTGTTCCCGCTCGAAATTTCAACATGATCGACCTCAAACAATTCTGTCTGAACTCATTTCAAAACCTGGTTGGCAACGAACAAGACATCCAAAAAACATAGAAGCCACGTCAAAACCCGGTTGTGGACAAATCTCGGCCTGGAAAACAAGGGGTCTGATTTGGCAACGGAGGGTTTTGACGCTAATTAGTCATTTTCGCTGTCCAGAGGGTTTTGAAACACCTGTCAGTGATTGAACATGAAATCTTTCGAATTGAGCAGCGCCCAAAGAATGTCTTCTAACGGGGCGCGGCGGTCGTCGTCGGCGTCGTCAAACGCAGTCAGCATCAACGCCTGCTCGCGTTCATCAGGAAAGCGTGAAAGCGTGGTCAAGTAAAGTTCGTCGATAACGTCGCGCGGTGACGCATCCGATGCCGACAGGAGCCGCGCTCTACCACGGCGGTCGCCAATCTTCCGCATGATCTCTGGCGAATTCATCAAGTGCAGGGCCTGTGCAATGCTCGGCTCGTTGCTTCGCTCACATTCGCACACGCTGACCCGCGTGGGGCGCCCGAAGACACGGAAAAAGTAGGACGGCATATGACTGTCCCAGATTTGGACGGCGCGGTAGCCTTCCGGCCAGCCGTTGAATTTCTCAGGCACTCCGGTCGACTGTGAGATCGCGTCCAGCAAAACCTCAGCCGGCAAGGACTTGTACGTTGCATGAGAGAAGTTCTGCACGTCGTCGACATTCGACGCGTTAGGCTTTGAATCTACCTGGTAGACTCGCGAAGAGAGCAACGTGCGGGTGAATGCTTTGAGATCGTACTTGACCTCGCGAAGGTGCAAAGCGAGCGCCGCCATCAACGGTTCGTTTGTTGCGGGATTTGTGGCGCGGAGATCGTCGATGGGCTCGACCAGCCCGCGCCCGAAATAATGTGCCCAGAGCCGGTTGACGATCACGCGGGCGAAGAACGGATTGTCCGGCTCCATCATCCAGTCGGCGAGTACCCTGCGGCGATCGGTGAGGTTGCTGAAGTCGGCCGGCGGTGCGGCGAGTGCCCGCGCCGGCACGACATCGCCGCTACGGGGATTCTTCAGATCCTCACCGCCTTCGGAATAGACCAACTCGCCGCCCTTGGCCTGACCCTTGCGCTTTACACCGGTGAAGAAGCCGGCTAGCGCGTAGTAATCGTCCTGCCCCCATTTCTCGAATGGGTGATGGTGACACTGGGCGCATTCGATGCGGACTCCCAAAAATAATTGGCTCATCGAGCGGCTAAGATCTTCAGGCTTGGCGAGAACCTTGTAGACCGATGCCGGCCCCTCCGCCAGCGTGTTTCCCCGAGCCGTGACGATGTCACGAACAAATTCGTCATAGGGACGATTTTCTAAGAACTGCCGGCGAAGCCAGCGATGCATCGCCACGGCACCCTGCGGTGTGATCTTCGCCTGATCGACGCGAAGAACGTCGGCCCAGCGCATCGCCCAATAGTCTGCGTACTCGTCGCGCTCGAGCAGCTCACCAATCAGATTCGTTCGCTTCACTGGGTCGGTACTCGTCAGGAAACGACGCGCTTCGTCCGCCGTGGGGAGCATACCGATCGTGTCGAGAAAAGCACGCCGCAAGAACGTGGCATCGTCGGCTAGCCCGCTGGGCTCGATGCCCAATCGCTGCAGTTTGTTCCACACCAGACGATCGATGAAGTTCGCCTCCGGCGGCCGATCGAAGGTTGTATCCGATCGCGGCAGCGTGACGCGGCAAACGGCAACTTCTCCCATGTAGCGCACCAGGATGGCTGCTTCACCGGGAATGCTGCTGGTCTGAACCAAGCCATGTTCGTCGACCTGGGCAATCGCGACTGAGTTCGACGAATACTCCGCTTCGGCCGTCGCGCAACGCCTATTGCCCGCTGTATCGATGGCCGTGACTCGCAGTTGTTGCAGGCTGCCGGGAGGGACCGCTTGCTCGCTTGGTTCGAGTTCAATGGCAGCGATGGGCGGTGTTTCTGCTCCGTCGAGGTTGGCCCCTTCGGCGATCCAACGTCGTAAGCGCCGGTATCGCAGGCTTCCCGTCGGAATTCGTCGTCCGCCACCATGCGGCGTCTGGGCGGTTGCCTTCGTCAGCAGTAGGCTCTGTTCGGGAATCGCCGGGTCGATCCGTCGGCCTCGGGCCGCTTTGGTGAGTGAATCATGGTCGGCAGCGGCGTCAAAGCCAAAAATGCTGAGCTTGAAACCATTCTTGCCCTCAGCTTTTCCGTGGCATGCCCCTGCGTTACAGCCCGCTTTTGTGAGAATGGGAATGACGTCATGCTTGAACGAAACCGGAACCGGCGCGCGCAATCCGGTCACCTCTAATTCTACGCGAACCTGCTCGGCGCCCCGGCTGATAAGGATTTCGGCTCGCCCTTCAGCGAGCGGGTGGATCAGCCCTTGAGCGTCGATGGCCGCGATGCCCGGTGCCGAAAAACCATACTCAACGTCACGCGTAAGGTCGCGCCGCTGTCCGTCCTCACCGGCGTCGGTCACCAACAACTGTTGCGTGGTCTCGGGGCTGTCCAGAACGACCTTGACCGGCGAAACGCGTAGCGCGGCTCGTACGCTCTCGCTGAGAAGACACGTCGTAACGCCGACCGCCAAGAGCAGCCAAACAAAACGACGACACCGAGCCTTCATCGTTCGCTCCTTGTGGCATCACGACCCGAGATCGATCTGCTCATCCGGCGAAATCCGTACAGAGACCCCGCTCCCATACAATCTCACGAATTCATGGTCGCCAATTTGCTCGTCACCAGCCGCCCGATATTCAGGCGATCGTGCACTCGATGATACGAAATCGTGAACACATAAGCAACTGATGATGCGACGGGGCCTTGTCCCGTCGAGTTCGTCAGAGCTGTGCGCCAAGTGGCTCACCAACTTAGGCGGCGAAACCTTCGACGAGGTGATCGCATAGAGCACGCATGGTGAATGCCGCTACCCCGTCTCTTAGATCCCGTTCGGGATAACTGTGGCGGCTATCGGACGATTTTCGGTCTTTGAACACCGTCTCTACGCCGCCAGAATCCGCTACCCTTATGTCGAATGCGCTCTAGTTTTTGAGATACGTTTCGCCGGCCACCTTTTCTTGGGCATCCAGCTCCGGTTCGGGACGCGCAAGCCGGAGGCTCTCAGCCGGCTGCTGTCTCGGTACGTCGAGTGGCCACAAATGTAGCAAAACGCCCTCTCCGTTTTCTTGCCCGAGCTTGATCATGTTCTGAAAGGGGCCGACAGTTGGCTTCTCGCCGTCGGGGCGCGGGTTGCCGAAGTAGTCGTGTGTCACTTCGGCGATCGTCGGGCATTCAACCTCGTCCAAACGCCGATAGCTGTCTGGAACGGCTCCGAGGACAACCTCACTTTCGCCAGGCGCGCGGCCGCGTGGTTTCTCTGGGATCGTCAGGTCGACTCTCATCTGCCCGGCCCGCGTCAGGAAGAGTGTCGGCAGCGGCCCGATCACCGAATGCATGTCGCGCTGCTCGGCGGCTTGCCACACAGGTAAGCTGACGCGCGGACCGAAGTGGCGCATATCGCCCACGTTGGGGCCCATTTCGCCCGTCTTCCATTGCGACAGAAACGGCACCTGATCGCGCCCGACACCGGCGGTCAATATTGCTTTCTCGACCGTAGCGACCATCTCGTCAGGTGGCATGATGGCCCGGCCCAATTCGAACATGGGAAGCCCGCTTGCCCCCCAGATGAAGTTGTAGTCGCTCTGGTTGTCCCTGCAGTGTGGCTGATCGAGCGGCAGGCAAATGGCACCCCGCCCGTTGGCGTACGCGATGTTGTTGAGCACACGGTTGTGGCTGACGCGCATTTTCCCATCCGGGAATTTGCGGCCGCCACTTGACAGTCCCCACATCAGACACCGATACCCATATCCCGCGTTGCCGAACGCCAGGTTGTGTGCGAACGTCACATGCGAGGCTTGGTGGTTGTAAAATCCATCGCCCATGTTCATTTGGTAAAAGGCAAAGTTACGAGTGAAGGCGCTGACGTTGTTGTCAACGAGTGTGTGCCCCCACATGCCCTCGATAAAAATGCCGGCCGTCATGTTGTTCAGCACGAGGTTTTGCGTCACACGATTATTGCCGCCGGCGACGTCCAACCAAATGCCGAAGTTGTCGTTATCGCGGACCAAGTTTCCACGAATCACTACGCCCCTACAGCCGTGCATCTTGATTCCCGCGGCTTCGATCATGTGTATGTTGTTCAGCCAGCCGTTGCGCTCGATACGGTTGTATTCGATGATGGCGTTGTTCGAAAAACCGATGGACCAGATACCTGCCTGACCGTTGTCGACAATCTCATTGCCGCGGATCCAATGGCTCCACGTCGGCGAAGGACCGGTTAGTTCGGAGAGCCTGGTTCGACCGGCTGCCTGGCGCGGACCCCAGTAGCCGTAGCCGATATCCATCGCGCAGGCGAACGACCAACGAAGAATGTTGTCCTCGATGATCCAGTGCCAACCTTCGGTACCGTGACCCGACGAGTTGGGGCTGACCATGCCGTATTGGGCCCAAGAGGGAGCCGTCGCCGCGTGTTCGCACACGAAACCCTTCAGGCGAATGAAACCGACGCCGGTACTCTTGGGGGCAAAAACCTGCTCGCGCGTTGTGATTTCATATTCGTGAGACTTCGGATTGTCGTCTGCGAATCGTGCGAGCACACTCTTACCGTCGCGCGCTACGAAAAACACGTCGGAACCCGACGCGAATTCTCCCAAACTTCCAACCTGCCTCAGCGGACGTCCGTCCATGAAGATCATGCCCCGCACCCAAGCCGGAAAACTCTCTTCCTTCCAGGGGCGTGTCGGTTGATACAACTCCTCCGGCTTGACCATCACGTGGTTGCCCTGCAGGACAAATGGGTTGAAATTCTCGATCGGAAAGTCGTAAGTGAACTGCGCCGGATCGAGTTGCGCCCGCCAGACATTCTTAACACCGTCGAATTCACTCGGCTGCCAATTTGGTTCCCAGACCTCAGAACCCTTGATGATCACCTTGTGACGATCGCGGGCGACGTAGTTGATCATGTGGTCGACGTCGTAACCGGTGTGCGCCGGCGAGACGTGCTCTCGGTACACGCCCGCGCCAACGACGACGGTATCGCCTGGCAGTGCCAACTGAGCGGCCTTGTTGATCGAGGCGAAAGGCGCCTTCTCCGTCCCATCGTTGTCGTCGGAGGCGTTGTCCGCTTGATTGTCGACGTGCCACAGCCGCCCGTGTGGGCACGGTTCATCCACTGAATGCGTGCACCTCTTGATCTGCTCAACCCGGCGTGCGTGCGGATTGTCGGCTTCGTCTAATGCGCTCGCTTGTGCGCAGAAAAAGAGGGCCAGACAGAGGCCAAGCGCGCTTTGTATATTCCAGGCGTGATTCGGCGAAAGTTTCATAATGCGATTTCCCCATCGTTTCAAATATCTGAAATGCCGAAAATGCGCGGCGCTCTATTCTTCGGCGACGTCGGTTCGGGTCACAGGTAACGGTGCGATGTCGATTCTCATGTCACTCGCCGGCCGGCGATTAGGCGAAGTATTGGGCCAAAGCTCAATCGTGAGCTCATCATCACCACCGGCCAACCGCGTCAAATCTTGGATCGGGCCCACCGTCGGCTCGGCGTCATTAGGACGTGGGCGGCCGAAGTAGTCGGTATCTACGTATGGCAAGCGGGCGCACTTCACGTCGTTCAAGTCGGCGAACGCCGCCGAGGCTTTCTTCGGCTTCGAGCGGACGGTTAGGCGTCCGTCGGCGTAGATGCGAAGCGCGGGAAGTGGTCCGACGACGGCATCGGTATCGTAGCCGCCGACGGCTTGCCACACAGGAAGCCCAACGAGCGGTCCGTTAAAACCCCGATCGCCCCGGCGAAGATCGAGCTCGCCCGACTTCCAGCGATTCAGCCAAGGCGCTTCCTGAGGCGGGATGTTGTGCTGGGCCATCGTCTTTTCGATCAGGTCAACGAGCCCGGCTGTCTTGAGCGTTCCGCGACCTAGATCGAAAAGCGGGGGATCGCCAACGCCCCAGAAAAGATTCCCGGCGCTGCGATTGCCCCAACACAAATTCTGATCGACGGGTAAACTTACCGCCCCGCGCGTGTTGGCGTACGAAATGTTGTTGAGCAGTCGATTGTGACTGACCTTGCACGGCTTGCGGTCGAAGGTGTTGGCTTTGATCGCGGCCACCAACAGGCAGCGGAAACCATAGCCGGCATTCGCGTACGCTAAGTTGTGTGCGAAGATCACGTTGGCCGACTGCTGATTGTGAAAACCGTCGGACGAAGTGAAGATGCTTTGCGTCATCGGGCGGGTGTGGGCGCTGATGTTGTTGTCGACCAGCGTCGTTCCGGAGACCGCTTCGATGTAGACTCCGGCGTTCATGTTCCTCATGAACAGGTTGCCGGTGATGCGGTTATTCCCGCCGGCCAAATCGAGCCACAAACCATAGGCATCGTTATACCGAAACAGATTGTTGCGAAACACGGAATTCCGCACGCCATGACACTTAAGCCCCGCTTCTTCGAATGTGATGCGACCGATCCAGTTGTTCCGTTCAAATACGCAATCTTCAACGAGGATCGATCGGCCGTGGGAGTAACACCACAGCCCGGCGGTGCCGTTATCGGTGAAGGAAGAACGGCGCACGATCATGTCGAAGTCGGGACCGCTCGATCCTTGAGCGGCTCGCCCGCGTCCGGGCAAGTCGTACCAAGCGCCGCGACCGACGTCCAAACCAGCGGTACCGGCCCAGCGAAAGTCGCAGTCTTCGAACACCCATCCTTTTCCTCCCGATGCAGAGACCATTCCCATCTGTGGGACGCCGTTGCCGTTGGCAGCGTGTTCGAACGTGAAACCACTCGCGCGCACAAAACTCAGCCCCAATTCGCGTGGCGCAAACACCTGCTCGCGAACAACAATTTCCATCGGTAGGCCTTGCGGCGATTGGTTGTCTCGAAGCCGAACCATTACAGAATTGCCGTCGGCTGTGACCAGGAAGACATTGCTCACCCACGCGAACTGGGCCGGGTCGGTAATCTGGCGCAGCGCGCGGCCGGCAAGAAAAACGGAACCTCGGGTCACGGGAAGCAGACCTTGCGGTAGGCGCTTCCGCTTCGGGCTGCGCGCGATCTTGGTCCCGACCTCAAACGGGCGGACCGGTGCATAATATTCCTCGACAGTCGTCATGTAGATCTTCAACGGCGACAAGATAAACGGATTGAAGTTCTCGATGGGAAAATCGTACGTGAACAACGCGGGATCGAGTTCCGCCTGCCACACGTTACGGGCATCCTCCAATTTGACCTCGCGCCACTCGGGCTGCCAGACTTCCGAACCTTTGATGATCACCTGCTGCCGGTCGCGGGCGGCGTAGGTAATCAGGTGCCTCTCGTCCTGACCGCCCTGCGCCGGCGAGACGTGTTCGCGATACGCGCCCGCGCCGACCAACACCGTATCGCCCGGGAGCGCCAACTGGGCCGCCTTGTTGATCGAGGCAAAGGGCGCCTTTTCGGTGCCGTCATTGTCGTCGGAGGCGTTGTCCGCCCGATTATCAACATGCCAAGTTCGACCGTGCGGGCAAGGTTCATCTGCTGAGTGCGTACACGTCTTGATCAACTCGGCGCGCTGCGCGCGTAGATCGACCGGTTCCGCAGACTTCGCCGGCAGCACAAACGACACGAGCATCACGCAGGACATCGTGATCAGGCAGTGCTCGTTACGGAATGTGCGACTCATCGAGTTCATCTTCGGCAATGAATTTGTTCGGTGGCGGCCATTTTGACCGTCGTGCATCAGCCCTGCTTCTGCAACGGCCCGAAACGGGGCAAGTCCCATTTGTGTCCCAACGAATTCTGAAACTGTTGATATTCAAGCAGGATGTCTTCGCGGCTGACAAACTTCTTGTAGACGACCCGAGCGCGCCATTGTCCGGTCGGGTTTTCCGACGGATTTTTCGTGTAGAGCATGAAGTCCCAGGCGGGGTTCCGATCTGATTGGTTCTCGACGAAGCTCCCACCGGTCATGCCGTAGCAGATGACGACACCCTGGGGATTTTCAAACATCACCGCCAACGCCATGTCTCCGAGCCGACCCAGGAACAGAGGAATTTCGTATCGCAGGGGCGCGCGACTGGAATAGAGCCCGTGATCCAGAGGTTCAAACGTCAGGTCGTAGGAGTCGTCGACCCAGGTGATCGCGGAATCCTTGCCTTGGGTGGGTGGACAGTACTGAATCCACATCAGAGCCCGAAAAAAATCCGGGCTGATGACATAGATCGCCTTGTTGTCCGGCCAATGGATATAACTGGCGAAGAAAAAACCGGCATAGCCGGTGTCGAAATGCTCCGGCGCATGCAGCTTGTACCGATACGTCCAATCGATGTGACAGGGGCCGGCGACCTGGTAATCGATCCAGCTTTCAACCTTCGCGACCGGTGACGGCGCCTGATGCAGCGTGACGTGACGCGCCGGTTCGTGGACGATAAGGTCGACCGGGTGCTTTCTAGGCTCGACCTCAACGGTCTTGGAGAAGGGCGCGAAGAACTCCAGGTTCATGCCGGAAACACGCGGCACGTAAACCGGTCGGGCATCATGCACAGAGCTGATCTGCCAGATACCGTTGTATCCCGCGACGTGCTGTTTGTGAGCCGTGTTGTCGCCGACGATGACCGACAGTTCGTCGGTCTTGAGCGTGTGGAAGTGAGCACTCATCGTTTAGAGACCTCCACTGCGGTCCAAATCAGTCAAGCCGGTTCCCCACCCCGCGCGGGTGACACTCGGCCAACGGTCGCGAGTCCCGCCGATTAAAGCATCGCGTTCATGCTGTTCTCGTCGTTTTCAGAAGCGTCCTCGCGAGATTCACAACGCCTGGCACTAGCGCCTTGACCATCGTCTCACGCACATTTACTCTAAAGTGAACGTGGAGGCCGCACAAGTTGGCACCCACTACTACGTTATTCTGATGAGGCGATACTCCCACCATGAGCCGCCGATCCTTTCTTCAACGTTCCGCAGCCATCGCACTCGGTGCCGGGCTACCGACTCGAGCCCGAGCCGTCGATACAGAGCAACCGGCTGCCGATGCGGATGACCATTTTCACACTATCAAGACCGATGACCTCAGCGTCGTTATCGGCGACAACACGTCCCATGGCGAACACCGCGCGGGCTATCACGGCATTTGGCGGATCACTTCGGCACACAACTCACAGGCGGTGTTCGTTCCGCGATACAGCGGGCTGAATCTCAATCACATCGCCCCCACACCAGAGAACGACCAGCTCGAACCCCGCCAGAGCCCGGTCGAGTTGAAAGTGGACGTTCCCTCGCGGCAGGTGACGCTCCACCAGCCTGAGACGCGAACCACGCACGTCGAAAGTTGGCTCACGTACACTGCGTCTGGACCTCATCACATTGACTGGACGTATCGGTACAAGCTGCACGATCCGGCTCTGTTCAAATCAAACTTCGCCGGTTTTTACCTGGCCAGCTACCTCGATCAGCCCGAGAACAAAGCGATCTACGTGCTGAGCCCCAGTTGTTGCCGGGCGATAATGTGGATCCAATACTGCCCGCCCACTCATCTGAAAGACGCCGCGATCACGTGGGAGAACGATCCCTACGATCTCGAATTCGGGCCACACGATTTTCTTTCGCACGTCAACCGCGCGCCGATCACCTACCATGTTCCACTCTACTTCGGCCGGCTGGGGAACATGCTGCTGGCCAACATGTTTGAAGAACCCAAGGGCGTCACGATCTGTTACGGCATGGCCGGCGGCGGATTCGTGCCCGATCAATCAGACCGCAACCCCGCCTGGGACTTCTTCCTCTACACCAAGGACCCCGCTTCTCATCCCGAAGGCCAGTGGCGAGGTCGGCTCGTCTACAAGCCATTCGCCGGACGCGACGATGTCCTGGATGAGTATCAGCGTTTCCAAGACGCGCTGGGACGGAAGTGGGCGCGGCCGAAATATGGTCCGCTGGCTCAGGCGGGCGAATAGAGAATTCGATGTGTGGACATCGTTGCAATGTTCTTCTGGCCTCCTTCGCGTTAATGGGCATTTTGTCACAGGTTCCGTCGGCCTCGCAGGCCGAGGAAAGTTTCGCCCAGAACCGTGTCACACTGAAAAAGGGCGATCGAATCGTCTTTCTGGGCGACTCCCTGACCTACCTGGCTGGAAAAGAACTGCCGAAAGAACACGTCACTAAGGGATTCGTTCGCATTGTCCGGGAAGCGTTGAAGGAAAGGCACCCGGAAAAACAGATCGAAGTCGACTGGGTTTCCACCGGCGGCGGAATCGTTCAGACACTGCTCAAGCTTGTGAACGAAAAGGTCATGGCCAAAAAGCCGACCATCGTCGTCATCCAGATCGGCTGCAACGACGCCCGCTGGATTTCTGAGAGGGAGTTCGAGAACGGCCTGGAAGAACTCGTTGACCGACTAAAGACTGCCGGCATCCAAGTCGTTCAATGCACTTTGACGGCTGTCGGAGAAAAACACGACGGGTCGAATCCCGACGACAAGAACTTGGAGATATTCGCGGCGACGGCTCGCAAAGTCGCGACGGCAAAGAAAGTGCCCCTCATCGATTTACGGAAAGCATTTTTGGCTCATTGGAAGGAGCACAATCCGAAAAACGAGCCGACGGGAATATTGACCTACGACGGTAATCACTTCAACGATGCCGGCCACCGCCTCGTGGCCGAGCAGATGCTCATGAAATTCAAGTAGCACGGAGAATTCTTTGAATCCGCCGGGAGGTTCAGCGCGGAAGTCGTCGAACGCCGCGAGTTCTTGAGGCCGCCATCCGTCAAAAGCACGTCTCGCTCATTCCGTCGATGCCGACCAGATGGCGGCTGACGTGTGATTGATTCTCAGTCGATTCGTGGCTTGGTTCGAGAAGTCGGTGTGATACATGAAGGTCGTCAGAATGCGACCGTCGGAGAGCAGCACAGATTGCGGGCTGTGCATCGGGCCGCTGCGACCGCGATACAGGATGTAGCGCCGCTCCCAATCCCATGTCTTGCCGTTGTCATGGCTCATGACCGCTTCAATCCCGTGGTACGTCCGTCCTTCGAGTTCACCGATGCGAGCCGCGTAGGTCATGAGGATGCGACCGTCGGTGAGCGGCAACAGGCTCATGTGAACGTGACCGTACTGAAAGTGGACGTCGGGTTCGCTCCAGTTTTTGCCGTCATCGGTCGAATGTGACGTGCAGATCCCGCGCCAGTGATCGCTGGGAACTTGGCCGGGGTGACCGGACGTGGCGTTGTAATTGGCAACCGAAAGCCCTGGTCGTCCCGTCCGAAAGGCGGCTACCAAGTCGCCGTTCTTGGCCCGCGTGATCGATCCTTCCGAAGTTCGCCAGCGTGGTCCATCGTCTGGCCATTTTGGGAAGAAGGTCGGTTCGCCCCAGTCGTGGCGCTCGATGTCAAACGATCGCTGGAGCGATTCCGCCCCCCAATCGCCGTCTCCTCCTCTGGTGTAGAAGATGAATCTGACTTTGCCGTCTTCAACAAGTGGGTTCATCGGTACGTCGGTGAGCATCGAGCGGCCATCGGGCAGCGGAGCGAGAGGCTCAGGGTCCGACCAGGTCTCCCCGCCGTCGTCACTGAAACTCAAGCTCTCATCGCCACGGATCATCAGCTTCGAGCCGCCCAGGTTCACCGGGTTGCAACGGCTCAGTGGAATGGGGTGCGGCTGAGTCCATGACATGCCGTCGTCTTTTGAGAACAGGACGACGCCACGCCGCGGGCCATCCAGATCATCGCTGGCGAGCACGTTGAGCGTGAGCACCAGCTTGCCGTCGTCCATCTGTGTGAGACCGGGAAAAGCAGGCGTATTCATGAGGAACGTGTAACCCAGGGCTTCTTGGTATTTGGCGCCTGCCGTGTCGTCTTGACGAACGACGACGGCCGAAATCGTCGAGATGACACGCGACTTCAAAAACACGCCGGCTCCGTCGGTCGCGTGCGACTTCAGCACGTCTTTCGCCGGGAGCGTCTGAATGGAATTGCTCACGCGGTCCCCATTCGGCAGTTGGCGTTCGGCACGACTGGCTTTCGATACACCATCTTCTTGCGAACGTGCTTTCGCCGGCAAGTTCTGCTGCGCATCGAGTGCTGCGACCCGGCGGTTCCTCTTCCACGGGCCGTCGTTCGCAAAGTTGCCTTCAACGATCGTCGCCGGTGAAAAGTCAAACGTGAATGAAGGATCGTCAAAGACGTTGGCGTGCATGAAATTGTCGGCGACACGATTGGCCTTCGGGCTGGCTGTGGTGTCGATCGTGCAACCGATCAATCCCGAGTGCACCATGACACCGACGCAATCTTCGAGGCGAATCGCCCCGCCGAAGAAGGCGCAGCCGTCGATCACCATGCCATTGGTGACGTGGTTGCCATGCACCGCGTAGCGTTCGTTGTGGTTGAACAGGCAGTTCGAAATTGAGCCGTGCGACCCATTGTATGTGTCTTGTATCAACATAGCATCAACATTGCTGCCGAAGTTGGACGCGGCAATCTTGACGTTTCCGCAGTGGATGACGCAGCCGGTGACATTGAACTGGCAACTCAGTTCTGTCGCGTTGATGTACTCGGCTCGATAGTCAAACCGCACACCAAAGTAGTTTCCAGTGGCCGTGATGCGATCGAGATTCGATAGGCTGTTGGGGTAGCCGCCGTGATCAGCGATGACCGTCTGCTTGAGTTGAATGCCGGCCCCGTTGAAGTTTCGTACCGTGATTCCCACAAGGTTAAACTCGCGGCAGTCGTCAACGACGATGCCCGAGTGGCCGTTGTCCTGGCGATCGTGCCAGTCGCCTTCCGCTTCTCCGTCGAGCACAAGATCGCGAAGCACCCACTCATCGACCTTCCGCTGCACAATGATGTTCTTGCCGTCGACGGGACGGATCGTCGTCCCCGGTCCGGAACCCGACAGCGTAACCTGCGCCGGAATATTGATTTCGCCACATCGAAAATGGCCGGGACCGACATGCACGACGCCGGGGCCGTCTGCCAGAGCCATTCGCAAGGCCTCGCTGTCGTCAACGCCGTCGTCGAGACCGTTCGGCGCGCGTCCGTCGGAATTGACGTATTCGCCCAGGTGTCGGTCGCGCGGCCTCGTGGATTCCTTGTCACCCCGCTGGTCAGCACTCGCTCCCAAAACGCCCCACCCAACCGCGATAGTCAACAGCAGTGCTATGTAGTGTTTGGGTTTCATCATTCACCTCTCGTCGATCACAGGGGGATCTGCTGCAACGCTCATGCTGTCGCCACGTCGAATTCCAATCTACCACGGCCAAACGCCGGAAACCACAGGCCTTGGATCATTCTGTTGGTGTGCTGTCACGGCAGTTCCATTTTCGAGTGGTATTCGTCTTGGTCACTGCTCCGCGAGTCCGTGCGTTGAGATCACACGCCGCTTCCGGCACACTAGAAGTAGTCCTGAAACCCTCTGTTGGCTCAAGAGCACTCTTGTTTTGGAGGCTCGCATGAATACGCACCGCGTCACGTCCATGATCTCCATCTTCTCAGGTTTGGCATTTCTGTGTGCGAACGCTGCGCTGGCTGACGATTCCCCAGGGGTCGATCCCCGCACCACGTCGACCCAGTGGCGGGATGACAAGACAAATCTGGAAATTGTGCGAAAACTGAACCAGGCCTATGGCCGGGTGCCGTTCAGCCAGGACTACGAAGGGATGCTCAATGAACGTCCCTTCGAAATCAGTTGGTCGGTGGGGCCCAACCTGCCGGTGACCTGGAAGGGAGGCGTTGCCGGTCTGATCGATGGACAGATCGTTATCGCCGGCGGAATGTGGATGCCCGCGCGCGAAAACCTGACCTACGTATACGACCTGAAAACGAAGACGTACGAAAAACTTCCCTCGCCGCCTGTGCGTCCGCAATATACACAGGGCACGTGCGACGGCCGCGCGATTTACATTGTCGGCGGGCGAGGCTCCGGCCGCCGGGTGCTGAAACTGGCTCGCGACGAAAAGCGAGAGTGGAAATGGAGCGATCTGGCGCCACTTCCCCAGGAGGAAGGCAACGGCCGCTGGCTTGGCACCGTGTCGTTGGTCTCCGGGAAATGGTTGATCGTCGTGGCCGGCACTCCGACGGGAGCGCCCAGCGAAAAAGGCGTCAAGCCGCAGCTTCCCGACTATTGCCTCAATCTCGAACAACCACAAGCCGAGTGGGAACGCATCGCCACGTATCCGGGTGGACCCCGTTCCGTCCTGCAGTCGACGGCCGTCGGGGACAAGATGTACGTGTTTGGCGGCTCGAACAACGATCCCGTCATGCGTTCCCTTTACGTGGAACTGATCACGAAGTACGGAATTCGCGTGCCGTACAACGGCGTTCCCAACTATCGCGACGCGTACCGTTACGACCCGGAAGCCGACCGCTGGGAAACTTTGCGGCGGCTTCCCTTTCCCGTCATCGCCGGTTCGGCAGTGCCCGTTGACGACAATCATATTCTGCTGATGGGAAGCGCGGACACTCCGACGTACCGCGTCGGCAAGTCGAAGCGCAATCCCGGCGTCGAAATCAAGGACGGCGATTTGACATCACGCTGGCGCGGTTACGGGGACCGCATCGTGTGCTACGACATCGACCGTGACAACTATTCGCACGTCGGCGTGATGCCCTACGGAGTCGCGACGGTCCCTTGGATCTTCGATGGCGCGCGGCTGTACGCGTTCGGCGGAGAGCCGAGTCACGGCTTCAACATGAACACCGAAAATGTGCTTCAGATTGGAACGCTCAACCGCACGGACGGCACGAAAACCGATTGAGGAACAACGAAATGAGACGCTTGAAGACATTTGGCGTTGTTGGCATTTCGCTGTCCATGATCTGTGCAACAGCGGCGGCCGACGAGAATCCGGACCCTCTGCTCGAATCTCCGGCCGGGTTTCGAACCGATCGTCTCGGTGATGCCGACGTCCCTTCGAAGCACAAACTCGCCGAGATGCAGAACGGGGCGTACATTCTTCGCGCTCGCAATGGGAACGTCACTCGTGTTGCGGCCCAGAAAGCACTGTTGCCGCGCGACCCCAAGGGTCACCCTCAAGGTGGGCTGCTCTACAAAGCCGGCGACGACCGACTGTACGCCAAGCTGGCGACGTCCATGTTCAAGTCGGTTGATGGCGGGCGAATTTGGAAGCCGATTCCGCTCAATGCGTCGATCAACGACAAAATGCAGGTACTGAGCGACGGAACGTTCGTGCGAATCACATTTGAAATGGAAAAGGCAAAGTCGCCGGCAGTCGTCTATCGCTCGGCCAACGAAGGCCGGACGTGGAACAGGATTTCGGAAATCCCCATCGACGTCGAAGGAGGATACGACCATCGATATTCTCACTGGCGGATGACGCGTCTCCCCGATGATTCGCTGCTGTTCGGCGTCGATCTTCATCGCGAAATGAAATTCGAGGGCGAACGGTGGATTTCGCTCTGCACCTCTGGAGCGAGTTGGCTGGCCTTCTATCGATCTGAGGACGGGGGCGCTACGTGGGCCGGTCCGACGAAAATGACAGACTGGGGCTCAGAAGGCGGCATCTGTCGGCTCCCTTCGGGGAAGCTGCTGGCAAGCATCCGCTACCAGCGCCCGCTGTTGCCCTCCGATCCACAGGACATGCTCGCGCGGTGGGATCTCCAGCGCTACGACGGCACCGCGACGAAGTTTCCCTACAAACACGTTTTCTTGGCCGAGTCGAACGACGCGGGGTTGTCGTGGGAGCATCATCGCCAACTCACGACCGTCCACGGCCAGTGCTACAGCTACCCCGCCGCCCTCAGCGATGGCACGGTCGTTGTCGTTCATGACACGCGTTACGGACCTGGTGCTGATGCCGCGCGGGCCCTAGTCAGCCATGATGAAGGTAAGACGTGGGAAGACGAGGTCTACTATGTCTACTACGGAACGGCCGCTACTGGTTACAGCCATAGTGTCGTACTTTCTGACGACACGATTGTCACTCTCGCCGGTTTAGCCAACGAAAAGCCCTCCGGCGATGGGTGGTCTGATTGGATCGGACACAGCGATTTTTGTGTCGTTCGCTGGAGGCCGGTGAAGCGTGCAGCGAAAAATGTTCATCGCCAAAGAAGCACTGAACAATCAAGCCGCAAGATTCGCGTCGGCCTGATTAAATCCGTTCCGGCGGTGTGGGATCTCGAAGCCAACTGGAATACGTTCGAGGAACTGGCCAAACAAGCCATCGAGCGTGGAGCGCAGCTGATCTGTACGCCGGAAGGCTTTCTCGACGGTTACCCGATCGACTACGACAAGCCGGGGCTGAGCGAGGAACGTCTTCGCCAGGCTTCTCAGACCGTCGAAGGCGACAACTACCTCCGCCGGGCCAAGCAATTCGCCCAACAGCACAGCGTTCACTTGGTCTTCGGGTTCTCCGAACGGGCCAAGGCCGGCAATTACAACGCCGCCGCCCTCATCGATGACGACGGCAAATTGCTGGGTTGTTATCACAAGACGCATCTTCTCAACGGAGAAGAACGATGGTTTCTGCCCGGAAAAGAGTTGCCGGTCTGGCAGACCAAGTTGGGGAAAATCGGAATCATGATTTGCATGGACCGCAACTTTCCCGAGGTACCTCGCACTCTGAAGCTGCGCGGTGCAGAACTGATCATGGTCCCATCCTATGGTGGTTGGAGCTTGGCCAATGAATGGAAAATGAAAACACGCGCCTACGACAACGAGTGCTTCATGTGTTTCACGCATCCGCATGTCAGTTTTATCGTCGGACCGCGCGGTAAGGTGGCCGAAAAACTTGAAGGCCCATTGCCGGGCGTGCTCGTTTACGACATTGACCTGTCGGCAACCACCAAGATCAAGACGCCTCACCGCCGGCCGGAACTCTACGAACCGTAATCGGCATGCTGAATCAAGATTCACAGATCACACATCGGCTCTCAGAAAGGGCACATCGATGACAAAGCTTTATTCGCTGGCGCTGTTCGTCGCCGCCCTCGTGCCAACGTCGCTGCCAACGACGAACGGGGCGGAACCGGACCCGCCCGAGCTGAAGACCGGGTTGTTGGGTGGTGTGAACATTGTGACGCCCGTCGAACTTACGGCGATGCAAAACGGGCAGTACGTCCTACGCGCGCGCGACCGCATGCTCAGCAAGGTCCCAGCCGAGAAAGCCGCTCTGCCGCACGATCCGGAGGGGCATGTTCAGGCGATCTCGGTGTTCCGCGCCCCCGACGGTGCGATCTACGTCAAGCAGCAGACGATCCTCTGCAAGTCCACCGATGGCGGACGCACGTGGTCATCCTGGAATTATGCCGAGTCGGAAAAGACGGCTATGTGGCAGATTCGATCGGACGGAAATTGGATATCGGTCGGCGGCGATCGGTGGGGAAAGACGCACGAGCCTCTGCCAGTGAGGGTGTCGCAGGACGAAGGACGTACGTGGACGGAGATTGCGAACATCCCGCTTCCAGAACAATACGACGAACGACACGGCTACTCGCACTTCCGCTCCAAACAGGGCGTGCTAATCGTCGGCTTTGCGTGCAACGACCACCTCCGGCAAAACGGCTTCACGCACAAATCGGGAATTGTGACGCTCAACCTCTTTCACTCCCGAGACGATGGCGTGACGTGGGACGGCCCGCACAAAGTGAGCGACTGGTGCTACGAGGGAGGACTGGTTGAAACGGCCTCCGGGAAGATGTTGGCCATCTTGCGCTATCAGCGCGCTTTGATGGCGACCGACCCACCCGACATGCTCAAGCGTTGGGACCTCCAGCGGTATGACGGCAGCGATTTGAAGTTCCCCTACAAACATATCTTTCTCGCCGACTCGACCGACGGAGGTAAGACGTGGGCCAAATTACGACAACTGACGACCGTTCACGGACAGTGCTACGGTTATCCGGCAGCTCTCGAAGACGGGACGGTCGTCATCGTCCACGACTCCCGCTACGGACCGGGAGTTCCCAGCGGACGGGCCATGATTAGCCGCGACGAAGGCCAAACATGGCAAGACGAAGCGTATTACCTTTATTACGGCCGGTCAGTCAGCGGCTATAGCCAGAGCATCGCGGTGGACGATGACACGATCCTGACGGTCGCCGGCACATGCGAACGGCCCGAAGCCAAACAATCCTGGAATGCCGCTCTCGGACATTCCAAACTAACGGCCATCCGCTGGAAACCCGCTGCGCCGCAGAAGGAAATCGACGTCGACCCCGCGGCCGCCAAACAGGCCCGCCGCAAAGCGCTGGCTCGCCGGCGACGCGTGATTTTCAACGACGACACCTACGAATTGGATCGAGCGGATGCGAATACGCCCGAGGGTTATCTGAGCCGGCGTTTGGCTCCGCTCGCGGGAACTCATGTGGATGTGATTTCCTGGTCGGTGCTAGGCGGCTGGGCTGATGCACCTGTGTACGACAGCAAGGTGCAGCCGATCTACGGTGATGCACACGGAGATATCACTCCCTATTGGAAGTCGGTCACCAAAAACGTCAAACAACTCATCAAAGCAGGACGAGGCCCACTGCAAGTCGTCATTGACTTCGCGCACGAAAACGACATGGAGTTATTCGCCTCGGTGCGCATGAACGATAGTCACGATAGCTTCATTCCCGGTGGTGTGACGTTGTGGAAGAAGGAACACCCCGAATTCTTGGTCGACAGCACCGGCATTCCCAACAACCGGGACGAACATCCGCTCGGCTTGTACGTCATCGCGCAGGACTTCACGCACCAGGAGGTGCGCGACCGAAAGTTCGAAATCATCGAAGAGGTTGCCCGCCGTTACGACGTCGATGGCATCGAACTCAACTACATTCGCCACCCCGTGTTCTTCAGTCGAACGATGCGCGGGCAACCGGTGACGGACGACGAAGTCGAAATCATGACGTCCTTTATGCGGCGCGTGCGTGCATTAACCGATGAAGTGGGTGCACGTCGAAATCGGCCGCTCTTGGTGACCGCCGTCGTGCCCGATAGCCTCGCCCAAGCCAAAGACATCGGCCTCGACATCGAGACGTGGGTCGAGAACGATCTTGTCGACATCCTCACGCCGGGCCTGGGTTACGCGCCCTTCACGCTTCCCGTCAAGCAATATGTCGACTTGGCCGCCGAGCACGGCATCAAAGTGTATCCCTGCATCAACCGAAAAGCTCCGCAACACGTTGAAGAAAAATATGTGCCTGAGGGTTTTCGCGGCGTGGCGACGAACTGGTATCGAGCGGGGGCCGACGGAATCTACTACTGGAATCTGGGAACGCCGATTGAAAACAAGAGCGGGCAGGAATTGCTGACCATTCGCAATCGGTACTACGCCGCGTTGCCCGAAATCGGTGATGCCGCGGCAATGGTGGACAAAGACAAACTGTTTTGCGTCGACGATCCGGTGCTGAGCTACTACACCCACATTTCGAGCCACCCACCCTTGCCGGTCGAGCTTCATGAATCGAACGCCAATCGTGTTCCGCTCGTTGTGGGAGACGACCTGCAGGCGGCGGATAAGGCGGGCCGCCTCGTGAAACTCGTGCTCATGATCAAGGTCAAGGGGCCAGTCGGAATAGACACGCTCGCACTGCGATTCAACGGGCACGCTGTGCGAGGGGGAACGGTCGTCGGCACCGATGCGAACGATCAGGAAACGCGGATCGACTATCCACTGAGTGCAGCGCTCATTAAGCAAGGCCAGAACATCGTCGAGGCGACGTTAACCGGAGCGACCGAGCCGTCCGACGAGACCAGTTTTTTGGCCACCGTCCGTCTATTGGTACGGTACAAAAGGTAGCCGCTGCCGTCGTCGATCGCGCTGACCATCTCGTCTGAAGTTGCTACAACAAGACCAGACACGTCTAAACAAGCATCTAATCGATGCGAACCAACCCGTGCGCCGAGACGTAGTGCTGCTCGACGTTCATTTCTTCCATCCATCCGCGCACGGTCAGCGTTTGCCACGGACCGCTGCCCTTTCCGGCTCCCGAGTTGTTGTCCCATAACCACGCCGGCGTCGGCCATAAGCAGAAACGAGGACGAACCGCGCGGTAAAAGTTGATGTCGACGCCCGCCTGCCCGTGGTGCGCCATTTGAACGTAGTCGGCGGCGATCCGTTTTCCATAGCTGGTCTTTAAGAGTTTTCGTCCGCCCTCGATTCCGAGATCTCCGGTGAATAAAACTGATTTGTGCGCATCGGAGATCCGCACGACGATGCTCGAATTGTTAATGGAATTCGATCTGATCTCTGGGTTCTTGATTCCTAAGATCTCGACGTGCAAGCCGTCGACGTCCATCGTCTGACCAAGCGCGAGTTCCTCGATTTCGTGGCCGCTGTCTCGGACGGCTTGGTTGAATTCCTTGACTGACTTGAGGTGCGTCGGTGGTTGGGGTTCATGCCGAGCCACCCACGACTCGTCCGGCATCGACGCATAGATGTGTTCGATGCGCGGTGGACCGGGCGCTCGAAGAAGCACCGTGAGCGCGTCGACGTGATCCGGATGAGGGTGCGAGACAAACCAGGCCTCGACACGGTCTCCCAGCGGGGCGAGAAAACCGCGAAGGTATTCTGCGTCACCTTTGTTTCCGCCGTCAAACACAACAATGCGGCCCCCAGAAGAGCGGATGACGTACGACATGTTCTGAGAGGGCGTTCGGGACGGAAGTTGCCACAGCGTAAACGTCCGCAATGGCTCGTCGCCCGGTTCTGCCGCTCGGCAAGCCAAAGCTTGCCCTATGCTCAGCCACGCGCACAAAACCACGAACAACACGTCTCGTCTTCTTGGCATCATGAATCGTTTTCCTATGTCATTCTTTGGATTCGCTGCCGGCACAGGACGTTCGACGGACGCTTAGTCGCATGCGGAACGGTTGGTTGTCATACTCCTGACACGAAGGTCACTTAGGCGAGGTTGCCGGGCCAAGGCTTGCTCTTCGAGTTCGAAAGTCCGTTGCTCAACGACGATCGCACTTTCCTTTCGGCCTTCTCGGTTTCGCCGCAGGCCAGACCCGGTCAGAACGACACGTCGATGCCATGCTAGCACGTCATGTCCAGGCAACGCCACGCGACGGCCATGCGATCTACTTAAGCCGCGCCGGTTTTGCGTCCGGCCTGGACATGAGGCCTAGCCGTCCTTTCCGCAATGGGCGACACGTCGTATTATTTCATTGTGAGACACACCGTTTTTTGTATCACGTAGTACGGGTTTTCAGCCCTCGATGTGTGGACGGCCGGCTGACTCGAACCACTTCCGGAATACATGATGGCAACGACAGACGGCTCAACCTTCGAATCGCCCGGCTGGGAACATTTTCGCGATGCGATGCCCGTTGCGGAAAAGTGGGCATACTTCGACCACGCGGCTGTCGCGCCGCTCTCTGGGCCGGCGGGTGACGTGCTCGCTCGATGGTCGGGCGACATGGTTGAAAACGGGGCCGTGAATTGGTCCGACTGGAACCGCAGTTTTGGCAGGCTCAGGCGCCGCGGCGAGCAACTTCTCAACGCTTCGCCCGGCGAGGTCGCCGTCATTCGCAACACGACCGAGGGAATCAACATCGTTGCCATGGGGTTTCCCTGGCGCAGCGGTGACAACGTCGTCACGCTTGACAACGAGTTCCCCACGAACCGTTTCCCCTGGATGAACCTGAGCCGAGAGGGCGTCGAAACGCGATTCGTACAAACGCATAACGGCCGGGTCGACCTGAACGAGCTCGACGATGCTCTCGACGAGCGGACGCGAATTCTCGCCGTGAGCTGGGTTGGCTATGACACTGGCTGGCGAAACGACGTCAAAGCACTGGCTGAGATTGCCCACCGCCACGCGGCGTACTTTCTGCTCGATGCCATTCAAGGTCTGGGAGTGTTTCCGATCGACGTCAAGCAAACGGGCGTTGATTTTCTGGCGGCTGACGGTCACAAGTGGATGCTGGGCCCCGAAGGAACCGGCCTGTTCTTCCTCCGGGAGGAACACCTCGATTTGCTTCACCCGGTCGGCATCGGTTGGAACAGCGTCAACAACGCCGCCGACTTCTCTGCGCAGGAAATGACGCTCAAACAGACCGCCGCCCGGTACGAAGGCGGCTCGTATCATCTGGGAGGCGTCGCAGCACTCGATGCAAGTCTGGGACTACTTCAGTCCTTCTCGGTCGACCGTATCGCCAACCGCCTCTTGGACCTGACCGACAAATTGTGCCGCCGCCTTGAGGGTATTGGTGCCCACGTCGTGAGTTGCCGCGATGGTGAGCGACGTTCCGGCATCGTGGCCTTCGACTTACCGGGAGCCGATCCGCTTGCGGCGAAACGCGGCTGCCTCGGCCGGGGAGTCATTCTCAACGCCCGCTCCGGCCACCTGCGCATCAGCCCGCACGCCTACACGAACGAAGACGATATCGAAAGGCTTTTTGAAGCACTCGCAGATTGCCGTTCGGATTAGCCACTCGCGTTCATTCGGCGTATTGATCGGGCGGTGGCAGGAGAATGGTTCAAGCCGCCGCTCGCTCGGGCCAGTCATGCCGACGGTAACGATGTTCTGTCGAAAGACCACGGTGCCGCATCTGTCGGTCTTCGGGTCGCTGCCTGCTTTTCCGATGACGACATACGGCTCAAGGTAAGATGAAAAACTCGAAGGCCGGTCGGCTCATACGGTTCAGGCCTAATTGAAAATGGACGAAATAGATAATATAGATGGAAAATGTGGCTTGAATGGTGTAGATATAGAGGTGGAGTGGCAATTCGATCAGTCGTGCCACTGCAGCGAGGCCAATGCTGGGGGCCGCTGCACGCTTTTTCACCACAAGTTCGGTGCGTTCCCCGACTCGATTCGCACCGCGTGGATGAATCGCCAAAACCTTTGAAAATGGTATCGAAACGGCAGATCTGACGGCGCGAGCAGGGAGTACTCGGGGGCGCTTTTCGAAAGGGGGAGCCTTTCGCAGCAACGGGACCAGCGGGCTGACCTTCAATCAACACCGGGCAGTTTCTTCTCGAAAGCATGCTCGAGTCTTGCTGGAAGGGGATCAGTCGGCACTGCACGAAAAAAGGCACCAGGAGAAGCACCTGCTATGAAATCGTTTGCTAACGTCGGTACGTACGTCGCGATGTCGGGGCTGTTCGCAATCGCACCCGCCTGCTGCTACGCCGCTGAGTCGTCGAGCCCGGCGACCGAAGCCGTATCGGCTCACTCGCAGGCCGTCGACCCGCTCATGGAAAAGGTCGAGGAAGCGATCGCGATCACCGGCCGCCGTTATTTGGACGTGAAAGTTCATACGCCCTGGCAGATGATGCACGGTTTGTTGGCCCTGAGAGGCGATTACCTGCTCAAGGCCGACGGCAACAAAGTGAATGCCGTCGACTGGATGTCGGGTGGAGCGACGTTCAAAGGTGAAGCGTGGTTTCAGAAGACGCGACAGGGTGGGCGTGCCCATCCCTTCAAGTACGCGTATGCATTCGAAGGGCACCCGAATCAATTCTTGGCCATTTTCGCGATGGCCGACCTGCCGCTCGAACATGAATTCAAGATTCCCGGGAATAAATCGATAACCATTCACGACATGGTCCGGCACGCCCAAGCCGAAGAAACGGGCCGCAAAGAAGTGACCTGGACGTTGTGGGCGCTCAGCCACTATCTCGGCTCAGAAGCCCGCTGGGAAAACAAGCACCGCCAACCGTGGAGTATCGAACGGCTCGTGCAAGTTCAGACGAACGAACCGGTCCACAACGCGGCTTGCGGCGGAACCCACGCAATGTTCGCTCTGAGTTACGCCCGCAACACGTACGTCGCCACGCAACAACCGATGCGAGGCGTCTGGCTGGAAGCCGATCAGAAGATCAAACGCTATTTGGCGGTCGCACGCTCATACCAAGGGCGCGACGGAATGCTTTCCAGCAACTATTTTCGCTCGCGGGGGAGTGCAAGAGACTTCAAGACGCGACTTTCAACCTGCGGCCACGCTCTCGAATTTGTGATGGTGGCGCTGCCGCAGTCACGGCTGAACGAAAAGTGGGTTCGCAACGCGTTGAACGCCGTCGCGCAGGAGCTGATCGATCACCGTGCCGATCCTCTGGAATGCGGAGCGTTATACCACGGTTTGAACGGCTTGGTCATCTACCGCGAGCGGATGAGGCCAGAGCCCAATCTTGCTGATGCGACGGAAGCCGCAGATGTCGGAGTTGAAGTGGACGTGCCCCAACCGCCGCTTGAACAACCTGTTGAAGCAGATCGTCCCGGACTGTAAGCCTCGAGAAGCCGTAAGCCTCGATAAATCGGGATGCTGGCGCAGATTCACGCTATCGGTTTGGCGCTAATCGTGCGCTGGATAACGTCCCGGTGTAAGCGCCAGTCAAACGACATGCATGGATCAGACCTGAGACAGAAAAACCTGTTTCGGCAATAGCCGACGGGTCGGCGGGTCGTATTCCGCCAGTGACGCGAGCTCGCCCGTGGGCGTCAAGAGCGCAACCGCGTCCTCTCGACCCACGGCGAGTGACTCATCGAGATCGATCGAACGGCCTCGGCGCACGTATTCGATCTCATCCGCCGTGCAGGTATAACGTGCTAAGTCGGGAATAATCGACGTCGGCGGCAAAATGATGTCGTCCAGCGTCTCGCTCGTCACCTGGTCCAGCGCTGCTGCCGATTCCAAACGGTACGGACCGACACGCGCGCGAACGAGTGACGTCATCACGGCACCGCAACCCAGTTCGTTTCCCAAGTCCCGCCCAATCGCGCGAATGTAGGTTCCCGATCCGCATTCGATGTCGAGTTCCAGTTCGGGAAACTCGAAGCGTGTCAGCACGATTCGAAAAACATCGACACAGCGCGGCTTGATCTCGACGTGCTCTCCGCGTCGCGCGAGCTTGTAGGCCCGATGGCCGTCGATGTGCACCGCCGAAAACTGCGGCGGCACCTGTGCGATCGTGCCTGTGAATTTCGGCAGAAGTTCGTTCACGAGTTCGCGGGTGATGTGAGTCGCGTGTGGAACATCGACCACGTCGCCCTCAATATCGTCGGTGTTGCTGCGCTTGCCCAAGACGAACCGGGCCTGATATCGCTTCGGTTGTTCTTGAACGCGGCTCATGAGCCGCGTCGCCGCTCCCACACAGACGACGAGCACACCCGTGGCGAGAGGATCGAGCGTTCCCGCGTGTCCCGCCTTGACCGGCCGGACAATCTTTGCCACGCGATCGACTACCCGGCGCGACGTCATTCCACCAGGTTTGTTGATATTTAGTACGCCGAATGGCGTCACCGATGTTTCTTCCATACTTTTCGCTACGTTTGAGCGCCAACATTTTGCATCTGGCAATTGTCGGCCTGTTTTCACTTCTCTCGTTCGCCCCGGTTCGCCGCGTGCTCTATGATGGCCTTCGAACGATTGCCGTACAACAGTAGGCACTTTGAAATCAGTCACGTCGAACGAGATGCCCATGTCAGACGTCCCTCCCTCACGAGATGAACTCGCGCTCAACTACTTGGATGAGGTTCCCTACGAACTCTACCCAATGCAAGAAGAAGCGCTGATGGCCTGGTTCGAAGAAGAGCAAGGCGTGCTCGTCTGCGCGCCGACGGGGACCGGCAAGACGCTTATCGCCGAAGCCGCGTTGTACGAGGCGTTGCATACGGGCCGCGTCGCCTATTACACGACACCACTTATCGCCCTGACGGAGCAGAAGTTTCAAGAAATGCGAGAATCCGCCGTCCGTTGGGGGTTCAGCGAGGACGACATCGGGCTCGTTACGGGCAATCGTAGCGTGAATCCCGGCGCACGCGTGCTGGTCGTCGTGGCGGAAATTCTTTTGAATCGACTGCTGCACCGCGAGGCTTTTGATTTCGATGACGTGTCAGCCGTCGTCATGGATGAGTTCCACAACTTCGCCGACCGGGAACGGGGCATCGTGTGGGAACTCGCACTGGGACTGTTGCCGAAACACGTCAGGCTGTTACTGCTCTCCGCGACGGTCGGCAACTCCGCCGAGTTTATCGTCTGGCTGCGAAGCGCGCACGATCGCAAGGTTCGGCTGATTCAAAGCAGCGATCGACGAGTTCCCTTGCAGTATGAGTGGGTGGGCGATCAACTGCTGGAGGAACAGCTCGAGACCATGGCGGCAGGCGACGAGGCCACCCGAACAACGCCGGTCTTGGTCTTCTGTTTCAATCGAGAGGCTTGCTGGGCCACCGCGGAACAGCTTAAGGGCAAACGGCTACTGGCCGACGGCCAGCAAAAACGACTCGCAGACGAGTTGGCGAATCACGATTGGTCACAGGGAGCCGGCCCGAAGCTCAAGCCGATATTGCTTCGAGGTGTTGGCGTGCATCATGCCGGTATGCTGCCTCGGTACCGCAGAGCCGTCGAGTACCTGTTTCAGCGGAAGCTGCTTTCAGTCTGCGTCTGCACTGAAACGTTGGCCGCCGGAATCAATCTTCCGGCACGCAGCGTGTTGCTCACGTCGCTTGTGAAGGGGCCTCCGCGAGAGAAAAAGCTGATCGAGGCGAGTTCCGCTCATCAGATGTTCGGCCGGGCGGGGCGCCCGCAATTTGACGACAAAGGCTTCGTCTTCGCCATCGCACATGAAGATGACGTCAAGATCGCACGCTTCAAGGAGAAGTACGACCAGATTCCCGAAGACACCAAAGACCCGGCGCTTCGGCGGGCCAAGAAGAAACTCAAAAAGAAGATGCCCACTCGCCGCAAGAACGAACAATACTGGAACGAAGCCCAGTTTGAAAAGGTTATCGCGGCGCCTCCCGGAAAGCTGTACAGCAAAGGAGCCTTGCCGTGGCGGTTGTTGGCGTATCTCCTACAGATCTCGCCCGAAGTGGATCGGTTGCGGCGTGTTGTCAACAAGCGGCTTATGGATTCGGGACGGCTCGAAGCAGCGCAAAAGACACTCAACCGGATGCTGCTGACGCTGTATGGCGGCGGGTATGTCACACTCGACCCACAGCCACCGCAGTTGAAGAAGACACCGAAGGACTCTGCTTTCACTAAGGATGCGGGCAACGAAAATACACCCGACGACGCCCCGTCGATCGGCACCTTCGGAATGCTTCTCAAGGAAGCCCAAACGTCATCGCCTGCAAATGATTCGCCAAAGCGATCCGCCGGTGCGAAGAAGGATGCCGACGATGACGCGCCGCGCGACGTTTATCAGCCGGTGTTGGCACAACCTACTCCGGCGCTCGATACGCTGCTCGGCTTCCGAAGCATTAATCCGTTGTACGGCGCCTTCTTGCAGGGACAGCTCGGAATCGCCGATCGATGCGAGCGGATACAGGCATTTGAGAGCGTGCTCGACGTTCCCGGTTCGGTGGCCAAGCACATTCGTGTGCCCAGGTACGAGGAGATGCCTCCAGGACCTTTGGCCGTCGATCGGCTCGACAACGAGCTGATGCAGCGCGGGTTGGTCTCGGCCGATGACCTTAAGCCCAAGACCGGTCGCGATCTCACCTGGGAAGAACGTTGGGTTCCGACATTCGCCGAGAAACTTCGTCTGCTGTTCGATTCAGAATTTCCCGGCGTACGCGATCTGCGAACAACGCCGGTGTGGTCGGCCGGCGAACTGCTGAGTCACGGCGGCGACTTCAACAAGTACGTGACGGCCAAAGCGCTTACCAAGCAAGAAGGAATGCTGTTCCGTCACCTGTTGCGGCTGATTCTTCTTCTGGGCGAGTTTCAACAGGTCGCTCCACCCGACACGACGGTCGAAGAGTGGCAGGCGGATCTAAGCGATGTGGCCGAACAGCTTACAGTTAGCTGCCGAGGCGTCGACCCAGAAAGCACCGACAAGACCATCGAAGCTGCCAACTCGGCACCGGACATCGTCAAGGGAGAATCGCCGCCGCCAGAATGAGCAATCTGAATTCGCGTTGCCCGCTCCTTCGATGCGCACCATCCAAACATGGTCTAGATCATGTCTGGTTTTGCTGTAACAGCATTAGACGCGATTACGGCTGAAAAACGAGCGTTTGAGTCGCCACTGTTTCGTGAAACGCGCTCTAGTCGGCGACGCCCGGGACTCCTACAATGCCATCAATGGATTGACGGACGGTACCCCCGCTTACAGCCCAGACCCTTTCGACGTACGAATGCCACCTAGGAGAGAAAAATGAATAGGCAACCAGTTGATCAGCGTTTTGTGTGGCTCGTCGTGGGCGTTGTTGCGGGGCTGTGTCTGTCGTACTTCTGGCCCCATGAGCCGGCATTGGCCGATGCGACCGATCGAAACGATAAGTTGGCCATGACCACGTCTCAAGTTGAACTCACCAATGACGTCGGGGCCATTTTCGTGCTCGACTTCTTGAACGGACGACTCACCGGCGGTGTCTTGAGCAACAGAAACGGCAAGTTCTCGCACGCTTATTTCCGAAACGTTGCCGCAGACTTCGGCGTCAAGGCCGGCCAGCAGGCGAGCTATTCGATTGTACCCGGGCGCTGCAGTCTGCCGAGCCAGGGCCGTGAGACCATGGCGAAAGCGGTGATCTACGTGGCCGAGCTTTCCTCGGGTCGTGTGATTGGATACGGATTCACGTACAACGTGGGCCCACCGGGACGGAAGGTTGCCGCGGAGTTGATTCCACTCGATTCATTTCAATTCCGTGAAGCGGTCAACTAACGTGACCAGTTGCTTCAATCTGATACTCGCCGTGTTGTCACTCATCGCGCATGAGAAGTGATCCTAGTGCCCGGCTTTCAGGACGCCCTCTAATGTCGCCGGCAGACAATCGCCCGCGATTTTCCGCGAACCCTAGCGAAAATCAGTACCGCCGCCTCGTTGCCGCCGAGTGGAAGCTTGCGCCTTACCGCTTCCGCATCAATTGGAATGTGACGGCATTTGATCTCGACTTGCCCGAAGTTCCCCTTGCGAAAGAATGCTCGGATTTCCCGCGAGTTGTTCGGCAGATCGGCGAGAACTTCGAATGCGCGGACGAATGGTGATTCGATCGGCTCATTCGACGTCAGATACTCCTCGGCGTCATCGAGCCGAGTTAAGCCTGCTTCTTCTGCCAACATTGGCGTCAGCCCAGCCCGGACAACGGCGGGGTCTGGATCGTAAAGATAATTCTGCAGTGCGCCGGGTTCGACAAACGCATCGAGCGGGTCACCCGCGAGAGTGGCCCCGTCCGGCAGAACTGTTGCCCGCCAGCAGCCGGCCTCGGCGAGTTGCCCGAACCAAACCGTTGCTTCTTTGCACTCACCTCGAAGGCTGATCAACTCGATCTCGGCATCTGGGAATTTCCCGATGAAATTACCGGCCGGACTCAACTTGATCGCGCCACCGGAAAATTCGTCTATCATTCGCCGGAGTGCATCGAGGTCGGGAACGGAATCTTCGACTCGAATGACGCGGCCGTGGCTCTCTGGCCGCCGATCGGGGTCGATGTGCAGCAATCCGTCGCGGTCACGCAGCGTCTCAACGTCGGCACACATTGTTTTCACGCGACGGGAAACGTCGTAGACTTCCGCGTTCCATTCGGTGCATAGTAGCGGCAGCGGATTGTTGTCGACGGCGACGACGTCACAGCGTTCCGCCAGTGCGATCGTGTCCCCTCCGATTCCGCAACAATAATCGTGAACCAAGCCCCCAAACCGAGCCGCTTTATGCTGTGCGACCGCTTCGGAAGTGGCCTGTTGAAAACCCTTGCGGTCGAACCACATCTGCTCAGAACGGGAAAACTTGCCCGCGGCCTTTTTGCGTAGCCCGTGTAGCGTTAACGCCGCCCGCACAACCGATTCGGAATAGTCGCGCCGCAGGCGCGCCTGAAGTTGCAATTCCGTAACATCGGCCTGATCGAGCAGCGCGAAAATCGGCTCCGATTTTCGAAGCTGCCTGAGAATTTCGCACTCATCGGGTTCGATCAGATCGGTCATCGAAGATTCCTGCCCCACGGCCCAACTCGAAGGGACGGTTTTTCTGGCCAAAAGAATAGCGGAATGCCGGTTCCTCGCAGCATCAGACGCCGCTGAGTGCGCGCCGTCAGAACGACCCGCCGAGGTTAGGGCATCGTCCCCGTCGATTGCAAGCAGCGTCGGATTTGCAAACACGGTGCGCCGCTTATACAGTGGAAATCTACGACGTTTTGCGCGTCGAGAACCATCTTTACTGTGAATCGCCAGAAGAGACGCGTCTTATGCACATCGTTGACGGTCCATTGAGCCCCGAAGTCTGCCTGGGAACTGGCCTGCTCGCCGCAGGAGCGGTCGGATACAGCATCCACCGGCTCAAGGATGGTCTCGCCGATCGCACGGTCCCTCTGACGGGGATGATGTCTGCTTTAGTCTTCGCCGGTCAAATGGTGAACTTCCCGCTGATCGGTGCGCCCGTTTCGGGACATCTGATTGGAGGTGTGTTGGCGGCCGTCATACTGGGGCCGTGGGCCGGCTGCCTGGCAATAACGCTCGTGTTAATGGTTCAGTGTCTGCTGTTTTACGACGGTGGCTTTAGCGCGCTCGGTGCGAACATCCTGAACATGGGCGTCGTCGGCTCGATCGGCGGATACGCCGTCTATGCGGTCTGCCGCCGCTTTATCGGGCGAGGTGTTGGAAGCACGGTTGTCGCAGCCGTCGTCGCAAGTTGGCTGAGCGTGATGGCCGCCGCGTTCCTATTTTGTATCGAGTTTCGGTTGTTTCACGGGTCGAGCGACCTCGACTTTGGAAAAGTGTTTGCGCTGATGGTCTCGTTTCACTCGCTCATCGGAATCGGTGAAGCGCTCATTACGGGAACTGTGATCAGCTTCGTTGTCCGTCAACGGCCCGATCTCATATATTCGCCCGATGAACATACATCTGGTACGCTGGCCGGTGCAGGACGTTTCGTGACGGCCGGGTGCATCGCGGCGATGGCGGTCGCCGCATTTGTAGCTCCCTTTGCCTCGGGACATCCCGATGGCCTTGAAGCTGTCGCGCACGAAACCGAATTCGATTCACTGCAGGCCGATTTCCCTGCTCTGCTGTTGGACGAATATGCCATTCCGTCGCCCGTCGAAGGTTGGCAAGAATCGATGCTCTGGCAACGTTTGTCGGTGTCGTTGGCGGGAATTCTCGGCACGGTCAGCGTGTTTGTGATGGCGATTGGTTTCGGGAACGCGCTTAAGCCGCTTGCGACGCCGGCCGGGGCAGGTCATGCCGAGTAATTATCTCGACCGTTACGGGCGGGCAGCGTCGATGTGTCACCGCTGGCCGCCCAAGCTGAAACTCCTGCTGACGCTAGCGGTCGTCTTTACGGTGATCAGCGTGCCGATCCGTTTTTGGCCGCTGCACGGCGTCTTCCTTTCGGTGGTGTTCATCGGGCACAGCTTGGCCCGCATTCCACTGGTCTACGTGGCTCGCCGGTTGGCCGTCTTCCTACCCATGTTGATCATGCTTTCGTTTTCCGTGCCGATTTCGCAAGGATTTCAGGCCGGATGGGAGCTGGCGGCGAGCATTCTCGTGCGGGGCACGACCGCCTTTCTGTGCGGCTTATGGCTGGTCAACGTAATGCCGTTTGACCAGTTGCTTTCGACGCTTCGCCGGCTGGGAATACCGGCGATTCTGGTGTCGATGTTGGCATTCATGTACCGATACTTTTTCGTGCTGTGGGACGAACTCGACAAGATGCGCACGGCTCGCCGGGCTCGAACGTTCTGCCATCAAACGTTCTGGCAGCGGTGGAAAGGGTCAGCACAACTCATCGGCATGTTGCTCATTCGTGCGATGCAGCGAGCCGAACGCGTTCACGGCGCCATGTGCGCCCGGGGCTGGGACGGCCACGTTCGTTTCTTGGATGATGCGCGCAGTCATTCCGCCCGGTCTCAACAGTAAGTTTCGCATGACGACGAGCGAATCCGTCCTCAACATCTCCGGGCTTGGTTATTCGTACCCCGGTGGAATCACCGCCTTGAGCGACGTGACATTCACCGTAGCCGACAACGACGTCGTCGGAATCGTCGGCCCCAGCGGCGCCGGCAAATCGACGTTGTTGCTGCACCTCAACGGGCTATTGCCACAAAAACTCCCTCAACTTGCGGACGGTGAATCTGCGGCTGTCGACGTGTGCGGACTGCCGATGTCGGCGGGACATCTTCCTGAAATCCGCCGACGAGTTGGGTTTCTTTTCCAGGACCCCGACGACCAGCTGTTCTGCCCGACCGTTGGAGAGGACGTCGCGTTTGGGCCGCTGAATCTTGAATTGGGCCGTGAAGAGATCGATACCCGGGTGCGCGAAAGCCTGGCTGCCGTCGACTTGGCCGGGTTCGAAACGCGGAGCACGTTGCAACTCAGCGCCGGTGAACGCAAACGCGTTTGTCTTGCGGGTGTGCTCGCCTGCCGCCCGAGTTTGCTCGCCCTCGATGAGCCGACGAGCAATCTTGATCCACGGGCACGTCGTGGTCTGTTGAAGATCTTGCGGGAATTCCGCGGTAGCCAGATCATCGCCACGCACGACCTCGAGCTCGTGGTTGAGCATTGCAGCCGTGTGATTGTGCTCGACGAAGGACGTGTGCACGCCGACGGCGCTCCGGATTCCATCTTGCGCGATGCCGCGCTGATGGAAACCCACGGTTTGGAAGTGCCACTGAGTTTGCGAGTCGGAGGTCCGACGAACCGTTGACTATTGGCGACGGTTATCATGCGCTGGCGGCGCCTGAGCCCCGCAGTGCGTGAATGCCAGCGTCAACCCGTGTCGTCATTTCGCCCAGAAACGTTTCTGTAAGTTTGACCGGCAATCGTGTCACGTCTTCTCCCAATAGGACGAGCGACACGGAATCGGGTAGAGCGCCGAGCCAATCGCGCACGGCGAAGGTGTACAATGCCAACTGAACGCCATGTCGGTCGATCAACGGAGCCGCGCCGGCACTTCCGACACGGCCCGTTTTGTAATCGACGACGTGCCACAGATCGTCACGGCTCTGATAAAGGCAGTCCACCTGCCCGCCAATGGTCGCTCCATGTTTGATGGTCGATGTCGCCGACTTCAGCGGCCAATTTAGCAGGAAGTCGATCTCACGGTAGCAGCGTTGTGCTCTGCGAATGTCGTCGGCCACTGGTGAATCGATAAAAGCTCGCACCCGCTGGATTGCTGGGGCCAACAACCGCTCTCCTTGGTCCGGTACCTCGCCGCGCACGCATCGCTCGACAAGTTTCTGAATGTCGTCCGGTTGATCGAAATCGATTCGTTCCAAAACCATGTGAACGACCGTTCCGAGAGCCGTGGCGTCCTCGGCAGAACGCTGCGACGATGGTGAGACGGACGTCGCGTGTGAACGGTTCGAACGACCTTCTGTCGATTGCGACTGAGCTTCCCCGGTGGCGGCCTGTTCGATCTGAGAAACGCTGAAGCGTTTCAGTGCCGTGCGTTGTGGAGGGATCACCGCCAGGCTTTCAGGTAGCGGTGCAGGCTCCGTCGCCTCCACCAATTCTCGAAACTGTTCCAGCGGCAGTCGCGACGACTCGTCGATGTCAACGGGACGCGGTAGCTCAGGAGGCGCGCGGTGCACGTTGATCTCGGGAATTTCCTTGCTGTGGACGTTTTTGAGCGACAGCTTGCCGAGGTACGGGTCGCCGACAGGAAGTCCTGTTTCCAAATCGAACCGCGCGGCGATCAACCTTAACCAGGAAGACGTTGTTTTTCGACTCGGGTTCAGCCCAGCCGAGAGCACGAGATAATCAGCGGCGCGGGTCGTCGCGACATACAACAGGCGATCGTCCTCAGCTTCTTCCTCGGGTTCTTCCAGCAACTTGTGCATCGTTTTGCCGAGATGGCCGACGGCCTCGCCCTGATTTTTGGGAAGTGCGAACAGTGGACCGAATTCCGGGTGAAAGTGGGCCGACTGTTGCCCGCCACGCATGCTCCAATCCATGTCAGCCAGAAATACGACGGGAAACTCGAGCCCCTTGGACTGATGGATGGTCATCAGTCGAATCACGTCGCCGCCTTCGGTCTGCGTGGCCGCCAGTTCCTCACGCGACTCTTCGGCCAACGATTCGCGCATCCGCTCGACGAAGTCGGTGATCGTATACAGACCCGAGCGGTCGAACTGGCGGGCCATGTCGATTAGCTTCTTGAGGTTCGCCAGCTTGCGTTCTCCCAAAAACTCGTTCAGCAGTGCGGCGTCGTAGCCGGTGCGTTCAACCGCCAGGTTGAGCAGCGGGGCCAACGGGAGACGATCCTTTTTCGCTCGCAGCTCACCCAACACTTCCGACGCGTACCGCCACTGCCGCTGTTGTTGTTCCGAAAGGAAGGACGCGGGTGACTCATATAGCGAATCCTGCATGTTTGAAGCCGCCGAAGACATCGCCATCAATGTGTCGTCGCTCAAGCTGAAAAACGGCGAACGCAGCACGCCGACGAGCGACACTTCGTCATCGCTGTCATCGATGAAGCGGCACAAGTTGATAAGATCGAACACCTCCTGCTGGGCGTAAAACGTCCGGCCGCCGACCAAATAGTACGGCAGTCCGTAACGTCTGAGGGCCTCTTCGTAAAGCGGGACGTTGCTGAGCGTGCGGAACAGTACCGCGACGTCACCGGCCTGAGCGGGTCTCAGTTCTACTTCGCCGGTCTCGGAGTTTTTTGAGCGAATGCGGGGCGTCGAGTCTTGTAAGTAGGCGGCGATTCGCCGCGCGATCCAATCGGCTTCGCGCCGGCGCCGACCGTCGGCATTTTCTTGAGCGGCGGACTCATCGCCTGCGTCGGCGGCAGCGAACAGAAACTCGATTGCAGGCGTCGGAGAGTGTTGTCGCTTGTCGAACGGAAAAAGCGGCTCGTAGTCGTCACCCATGACCGGAGCAAACAGCGCGTTGACGAAGTTCAAGATGGCCGGTTGGCTGCGAAAATTCGTGCTGAGCGGCAGACGTCCACGTTCGGGCATCTCGTCTCTGAGAGCCGAGAAGACGCGTGGGTCAGCGCGGCGGAAGCGGTAAACCGATTGCTTGACGTCACCCACCAGAAACAGTTTCCCGGTCTGCAGTTCGGCTCCACACAAGTAACGAACAATCTCCGATTGAACGGGGTCGGTATCCTGGAACTCGTCGACCATGAGATAGTCAATTCCCGATGCCGCACGCCTGCGAACCGATTCGGACGAATTTAGCAGGTTGTGTGACTTGGTAAGCAGGTCGTCGAAGTCGAGCAGGCCGGCCTCCCGCTTCCGCGACTCATACCGCGAGGCGATCTTCTGCGTCATTCGGAAGGCCATCAGACCAAAGCGGCTGGCGGTTTCGACATCGGATTCGTCGACGTCGAGAATTGTGATGAGCTTTGCGGCGTCTTTTCGGAATTGTTCGAAGTGGTGTTTGATCTGGTCGTAGACCGCGTCGTCTTGCCAAACGGACGAGCCACCGCCGCCCTGCACGCGAGCGGCCAACCGCATCTGGGTGACAGTAGCGAGCGGGTCGTCAGAATCGAGAAACGCGGCCAGATTGGCCGCCAGATCCGCGCACCGCTGCTGCATCGTGGGATGATCGGGCTTGTGCGTGGCGAGAAGGTCGAGGAGCATCTGGGACGTCGGCGAATCGGAGAACTCCTGCAAAAGTTGCGGCACAAATTCGTCACGCCAGCGCGACAGCCATTGTTCCGACTGGTCGGTACTGCTTATCGATTCGAAGCGTGCAAAATCGACGTGAAATCGACCCAACACGAGTGTTCGCAACAACGTCATAGAGCGTTCGAGCCCGTAGTGCATGACGAATCCGAGGCTGTCGTCGTCGCCGGCGGCCAGCAGGTCGAACAGCGTCGCGCGAACGACGTTGTTCAAAAACGTCGAGCCTGTTGCTTCTTCCAACAGGCCAAACTGCGGGTCGATCTCGGCGTCGACGGCATGCGTACGAAGCAGAGCCGCACAGAACGAATGGATCGTGCTGATCCGGGCAGAATCGAGCCCCCGCAGCACTTGCATCCACTGTTCGACCTCGGCATCGGGGCAGCGTGCGAGTTCTGAGTGACAGGCGCCGCGTATCCGGTCGCGCATTTCGCGGGCGGCCCGTTCGGTGAACGTAATAGCGATCAGCCCACTGAGCGGATCCCGTCCCGATGCAAATCCTCCCGCCTGCACATTGCGACGTAGGTGTGTCAAAAACCGTTGAGTGAGCACGAACGTCTTTCCACACCCGGCAGAAGCCGACAAGGCGACCGACACGTCGCGGGCATGAACCGCGGCTTCTTGTTGATCGGTCAGTTGGGGCGTGGAGGACATGGTTTTCCTATGATCCCGTCGCGTTCAGCGTGTCATCGACGTCAACAGAGCACGCATTGGAAGCAGACCGCGATTCACGAGTCCTAATCATCGCCGACCTGATTCGGCCTCGTAGAAACTGCGGCACGCGCATTCCAGTGCTTGTTCAACGTGTCTGCGAGGGAGCGCACCTGGTTGACGCGGCAGACGGTGCTATAGGCGCAACGGCTCGTGCAGTCGTCGTCCTGGCTGGCAACGGGGAATTGCCCAGATCGCATCCGCTCGGCGAGCCGAGGGACCAGATCGTCAAGGATCGTATCCAAAACTTCGATCACGGCGGCATCGATCGGGGCTCCTTTCTTCGATCTGCCTTTGAGTCCTTGCACAAAACCGGTCTCGCTTAGGTTCCAATACCCCATCTGAAACAGGCCGGCGTCGGCGCCGGTAATATTCAGTCTTCGGACCGCCAATGCGTAAAGGGCCAACTGTAGCGACTTTCCTGTCGCGACGTCGTCGACGTCGAACCGCCTGGGCGAACCGCTCTTGTAATCGATTACGTTCAGCACGTGATTTTCCCCCTGAGTGCCAACGTCGATTCGGTCAATTCGTCCCTGGATGTACGTCGCTCGGTCGCCCGATCCGAGAGACAGACACGTCAGGCGCTCGGCATCCGATGCATCGGCTGATTCTTCTGGAGCACTGCCGAATGGAAGTTCGAGAAACGCCGGCTCCGGCGCCGCGTCCCACGCTTGGCCGAAGTCATTGAGATAAGCATGCAGCTGCGCGGCGTAAAAGCCCCCCCATTCGTGCAACAACCGTTCTTCGATGCGATTGAGCGATTTTTGTAAGTCCGTCCCAGCAACACGGCGGTCGAGTTCGCGCGACGCAAGATCGCAGAACAGCTCCGTCAGCTTGCCGACATCGACGGGCGGCATCTCCGTCAGTTCGCGGTGCAGTTGGGCCAAAACGTTGTGCAGTAATGTCCCTCGCCGAAGATAATTCGTCTCGACCTGCGGCGGCTCGAGCGGTGCCACGCGAAGGATATCTGACACGAACGAGCGAAAAGGGCAACCGGCGTATCTCTCCAGATGCGTCGCACTAAACTGGTGGTCTGCCGGAAAACGTTCGCCCAGTCGGTCGATGTTTTGCCGACTTTCGAGCATGCCTTCGAACGGCGTGAATCCCCGCGTGCCGAATCGCTCAACGGCCATTTCGACGCAGGCAAGAACATTGAGTGCCACCGGTGCGGTACTTTTCGAACAAGCCATCGCGCCGAACAGCCCGGGTTGCTTCTGCCGAACTTCGATCGTCGCCCGCCGTCGCAGGTCGGCCGTCGTGAGAACTCGACCGACGGGCGGGAGCGGGTCGAGTTGCCAATCGTTCGTTACCTCAAGAGCCTCGGGGGCGAAGAGGTCTTTGATCGCCGCGACGTACGGACTGGCAAATAGCGGTTGCCCGTTCGAGTTCACCGCCGGATAGCTCAACGCGAGTTGTTTGCGGGCACGAGTGACGACCGAATAGAACAGAAGCATCTCGTCCTGTCCACGCGATGATCGATCCGCCAACGTCAGTCCTTGGTCGTTCAGTCGCCGCCGTTCTCGTTCCGTGTAGAGGCAGTCATCATTGAGATGATGTGGAAAGCTTGATTCGCTCAGGCCGGCCAAAAACAGGTATGGCGCGTCGACGTTACGTATCTCGGCCGCCTCGAGCACCAGAACGCGGCCCGCTTCGTCACTCTCCGCGGGAACCCGTTGTGTCTCTAACAAATCTCTCAAGCGTGACACGAACTCGCCCAGGCCAAACGGAGAAGTCCCACCGGCCATTTCGTCAGCCCTGACGGCGTCACCAAGTACGCGCTCGAATAACTGCCACGTTGCCAGCTCACTCTCGTCGGTTGAGTCTTTGTCGCTGAGTTCTGCCGCAGTGTCGTCGATTGGCCGGATTCCCAATTCGCCAGCGATGGAGAGCAGGACGGCCACCCAACCCGTAAGGTCGTGCTTATGTCGCAGGGCAGAAGTCGCTTGAGAAAGATGCTCGACGAGCGGCGCCGCGACCTTCGCGTCGTCTTGCAGGTCACTACCCGCATGTCGAGGTCCGTCGGTCTTGTCGGCGGATGCGTCGTTCTCGGCCGATTCAAGCTTCGCGATTCGTTCGAGCGTGCGAAGCATCACGCCACGATTTTCGTGCAGCTTCGTTCTGCGAAGAAGCGCCGCCAGCCTGCGGCGGGCGACGGGAACGTCGATTTGCTGCCATTCGGGTCGAAAATGGTTCGAGTCGAGAACCGACATCAATCGCTCGAAGGGCCAATCGTCCTCTTCGAGTTGTAAAACCGAGAACAACGTTCGCAGGATTGGCGCTCGGCTCAGCGTGAGGGCAGCCGCGCGCCAGAACGGCAATCCTGACGCGGCGAAAACCTCGTCGACTAAATCGGCGTATTCGTGAAGTGACCGAAAGCCGACGATGATGTCACCCGGAGGCACGCCGTCCAACAAGAGCTTCTTCACCCGTTCGGCAAGCATTTCGATCTCGGCGAACTGGCCTGCGGCGGGAACGATCTCGATCCCGCCCGCATCGGCTTGCCGTTTGAGATCGCGTGGATTGCCAAACAGCGTGTCGGCAAGATGATCGAGCGCCGGCAGCGAGTCATCGCTTCTCGAACGTCGAGAACACTTGACGATGTGAAATTCAGCGGCTCGCTCTTGGACGGGCCATTTCGCAATCCGTTCGAGTGCCGCGCTGGTCTTGGCAAACAGGTCAGACCGGGAGCCGTCGGGTTCAAGCGGCAACGCAATCGTCATTCGCTCGCAGCGACATGCGAGTTCTTCAAGGATTTCATATTGTGTGTGCGTAAAGTCGGTGAATCCATCGATGACAACGAACGTCAACTCGCTAAACGGACCCTTGTTATTCGCTGCAAAGGCCGTTCTCGCCGACCAGAATCGGCCGTCGGGATCGTACACTCCCAACTCGAGCAGTTGTTTCTGGTAACGGCCATAAATGCACGCCAACTCGCGATCTTTTTGGACCTCGGAGCGTGCCTTGCAAGCGTCAGTGAAATGCTCAGGCCAAATCTCATGCCGCTTCAATTCTGAAATGAAGGCGATCACCAAATCGAGAAAACCCGACGTACCCGCAATCGGTGCGAAGTAGGGGAGTTGCCCCTGTTTGGCGAGTTCGTCGATGATCTTTCGCAAAAGCGTTCGCCGGGCGACATCGCTCAGCGGAACGACGTCTTGATCGCTGACGCGCAGAATCTGTTCGGCGAACGCCTCAAATGTGAACACATTCGGTGCGAAACTGACGGTTGGCCCAGTGTCTGATAGGCCGGCGTTCATCAAATCCGTCAAAACCTGACGCTGCGAGCGACGCGTGGGAGCGAGCCACAAAGTGCTGCCCAGGCGACCCGTTTGCTGCGCGATGCGCAGGTTCTCTCGGTACAGAGACAGCAAATTCGCTGTCTTTCCCGTCCGAGCGACACCTGCCACGATTTCGACCGTTGCCGTCATTCGTCCCACAAGATCTGACCGGGATTCGGAGTCCATTTCGCTGCATCATACGTAATGCCTACGGAGCTCGGTAGTAGCCGGGAATTCCCTCGATTTCATTCAATGATTTCCGGCGCAGCCAACGAAAAGCGGTGACCCGTAAGCAGTGAACCTCGTGTGACGAGCGTCAATTCAACCGCATCTTGCTCAGAACACTCGAATGACCTAGAATGAAAATGTCCTAACGTTGATCGCTGCGCCGTACGCTGGTGCCAAGACCCCTCGCGGGGGAATCGACATGATCGGCAACGGGCACGGACTGTGATGGATCGCGAGAAAGGGTTGGTCGAGTGGCAAGCTCGACCCTGGGGGGAGAATTCTTCATGCGGAAGCAATGGCAGCAAGTTGTTGGAGCGTTTTTCTGCATCGCCATCTTGGCAGTATGTGCCAGCGGGGCGGAGAAAGAGGACAAGAACTACGAACTCATGAAGGTGTTCGTGAACACCTTTGAACAAATCGACCGGAACTACGTCCAGGATGTTGATCGGCGCGAGTTGATTGAAGCCGCGATCGAAGGAATGCTCAACAAGCTGGACCAGTATTCGTCATACATCAGCCCCGACGATCTCGCTCACTTCAAGAAGGCGGTCGATCAGGAGTTCGGCGGTATCGGAATTCAAATCGACGGTCCGGACAACGTCGGCTCGTCGCGATTCAAACGCCTCACTGTGGTTTCTCCGCTTCCGGGAACGCCCGCCTACCTCGGAGGTGTTCGCGCCGGAGACACAATCATGGAGATCGAAGGGTCATCGACCGAAGGTTTGACTGTGTCAGATGCGGTCAAAGCCCTGACGGGTAAGCCGGGAACGGAGGTCACAATCGGCATTCTTCATGAAGGAGCCGAGGAGGTGGAACAAGTCAAACTCATCCGTGATTTGATCCAGGTCGCAACGGTGCAGGGTGACTGGTACAAGGATGATGGAACGTGGGAGTTCCTCATCGACACAGAAAACAAGATCGCCTATATGCGGCTGACACACTTCAGCCGGCACAGCGCAAACGAACTCCGCGAGGCTCTTGACGGACTCCGCGAGCGAGGAATGCGGGCACTCATTTTGGACCTGCGCTACAATCCAGGTGGGTTGCTCACCCAGGCAACAGAAATCGCCGACATGTTCATCGAATCGGGTCGCATCGTCAGTACGAAGGGCCGCAATACTCCCGAACGAACGTGGGACGCGAAAAAGGACGGGACGTATTCCGGTTTCCCAATTGCGATTCTCGCGAATCGTCTGAGTGCCTCAGCCAGCGAGATTGTAAGCGCGTGTTTACAGGACCACGAACGCGCCGTGGTCATCGGCGAGCGGACTTGGGGCAAGGGCAGTGTGCAAAACGTGATCGAACTCGAAGACGGCAGCAGTGCCCTCAAGCTCACAACGGCCAGCTACCATCGCCCCAGTGGAAAGAATATTCATCGAGGCCGCGACGCGAAGGAAGATGACGATTGGGGTGTGATGCCGAACGACGGTTTCGAGGTCAAGTTTACGCGCGAAGAGCGAGCCGAGTACCAACGGTATCGCGTGGAGCGAGATGTGCTCAAGAAAGGCGGCCCCCCGGAAAGCGACTATGAAGACCGGCAGGTCGCGAAGGCGATCGAGTACCTGTTAGGAAAGATCGACGCGCCGTCTGCCGCGGAGAAGCCTAAAAAGGACAGGGGCGAGAAACCGGCCGCCGACACGAAATCAGCCGCTTTGCCGGAATCCGAACGGCGAACGCTTAAAGTCCGTCTGCTGCTCGGCCGGCCCGCTTAAGACAGCGCGGTGGAATGAAACAGCGCGGCGGAGAAGCGTAATGAACTCCGGCGGGTGTTGGATGGACCGGCTCTCGCGTGCCCGAATGCGTCGAGGCCGCGAACGGCGATGGGGAAGCCTTTTGTGGCGGATGAAACTGGAGAGCCGGCAAGGCCAGCGCGGTTGTTGGCGATCGAATCGTCATGCGACGAGACGGCTGCAGCGGTGATCGATCAGGACCGACGCGTTCTTTCCAGTGTCGTCGGTTCTCAATTCGAGCTTCACGAACGGTTCGGCGGCGTCGTTCCGGAGATCGCTTCGCGGGCTCACGTGCGCCGCATTCTGCCGATCGTCGACGAGGCTCTGAAACAAGCCGACACGCACTTGAGCGACTTGTCAGCGGTTGCCGTCGCAACCCAGCCGGGACTGGTTGGCTCACTGTTGGTCGGACTCACGGCGGCCAAGACGTTGGCGGCTGTGCTCGACGTGCCGCTCATCGGCGTGAATCACATCGAGGCCCACATCTACGCCTGCCGGATGGCTGGGGGCTCTAACGTGTTTCCCGCGATTGGTTTCGTTGTCAGCGGCGGACACTCAAACCTATACGACTGCACCGACCCGGTCACCTTCCAACTTCTGGGTTCGACTCTCGATGACGCTGCGGGCGAGGCGTTCGACAAGGTGGCTAAGATGCTGGGGCTACCGTATCCCGGTGGACCATCGATCGAGCGGGCCGCCCAAGCGGGCGACCCAGCGGCGTTTGAGTTTCCAAGGCCACTCTTTGGCGTGAACCGTTTGGATTTTAGTTTCAGCGGACTGAAGACCGCCGTGCTGTACGAAGTGAAGGGAAAACCGGGCTCAAGCGAGCCGCCGGTCGAACTGACGCCGAACCGAGTTGCCGATGTCGCAGCGTCATTTCAGGAAGCGGTCGTCGATGTACTCGTCGAGAAGTGCCGGCTGGCACTCAATAGGCATCAACGAAAAACGCTGTGTGTCGGCGGTGGCGTTGCTGCCAACGCACGTTTGCGCCAAAAGCTCGAACAGATGACGAGCGACATGGATATTCGTTTGATCGTTGCGCCGCTTGAACATTGCACCGACAACGCGGCCATGGCGGCTATCGCGTGGGAACGCCTCGAACGCGGGCAGGCCGATTCACTGGAGACCGACGTCGTGCCGGGCCTGGTGAGAAGAGCAGCATCGGATCGTCGCTGACGTGGAACTGGGCTGGGGCAACACGTATTGAGGTCGCACGCAGAAGCGTCTAGAACGCGTCTGACAAAGCTGTAGCGACTCAAGTAGTCGTATTTCAACTTCGATCGCGACTTGAGCCAACACAGCATAACTAGGCATCGTCTATTCCGTCTCGGCGGCGGCGAGTTCGGTGCGTCGGCCTTGTTTGAGCGACAGGCGAACGATCTGATCGACTCGGCCGATGCGTACGGGGATCGAACGTTTCGTTTCTCGTGGCGTACCGCGATAGAGCGTCATCATCAGCCGGGCTCGTTTGCCCACAATATCGCCCGACACGTGCTGCACACGAATTCGATACGTCCCCGGGGCACCGAATGCACAGACGTAGTGCTCGTAACATTTCTTCTGATCTGGTCCTCGGCCGTCATGTACGAGCACACCACCTCCGGGCGATTGCGGGTTCTCGAAGGAACACGTCGTGCCCAATGGCTCCTCGACGATCAGGTCGAGGTCACCCTGGCCGGCCCAGGTGAGTTTCATCACGAGGTCGCGTTGCCGCGCCTGCCGCATTGCCTCGTCCAGAGCGACGGCGTCGTTCTGCCGATTCTTCACAAGCAACCATGACCGCGCCTCGGCGGCGGCATCTTCAGCGAGTTGATGGAGCTTGGGATGGTCTTTCGTCCAAGCGTACGTGAGAATCCCGCCAGCCGCCCAACGGACGGCGTCGACGTCGCGGGCCTGGCGGGCGAGCTTCAGCCCCAGGACATAAGGCTCTGGCCGCGTGGGGGCAAGTCTCGAGGCTTGCCGATACAACGTGAGCGCCTGCGCCTCGGCCCCAAACCGCGTGAGATATGCGGCGGAGTAGAGCATGCTGGGAACGTCGACCGCAGTGAAATCGACTCGCGAAAGCAGCGCTCGCTCGACCTCCGCGGTGGGGCGGCCGAGTATCTTCAACGTCGTCGCGAGAACATCGTACATCCACGGTTGAGATTGACCGTGGATGAGGGCCGCTCGAATGACGGCGACGACGTGGTCGTGTTTTCGCTGGACGTTCAGGCGAAGTACAAGGTCGGCGACATGCTTTGGCCTGGGCCGGCGTTTGGCGAAGTAGTCGTTCCAGAAGGTTGTCGGATCGTCTGGAGATGCATCAAGCGAGACGACGGGCGCGTCAGAGTTTCGCGTTCGATCGTCGTCGGCCAACGAAAGAGCATGACCGAACGAGAAACGAGCCCCATTCGCACCGCACCACTCATATGTGGTGTCTGTGCGAATGAAGCTCGGCGTGTGTCTATTCTCCGTTACCGCTACCGGTCGGCTCAGCGTTTTTTTTTGATCAGCCTCATCTGGTCCGCGAAAAATGCATCGGCAACGTGGGCGAATGCCTGTCCGCTCGACGTCTCCAGACGACTCGTCTTTTCACCGACGATGTCTTCCAAAATTCCCTGGAGCTCCCGATCACCGATCGGCCGTTCAGGGTGCGCGTCCTTTTTATTGTTTTTACCTGAAGCTTTCACCGCGC